>Ga0247740_1000341_pt1 | contig 23907 bp, 20 predicted proteins | sample UWRJL148409B2_FD_180942 | JGI IMG/M metagenome (GOLD analysis project Ga0247740, IMG submission 180942) | Plant litter microbial communities from Arlington Agricultural Research Station in Wisconsin, United States - UWRJ-L148-409B-2 | ecosystem: Environmental > Terrestrial > Plant litter >...
AACACCGCTAATCACCGAGCGCACAGAAGTAAAATTGAGTGGTGAACGTGCCGATAAAAAAATGGAACATTGGCAACAGATTATCATCAGCGCTTGCGAGCAGTGTCAGCGCAATATATTGCCGGAGTTATCCGAGCCGCAAAATTTCTCTGACTGGATTGATACCTGTGATGCGGAGTTAAAATTTGTTTTGCATCACCGCAACAATCAAGGATTTTCGAAAGATAAAAGTGCTAAAAATATTTCGCTATTGATTGGACCGGAGGGCGGTTTGGATAATGATGAAATAGCACAGGCAGTTGCGAAAAACTTTTCACCGCTTACGCTCGGGCCGAGAGTGCTGCGCACAGAGACAGCACCTGTGGCAGCTATAAGTTTGGTGCAATATTTATGGGGGGATTTTTAAATACAAATAATAAAACAAAAAAGCCGGATTATTAGTCCGGCTTTTTTGTTACTGTTTTATATCGTAGTCAAAACTTAACTGTTTCGATGTTTTAATTTGGAAGATCCAAAATGGATGCGAAATTGAAGGAGTGCACGTCGAGCTCCCTTTTACGTCGTTGAAACCAACTTTAATCTTTACAACAGTATCGCTTACGTCAATTGCGTTAAGAGCGTCATTAAATTCAAGGCGCGGCTCACAGCTATTGATTTCTCCTCCGTCAATCAAGAAAACTTTACTTTCATTGAAGTAACCTTCTTCAGGCTCTACGAGGTTCGATGGGTCAACGTATTTTGCGATAACTTCATCAAACTCTTCCTCCTTAACTTCAAATACACTTCTCACGCTGGGCACGATTGTGGTTGCAGTTTCCTCACCGCTCCAAAGTTCATTCATTTCCAAAGTTGTACTTACTACTGAACTGCTGACAGAAGAAGCTAATGATGAAGAAACGCTACTAGAAGATGAACTTGAACTGCTAGACGACTTACTCGAAGACGAACAACTTGAGTTCGACGAGCTAGAGCTTGAACTGGAGCTAGAGCTAGAGCTTGAAAAGAAATCACTACTAGAGCTTGAGGAGTTGCTTGAACTTGAGCTCGAACTTGAGCAGTTGGTATCAGGTGGATTAAACGGCGTAGTGCGTTCTGCACCACAACCTTGCAACAGCAGCGTCGATAATAAAAAAAACGCTAACGCGCTTAGTGAATTGGGCTGATGAAAAGAAAAATTAATCATTGCTTTGTAAATATTCCAAAAATGTTTGTTCAATTGCACTGATGTTAGGAATGAGTGTGTACTCACCCGCCCAGGAAACATGCATTAAATCATAGCGGCGGGTTTCTGCATCCTCACGCTCGCTAATTTCATCTTCACTTACACGCGCCAAACGTGGCAAACCTTGAGTGAGGATAGCAATAAACGGCAAGTCATTATGCAACCCAGTCGTATTTAATACAGCAAAACGCGCGCGGCTATGGATGCCTGGAATCGACTCACCATTTAAGACTTCCAGCGACAATAAAGGCACGGTTAATTCACGCCATTGAAAGTTGCCCAAATACCATTGCGGAGAATTCTCAATAGCCTGAATCGGTGATGACGGAATAATTTCTGCCACAGTCACGTTTGGCAATAAGATACTTTGATTCTGCAAAGGAATCAAAAGGCTGGCCACTTCCTGAATTTTTTTATGTTCAATTCTTTTCGGTGCTCTCATCCGAGATGCTCCTTTTTTACATTTTATATTGAAAAATAAAGCGCTGGATTATTAGCGCGGAAAATAGCTTCTGATTTTTTTTGGACTTTTTAATTTTGCGAATTCGTCAGCCAGTTCTAAAGGCGACCCTATAAAAGTGACTGTTCCGGTCGCTATGGCCGCATCGGGCATTGAGGCGATGGTACATTGTTCCGGCCGTTGCACCCACACTTTTCCACCCTGTTGTTTGATCAAACGGCAGCTCGCAGCGCCATCATCACCCATACCTGAAAAAATTATAATGCCGCTACGCTTCCGATAAACCCGCGCAATATTCGCGGCTACCTGATCAATTGAGGGTGAATAGTAGCCACTCCAAGGTTTTTTATCGACTACCAAGGTCCCGTTATAATGAATGTTCACACTGCGATCTGCGGTTACCAATGTGATGGTATTGTCGCTAAGCACTGAGCCTTGCCTTGCAATACTCACTGGATAAGATCCGGCGCTGCTCATCATTTTCACCAATGTGTCAGCTTGGCCGCTCCCGATGTGTTGCACATAAATAAATGCCACTTTTAAACCAGAAGGCAATTGCATCAAAAAATCTTTTACTGCTGCGGGCCCACCGGTAGACGCAGCCAACACCCAAACTTCACTGGCACCTGCGCCAGCCTGCAAATTTATATCACCGTTTAAACGCTCAAGTCGCTGTAATGTACGACGCATCCAATTGTTATATTCTGGACTACCCTGCGTCAGCTCAAGACTGTCATTAACAATCAAAGGGACTTTCGTTTGCTCTAGCAAGGTGTCGAGCAACCTAACAAGTGCGAGCTTCTGCTCGCGATCCTCCTCACCTTCAGGGTCATTGACATCTACGACCCACGCATCCACTTTTTGTTCAAGACTAGGCAACTCTGCATTGACTTTTAACACATAGGCGAAGCCGATTGTATGACCCGCCTCCACTACCATGTTGCCAAGATATTGGTGCTTCAGTGAACTATCTACCAATATCCCAATGCTGAGTCCCGACACTTAAGAAACCTCTGAACAATTAACTTTCAGGTTCTGGCACTGCCGAATTTTACGAACGGCAGGAGTGCCATCCCCAAAACAACGCGAGCACATTCGCGGAATAAAGCCTGTGCTCGAACCACTCTCAACACTCACTAACCCTTAATCAGCTCTTGAATATTGGATAGGAGAAGATCTTCCTGATACGGCTTACCCATGTATTTATTCACGCCCAGTTCAAAGGCGTGATCGCGATGTTTTTCACCGGTACGCGAGGTGATCATAATGATCGGGATGTCGCGCAGACGGGAGCTGGTACGAATATTTTTCGCAACTTCGAAACCATCCATACGTGGCATTTCGATGTCGAGCAGCATCACGTCAGGGATATGGTCTTGTAAAAGTTGCAACGCTTCCACACCATCTTTCGCGGTGATAACGCGGAAACCTTCGCGCTCCAGGAAGCGGCTGGTAACTTTACGTACCGTTACCGAATCATCCACTACCATGATGACTTTTTCAGCTTGATCTTCTTCAGCCACCGCAACAACAGAATCCAGCAATATGGCGCGATTCAGACCTAGGGCGAGCTGCTCGCGAATAAGCGCGTGCAAATCGAGAATTACTACTACGCTACCGTCACCTGTTACGGTCGCGCCAGATACTCCACGTACCGAACTGAATTGCGCACCCAGAGTTTTCACCACGATTTCGCGTGAACCAAGAAGACGATCCACCTGCAGCGCTACCGTGTTTTCGGTACTGCGCACAAGAATGACTGGCAATGGTAAAGATTGACCATCAAGTTTCGGGGTGGCATCGCTATCCAGCATATTGCCTAGATAGCGGACAAGATAATTGTCACCGGCGTAATCAAAACGCGCATCTGGGTCTTGATAGTAATGCTCTAACTCGAAGGGACTAACCCGCACAATACCTTCGATAGTATTGAGCGGGATCGCATAGAGATCGTCGCCAATTTGAACCATCAAAGCGCGATTCACAGATACCGTAAATGGCAAGCGGATGGTGAACTCAGTGCCCTCGCCCCAGCGTGAATCTATAAACATAGCGCCGCCGAGCTGTTTGATCTCGGAATGCACCACGTCCATGCCCACACCACGGCCGGAAATTTGGGTAACTTTATCGGCAGTGCTGAAACCGGCATGCAAGATAAATTGCATTAAGTCCTGATCACTTAAAGGCGCGTCTGCAGCCATTAAGCCACGTTCGATTGCCTTTTCACGCACCCGTTGCAGATTGATACCACGACCATCGTCTGCGAGACGCAACATAACGTCACCACCCTCACGACCTAGACTAAGCACGATACGACCTTCCGCAGGTTTGCCTGCAGCAGCTCTGTCAGCGGGCAGTTCGATACCGTGGTCAACCGCGTTACGAAGCATATGCTCCAGCGGCGCGACCATACGTTCCAACACGGTACGGTCCAACTCACCTTCAACGTTATCCAATTCAAAATCGACTTCTTTACCTAATTCAGTTGCCGCCTGGCGAACAATACGGCGCAGACGCGGAACCAGACGTGAGAAAGGCACCATGCGCGAACGCATTAAGCCTTCCTGCAAATCAGTATTGATACGGGATTGTTGTAGCAAAAGCGTTTCAGTATCGCGGGTTTTATCCGCAAGGGTGTATTTCAAATCCATCAAGTCGGATGCAGATTCGATCAGTGAACGCGACAGTTGTTGTAACTGCGAATAACGGTCCATCTCAAGCGGATCAAATTGTTCGTGCTGCATCATTTGTTCCTGACGGAACAACACCTGGGCTTCGGTTTCGATGTCCAGACGGCGCAATTGCTCTTGCAGACGATGAATAGTCGCATCCATTTCTTCAATGGAAGTACCCAAGTCGCTGACTTGTTGCTCCATACGGCCACGGCTTATGGATGTTTCACCCGCAAGGTTTACTAATTCTTCCAGCAGTTCTGCAGAAACTTTTACAACTTCCTGAGGGCCTGCACGGCGCGCAGCCAAATGTTGTACTTGCGCTGGGCCAGACGAACCCTGGCGGCTACCGCCAAACTCCGCACCTGGAATTTTTGGCAGAGGTGCGCTGGGTGCTTTAGGCTTGGGGGCGAACGTAAGAACATTGGGTTTTTGGTTCGGGCCGCGTAAGTTGGGATCACCCAGATGTGAATCAGCTTCCAGACGATCATTATCGATTACCAAACTTGGACGGCTATATTCAACTTTTGGTGCTGACTCTTCTTCGGCAACCGCTTCGAATTCTTCTTCCTGCTCTTCAACGTCGGCTTCAGCGGCTTCCACCGCCTCACTCGCCACTTGCTCAACTAAACCATTCCGAACTGCATCCACACCTGAATGCAATTGATCTTGATAATTGTTCAATTGTTTGAAGAAGTTTTGATCAAGCTCAGCGTCAGCGTCCATCTCAATCAGCATGGTTTCGTAGTCATGCGACAAATCGCCCAACGCACTCAAACCAGCTAAACGCGCACCACCCTTGAAGGTGTGCAAACACCGTTTTAATTCTTCGACGCTATCAGTATTGCTCCAATCTTCCTGCCATTCGTGCAGCGCGCGCTCCATATCTTCGAGCAATTCAACAGCTTCTTCGATAAATATTTCGATAATTTCAGGATCATAATCTTCGTCATTTACATCATTGAAAGATTTAGGTTGCTGCGCGGGTGCGGCAGGCTGCTGAACTTGCTTAACGGTTTGCTGATTAATGGATTTTTGAACTAATGGCTCTAGCGGCGCTTGTAAAATGATTTCTTCTTCAGCGTTATCACTACTATCAGATTCGTCTTCAAGCGCTATTTCAATATTATCGCTTTCAGTACCTTCATCTCTATCTTCAAGAATTAGTTCTTCTTCGAGAACAACTGCTTCTTCCTCGTCAGAATCCCATTCAATTTCATCGTCAACATTTTCCTGCGCAACTGTTTCGTTGATATCTTCATCAGCTTCACCCAGTTCAACTTCAATAGCATCAACAAATTCAGCGTCAGAAATGGATTCGTTTTCAATTAAATCATCTGCATCTGAAATTGCATCTGGCAATTCCAATGTAATTTCTTCAGCATCATCTGACTCATTAATGGCAGATTCAAAATCTATAACGTCGATATCATCATCTGACAGTTCATCACTTAGAGATTCAACTTCAACAATTTCGCTATCCGATAACAACGGAATATTGTCGTCGTCAAGATTTAGCTCTTCGCTAAGTTCGAATGTATCTTCAGTTACGTCTGCATCCAGGATATTAATGCTGGCAATATCCTCCAACTGAATATCGCCATAGTCAATTGCTTCGACTAACGGTAATTCATCTGCAGAATCTTCTTCAACTTGTTCGTCGAGCTCGGGAATATTTTCGAAATGGTCTGCTGCAAGTTGCTCAGCTATTTCTGTTTCAAGCGTTTCTGTTTCAGCCGATTCAGATTCAACTATTTGTCGCCCTACAGACAGGTTTGCATTTGCGGCAGAGATTAAATCGTCAAGCGCATCTATAACGGAATGCGGAGCGCTCACTAAATTTTGACCTGCGGCTACTGCATCCACCATATCTAACAGCGCGACGTGGGCCGAATTTAAATCGCGACACAAAGATTCAGAATAGCTCAAACGCTCAGCCACAATATGGCTATAAACTTCTTCAAGTTTTTCACCTAAGCTTGCCATTATCGGCAAGTAAGCGTGATGCGCGCCGCGATTCAAATTACGCAGCTCTTCTAATACCGGTTTCAATACCGCGACGTCAGCGGGTGCTGTCTGCCATTGCGCAATAATTGCATCGGCATTCAACAGAAGATTCATTTCTTCTGCCATGAAAATGGACAAAAGTTCTGGGTCTACAGCGCGCTTGCCGTGCTCGTCCAATTCTTGTTGACGAACGAGCGGCGCAACATGTATTTCACGCAACTCATGTACGCGGGCAGTGAATTGATGTAAGCGAGGAATTTCAACCTGCTCGCCAAACTCAATTTGACCAAGGCCTAATTGTGTATAACTGACGGCATCGCGCAATAATTGCAAAATATCGTCGTTGATAACGACATGGTAAGAGCGCAACTCTTTAACAAATTTTTCAAGCGGCGCAGCAAGCTCCGCAATCGGAGTAATTTCCGCCATGTGTGCACTGCCCTTCAGGGTGTGCAATGCGCGCTGAACACTATCGCTCGGCGTTTCGTAAACAGGCGCTTCCGCTTCCATGTGCGCAATAAATTTTTCCAGTGCTTGCAAATGCGTTCGCGCTTCCGCACTAAAAATATCCCGAAGCTGTGCATCAGAATCATCCGTAAGCTCTTCATTTGAAGAACTGACAGCAGAATTTTCTTGAGCAAAAATTTCAGCTGGAGTTTCACTGTATCCGTAGTCGGCAACTGAAAAACCTGCATTGATTGCAAATTCTTCAAGTTCATCACCTAACTCTATTGAAGGTTTATTAGCTTGCGTATCAATGTAATTTTCAACATCTGAAGCTAGAGTTTCTTCGTCATTGATATCTTCCTGATCCAGATCGACAACTTCATCAATGCCGTCAATATTTTCTTCGCTAACATCTGCAGTGTTTGCAGCTAATCCCGAGCTCAGCCCGGAAGCCAATTCAGCCGGTATTTCACCGGCTGCGAGAGCTTGTGCAAGATCGCGATAATGCACACTAAGTTCTGGATGCGGATTTGCTAATTTTTTACTGAACGCATCAACCATGTCTGGCAATATTGTGCGCACTTTTTCAATAATAAGTACATGAGGTTCGCCAGGCTTGATCGTTTCATCGAGCACACGGTTCAACATGTTTTCAATTGACCACGCCAGTTCGCCCACGTCATTAGCGCCTACCATTCTTCCACTACCTTTTAAGGTATGGAATGCGCGACGGAATTCAGTTAGAGATTCCCCATCTTCAAAATTTTTCGCCCAACGAGGGAAATATTCCGCGATGGCTTCAAGAACTTCACCGGCTTCTTCGACAAAAATTTCGATAATTTCATCATCGATATAATTATCTTCATCGTCATCTTCTACTGCAGCTGAGGAAGCAACGCTTGCTGAAGATGTTTCATGAACTGATTCAGCATCAGCCGTAGCAAAACCTGTTTGCGAATCAGAATCTAACAAAGCTTCCTGTTCTAAATAAACTAGTGTTTCAGAAATATTTTCTTCTTCATGTACATCGGTAGGAGCATCATTGTCTTTTATAAAGGATGCTGCGCTATCTGCGGCCAATGCTTCGGACATTGTATTTAAGAATATAGCACTAGCACCCAGCACATCTGATGAAACCGAAATGTGTGTTTCAGGTTCTGGGTAGAGGTTGCCAATTGAAGGGGCCGTATTCTTTAATAAATTTGGTGCATATTTTTCGGCATCTGTTTCAGAAACATTGGCATGATTTTCGTTTAATTCCGCTTCACTATTAAGTACAGATTCGTAAGCTGCCGTTAAGCTCGCTTCGTCAGTTTCAGCGGCTTGGAGAGTGGTGTGAATGTCGGGCTCAGCCAAACTCAACCGTGCAGCATTTATTTCAGCTGCGGTTGCTTCTGCACGAGTCACTTTTGCAACGGCATAACCCAGAGCTGCAACACTTTCTTCAGCAACGGTAAGCAACAAATCATTTTCTTCTTTGGTGCTGCCGCCACTCAAACGCTCTAAATAATATTCCACGCTGGTAATAGCGTCAGCCAATGTGTCAAGCGACGACCATTGCGGAGTAAATTCTTTTATCAGTAATTGTTCTTCAATGTAACGTGCACAGGCGCCCAAAATTCTTGCGGCTCTTGGCAGTGGCATAATTTCCAGCCCGCCGCGAATTTCGCGCAAGGTATCGGGAACATTTTGTAAATGTATGCGATCCCATTGCGACGCTATATATTCGATGATCGCGTCTTTCGCGTGCTCCAAACCATTACGGGATTCGCGCAACACAGATTCTTTTGCACGAGTCAGCGTAATATCACCTTCATTCGACGGAGAATCATTGCTCGCATTTGCATATTGTTGCTGTGCTAAACCATCGAGCGAATCTTCAATCTCAATGACTTTGCTCGCAATTGACATTAATTGTTCTTGCGATAATTGGCTGTCCGAATTGGCAACCAGTTCAAGCGCAGCACCTTGTTCCAATACTTGTTTGCGCAATTCGCCAAGCCCAAGTACCGCCATGGTATCGCTGATGCGTTTTACAACTGGTAAGGCATCACTTAATACGGTTTGTGCATCCCCGCCCGAGAGGCATATATCAAGCGCGTGCTTAATAATATCCAGCTCAGTTTTAAGTGCTTCAACAACTGAACGCATAGCGTCCGGATCAGGAGAGGATAAAATATTAGAACTATCATCACCCGATTCTTTACCTTCAATTAAGGCTTCGTGTAAATTGTAGGTTTCGTAAACGCGTTGCAAATGTGAATCGGGTTTTAATACCGGAGCATGTTTACCTGCACGCGCGACGTAGTAGAGTAAGTTTTTAATTAATTCATCATTGGTATACGAATTCAGTGCTTTGGTACCGTGCACCGCAAGAACTTTTATTTCTTTATCGAGTTGACGCAATAAATTTTTAATCGCAACACTCATTTCTAACGCGTCGATTTCCAATGCTTCGGCTAATGCCAAACAAATATCCCACAAAGCATGACGCGCAGTGCCTTGTGTTAGTTTATGCAAGCGATTGAAAGCTTTTTGTAAATAGGCGAGATTTTCATCGCTGTTAACTGAACGGATATAACCTGCCGCAGCGTATTGATACATTTGGCGCAACTTGAGCGCCATAGATTGAAATTGGACATTATCATGCGCAGCGGCTGAACGAATGCCGGTAACTTTTTTTGCAGGCGCTAAATTAGGAACAAATAATTTTGTGTCGGTCAACAAACTTTCACCACGCACAGCGCGCAGATCATTTAATAGTGGTAATACGACGAGCGGATTATCTTTACGAGTTGCTTTTACCTGATCGAGGTATACCGGAAATTGCAAAATTGCGCGCATTAAAACTTCTTGCGCTTCAGCGACGTTGCCAACTGAATTTTGAATCATTGCCTGCGTTAATTTTTCCATTTCTTCGGCCAGCATCGCTGCACCAAAGAATTCCACCATTTGCAAACTGCCGTGAACCTGGTGAATATGCGTCAAGCAAAAGCGTATGCGAACTGTATCTTTCGGATTTTCAACATAGGCTTCAAGTGCTTGACGCGCTTCCTTTAAGGTTTCGCCAATTTCATGAATCAGCCAATCCAGCGCGGCAAAGTTGCGATTATCTGCCATGTGGTGTTTTCCTCTTTGTTATTCTCTCACCACACGTTTTTTCGTATGGCAGGCGCATGTTATGCATGTACGTAAACTTGTACTTCATCGGCTTGGATGCGTTGCATTTGTGGATGCTCCCAATCTGTCACTTCGCCTAAACCTGTCACTAAAATGCCACCAGGTTTTAAGTGATCGGAAAGTGCATTCAAAATGTCACGGCGCAACCAGCGACGGAAATACACCAATATATTTTGACAAAAGATCACGTCGACTTTTACGCCAGGCAGGTTGTTGTGGTTGATAATATTTGCCTGGGTAAAACAAACTCGTTCACGCAAACGGCTGACGATTTCATAATTGCCATCCGTTGTTTGCTTTGTATAACGTTTAAATTCTTCGGCTTTGCCTGCTTCAATTTTACGTTTGGCGTAACGGCCTTTGCGGGCAGCGGCCAATGCAGAAACACTTAAATCAAATGCAGTGATGCCGTAGTAAGGGTTAAGCGCAGCCAATTCAAAACAATCATTAATGACCATCGCCAACGAATAAGCTTCTTCGCCGGTTGCACAGCCAACACTCCACACATCAAAACTCTGTGAGAGCGATTGGTTATTGATTTTGTTTTGCAGATAACGTCGCACATATTCCAGCGAAGGACGATGGCGGAAAAAACTGGTTTCTTTTACAGCGATGCGATCAACAACTACCGTCCACTCCAACATTCCAGCAGCACCATTGGTAACTTGCTGGTAGTAGACATCGTAATCGTCATAGCCTAATTCGCGCATGCGCGAGGATATTTGCGATTCCAGCAACGCTTTATGCTGCGGAACTAATTGCATACCCGTGCGCTCTTCAAGCAACTTGCACCACTGTGCAAATTGCTCAAGGGAGAGTGACGGTAACGTACGTAATGACCAACCCATAACAATACCTGATCAACGCCTACTCAACTGACCCATAACGACTGGCAAGCGCTAACAAGGATTAAGCTTTTGCTTGATGCGGATAAATATCGTCATCCAGCAAGCTGGCGTCCAGATCTAAATCTGCATCCGAGGCCAAGTCGTGACTTGCGGGGGTGTGCTTAGGTGTTAGTTTGTGACTGTGAATATCGTGCGCGACATCTTCTTCCGGCAGTTTGAAACCAGCTACGGATTCACGCAAATCGAGTGCCATTTCGGCGAGGTTACCAATCGACTGCGCGGTAGCAGAAGTACCCGCAGAGGTTTGCGTTGTAATTTCCTGGATCACGTTCATCGTGTTAGAGATGTGACCAGCAGATGATGCTTGTTGGCGTGCAGCGTTCGAAATGTTCTGGATCAATTCCGCCAAGCTGCTCGATACGTTTTCAATTTCTTCCAGTGCCACACCCGCATCCTGTGCAAGGCGCGCACCGCGAACCACTTCAGAAGTGGTTTGTTCCATCGAAATTACAGCTTCGTTGGTATCGTTCTGAATGGTTTTTACGAGTGCTTCAATCTGTTTTGTTGCTGCTGCGGAACGTTCCGCAAGGCGTTGAACTTCGTCCGCTACCACCGCGAAGCCGCGGCCTGCATCACCGGCCATCGATGCCTGAATTGCCGCGTTAAGTGCGAGGATGTTGGTCTGGTCCGCAATGTCGTTAATCAAACTCACGATATCACCAATCTCTTGTGATGATTCACCGAGGCGTTTAATACGTTTAGAAGTATCTTGGATCTGCTCACGAATGGTATCCATCCCGTGGATAGTATTTTGTACCACTTTCGCACCGTTGCCCGCGATAGATACCGCACGTTCCGCTACCGCTGCCGATTCGGCGGCGTTTGCAGATACTTGGTCAATGGTCACGGCCATTTCATTTACCGCAGCCGACGCACCCGCAATTTCTTGCGCCTGATGTTCAGAAGCCTCGGCGAGGTGCAATGCAGTTTGCTGGGTTTCTTGCGCAGCGGCTGATACGTTTACTGCCGTTTCGTTGATTCGCGCTACCAGGATACGCAGCTGGTCGATGGTGAAGTTAATAGAGTCAGCAATCGCACCGGTGAAGTCCTCGGTTACAGTAGCAGTTGTGGTCAGGTCACCGTCCGCGAGGTCAGCTAGTTCATCGAGCAGACGCAAAATCGCTGTTTGGTTACGCTCGTTCGTTTCTGCAGTATGTACCAGACGCTTACGAGTGCCGCCCAGAATGTTAAAGCCGATAACCGCCAAACAAATCAGGAATACCACAGCAGCGCCAATGGATACTTTACTGTTGATTGGACGCGAACCTGAAAGACCAACGATGCGGTCAGTTATGTCAGCGAGCGCTTGCAGAAGTTGGGGTGACTCGTTGAGGATGGCATCAGATGCCTGACGTGCACGGAATAAAGTTGATGAACCTTCGAACATCTCTTGAACCGACTTATTCACACCGTCGTAAAGCTTGGTAATTTTGTCCAAGCTGGCGCGGGCGCTGGTGTCAGATACGCGGGAGATGTGCATCATGCTATCCCCTTCTTTCATACCGCGAAGCATGCGTCCGTAAACGTTAGCATCAGTATTGAACTGGTCAGCAGCTGCGGCTGCATCGGTGTCGCCACGCAACATCTTATCCACATTACGACCGATACGCTCGGCACGCCATGATTGCAATTGCGCTTCTGAAATTTGGTCTGCGGGTGCTTTTGAATCCAACAGAATTTCTACAATGTTTGTATGTTCTGCCTGCAAGCTTGGCAGATTGACGTTAAGGCCTTTACCTACACCGTTAAGGGTTACGATCAAGTCTTTGTTTTTCACAATATCCTGAGCGTTGTTTTTAGCACGGGCCCAGATTGCGGCATAGGCTGCAAACTGATCTTTCAATTCTTTGGCTGTACTGGGGTCTGCAGTCCGCAATTGGTTCCAGGAGGCTTCCATTTTGGAAACTACGCTAGACAACTCACCGAAAGCTTTCTCACCTCCGGATGTAGCATCGCGAGACAAAGCGGTTAGCCGATAGGCCTGTGCACGCAACTCCGCAACCTGTTGAAGGTTGGTCTGGTCTTTTACACCATCGTTGTACACAATGTAGCCTGTAACAAAAAACGCTATCAGCGAAATCGCACCCAAGATCACGGCAAAGAAAATGCCGGGATTTGCTTTGTACGAACTCACTAAACCTTTTGGATCTGCTTTCATCTAGATGCTCCTAACAAACTCTACATTTTAATTTTTATCAGCGGGTGAAACCCATCGCTCACTTCACCCGAAACTAATCTCCAGCCTTATTAACTCTTGGCTGCGTTGATAAAACGTGGGTCTTCCGCCAACAACGCAGGCCTGAAAAGCGACCACTGCTGCTGGCCCGAAGGATAACTCCCGGTCACAAACGGTAATATGTTTTCTGCTACGGCTCCCGCCTTCTCACTGTACTCATCCATGGGGAAATGTTGCATACCGAAGACTTGGTCAACCATTAAGCCCGAATAAAGGGTTTCAGTTTCCAAAATCAGCACACGACGCTGTTTACGTCCACCGACAAGACGGTCGCCAAAATAAACAGCTAAATCAAAAAGCGGCAGGAGTCGACCACGCACATTGGCTACTCCTTTAACCCAAGGTTGCACTCCGGGTAAATGAGTGTAATTGGGAACCTCCAGCATTTCAGAAACTTCACCAATCGGCGCCACAAAGTAGCTGCCCATCAACGAAAAACCTATTCCGCTCCACATAGGGCGGATGTCAGTCTGCGCTGGCAGACCGCGCGCCGTGGCCCGGCTACGTTGTGCTAAATCAATGAGCGCCGCAAAGGCCGCTTGGGGTTCTGACATAACAGTAATCCATCTCTTCCAAAACTCGCGCGCCGCCTGTATGGCGTGGTGGTGAGGAATATAATTATTGTAGGCAAAGTTTGAAGTTGCGCACAAAAAAACTTAACGCATTACCTCTGCCATCGCAGACATAAGCACATCGGGAGTAATAGGTTTAGCCAAATACGCTTTGGCACCTTGACGCATCCCCCATACCCGGTCAGTTTGCTGATCTTTGGTCGTTACTATAATCACCGGAATATGCGCGGTTTCAGGAAGTTTGGACAACTGACGCGTTGCCTGGAAACCATTTAAGCCAGGCATCACCACATCCATTAATACTACATCAGGGCGCTCTTTTACAGCCAACGCCACGCCAGCTTCACCGTTCTCGGCGGTCAACACGACGTGACCGCTTTTTTCAAGCATGGTTGTTAATTTGTAAGTTTCGGTTGGGGAGTCATCAATAATCAGTACGCGAGCCATAGCTGCTCCAAATTAAATCATAAGTGTTGAGGGGGCAGTCCTTTACGTATTAACCTAGTTAAACGAGGTCTAATTGTTTAAGACGCTTTTACATGTTTCACGTGCGTTTCAATGGCATCCAAAAGCTCGCTTTTGCTAAACGGCTTAGTGAGGTATTGATCCGAGCCAACGATACGGCCCTTGGCTTTGTCAAACAGGCCATCTTTGCTGGATAACATAATGACGGGAGTGGACTTAAATTCACTGTTGTTTTTGATGAGCGCGCAGGTTTGGTAACCGTCGAGGCGGGGCATCATAATATCAACGAAAATAATGTCGGGGCGGCTGTCGGCAATTTTTGCCAAGGCATCAAAACCATCGGTAGCAGTAATCACCATGCAACCGGCTTTTTTTAACAAGGTTTCTGCTGTTCGGCGAATGGTTTTGCTGTCGTCAATAACCATGACCTTCAAGCTTTCTAAACTTACGTCCATACTCTCTGACCTTTCTTTGTTATGCCTATGTTATTCATTCGTGCGCTGTAATGGGTTGATGCGCAATCTGGCTAGTTTCATTGACTTTTTATGAACCAAAAACGTGCGGCATTAACTGATCATTAATCGTTAAAATGCGGCACATAAACTTTTAACACAGTTTTTAAGCTTTAGCCATAACTACTTGAAACCACGAACAATTGGTTCTTAATTTTGCATCTTTAGCACGTCTGATTCTGAAGAATTAGCGCTTTTGTTTCTGAGCAGAAGTGTGCACAACACCCTTGCTTTAAATGCTCTTAGGACTTAACTTTAGGCCGCATTTCCAACAACCGCAATATTCGTAAGCGAGATAATTTAATGACGCTATCCGTCGGCGTAGTAATGGACCCCATTAGCACAATTAAATTCTATAAAGACACCACGTTGGCGCTGTTATTAGCAGCACAATCGCGAGGGTGGTCTTTATATTATATGGAGCAAGGCGATCTCTATTCACGGCAGGGCGAAGCGCGCGCAACCATGAGTTCGCTTAGCGTTAAAAATGATCCTGATGATTTTTTCTGTTTAGGTGTTAGCGAGGAGCGCCCATTGGCGGAACTAGATGTAATTCTGATGCGTAAAGATCCTCCGTTCGACAACGAATTTATCTACAGCACCTATATTTTGGAAGCCGCACAAAAGCAAGGCGTATTAGTGGTTAACGACCCTCGTAGCCTGCGTGACTGCAATGAAAAGATCTTTGCCACTCAATTTCCACAATGTTGCCCACCAGTGTTAGTAAGCAGAGATTCAGTGAAGCTCCGCAAGTTTCATCAGGAACATAACGACGTTATTTTCAAACCACTTGATGGCATGGGCGGAACCAGTATTTTTCGTTGTCGCAATGATGACCCCAACATAGGCGTTATCCTGGAAACCCTGACTAACTATGGCCGCCAAACAATTATGGCGCAACGCTATATTCCCGAAATAACCCAAGGCGACAAGCGAATTTTGGTTATTGATGGTGAACCTGTACCTTATTGTCTTGCCCGTATACCTGCCCAAGGGGAGACCCGCGGCAATCTGGCCGCTGGTGGTACCGGGGTAGCTCAACCGCTCACAGAGCGAGATCGCTGGATCGTCAGTCAGGTGGCTCCAACATTGCGGGAAAAAGGTCTGCTGTTTGTAGGCTTGGATGTCATCGGGGATTATCTTACCGAAATTAATGTAACCAGCCCAACCTGCGCACGTGAAATCGACAAAGCCTATAACACGCGAATTGGCGATCGCTTGATGAACGCTATAGCGCAGCGCAAAGGTCAACCGGTGGATTCATTTCTGTGAGTGCCAGTGCAACAGCTGATGCAGCAGACTTTCAGATCACTCCTGTAGATGCTAGCGATCGGCTCAGCTTCACGGTGTTTATGGCAATAGCCATTCACGCGCTCATTATTCTTGGAATTAACTTTAGTTTGCCGCCCGCCTCCAAGGGCTCACAGACTATTGAAATCACTTTAGCAACGCATAAATCTGCCAAGGCACCTAAAGAAGCCGATTTTCTAGCTCAACACAATCAGGAAGGCAGTGGTACCGAAGAGCAGGCACGCCAAATTACTACCGTAAAACAAGCCGAGTTTGCCGACACTCAGGTGCGTAACGTAAACCCTATGCCACAAGTCGCCGCCACCACGCTTTCGCAAAAAAAGCAGCAGATTGTTACCACAACCGGACAAAGCAATTCCAAATTACACACCTTGGAAGCGCCGGAAGCTCGTGAAGAACAAATAAAGCGTGAGGGCTTACTTGAAAATCAAACTGCGATTACAGCGGAAATCGCCAGCCTGCAAGCCAAGTTAGATAAGCAACAACAGGAGTACGCCAAACGACCACGCGTGCGCACCCTCACAGCGGTATCTGCAAAAGAGTCTTTCGATGCGGAATACCTTATTAAGTGGAGCGAAAAATTTGAGAGAGTGGGAACAAAAAATTATCCTGGCGAAGCGCTCGTCAAGAAAATTACCGGTCGCGTCATGTTGAGCGTAACACTCAAACCAGACGGCACGGTTGAGGAAACCGTTATCGCACTATCATCCGGCAGCAAAATATTGGACGATTCGGCACGTCAGATTGTGCGCCTCGCAGCACCTTACGCAAAATTTCCACCCGAGATAAGTCGCCAGGTAGACCGATTAAAAATTATTCGTTATGTAAAGTTTGAACCCAATAACATTACAACAAGTGATCAATAAAAATGAATTATCATTTTCTACTTGTTTTCCTTCTGAGTTGACACAATACTCAGGGCATGACTGAAAAAAATATCCCACACGTAGATACCGGTGAGCTGATTCCAGGCAGTTTATGTAATCATTTTTTAATTGCCATGCCGAGTATGCAAGACACTTCGTTTGCGCACAGCGTGACTTATATTTGCGAACACTCTAGCGAAGGCGCTATGGGTATAGTGATTAATAATCCCATGCCCATGACTCTGCACGAAATTTTTGCGCAAATGGATTTAACCGTAAGCGCAAATCAAGGGCATCAACCTGTAGTTGCAGGCGGACCTGTTCAACAAGAGCGCGGTTTTGTTTTGCACACGGGCGATACAGAATGGCATTCCACGTTAAAAGTTTCACCCGGCATTAGCCTCACCGCATCGCGCGATATTATTACTGCAATTGCTGAAGGCCAGGGCCCAGCAGAATGTTTAGTAGCGCTCGGTTATGCCGGCTGGGGTGAAGGACAACTTGAAGCGGAAATTGCTGCAAACTCTTGGCTAACTGTACCTGCAAGCAAACATATAATTTTTGACACGCCGTTTGAACAACGCTGGACTGCTGCTGCGCAAGCCTTGGGGATTGATGTTAATTTAATTTCGAACGTTGCTGGACACGCGTAACTTTCTGTTCAAACTATCTGACTTAGTATTCACTCTTCGATTTTCTTTTTTAGTAAATTTATTTTATTTAATTCACCTATTTATTTTTTAACGTAGGGCTTGATAGCTTCATCAGTGAGCCTTTCGCATTTTTAATATTCAATAAAATTTTATGATTCAAACTCTACTTGCTTTTGATTATGGCACTCGCAATATCGGTGTTGCTACCGGCCAAACAATTACCTCATCTGCTAACTCACTTACTCCGCTCAAAGCCAAAGACGGTGTTCCCGACTGGAATCAAGTTGAAAAATTAATTCAGGATTGGAAACCAGATTTAGTTCTCGTGGGCTTACCGCTGAATATGGATGAGACTGAAAGTGAATTAAGTGCGCGTGCGCGCAAATTTGCCAACCGTATTCACGGTCGCTTCAATGTGAAAATTGAATTAGTGGATGAACGCCTGACCAGTTTTGAAGCCAAAGGCGAAGTCATGAGTCGCGGTGGCTCGCGTGATTATAAAAATAATCCAGTCGACTCAATCGCCGCGCGTCTGATATTAGAAAGCTGGCTCGATAGAAATCCAGCTTAATTACTTTTCCTTACTGCTTTTAATAAAAAATTTGCTCTGCGTTATTTAGTCGCGACTTGACTTCGTAATCATTTTGATAACGTTTTCGAAGCGCAGCTTGATCATTAGATAAGGCATCGCAACCCAACTTTGAACGTACCGTTTTAATTTGTTCAATGCGCTCTTTGTTAGTTGATTCCTCGCCGTTCCAATGATTGCACTCAACAATGCGATCAATCATTACCATCACATCCTGCGGCATACCCTTTTTTAAGGCCGTGACTTCATTTGATTCAGCAGCAAATACTAATGGGCAAGCTAGCACCATCACTACTAAAATAATTTTTTTCAGCATACTCAACATGCCTCTTTTATGATCTATTAAAACATTTTTCCACGGTTATTACGGTCATCATTTTCTATCGACAAACTATCTGCTGCATTATTTAAATAGTTAGCGTCAGTTTCAGAACCGAGTTTAATCATCAAACGCAAATCGTTAGGCGAATCGGCATGAAGCAGTGCATCTTCATAAGTGATATCACCATTGTCATAAAGATTATAGAGCGCCTGATCAAAAGTTTGCATGCCAAGTTCAGTAGATTTTTTCATCAGCTCTTTCAGCTCACTCACTTCACCCTTGCGAATTAAATCCTGCGCTAATGGAGTATTGATCAAAATTTCCAAACATGCACGTCGACTTTGTCCGTCAGGCGTGGCAATTAATTGTTGCGCTACAATTGCTTTCAGGTTCAAGGATAAATCCATCCACAATTGACGGTGACGATCAGCAGGGAAAAAGTGAATGATGCGGTCAAGCGCCTGGTTCGCGTTGTTGGCGTGAAGCGTGCACAAACATAAATGGCCCGTTTCAGCGAAAGCTATGGCGTGATCCATAGTTTCGCGTGAACGGACCTCGCCAATCAGAATTACATCTGGTGCCTGACGCAAGGTATTTTTCAAAGCGACTTCAAATGATTCCGTATCAATACCCACTTCACGTTGCGTAATAATGCAACCTTCATGTTGATGGATAAATTCAATCGGATCTTCGATAGAAATGATATGACCTTTGGAATTGCGGTTGCGATGGCCAATCATCGCAGCGAGCGATGTAGACTTACCCGTACCGGTTGCGCCCACAAAAATAATAAGGCCGCGCTTGGTCATCGCAAGCTCTTTAATAATTTCAGGCAAACCTAAATCGTCTGGCTTAGGAATATTGGTTTCAATTCGACGCAACACCATGCCTGCTAAATTGCGCTGATAAAAAGCACTCGCACGAAAACGACCGATGCCGCGCGCACTTACTGCAAAGTTTAATTCTTTATTTTCTAAAAACTCATTGCGTTGTTTTTCATTCATCACACTTAGCACCAGCTCACGCGCTTTTTCCGGCGGGAGAGGTGTTGCAGTCACTGGTACAACTTTACCGTGCAATTTCATTGACGGTGGAACACCGGCAGTAATAAATAAATCTGACGCGCCTTTTTCTACCATCAACGCTAATAAACGATCAAAATCCATAACCTGTGCCTGTTTGTGTGAATACTTTTTTAAATGTACTTTTAAGTAGAATCGTTGATTTAATTAAAAATTCTCGGGCATTTTTGCTTTCGCACGCGCTGCTTCGCGGCTGATAATTCTGCGTGCAACCATGTCTGCCAAACATTGATCCATTGTCTGCATGCCTAGCGATGCACCGGTCTGAATTGCCGAATACATTTGCGCAACTTTATCTTCGCGAATCAAGTTACGAATTGCCGATGTCCCGCGCATAATCTCGTGCGCTGCAACACGGCCACCCCCATTTTTCTTCATCAATGTTTGCGAAACAACCGCTTGTAAAGATTCTGACAACATCGAACGCACCATGGATTTTTCGTTCGCGGGAAACACGTCAACAATACGGTCAATCGTTTTCGCGGCGGACGTGGTGTGTAGCGTACCAAATACAAGGTGACCCGTTTCTGCAGCAGTTAATGCTAAACGAATGGTTTCGAGGTCACGCATTTCGCCTACTAGAATAATATCCGGGTCTTCACGCAACGCTGAACGCAGTGCTTCATTGAAGCCGTGTGTATCGCGGTGAACTTCGCGTTGGTTAATCAAACATTTTTTCGATTCATGGACGAATTCAATCGGATCTTCAATGGTTAACACGTGTTCGTATTTGTTGTCATTAATATAGTCGATCATTGCGGCAAGCGTCGTTGATTTTCCAGAGCCCGTAGGTCCAGTCACCAATACCAATCCGCGAGGTACCGCGCAGATATCGCGGAACACGTTTCCCATACCCAACTCTTCCATCGTCAAAACTTTGGATGGAATCGTACGAAACACAGCACCGGCACCGCGGTTTTGGTTAAAGGCATTCACCCGAAAGCGCGCAACGCCGGGTACTTCGAACGAAAAGTCGGTTTCTAAAAATTCTTCATAGTCCTTACGCTGCCGGTCATTCATAATGTCGTAAATCAACCCATGAACTTGTTTGTGCTCCATCGGTGGTAAGTTAATACGGCGTACGTCGCCGTCTACCCGAATCATCGGTGGTAGGCCCGCCGAAAGGTGTAAATCCGAGGCGCCTTGTTTGGCGCTGAAGGCTAAGAGTTCAGTAATATCCATTAAAGCTACCTTTATTGTTAGCTGCCTGCTCGTTTACGAAAGTCGACAGCTATTTCGATGTTTGCGGAAATTTTTATCTATTTATGTCAATAACTAACACCATAGCCGAGCCGCTCATGAAAGTCACCGCGCGCATCCAAGATGCTGCTCGGGCCACTGGGCGAAACCCCAATAGTGTGCGCTTGATCGCGGTGAGCAAAACCCAACCCACTATGGCCATTACGCAAGCCTATGCCTGCGGCCAGCGCGACTTCGGTGAAAACTATGTGCAAGAAGCCCTGGAAAAACAATCCGAATTAACCGATGTTCCCGACCTCGTGTGGCATTTTATCGGGCCGATACAGTCCAACAAAACGCGCGCCATCGCCGAAAATTTTGCTTGGACTCACAGTATAGACCGAGAAAAAATAGCACAGCGTTTAAATGCGCAACGCCCCGTGGATTTGCCTCCGCTACAAGTCTGCCTGCAGGTAAATATTGATGACGAAACCACCAAAGCCGGTGTTTCATTGAGCGAATTACCGGCATTGGCAAAAGCCATAAGCGCTATGCCGCGCTTGCAATTGCGCGGTTTGATGGCAGTTCCCGCCGCAAACAATAATGTCGACCAACAACACCAGGCTTTCGCTAAACTGCGCAACGCCTTGCTAGAACTGCAAGCTCACGGTTACAAGGTAGATACCCTTTCCATGGGTATGTCTGGCGATCTGGAAGCGGCGATTGCAGAAGGCGCAACCATGGTTCGGGTGGGCACCGATATTTTTGGCGCACGCGTCAAAACCTAGTAATTTTTAAAAAATAACTCATTCTGATTAATACTTATTCCAGTTAAGGATTCACCATGTCGCACCCAAAAATAGCTTTTATAGGCGCAGGTAATATGGCGAAGGCCATTATCGGCGGGTTACTTGCTGAAGGTTTTAACTCGGAAAATCTAAGCGCAAGTGGGCCGCGCGCAGAATCCCTAACGAAAGTCGCGGAGGAATTCGGAATTCAAGTCAGCACGGATAATGCGACCATTGCCGCCCACGCCGATGTAATCGTACTCGCGGTTAAACCGCAGATGCTAAAGGAAGTCGCCCTTGGCCTAGCCGGTTCGCTTGATCATAAGCCATTGATTATTTCGCTCGCAGCAGGAATCACAACAACCAGTATTGGAAGTTGGTTAGGGGGTAATCATGCGATTGTGCGCTGCATGCCTAATACTCCCTCTCAAGTGCGAGTTGGCGCTAGCGGCTTATTTGCAAACACGTATGTGAGTGAAGCGCAAAAATCTTCCGCTAACGCCATTTTAGGTGCGGTGGGAATTGTGCAATGGGTGGATGACGAAGCCTTAATCAACCCTGTGACTGCAGTATCCGGATCTGGCCCCGCTTATTTTTTCTTGATGATGGAAGCCATGATTGATGCGGGTGTAGAGTTGGGACTTTCGCGCGAGTCGGCGCGTGAACTGACCTTGCAAACTGCACTGGGCGCCGCCATCTTAGCCAAACAAAGTGATGTGGACGTCGCCGAGTTGCGCCGCCGGGTAACATCGCCCAAGGGTACGACGGAGCAGGCGATTAACAGCTTTGAAAATGACCAGATCCGCGCTATTTTTTCGCGCGCTATGCATGCCTGCTCAAATCGAGCAGTAGAACTGTCAGAAATTTTAGGCAAATAATTCGGGCAATAACAAAGACATCAGGTAAGAAAATAACCGTGCGGCTCACGCCCTTTAAAAAGAGAATTAATTATGCAGACACTGGCTCAAATCGCCATTTACATTATTAGCACCCTCGGAACGCTCTATATCAGCCTGGTGCTTTTGCGCTTTTTGGCGCAACTGGTTCGTGCGGATTATTACAACCCTATGAGCAAAGCTCTGGTCAAGTACACGAACCCATTGCTTGTCCCGCTGCGCAAGATTATTCCCGGGTTACTTGGTATAGATCTGGCCGCGTTGGTTCTCGCGCTTTTACTGCAAGCGATTCTGATTCAGGCCATTATGCTGCTTGCCGGTTACGGTTGGATCAACCCGCTGTATTTGTTAGCGTGGTCGGCAATTTCGCTATTGGGATTGGTGCTGACGTTTTACTACTGGGGCGTGATTATTATGATTATCGCCAGCTGGGTAGCACCGCAAAGTCACAACCCTGCGCTAGGTTTATTGCAACAAATACTCGACCCGGTGATGGCGCCCTTCCGTAAAATAATTCCCCCGCTCGGCATGCTGGATTTATCGCCGATGATTTTTTTAATGGTGCTACATATCATCCGAAATTATGTGTTGCCAGTTCTCGGTGGTAGTGTCGGCATGGTGCATGGATTAGGGTTTGGATTCTAACCATTGACGCCCGCTAGTTTGTCGGCCAAACACTATTCATGGCAGGGAGAAGATTTAATTCTCCACTGCCATTTGCAACCCAAAGCGGCAAATGATGAAATTGTGGGTGTGCATGATGGTCGGCTTAAAATTCGTATCACCGCACCACCGATAGATGGAAAAGCTAATCAACACATCATCAACTGGTTTAGCAGGCTCTTTAAAGTACCCAAAGGTGACATTGAAATTTTACAGGGAGATTTGGGTCGCAAAAAAACGCTTCGAATTCGCAACCCTAAAGTGCTACCCGAACAAATTGCTCAGTCATAATTACGCGCAATCTAAAAATAACTACGGTTGAAAAGGTAAGGATATGAAAGGAAATATGTTAAAAAATGCGATGCTCATTCTGGGTATGTTTGCGGGATTTTCTGTAGAAGCGCAAACACCGTCATCAACAGCGTCGCAACCAAAAGATGCAACAGAAATTGTTATCAACGCGCAACAAAACGCCTCAAATTGGTTTCGTGCTGAAAGCCAACATTTTATTGTTTACTCAGATACCAAGCAAGAACAGGTTAATCAATTGCTAAATAAACTTGAGCGGTTTGATTATTTGCTTCGTCTTTACTCCAACATTGAAAAACCTGCAGACGTACAACCAAAACTCACGCTTTATTATCAATCACGCATTAAAGATCTCAACGAGATTGATAAAGATCAACCACCCTACGCCATAGGTCTCTACACCAGTTGCGCAAAAGGCGTGCAAGCTTTTGGCTCCCATATGTACTACGGCGTTAATGACAAAATTCCGCTGGAGAAACAGCCGGAAAATGAAGGTTTGTCCTACATTTTTGAAGCCTATGCGCGGCATTTTTTGTATCGCTATACCGATATGCGCGGGCCGACTTGG
>Ga0247740_1000342_pt1 | contig 23884 bp, 17 predicted proteins | sample UWRJL148409B2_FD_180942 | JGI IMG/M metagenome (GOLD analysis project Ga0247740, IMG submission 180942) | Plant litter microbial communities from Arlington Agricultural Research Station in Wisconsin, United States - UWRJ-L148-409B-2 | ecosystem: Environmental > Terrestrial > Plant litter >...
CCCTACGACCAACTTCTCTTGCAGGGATTGTCCGACACGATGTCTCTTGGAGGCTCTGGAGCACTTCGCGAACGGTATGACCGCGGCCGGTACCTGTTAATGTTAGGGCTGACAAGGCAGCAAAGAACGAGAAAGCTCACCGAGGTTGTAAGTGCGGAAGGGAGCCTTGATGCGACCAGCTGCGGAGGCAGCCAAAGCAGCAATGTGGCCCCTCGCTAGATCGACGACGTGTATAAAGTCGCGAACAGCCGTACCATCTGGGGTGCTCCAATCGGTACCGAATATATCCAGAACAGGTTTGGTCCCTGTTAGGACGGTGGCGATGACGGGGATCAGGTTGCTTGGTTTTTGCCGAGGATCTTCACCTAGCAGCCCAGATTCGTGGCATCCAACCTTAAATAAGTGTCAGTTCCACACATCTCTCCAAAGGCCAATAAACTCACAGGATTGAAGTACCGCAAGGCCGTTATGGACCAAGAAGGATCTGACCGCGCAACATCCGCAAGGATCGACTCGCACATGAATTTCGAACGACCGTACGGCGATGTCAAGCCCATGACCCCGGGGCTAACCTCGCGCTCGATACCGTCGTCACCCTGGAAGGTTTCTGGGTGGTGTACGCACAGCTCCTCGCGGAGTGGAACTCCACAGTTTGCGCCTTCACCATACACCGTCGCCGAAGAAGAGAACACGAAATTCTTGATTGCGAATTCTTCGAGAAGACTGAGGAAGTCGACAAGTCCGCAGACGTTGTTGCTGTAATACCTCAAAGGCTGTCGGATGCTCTCTTCCACTGACTTATATGCGGCAAAGTGGATCACTCCGGATATCCGAGATTCCCTTCTGAGTGTTGTCTCGGGCTCATCCTCTGGCTGCATGTCGATACCTGAGTCGGTGCGTTGGAGAGCCGAGTATGGGAAGCGCCCCGGTCTACCAGTTGATACAGAGATGTCCGACTTGTTGCTGACTTTGTAGGTCGAATATTCGGCAAGGATCGATCTCATGTGCGAGCTCCGGTAATCGAGTTGTCGGAAGTGAATGGCTGGCATCGACCTTTGCAATGTCGCGAAATGCTCGGACGCAAGGGTTTCAATACGCTGCAATACCGTCTCATATGAATTGCTGAGGTCATCGATGATCAGAACGTTGTAGTTCGCCTTGAGCAGCTCGAGCACAGTGTGCGAGCCGATGTATCCAAGTCCTCCTACTACCATGATGAACGAGGAGTTGGCACCGCCAATATCGAGAGGATCTGCGGCGACATCGTCGTCGAACAGGAGCGACCTTTCGGTACCCGGAGTACTCGCGGCTTCGGCCGTTTCAGAAACGGACGACGAAAAGGTTGAAGGCGAGGAGAAGCCCGTTGCTGTGGTCGAAAAGTACGCCATGGTGACTCGAAGAGTCAGAGAATGAATGAAAGACTGGGTGAAGAGGAGAGAAAGTGCTTGTCTTATTGCGACCAAAGATTGGTACGTGCCAATATCTTATATATGTTGAAGCTTTGCTGAGCTTGTCAGGCACCGCCTCAATTAGGCAGAACATCTGCCATGCGAGTTTTTCCTAGAACCACTCAATATTGGTGTGCTTGGCATGCTCCGGCCTTTTCCTCCCGATTTATTCTGGTCGGATACTTGGTCCTTCGGTCTAGCACTCTGGAATATAGTCCCTGCTCGGCTAATCCCTGTTCAATTTGTACGGCATCATGCTCGACTACGTACCGCACTTCGCGTGCAGTGCCGCGATTTCCAGAGACTTCTATTGATTCATGAAACATGCAAGCTGACTTTTCTCTACAGTACCAACGCGCCTTCTCGCCGCTCAGTCCCGGGTCAGGCCCCTGGTCCATTGCCGCCCAACATTCATGTCAGCCTCGCCCGCCCGAGGAGCACCGAAAGTCTAGCCAAACAGACCTACACGTGCTTCCCACCTCCTCAAGACGCTGGTGGCAGCAGGCGTATATCCTTCAGCAGTTGCACTTATCCAACGGCAGTTATAGATGCCTCTGTACTTTCGCAACTCTACATCTTCCCATCTGAGGGAGTTTAGGACCCCGCTCACAAAATCTTCACGCTCCCGGCTCCTTGCATACCCCCTTGGTTAGAAGTCGTCGTCGTCTAACCAACACAGAGCTGCATCTCATCCACGCGTACACTTCACGGCAATCGTCGACCCGAGCAGTGGACCCAGGAAAGGTGGTTTGCCAACCAAGCTATATTCGCACGCCATTAAGAGATTAAACGCGTTCGAAAATGTCTGCACTGTCGGCTATGTAGCAACCACGTGGTGCGCGAAGTAATTGAGCTCGGGTTTAGACGAAGTCGCAGTGAGCTCTAGGTAGGTGAATGCGATCCCACCTTGGCTGTGAGCGGAATTTTCTTCGACGAAACCACTACGCACTACTACACAGAGCACGTTTTGTGATTGCGAGAGATCTCGCGAGCAATCCACAACAGTCACGGATTAACGGATAGCTACGTTGGTGAGAAGACCATCTCATTTCGGCATTCGGTGTATTGTAATTGTTCCCGAAGCGCCCGAAATCGGTGCGTCTGGCCTATAGATCAGCCTCTCGAACGAACTTTCCACTCAGAGTAGTGTGGTTTTGTGGCTCAAATGTCGGTAACTGAGACTCTTCGGACTCGGCAGTTACCATTCTGTGGCTAACCATACATCGCAGCCCTCAACCTAGGTGCTCTGCCACATACGCAATATCTTACATTTCCAAGTTTTGTGAAAATCGTCAACCTTACCATTATTTTCGAGGATACATACGGCAATTAGGTGGCGAAAGCTGATGCGCTGTTCCAAGCCACGCAGTCAGACAGGTCATGAAAAACTGGCCTTGATATTACACTCGGTCCCACATATGATCAATGGCGACACCTACCGAACACCGAAGCAACTGCTGTCCATTGGGCGCAGTATATGGCTTACTGGGACCGATGATTACACCGTATTCGTCTCATACTTGCCGGACTTCATCGATGGCTTAGATGCATTGCTCAGCTAGTGGGATTACCAATTTGAGGCATCCACCTTGTATCACCTCGAGCATTTCCAGTGCTGTGGATGTTGCACGCAAATCTACCCGCATACGGATTTGCTCAAGAGTGCCTCGATCGTGAGAGTTCTAGGCCGGACCTCGGCTCAGGTGCAGGAGTTGCGAGGAAGTTTTCAATGGTGATCTGCATCACGTCGATGCATCTGGACGTCATGTTCCTGACAATCACCCTCCACCGACCTGTCGGTCTAGGAGCGCTGATCATGCCCCGCCACAAGATCGGGCCATTCCTGATTTCGTCCCGCGCTGAGGTTGGCATGGTGAGATGTTGGCTGAATGGCGCCACCTGAGAGGACTGGACTTGAGTGGTGGACTAATCCTTTCGAGTATGCGGACCGTGAGACCGCCGGAAGAATCTGCAATTGCTGACCCCAGGGTCAGACATGGGCGTCGAATGAGGACCATCGATCATCGATCAAGCAACGATCTTCGTCCACCCCTGCCCTTGCCCCGCAAAATACGAGTAGGAATCATTGCTCCCACTCGACAGCGGAACTCTCGCTGCTTTTACAACGGTACCGGGGGGTGCAGCCTCGCCCCTGCACTAAACTCTTGTCGTGCGCGCTAAATTCGCGTGACCACTCTATTTCAACCCTACCTCTTCATCTGTTTGCAGCAACACCACTGCGGTGACCCCGTCACCGGCGCCAGAAGACCTCACAACTCTTTGGACTTCCGCGCGATCTCATACAGCCTCAATATCCCCCCTGCACTCGCCCCGGACTCTCACGCTGCACCTGCCGTCTGTTGACGTGGCTTTCCACTACCGGCACTCTGCAGGCACTTCGATACTGCAGAGGAAAACTTTAACGAAGCCTTGGATCATGATCGATCGTGGATTTGGGAACCTTCTACGCGGAATCGGCTTGGCAGTGGGGTGCTGCGTGCTTGTGAAGCTTTTCTGCCGCCGTCTAAGCGGCTCAACACCTTCGCATCACTGGTCCATACGATCCGAGTTTCCCGAGAGAACAGCCCTGGTCTTTTCTGGGATATGTCAGCCACTACACCTTGGACTAAGACGCACATCGCGAAGCACAGCATTTGATGTACGAGGGCGGCTTTAATTCCCGTCTCTACATACTCCAAGAGTTGGCCCCAGGAAGGGAATACGACCCTGCAAATGGGCACCCACCGCTACTCGCTGGGAGAGAAGCTTTCCTCTGTCGGTGATTCCGCATTTAGACACGGGCTTCCCATTCCCACGCGCCACTCACCGCTTTTGGAACAAACCAATACCCTACAGCCTGGAATCCTTTTGTCTTGGTTTCCAGCATCTTATGCAGCTATCGAAAACGCAAGACTCTCTTGCTTGAGGACGCAACAGTAGAACAAGTGGTGTAGCATATGCATCTTCCCGCATTATGCACATGTTGCATTACCTAAGTACCCTGCTTGTCGCTTGGAGGGACCTCCTCCATCGGGCTCTTTATGGCCGTTTCACCAACCAGTACTGCCAGAAACTGCATGTTGTGATCCTGATTTGGACGGCCACGCAATTGACCGGTGCTCGTTCTCAATAGGCTGTTTTGTGATTGAGAGGCGGTAATGGCGTCTCCACCCTCAACACGTTCGAATACGGACTCATCCGATCTAGAAGTCTTGGACCTCGCTTATACGACATTGGCATAAATCGCGAGGTTTGCATTTGCTGAAAATAGGCCTTCGAGCATTGAATATTGACGACCTGCATGACTGCGCGAAGGTCACCGGAGTGTTCGTGAACCCACACCTTGAAATCGACCTTCGCGGTCTCGCCTTTGCCCGTCGTTACGGGTCCACTATTGCAGCGCCTGTGGAGGCTCCACGGAGCGAATTCGAAGATCGGCAAATGCGGCGAGCTTCCCGCAGAGACGAGTGTCGCACAAGCTCTTGACATCGAGCTCACCTCGCATGAGCTGTCCAGACCTGGACCTGGTTTGTATTGGGAGCGTGATTTGGTGTTACTACTAACATTCGTATTTACCACTAGAGAGCAAAGAGTGTACCAGGTGCTTCCACATTTGCTACCGGTGCTTGAAGCTCGGAGAATAGGATAAATTCGAAAGGGAATGCTTCGCCTCGTCCCGATCCCGCCAGTCGAGTTCCTTAGCCTTGTCACTAAATTTCAAGTGCAAAGATCTCCGGCGTATGCAATACTGTGACCCCTCAAGAGCTACCGCTCAAGTCAGTCGGCAACAGGTTTTCCAACAGCATACGTGGGGCATGATGTTCCACGAGAACTCCCGAAGTGCGCGCTATACTTTCTTTTCGCCATTCTAGAGTACTATGGGGCTCAAGGTTGTGATCACATCACATCTCTGAATCACTCAAAGCTTGAAGAATTCGAGATGGGGACGCGTACTCCCTGTCGGACACCAGTCGGTCGGGACCGAGGCAAGCGAACGGGCACTCTTCGGACGAATGTCAATGCGAACGCTTCGTACTGTGTACACTGCCCGATGCCGCGAAGAATTTTACCGCATTCACCCGCCGCAACCCTGGCCCTCTCGACAGGGGCAAGAAATCCGGAACATGGACGGACAAGATCGTCATCAGAGCAAGGTTTTGTGCTTTTGTCAATACTTTTCAAAGCATGTTCGCAGAATTTTAGCTACATCTCGACGGTCTGTAGACGAACTGCATTGCCTCACTCCCCCTGCCTTGGCCGGTCATTCGTCCCGGCCGGACTTGAGAGCTCGGGCTAAGAGATGAGTTCATCGTGGGACCGCACAGCCCTGCTGTTGCGGGCATGCGGATGTTGGGCATCGGTATACGGTGAGGCTGTACGAACGATCGCCACCCGTATCGATCAGCACGCAAAATGGCGACTTTCGATGCGGCTCCGTGTAAGCGGATCGTCGAGCATGGACTCCTCGGAGATCTAGGGTTTCCTCAAATTCTCGATGCCCAAGATACGCTCTGCTCTGCCAACCCCGCCATAACTCAATTTCACTACCCAACACACATTTGCCTTCGATTTCCATAGTCTGTATAGTTATTTGAGCTGTTAAGAGTTTTTCGAGGTAAAAACACCGATGGCATGCACCCCAGACTCTGTACCCCGCAGTTTCCCAGGACAAGCCTCCCGGCAGATCTCTACGGCTACGACATCTGGTAAGGCTAGAGTACCTTGTTCCTGCGTGTGCGACGTTGAATGCTATAGACTGGCATCTAGTGTAGAGCAGGGCTTGCGTCAGTCTTATGGCACATGACTTCGGTCCTTATGCGTGAAATTTGCCGCGAAAATTTCCTCTCCACGACACGCATGGGAGTGACCCGTCGCGCGAATTTCCTTCTTGGAGACCAACCCCGACCTTGCATATTTGTTGCCTCCTCTTACAGAAGCAAGGTTTAGAATCAACTGTCGTGCGATGCAGTCTGATTCACAGCCGTAACCTGCACATCGCCATCACAATATTCAACCCACCCATCCAAATCCATCTTCTTCAACACGGTGCTAAACCCATCGCGACCCTGTGCATCCCCCGTCGTGCCACAGTACTTGCTCACCACATCTTTCTTCAACCCCTGTTCGTTTTCGCCCTCGCCCGCATCATCCGGGTACTCGATGTGGAAAACGGGCTTTGCGGCATCGATAAAGGCGTGGAAGGTGGTGCATTCTTGCTCTTGGACGCATTGCTCGTTGACGGAGAAATGGACAATGGGGAGGACGGCAGGGATAATGTCGCCGGCGTTTTTAAGGCCCAAGGTGAGATTTAGGGGGGTGGTTATGTTCGAGAGGAATTGCATGAAGGAAATTGAGGAGGAGGCGTTTAGGTTGAGGCCATTGTCGTTTTGCTGTGGTAATGTCAGCTCTGCGAATGCAGCATTTTGCCGTTTAACGTCTTGCTCCGTAGAAGTTTGTAGCTCTCGTAGTGTGAAAGTGAGATACTCACATATCCATCAACATTATCCGGATCCACACCATCACACCCCTTGTCCCCCGCCATTTCCACCCTCTTCCTCATAATCCCCCTTACGTTCTCACTATCTAACCTCAACCACCTCTCCCCCGCCCACCCCTCGAGATTCTTTCCCAAATCATTGTCCTTGAACTGCCCCGCATCCGGCCGCCACTCCTCATAGCTGCCCCCACTGAAATAGCAAATCACTTTCTTGCCTAGCCGATGCAGCGTCTCAATCGTCTCCTTGGGCGTGTCGAAGAGGTCGATGTCGTAGACGTCTACATCAGGGGTAACCGAGGTGGCAGTGTCAGAAAGGTCGATGTTGGATTGGAGGATGATTTGCCAGGTATCGTTCACGCTTGGGGTCCAACGTAGCTTGCCGGATGGGGTCGGGAGTGGTGGTCCAGGTGGTGAAGAGTCGTCGCCTCCATTATCGTTGTCGCCATCGTCGCGTCCGAGTGTGAGGCCGAGTCCTAGGCCCAAACCTAGACCTAGGATGACGACGATGAGCGAGATGTAGAGGAGTTTGCGCCGCAGTGACCAGGGACGGGATGTGGGTTTCTTTTCCATGTTGTATGTCGGTGACGTAGGAAGAAAAGATTAAAGAACAAGCGATTATCGGAAACTGTTCGAAATGGAGGGTCGGAACGCGTAGAGTAGGGTAGAGCGGAAGCAAATCCGCAAACGGAACCGCTGTCCTCTTTTTACCCAATAACAAGGGTCGTTAGAACTTTACGCACAGGATCCAAGACTCTCGGCGCACTTCCAAAATATTTAGAGATCAATGGACTGTGGTCCCTTATGACCTCTTTCGCGAACGAGGCGTAGTTGTTCGAAAAGGGCGCATGAAACGCATCCAATGAGGCCGCGTTTTCAAGCGGATGTGCTCGAAAAAGGAAATCTGTTTTGCGGGATGGAAGGAAATGGAGATCGAACCGCTCAAATGCACTTTGCGGGTATTATGTGTAGAGCTAAACTGACCGGATGGGGCTTAGGTCGATGTGGGTAATATGGGGTTGTGGCGCGGAGCGCGGGACGCGTTGGATGGTGAGGCTAATGGGATCATTGCTAATAATACCACATCGAATGAGTTGGACTCAACCTTGATCAAATTTCGAATGCAGTCCCGAGTAAGCAATGTAGTTGCGCTGTAGGACAGCGATGCACAGCAAAGGGGCTGCCCCCCGTCACGGCGACTTCCTCGCAAAAAAGTGGCCGGGGGCGTTTCGGCACTGCATGTTACGACGACAAGATACTAATCACGTCTTTTCTTACCAGCACGCCTGACAGCACAAATCGTAAAATTAATGAGGTGATCCGCTTCTTGGGGTGCGGTGGTGCAGAGGGCCTAGAATCGGCGCGGCTTCATATTGCGGCTGTGGTGTGCTCAGATCTGCGGGCGGCCCCGGATATGAGCCACCAACGCAGTCTCGTACGGCAGATGGGAGGGAGTCAGATGGAAGTGTGAGCGCGTATCAAATTCTTATGAGAAGGTGGATTGGCGTGACATGGTATCTAGTTGGAGAGTGTGAGGGGTGGTGGCTCAGTGCTGCCAGCAAAACAATGTGAAGCTGAAGTGTGCCGATATCCGATGTAATTAGCAGTGAGCTATCCCAATTCGTCGTAGCGAAAAAATCGAATGAACCAACGATGATTTAGATGTTGCGCAATGCTACAGGACAAAAATATCTACAGACATATTATGGAACCTAAATTCCAGTCCCAAATTCATGCAACCGTGACAGATCGCTATCGGAAATAACGAATGCATTTGGAATACAACATCACTATCGTGCCCGGACCGAACTTTTGCGCAGCACGTCGCTACTAGTTGTTACATGCCCACAGCCATGCTTTTCCCTCCTCATATGCTACTATATACATGCAAAGCGGTCTATCTATAGAGGAATCGGCTTGGAGAACGTGTATGTGCGGGAGGCACCGCTCATGGTGACCCATAATGTGAGCGGGTCGGTGCCGATCTGTTCTTTCGTAGCGCCAGTGGTGCTTGACGGAGTCGAAGGAACGGTGATCGGGATGGTGGTACCACACTTGTTGCCGCCGGCTGTGTAGACAGTAACGCTTTGGATGCCTTTCCCATCGGCGGAGGTTTGCCATGTCATGCTGGGCCTGCAAAGATCACGAGTTTGACGGTTGAGGAAAGCTTGGGCCAGGTCGTCGTGCTTAATAGTCTTAAAGGGCCAGGTTGTACTAGAAAATCATGAGATGGAACAAGTCTAAATGATACGGGGATACTTACAGCCTCATAATCTCTGTGGTGACGACTTCAGTCCATGTCATGAGAAGAGAATATTTTCCCTTCTTACCAGCAACGGTAGTAGTCGGGACGTCGTTGACTCTCATGTTGGCTTGATGGAACATGTAACTGCACACCGATTAGTAACCTCCTTGTTCATCGTGTGACTTTTACTTACGCGTCCCAATGCAAGCCAAACAGATTCCTCATTGCAGTGTCCCTAGCATTTACCATCAAGTCGTCAAAAGTGCCCTTGCCACCTGACGTATCAATCCATTCTTGGAGGGTGCAAGCTGGAAGATCACAGTTGTAGTAGATGACAGTGGCCCATCGCGGCATGATGTTGATGCCAGCGAGCCCGTTCGCCGCAACCGTAGTGTTGAGTGGCCAGAAGGGGTTTACCGAGTTCAAGAGAGTTGGTCTCGTGTTATCACCAACAACGTTGATGATACCGTTGTCCTTCCAGGCTCGGAGTGCATCTGCATTATGCAGGCCGGTGATAGCTGGAGGGATGATACCACTACCACTCCAGCGCGCAGCAGCATCAAGACCAACCTGCTTTACCCAGGCCTTGTTAAATTGTATCTCTTTCGCAGTATCGGAGTAAGTGGCGTTAGTTAAGTCCATATGAGAGCTGCAGGTATTAGAGTGTATCTTTCTAGATGGTGGCGAAAAACTCACAACGTATGTGAAATGTGCGCAAAAGAATCCCGATTTGTTTCGTCTGCGAACCAATTTTGGAGTTCGTCCATCTCGGCACATTCGAGACTCCAGCTATACTTTGCGGGAGTTGCTGGCCAAATATCAGAGCCGGTGCCGGGAGCCTTGGTGTACTCAGGACTCCCGTCGATCTGATCTGGATATTCTATGCCTTGTGCAGGGCTGCACGCTATAGCGCCATCAGATGTGTCTGTCGCAGCCTCAATATCTCCGTTGCCGTTGTGCCCAATCTCAACAAAGAAATCAGAGCCTTTCGGCATCTTTTTGTTGAGTGTTGCCTGCCAAGTGACATGCAAGTCCAGATCATCGGGTTTGCACCTGTATGACTGTCCTTGAGGTCGGTACATGGGCGTTTCAAGGAACATGTCATCTACTTGCGTGCTGAAGTATGTCCTGCGGAAGCCAACGTAAAGACCTCGCGTAACCCAGTTGATCCACGCATGTTGGAGATAGTTGGAAGATGGAGCCCAGTCGAGAGCAAAAGGCAGGAACCATACCATCTGTTGGCGGTCCTTGATCTGGTTGATGACGGCAGCAGTTCCCGAGCCGGCGAACTTCGCGACTTCCCAGGCCATCGACGAGTTGGTGATCGTTGCAGGATTGTGGAAGATGTTTGCAATGCTCACGTTCGCGTTCCTGTAGATTCAATTAGTCACACCCTGCATGTGTAGATATGTAGCGGATCTCTTGCAGTACTAAGGGAAAAAGTTCAAACGTACATCTTTAGACCCGCAGTTTGGAAGCCGGTCACGTTCGTAAAGGAGACCGGCTCATCAGCCACACTACCACCAGCACTGACGGTACCGAACTCGGGGGCCGGAAATACGTCCAAGCGGACCATGCGCACTCCGAATTGACTCTGGTAGTCGAAGAGCGTGTTGAATTGTCTCCTTGTGAGGGCGCTGTAATACTGGTTGTCGTAGTTGTAGCCGACTTCGCTCAGCAAGACAATTCCTCCGTAATTGCCATGAGTTGAGGACGAGTTGAGAATGGGAAGATTGGTGATACCAGCCTGCGGAACGGTCAATACCTCGAATGGTATTCCGTAGCCTTGTAGGCCGAGGGTGGCTCCATATTTAGCGGCTGTTTGGTCGCGTGCGATGACGAGCACGGTGCTGGATACTGTGGCACTAGCCACGGCGGTGATTTCATCCGCAAGGACTCGATGTGAATACAACGCAAGCGCTGCAATTGCACCTGTTCGCAGACAAGAAAGCAGAGACGACGCCATTGCAGGAAGAAAGCGTTGAGGGACAGCGTGAAGGTACAAAAGTCGGGGAGCTTGGGCGTTAAATAAAGATAGTATCGGCAGAAATAGTATGTTGTCTATTGGACAATGGGTAAGTATTGGTCCGAGCGACACTTCTGCGCAGCCGAGAAACTATCGATTTTTCTGAACATGCTCGATACGCGTACATAGGCCAGACTCAGGCTCGAACCTGATCCATGACGCGGCAGAAAAACGTGAGCTACGCGTCAAGCTCTGTGAACTGCAACCCCGAGGCTACGCTGGCCTTGCGAGGTTGCCACGAAGTGAGATCCAGGTGACGCTGGAGATATAGGGAGACAGGGTTCTTGGCGGATCATTTTGATGAAGGAGGGGGAATTTTCGGCGCCACGTGCGGGCACGGTAGTAGACATTGGGGTACAAACGTGACTTAGGAGGTATTGCATCGGAGTATGCATGCCGAGTATGATTGCAGCGAGAGCAACCCGGTAGATGCCAGGCGCGGGACCTTCAGCTGGGGCGTCTGGACTGGATCCAGACCAGACCCAAGCTCCGAGGTTCCATTGCGGGTTCGTACCGCGAAGACAGGCGCATCATCAAGGCCATGCAGATATTGGGGGCGACGCGTTCTGAGTCGTCCAGGCGGTGTCCACGCAAGCTCGTATTCTGGCAAATTGAAACCTCATCTACGGGTCCGGACTTCATCTGCAGGTGTTGATTTGTGCGACGCAGCGACGGCAAAGAGGAACATGGGCAACGCCGGAATTGATGAATGCGATATTGAAGACATGATGTGGAGTAGTTAGGCTAAAGAGCGATGCCGGCTTAGCGTCCACTTAGAACAGCGCTGCGCACGGGCCTCACGCTAACCTCACACACGGCCTGATTTCAGCCTCCACCGCCGCCGCCTCCTCCACCACTCCCGTTGCTCGCTGACGCCATGCTCTGCACCTTTCCCCTGTCTTCCCCAGACATCGCGAATCGCCTCGTCATCCTCCACTATGGCTTCACCCAGCTGCATCGTCGCGCCGTCGGCGATAGATTACCGTTGCCCGCCGCGGATCCCTTGGCTACCTAGGCTCGTCTGGCGACGGCCAGCGGACGCCCGGTCCAAAGGCTTCGGCTCTGCACAAGGCTCTTTATGCCTGCCTCTCACTGCCCCTTCAGGTCGCCAAGGTTCGGTTTCACACCTTCGAGAAGAAGTGCGATGCTTCTCTTGCTGCCGGACCCTGCCCAGCGGTGGACTAATCCCCGTGGGCTCCACCTGTACGTGTAGCTGCTGAAGCTAGTGGATGAACAGCCAGACAGATGACTGCCTTATACGCAGGCTGTCTATGTGCAGCTATGTGCATCTATCCGGATCACGGCCTGAGCTAGGTATTCCTGTGCCGGCACATATGCCATAGTGCTGAGCGTGGGTGGCCCTATTATAGCAGGAAACTTCTCTCATCTGCGGTTCCTGTGTTTTGCTGTCGACCCGCCGTCAGAGCCCTTCAGCATGAAACACCGCAGCCTCTTATTGTCTCTTTCTACGTTTAGTTAATAGACCTACTGCTATAACAGCGCCCCCACGTTCTCACAGTGTTTCCCGGGCTGACCACAGTCCACATCGTGGAGCCGTGAAGGGTCAGATCTGCCCTCTGCGGGCATCCGCGAACCATGGCCAACGTTTTGGGTGTTACTGCATTCAAATCAGGTGGTGTGCTGCAGGAGTGGTGGCAATACACTCTCGTAGCCATCATCACTGTCAGTGGGGTGATCGGTGTCATTGCCTTTGTGTGGACGTCGTACAATTCCATCCGGAGATTGTTGACGGTGAGTGCCTCGCCAACCCCGCGCAGCCATACCTGAAGCTCATCACAAGATTTCTAGTCGACTAAAGACGACTACTTCTTACCTCGCCCGGTCCAGGAGTGGATCTACCAGCTTTCACATACCGCGCATTGTGTCCGCCCACCATACGAGCTCCCTAAGAAGCCGTCATCATTTGGCGTATATCTTGGTCCGTTGAACACGCCAGCGACGTCAGAGGAGAGGCAAATACTTTCGGATTGGGAATTCGTGGTATTGGATCACACCCAGCCTGGCGTGGTGGAAACGGTCAACGACGAGGATGTCACTATCGGCCCGCATCTCGTTGCTCGGTTGGATCTGCTGCAGGTCTTACCTTTCGAAGCTATGGATGATGAGATCAACATGCAGAAAGCGATTTATCTCATCTCCGAAGTCCTTCATCAATATCTGCGAAAACCGGACCAGCGCAGGTATTTCACGGGCGTCCTTCTCGCTGGCTGGAGGGAGCGCGTACACACAACCCTGCTCAACGGGATTGCCAAACTTTTGTCTGCATACGGTCTGGAAATTTACTTAGAAGTTGGCCCGCCGAACTTTCTTGACCAAGTTGAAAAACTCAATTTTGGCCTTTTCGCAGGCATCGTTATGAGGAATGGAACAATACTGGAAAATGGGGAGCGGAGAGACTTTTTCGCTATGGACAAGATGAAGACTACCACGAAAGCTTTCGTCTCTCAAGCTTGCCTCCGACCTTTCCTCACGATGATGTGGGACACAATCGACGACGATGCAGATCTATCACACGCAGTTACAAGAAGAGCACACATGTGGTGCAGTTATCATGGTGCCGTCCCATACTTCGTTCGACGTTGTGCGTTGACAGATATCTTTGAGGTGCGCACCTGCGAAGAACCGCTGGCCGCATTCCAGTGGCTCAAGGATCGGAGAGTGATGACTGTCCACGAGAAGTTTCGGACAACACGTGTTGTAAGTATCGACCTATTGCATATCCGCACTGCACTGTTTTAATCAGGTCATGTAGCTCTCCCCAGAATTTTCAAGCATCATCGATGACTACCTCCCATTGCAGGAGGTATTTCCACTTCTCGGAAGTACCATATCTGGTCTGGACAGCTCTGACTCGGAGTCGGGCGACAGCTCGAGTGCTTCAACGCTCACAGTCCAATATCCGGACATTGACGAAAATGGTGTCCTCATACCCCCAGAGCCGACTTCTCCTGTCTCGCAGAGCTTGAATTGGAGTACATCCCTCGAAAAGCGGCCGGCAAACCCACTATCGTGTTCATTCGCTGGATCCCTTTATGGACCACTAGGCTGCTTTCCGATCGGCTTGAACGCTTCCCAAGATGATTTTGAGCATGTATTACAGTCGCAACAAAGGTTAAGGAAGCTCAAACTCCTGAATCGAGTTACCACAAAGGAGTTGCATACGGCTGCGAGTCTCCTCAGAAGCTATAGCGCTTCGAAACCCCGCGCATTTGACATTCTCCCAACCTCGAGGGAGGTGATATCAGCATTTGCGAACGCTCTGGAGCACAATGACGAGGAAAGCGATGATTACAACCAAATACGGGTCTACATTGGACTCGACTCCGGCTTTCATACTCCTTCCGGCGGCCAGTTTTGGGCGGTTTGGGAAGTTGACCAAAGAACATCTTCGCAGGTCATCTACATATCCAAAACCGTGCAAGACGTTCCAGCTGTCTTGCTACATACTTATCTCAGCAAGTCTGGCTTCACCAGATACCAGTGCTTCCTTCTAGAGCACGGTCTCAGTGAGTATCAGAGCGTGTCAGGCTCTCTAATACGACTCCCCCCACGTTTGGAGCAGGATCTGAATCTCTTGTCTTCGACCGAGCTGCTGTTGTATCTGCAACATCTTCAGTATTCCGAATGGGATGAGGCGTGTCCTCTGTTGTCTTCAATCCGCGCCCAGTGCGAGGAGCTCCTCATCGACATCCCAACGTATCGCCAAGTAAAGAACCTCGGCAATCTGGATTTCATTAGTGGTGCCACCACAGACGAGGATCTAGTAAATGCGCGCATCAAGTGGTATCGGCATTGTCGCCTTCCCTGCCTCGAACGTCAGGACGCTTTGGCGCTCTTTAGGCATATCAACCTCGTATTCCTCAACGCGCTATGGTGGCGCGATCATCAAAGTTTGGACGCCATTACTGCAGCGATAGCTAAGCTCACGAGCAGGGAAAGCATCGATTCAGTGTCCGATTTTGTGCTCTTCTGCATCTTTTGCGCAGCCCGGAAAGCGGCTTTTGAAGAAGTTTACATCGAAGTTTCGGACCGGAACCCGCTCTTCAACCAATACACGGACCAGAGTGCAGCTTTCGCCGAACTGTTTGCCCTAGGTTCGCGTTGTGAGGCTTACTTTGATATCATGCCAAGTGACATTGGCGTTCTTCTCTCAAAGAAGCACCGAGACTACTACAACGGAGAAGAGCATCAGCCTCCGATGTGGATATTCAATGCGCCGTCTTTTGCGTCCGCTTATGCCGCGGCGCAAACTGACATAGACCCCAACCAGAAGGCCTCCGTCATGCCAGGTTATCGTCGCTTTACCTTTCTCAGTGTCTTCGCTATCCCAGCGCTTGTCGGTATGTGTATTCTGGGACATCTGACATGTGATTTTACTAACGTGACCAGACATATTGCTGCTGTCCACTACAGGCCAAGGATTATATTTAAGCGCATCCATGTCCTTCGAAGAGCAAAAGTATGCGACACTAGCGTTGATGACTTCACTACTACTTTCTGGAGCCATCGGAACGTGGATATCGATTGGTGGCACATATTACCTCATCTCAATGGCTTTTTCTGCCGCGAATATGTTCGTTCTAACTCGACTAATTGGAGGCCTAGCCTTCACGGTTGCTGCTAGTCTCGTCGGCTTCATCGTCATCGCGGCTGTGAAAGATGCACGACTCGGTGCCATCTTCTTCTTCTACTTGGTTGGATTGACATCATACCTTTCGGTACTTGCCGTGCTTTCTACCTACCAAATCCCTGGATCTTCATTCCTGAACGGACGGAAAGTCGTCATCGCTATCATCCCTACACTTCTCATCTCCCCTATCATCACGTTGTGGGTCTCATGTTACGACATCATTATCTACCCCACCGTCCTCTTTATCTTTGTGATCTTGCTCATTCTAGGAACGCGGCACGTTGCGACGCAGTGGGTAACGTGGTACCACAACATCAAACCACTCAATGACGCAGATGTCAAAGATTGGTACATCAAGTCGAGTATCAAAAACGGGCCACGTGTTAGCTCTATCTTCACCCCAGGTATGTCGTCAACGGATGTTTAGAGTATTCTCTGACAATGATGTAGGCAAACGACTGAGTAAGGGTCCCAGAAACTCCCTGGCTGCGTCCGGCTCTCTTGCTCCGTCTTCAGAGGTTCCACCCGAGGAAACTGATCTGTTTTACGGCCTGAGCGAGCCTGCCATACTCGCGCTTTGTCGTAAAGAGCTGTACAACGCTGTCATGAAAGAGAAGAGTCGTCGCTTCTGGAAAAAACCTACGGATGATGCTTTCGTGAAACAATTGGCGGATTGTTGGGACTCTACACTGTTTTTGCTGGACTGGTACTGCCGGCTCACGGATACGAAACGCCCAATTCCCTATAGTTCCACATGGAACCTTGAGACTCAAGTCGCTCTTGAAAGTATGCAACAGTCACAGAAGGGCATCCGTTTACACAATTCCTTCATTCATTGGCGCAACGCCGGTGATGAGGTGGGATGTGGAATGCTATACTTTCTCACAGCGCTCATGGATCGCTGGCTTGACTTACTGAATGGTGGCCATCTGGTGGGTCTATCCGTCCAGAGGAGCGCGGGCCCAATGGGCGCGGGCGAAATGCATGCGGCCCCAATAAACTCCTGCAAAACGGGAGGGCAGTATACACAGACTGCTTTCGACCCGATGAAAGAGTTCAACGATACTCTTCGGTTGGCGTGCGGGTTCGGCCTAGCGTACTATTTGATCGGAGCCGTACTACTTGACTACAAAGCACAGCACTTGCATCAACTCTCCGAGCAAATGCAGCCAGTTTCCATCGAGAACATCCCACACATCCGAACAGCGAAGGCCAATGATCAAAAGTTCAGACGCCATCTCTACTGGAACACACTTTGTCACTTCATCGGCGTCCACGTCTGGGCCTTGTCGCTCAGCACCGCGCTGATCTGGATCTTCAATGGTTCGACGTTCGGTACGATCATGTTCCTCTCTTACGTCGGAGCGTACAGTGGCCTGCTTCTCTACCAGTACAACAAAATATTTTCTGGACCACACGCCCTAATGCCACTCTTGGTCGCTGTCATTGTCGGCTTCACTGTGGGCAACGTCCTCAAGAAAGTGCGTCCATCATTCGAATATGATAACGTCATCGCATTGGCTGTCGCAACCTGGACTGCAGCTTTGCTTTCTTTCTACACGGCCAAATTAGGCTTGCCCGAAGCATTCGACATTCGTATGTGGATTTCAGAGAAGCTGGAGAGCTACAGGCAACCGAAACATTTGAACAGCTCTTCCGACTCAATCAACATCCGGGGTCTTCCATCTCAATACCGGATCCAGTGGTCTAGCGGCGAGGAGTTCCATGCGTACAAAAGCACGGGTCCTGACGAGGAATGGAGCCAACCCGAGCTACAAGCCTTCACCGAGAAGCTGCGTTCAGGACCGAAAGAAGATCGTTTCAGAGTACTGCCTTTTGGTCATCCCGGTGATCAGATCACGGCAACTCTTTTATCATGCACGCACGAATCGCTCTCCCGGCTGGTCTTACAAGCATTTCCTGCAATGCCGTTCCTCGTACAAAGGATTGTCTTGGCTTGGCAGAATGGTCTGATTAAGGTCATCATCACCCCCATGCAAACCGTGGCAGATGGGAAAGTCGATATCCGAGCAATCTCCCACTACTCGAATGGCCGCCTAACCCTCTATGTTGCATCAGATTCGAAGGGATCTCCATCTACTCAACTGAACATCAGCAGCAATTCTCGGGTCATTGCGGAGACTCTGCTGCATGCCTGCTCAGAAACAATGTTCGGCATACCTCACCATCAAGCCGAGATCACAGAAGCTGTTCTAGCCTGTCGTCCGTACAGCGAGGAACCCTACACTGTGTCGGAGTGCAGCAAACGTTCAATGCCAGCCAAATCGGTGGGGCCTGAGGCAGATATCTTTGAGTCCTTATGTCGGAAAGACCTTCTGCGAAACCTCTGCTTGGGATATGACTGCGACACGCAATGGGATAACCTGCCACTTGACATCCGTCGCATGTTCTTCCGAAGATGCCTCGGCGCTCGGGGCCCATACACGAACACCGAAATGTCATGGATCAACTCCAATGTTGCAGCGGAAGACGCTTGCACCATTTTCTCAAGAATTGCAAGATACGATCTCGGTGCTTACTTGGCAGTCCAGAAATACAATTACTTCAAACACCGCGGAAACCAAGCCATCAGCGAGAAAGAATATCGACAGCTTACAGCTGACATTCAAGAGTCCCACCACCCTGTACTCAACCGTTCTGCTACTTCAGTCTTCGCTGGCCTCACGATGAAAATTAGGATACCGTTTGCCTATGCCTATCACACTGTCGGGACATGGATCAAGTTCTTCGTCCTTGCGTGCATGGCTGATCCTGAATACCAAAGAGAGCTGAGGTGTGCTTTGGGAAGAACACCAGCCTTTATCGCACGCCCTACGACTTGGATTCTGACCGGCCTGTGGATCTATAGCCATGCTGCCATGTCTAGAGCTCTTCCATTCTTCCTCTACAACAACCGACAAGACATTGCAGACCTCGCAAGCACAGTCAAGGGAAGCCTGATCTCGCAGAAGAAAGACCGCCTTATCATTCGTAGCTACGGAGATACCGAGACCGCATTCGTGCACTCAACAGAAGCCGGCGGCTTCAAGCTAGTTTTCTACGCGAATGTGCTCAAAGAGGAGCCCAAGTGGGGTCACACAAGGATATCTGAGTACTCAAAAGATATGCGTGTTGTGCGCCGTAAGGAGTACAAGAATGGCGACGTCACTAATGAGTTTGTCTACGAATTCCCGGCCTTAAGAACATCACGTTTTGGCAAAATCACGAAATTCCAGAATTCGAAGCTCCCTTTGAGTCGACATTGCGTCGGTGGAAACGATGAAGGAGCCAAAGTCCAGTACAACTACAAGGGTCATATCGAGTCTGGAAGTTATATGCAGCATGGTAACCTGGTACGCTTCAAGTACCACTACCGCAAGAACGCCAAATACGACGATGAGCTTCTGAGAGCCGAATTCGTTCTGCCCCACATGTCAGTCAATGTCAGCTGGTGTGCGCCTCCTGTGCGTCACGCAGAGAAAATGGAGCGATGGATTCCTACACCCCGTGTCCACGAAGCCACTTTCGTCCAAGGAGCAGACGTCTACGAATGCTCATGGCTTTACGACCACAAGTTCCATCCAGTTATTACAACCAAGCTGAACGGAGATTCTGTGGACACTCCCGACATGATCCGTCACGATTGGCTTGGAGTGTTGAAGAAGCCTACACGATGCAATTTTATGGACGAGAATCCTCTCTTGGACTTCAAAGCACCAACATCAAGTCTTATAAGTCGTATGTTCAACACCAACGTCAAGCGCCAGGAAATCTCCACCTCGAGAGCTCGATCTCAGCTCTGGAAAGCCTGGAAGCGGCGGCTGGATATCGATGGTGTGGTCGTCCGGTTCGTCGATGAGGAGCTTATTCGCAAGGAGGTTTTGTTGCGACCCTATTGGCGCCGACGAGATCGCGGCAGTCTGTTGAAGGCTGAAGACTACTTGGCCTTGCATGCCGACGCAATCATGGCGAGCTCCGATTTGACAAGCGACATCAGCGCTTGGACTCCTCTTGCTATTCGTCTGAGTGATCTCTTCAGCTTTGGGCAGGGAGGTGATGCTGTCATCTTCACCAGAACCAAGACGCTTCAGCGCGATACAGACGATAACTTGCATGTGATCGCGGTTGATACCGGTACATGGCCGAACGAAGGCGGCGGTGTGTCGGCCTGTCGTCGCGACCTCATCAACAACCTCCGCACTATCAAGTGGCATATGGTGGTCGAGTCTGCGAATGACTTCGGTCTACCGAAGCACCAGACCGAAGAAAACGTGGAATCGCTCAAGATCATACCTCTCTGGGGCTTAGACTTTATGCATCCCTGCCACGGCATGTTTACGAACAAGCTGGATAGCGAGGTTGACCATCTCGTCAAAGATACCACCATCAACGACATCAAAGTGAACTTCATACCTACGTTGACCGCACTGGTCCGGGGTGCACGGTCTGTCAATATGACGCAAGCTGACGTCAAACAAGCAACGCGCGCTTTCGTCAACTTGAACACTTACTTCCAGGACTCACGCCACTGGAAGGAGGTATGGACAAGCGATATCGTCAAAGATACGTGGAGAAAGCTGTGGCTAGCGGATGACATGCCTAACGCGCAACCCCCATCGGAGTGGTTCCGCACCGAGTTGCCGACCTTAGGTCACCTTGACACGGCACTGGAGTTGTGGTTCAGATGTAGGTCATCAAGCTTTGTAGCAGTAAAACACAACTAACACATATAGATCTCTTCATCTTCTCCATTCCCATTCCGGAGAAGATTCCGAACGTCTTCCAAGCTTCGCATCACAGCGTGTCGGCTTCGTATGGCATTGTCTGTAAGATCAAGCGCAACTGCACGCTGCAGATCTGGGATCATGCCATCTCATGGCGGGAGACCAACCTCTATCTTTCTTCCGCCATGTGCACGCTTCCTCCTTTCATTCGAAACTCCCTTCTTGGGCTGATGAGATTGACGTCGTGTCTCATTCTGCATCACGCCGATCAGATTCTTCCATGTGCAGGTAAGTAGTTGTAATCCTACCTGACCATGAGAAAAAAGCTGACGTCCTCCTAGACTTCTTCAACCCCGGATGGGAAGTCGAAATTGGCAGCTCCAAAGGCCAGTTAACCCATCGCAATGTTTTCCGTAGGAAGGTAGACCCAATCGTCAACGGCATCCCGGACATGCAAAAATTCGCTCCTGTTACCGAGGTCAAGACCAAGACGCCCACCGTTACCATGTTGTCTCACGTCTGGTTCGCGAAAGACATCAAGAACGCACTCCTCGCCGCAGACATTATCTCAAATGAATGGGGTTTCAAGGACTACAAACTCGACATCTACGGCGCCCTCAACAAGTCGCCAGTCTACTCCTCGGAATGTCAAGAGATTCTTGCTTGCAAGGGCCTTGGCCAGAGCGTTGCGCTCAGAGGAACTGCCGATCCCGGAATGGTGCTCGCCAGTACTTGGGTCTTTCTCAACTCGTCCGTTTCTGAAGGCCTTCCGCTCGCTCTGGGTGAAGCTGCTCTGACAGGCGCACCCGTAGTCTGCACCGACGTGGGTGCATCGCTGCGCGTGCTTACTGACCCAGACACCGGAAAGCGCTACAGCGAAGTCGTCGCCCCCAATGACGCATACGGCCTCGCTCGTGCGCAGATCAATCTTCTCGCCATGCTTGACGAGTGGGCGGAGTACGCAGAAGATCCGCCGGACAAGCCCGCACCTATCCTTCCCCACAAGCCCACAGCAAAGGACGTGGAGATCATCACGCGACGCATGTACGAAAAGTCCGAGCAGCGTCGTAAATTGGGTATGATGGCGCGCTCCATCGTGCAAAAGTCCTTCGGCGGTGAGCGCTATCTCCGCGAGCACGAGCAAATGCTCTGGATCGGCAAGTCCTGCTACGAGATGCTGGGTCTGGAGAAGCGCATTCCGCCACCCAAACATCCAGCACGCATGCTTTCTCTACGGCGCAGGTCAATCCCGCGACAACAGCCGACTGACACAGCGTCAAGCAACATCTTGGATCCGCAGATGCAGAAGATGCAGCATCCGCGCCCGCCGCTCGCGCGCCACTTCTCAACCGCTACATCCTTTTCATCAGTGTACATGGATGAGCCCGCTGGTCCTTCAAATCACATCTACGAAGAGAACTGGGGAACCACTACACCGGACTCATCGGTACTATACCCCAAGTCGGTGAACGACTTCGAAGAGCAATACTTCGCGCCTCTGGCGCGCCCGCCACGCACGTATGCGCGCACACAAGCGTCAGCGTCAACAGGCAACTCTGCCGTTGCCAACGGTAAGAGACCAGTGCAGTATGGATACGGATATGGACACGCAGGCGGTTTCAAACATTTCCCTGCTGTGGTACCAAAGGTGGATCCGCGGACGAGCACCATGAAGAGACAGAGTGTGGTTGGTGGGGGAAGTGCGAGGAGTAGTGTGAGGACGCGGAGTCATTTGCATGAGGTGGAAATTGTGGAGTATGAGGGGTATGGGGGGTTGCAGGAGAAGTTTATGGGAGGGTAGTGTGGGATGCGGGGAGAGGCGATGAAGTGTATATGTGGGGTAGCTTTTGTGGACGTTCGTTTTTTCAAGCATGTACAGGGAGGGCATGGTGCATTTATACCCACTTTCTTTAACGCAGCATGGGGATGTGTATATAAAAGGCGTCACGGATAGAATTGCATATGCACGGTTACTGGGCTTATCTTCCTGCGTTACACCTTGCCGTTCTCGAATTCCACTCTTGATGTGCGCCAAAGTTGTCAACACTGCTTAGCTTCAATCATCTGTTCACTCGTCTCGCACCTCTTGCCCATCCAACCACGAACATTCGAGTCATCCGAGTCCCGTATATCGACTGGGTTGAACTGACGGCACGTGGCCTTGGGTGCGGCGCAGCAGATTTCGGTAAAGATTGGCCCATGTATAATGCTCGCGCGGTCGTGGCGTGGAGTTGTGACGTCAAAAAACACGCGAAAGAGTTGAACGCATGCTGGATGTCCCATACGCCGCCATCACGACAGAAGGACCGTGTTTTGGATTTGTTGGATGTGAAGATTCGTCCGATGGTATTCAACACGCAACAACACCTACCCTCGACAAGGTCCTGCTTGTGTCACAACTCTGAACCTTTTTTCAGCCCAGTCGAATAACCATTTTAACGCGACTATTTTAAAACAAGATAGGGTCAGCCTGTGCGCAGTTGGAAGCGTGGGGATTCAACGCACGCGACCAAGTCCCGAAAAACTTGAGTGCCACATCCGGATTGGGAAAGAACGATTTCTAGCTTTGACGTAACCACGATGCGGCTGCAATTCTTTGGGTTAAATAAAAAACTTCTCAACACTTCCAGGGCGAATCTCCAATGGCTAGCTCCTGTTTCGGGTCGGCCTCTCAGAGCGATGGATTTCCGCCAAAATCCGAAGTGTGTGGGAACCGGAATGGCAGGAACCATGGTCACCGCAGCCCCCTTGCAGGTCAGGAGGCAGAACATTGATGTCACTCATAACACAGGGCAACGACAGTGGCATCCCCTCTGCATTCTATACAAGTTCAATAACAAATGCATCGGCGCAGAACCGGGCCCGCATTCTACCAGCAGCGCTTCGCTGCACATACCGACTGTCCGACTGCTCGTCTTGAAGCGTCGTTTTTCTGCATAATGACCGACATGAGACGTACCCGCGCCTTTCCCATCCTACCTCGTACGTTTGCTCCCACCGCGCAAAGGCACTTAGATCCGACTCCAACCCACACCGTATTCGGCGAGCTCCACCAGATCCATGCCTACAGTGATGCGATGCGAGTCCGGATAGCGTACCTTGATGAGGCGCTGGGTCCTTCTGTACTGGGTGAGATCCAGAAGACAAAGAAAGAGATGAAGGAGTCGCACCGTGTGCTAGAGAACCTGCAACAGAGGGTCGGCAATGATGCGGTTGCTGCGTTGATTGAGCAGACGACGAGCGAGGTAGGGAAGGTATACCACGGTTTGGTGGCGTTGGAAGCGAGGTTGACGGAG
>Ga0247740_1000343_pt1 | contig 23880 bp, 22 predicted proteins | sample UWRJL148409B2_FD_180942 | JGI IMG/M metagenome (GOLD analysis project Ga0247740, IMG submission 180942) | Plant litter microbial communities from Arlington Agricultural Research Station in Wisconsin, United States - UWRJ-L148-409B-2 | ecosystem: Environmental > Terrestrial > Plant litter >...
AGGCGAGGTTCTTGGTGTGCAGCTGCTTGAACGCCCAGATGACGCTCTCCATGAAGCTCACGTCGAGGGTCTTGTAGTCGTTCTCGAAGTCGACCCAGCGCGCCTGGCGGGTGACGTACTGCTGCCATTCGTCGGTGTACTTGAGCACGGATTCGCGGGCCTTCGCGTTGAAGGCCGCGATGCCCATGTCTTCGATCTCGCTCTTCTCGGTGATGCCGAGCTGCCGCATCGCCTCGAGCTCGGCGGGAAGACCGTGGGTGTCCCAGCCGAAGCGGCGGTGCACCTGCTTGCCGCGCATCGTCTGGAAGCGCGGGAAGAGGTCTTTCGCGTAGCCGGTGAGCAGGTGCCCGTAGTGCGGCAGGCCGTTGGCGAAGGGAGGGCCGTCGTAGAAGACCCACTCGTCGGCACCCTCGCGGTTCTCGACCGAGGCGAGGAAGGTGTTGTCGGTCGCCCAGTAGGCGAGCATGCCCTCTTCGATCGACGGGAAGTTCGGGCTCGCCGGAACACCGGCTGCAGCAGAATTGCGGGGGTACGACATCTCACTCCAGATCGTTTTGTCATCTGAACGAGGACGCGGTTCGCTCTCGCGAATCGCGCGGTACCACCCCGCTTGCCGGTGTGTGAGCACCGGCCGCTTGTTCTTTGGCTGTGACGGGCCAGTCCCGGACGGTTCTACCGGGGCCGTGAGGCCCGTTCTTCCGTCGACTCCCCGGTGATGGCCGGATCGGTGTCTGTGCGCCCCATCCTACCGGCCCAACGGCGGTCGCGCCGGGGCCGGCCGCCGATGAGAACTCTCTCATCCGTTCGTCTGCCGGGCGGCGACGCGGGAGACTGGGGGTATGCGCAGATTCGTGATGGCCACTGCCTCGGCTGCGGCCGTGGTCGCCGCCGTCGCGCTGGGGACCGTCGGCGTCGTCTACGCGATCACGCCGGGTGAGCACTCGGTCGAGTTGCGCGCCGTCGAGCCGATCGTCGCGCAGCCGACCGCGACGACCGATCCCGAGGCGCCCGAGGGCGAGACTCCCGCGACGGATGCCGCTCCCGCGGTTCCGGACGGGTCGGTTCCGGATGCGCCAGCGCCCGCGCCGTCCACCGCTCCCGCGCCGCAACCTGTCGCTCCCGGCACCCCGGTGCCGGCCCCCTCGCCCGAGGCAGCAACACCCGCGAATCCGGTGGAGGTCGCCCCGCAGCAGCCGCACTCGGTCGGTGACCGCGGCGGTGACGACGGCGACGGCTGGGACGGTGACGACGCGGGCGACGACAACAGGAGCGACGACGACGGGTGGGGCGACCGCGATGGTGACGGGTGGTCGGGCCGTGACGGCACAGGTCATGACGGCACCGGCCGTGACGGCACGAGCCGTGACGGGTCGGGCGACCGCGACGGCGGGTGGGACCGCGACGACTCGGGCAACTAGCCCGTCGCTCCGACCGCGCTCCCCCGCCGCTGCGCCACCTCGCCGGGCAGGCCTGGCCATGAGAGAGATCTCACGTCGGGCTGGCCGGGGTCTCATCCGAGCTGCCCAGACTCGGTCATGGCCGCGCTCGACGACGAGCCGGCCCCGATCTAAGGGGACGACATGAAGACCAGAAGCACCCTGACCGCGATCGCCACGACCTCGGCGGCGGCGATCGCGCTGATAGCCGGCGGCTCGATCGCCGCGGTCAACGCGCAACCGGCGCACAGCGGAGGCGGCGGCGAAACGGTCGCCACGGCGACGCCGACTTGGTCGCGGGTGAGCGCGCTCGCGTGGATCGCCGAGAAGGCGGCCCGCGCCGCCGCCGAAGCCCGGGCACAGGCCGACGCGCTCGCCGCGCAGGCGGCGCAGGCTGCCGTCGACGCGCAGGCGCTGGCGGACGCCGCGGCTGCAGCCCAGGCCGCAGCCTCGCAGGCGGCGGCGGAAGAGGCCGCTGCCGCACAGGCGGCCGCCGCAGCCGCGCCAGCCGCGGTGGCCCCGGCACCCGCCGCACCCGTTGCAGCCCCGACCGCCGCCGACCCCGCGGTCGTCGATCCGGCGACCGACCTGAACCAGAACGGCGTGCGCGACGACTGCGAGAAGAACGGCGACCCGTCCGCGGGTGGCTGGCGCGACGGCGGCGGCGATGGACGCGGCGACAATCGTGGCGATGGTTCACGCGGTGACGGCCGTGGTGATGGCGGCGGACGTGACGGTGGAGACGGCAGCCGCGACGGCGGCCGCCGCTAGTCCGACGACCACACCGGCATCGACTCACAGCCACAGCACACAGCAGCGCGGGTGCCCCGGTTCGCCGGGGCGCCCGCGTCTGTGCGCCGGCTACTTCAGCCGATAGCCCATGCCGCGCACGGTCTCGATGCGGTCGGCGCCGAACTTCGCCCGCAGGTAGCGCACATAGACGTCGACCACGTTCGAGCCCGGGTCGAAGTCGAGCCCCCACACCCGGCTGAGCAGCTGCTCGCGGCTGAGCACCTGGTCGGGGTGGCTGAGAAACTCTTCGGCGAGGGCGAACTCCCGTGCCGACAGGTCGATCTCGGTGTCGCCGAAGCGTGCCCGCCGGGTGAGGGCGTCGAGGGTGAGATCGCCCCGGCTTAGCGTCGTGGTGACCTGCGCCGTGGCATCCCGGAGCCGGAGGCGCACGCGGGCCAGCAGCTCGTCGAACCGGAACGGCTTGGGGATGTAGTCGTTCGCCCCGCCCTCGAGCCCGGCGACGGTGTCTTCGACCCCGGTGCGCGCGGTGAGCATGATCACGGGCAGGGCGAGGTTCTCGGCGCGGATGCGACGCAGCACCTCGAAGCCGTCGATGCCGCCGAGCCCCACGTCGAGAAGGACGAGGGCGTGGTTGCCGCTGCGGGCGTGCTCGAGGGCGTGGTCGCCGTCGGCCACGACGGTGGTGGAGTAGCCGGCCGCCCGCAGTCCTTTGTCGACGAACACCGAGATGCGCTCTTCGTCTTCGGCGATCAGTATGTTGCTCATAAGGCCTCGGTCCTCTCGATAGGCGTTACAACGGCGAGCGGAAGCACGATGCCGAAGCGCGAGCCGGCGGGCGACGTCGTGAGGCTCACCCGCCCGCCGTGTGCCGCGGCTATCGTCTTGACGATCGGCAGTCCCAGCCCCGAGCCCTCGATGCCGCGTCCGGTATCGGCGCGTCCGAACCGCTCGAAGATGCGGTCCTGCGCGTCGTGCGGGATGCCGCGGCCGCGGTCGGCGACCCAGAACTCGACGGTCGAACCGCCGCCCGTGCTGCCGATGTCGATGCGCGACCCCGGAGGCGAATACTTCGCCGCGTTGTCGACGAGCTGCAGCAGCGCCTGCGTGATGCGGCCGGCGTCGAGGCTCGCGCTGACGTGCGCGACCCCGGCGAGCACCCACTCGTGGTCGGCGATGACGCTGGCCTTCGCGAAGACGTCGGAGGTGAGGTCCGCCACGTCCGTGGGAGTTCTGGCAAGCGTCATCCGCTGGGCTTCCGCGAGCGATTCGATGTCGTCGACCAGTCGCGTCATGCGGTCGAGCTCGTCGATCGCGAGGGCGCGGGTGGCCTCGACGTCGTCGACGTTCGCCGCCTCGAGTAGTTCGAGGTGCCCGCGCACGATCGTGATCGGCGTCTTCAGCTCGTGCCGCACGTCGTCGAGCAGCTGCCGCTGGCTGGTCATGGCGCGGTCGAGGCGTCCGAGCATGCCGTTCACCGTCTCGGTGAGCGCCGAGATGTCGTCGTGGCCGACGACGGGGATGCGCTCGCCGCGGTCGCTCGCCGTTATGCGCGACGCCGCCACCCGCAGCCGACGCAGCGGCCGCAGCAGCCGGCCGGCGACGAACCAGCCGACGAGTCCGATCGCGACGAGGGTGACCGCCGCGACGATCGCGTAGGTTCCGAAGGCCGCGCGCAGCTCGTCGAGCTCCGCGTCGACGTCGACCGCCGCGACGTAGACCGCCGACTGCGGGTCGCCCTCCACGTCGATCGGGCTCGCGATGTAGCGCACGGTGCCCACGCTCGAGATCGCGGTGCCGAGGTGCACTGCGCCGTCGGATGTCTCGTCGACGACCCGCTGCACAAGACCTGGGTCGTCTTCGAGGTGGAAGGCGATGTCGACGCCGGGCACGAGCATCGCCTCTCCTCCGACGATGCCGAGCGCGCTCTCGTTGCGGCCGGGGATCACGCGGGCGAGAATCGCCTCGAGCGCTTCCGCCGTGGTTGCGAAGGCGACGCCGTTCGGCGGACCCGACTCCCCCGGCGAGGTCGTGACCGCCGCCGACTCCCCCGTCACGACGAACCGTGCCGACTCGACGTGGGCGGTGAGCAGGTCGTCGATCTGGTCGACGATGCGGTCGCGCTGCACGAGGAACGCGGTGAGGCCGGCCACCGTCATGCCGACGAGGGCGACCAGCAGGATCGACGCGAGGATGCGGGAGCGCACCGACCAGCGCGGCGCGAGGGCCCACCGCGGTCGTCTCATCGTCCCAGTATGGAGTGTCGCGCCACGGCCGCACCCCTGAACGGGGGCCAGATGAGAGGTCTCTCACCCTGTCGCACGGCGCACCGGCGGCACGGGTGCATTATTGACCAATGGCCAACGTCTCCCTCACCGTGGTGCTGGCGTTCTTCGCCAATCTCGTCGTCGCCCTCGGCAAGTCGTTCGCGGCCGCCCTCACCGGCTCGGCCTCGATGACCGCCGAGGCCGCGCACTCCTGGGCCGACGTCGGCAACGAGGTCTTCCTGCTCGTCGCCGACCGGCGCGGCAGCGGTCGGGCCGACCGACGCCATCCGCTCGGCTACGGGCGCGAGGCCTATTTCTGGTCGACGATCGCCGCCTTCGGCCTGTTCACCGCCGGTGCCGTCGTGTCGATCTGGCACGGCATCCAGGAGCTGATCGACCCGGAGCCCGCCACCGACTTCTGGATCGCCTATCTCGTGCTCGGAGCCTCCGCGGTGCTCGAGGGCATCTCGTTCCTACAGGCCCTGCGGCAGTCCCGAGCGGGGGCGAAGCAACGCGGCGTGCGCACCCTGCGCTTCGTGCTGAACAGCTCGAACCCGACACTGCGCGCGGTGTTCGCCGAGGACTCGGCCGCGCTCATCGGTCTCGCGATCGCGTTCCTCGGCATCCTGCTGCACCAGCTCACCGGATCCCCGGTCTTCGACTCGATCGGCTCGATCCTGGTCGGCATCCTGCTCGGCGTCGTCGCAATCGTGCTCATCGACCGCAACCGGCGGTTCCTCGTCGGCCAGGGCGCGGGCGACGAGCTCAACCGCACCGTCATCGACCTGTTGCTCGAGCGGGCCGAGGTCGACCGGGTCACCTACCTGCACCTCGAGTTCGTCGGACCGGAGCGGGTGTTCCTCGTCGCGGCGGTCGACCTGCGTGGCGACGAGACCGAGTCGGATGTCGCGGTCGTGCTGCGCCGCATCGAGAAGGACCTCGAGCAGAACGACCACATCGAAGAGGCGATCCTGACGCTGTCGACGCCGAGCGACGTCTCGCTCTAGAAGCTGTTGCCGCGCCGCACGTCTTCGAACGCCGCGCGGATTCCGGGGAACACGACGTCGACGCTCTCCGCCATGTAGCCCTGCAGCGGCGAGCGGCCGATGCCGGCGCGCGCCCAGGTGATCCACGCGGCCGAGACGGCCCCGGCGAGCGCGTTCGCCCCGGTGCGCACGATCAGGTCGCCCGGGTGCCGAGCGCTGCGGGCCGCGAAGAACGCCGAGAAGATCTGCGCCTGGGCGGCGACGCGCAACAGGCCCGACTGCACGATCTCGTCTGCGGCGCCCATCACCTCGGTCTGGGTGAGCGCGAGGGGTACCCGGCGTTCGTCGAAGTCCGCGGCGAGCGCGAGCACCACGTCGCGCACCGAGTCGAGGTTGCCGGCGGCGGATGCCTCGGCGCACGCCTCACGCAGCGAGTCGATCACGCGGTCGACCTCGAACCAGAGCAGGTCGCTCTTGGCGCCGAAGTAGTTGAAGAACGTGGCACGGCTGACGCCCGCCCGCGTGGTGATCTGGTCGATGGTCGTGCGGGCGTAGGTGTTCTCGATGAACAGTTCTGCCGCGGCATCCTCGATCATCTGGCGCGACGACACCTTGGGGCGTCCGACGCCCGGCCCTGCACTGGTCTGCACGATGCTCCCCGCCATGATTGAATACTGTACTGAGTCCAAGAACTAGGCAACTCCCCTCGAAACCCCTCCGAGAAAGACCGCCGTGAACCGCACTTTACCCTCCCTCGCTGTCGCAACCTCCGCCCTCTTGCTTATCGCGGGCTGCTCGTCGGCCGCTCCGGCCAACACCGAGCCGGTGCAAGGCGGCACCCTCGTCTACGCCACCGGCGACGCCGAGCCCACCTGCCTCGACCCCCACGTCGGCGGAAACTACCCGCAGGCGCTCGTCGCCACGCAGTACCTCGAGTCGCTCGTCTCGAAGAACTCCGAGGGCGAGATCATCCCCTGGCTCGCGAGCGAGTGGAGCGTCGCCGACGACGGTCTCAGCTGGGACTTCACCCTCCGCGACGGCGTCACCTTCACCGACGGCACGCCGCTGACCGCCGAGGCCGTCGTCGCCAACGTCGCGCACCTGCAGAACCCCGAGACCGGGTCGTCGACGGGATACCTCGCGGTGCAGCACGTGACCGGAGTCGAGGCTCTGGATGACACGACGGCACGCATCACGCTCAGCCAGCCCGACAGCGGACTCCTCGATTCGCTCAGCCAGCCCTGGCTCGCGATCGAATCGCCGACCGCCCTCGCGCGCACGGCCGACGAGAACTGCGCGAGCCCGGTGGGCACCGGCCCGTTCGTCGTGACCGAGTGGGACCGCCAGGAGTCGATCACTCTCGAGCGCAACGACGACTACACCTCGCCGCCCGCCGACGCGGCCCACGAGGGCGTCGCCTACCTCGACACGATCGAGTGGCGCTTCCTGCCCGACTCCGCGTCGCGCTACGCCGCCCTGCAGTCCGGCACCGTCGACGTGATCGACAACGTGCAGCCCGACACCATCGTCGCGGCCCAGGGCGAAGACGCCATCGAGGAGATCAACGCACCGCGTCCCGGTGCCTCCAACCGCATCGAGCTCAACTCGAGCAAGGCGCCGTTCGACGACGCGCTCGTGCGCGAGGCCTTCATCCGCGCGGCCAACGTCGACGACTCGGTGACGAGCCTGTTCTTCGGTACCGCCGAGCGGTCGTACTCGGCGCTGTCGAGTGTCGAGAAGTTCGGGACATCCGACCCCTCGCTCTTCGCATACGACCAGGAGGCCGCGGCCGACCTGCTCGACCAGGCCGGCTGGACAGAGACCGACGCCGAGGGCTACCGGGTGAAGGACGGCGAGCGCCTCGAGCTCGACTTCCCGGTGAGCACGAACCAGTCGATCCCCGCCGAGGTGTCGCTGTTCGAGCAGTTGCAGTCGACCGCCAAGGAGGCCGGTTTCAAGGTGAACCTCGAACCGCTCGACCTCTCGAGCTGGTACGGCGTGCTCGGCGAGAACGACTACGACCTGGTCAGCGCCCCGTACACGAAGGTCGGCGCCGACGTGCTGCGCATCCTCTTCGACTCCGACGGCACCGTGCCCGCGCCGAGCGGCTACTTCGCCAACCACGCGCAGATCACCGATCCCGCCCTCGACGCCCTGCTGCGCGGAGCCAACGAGACCACCGACGACGCCGAGCGCGCCGACCTCTATGCTCAGGCGCAGGAGATCATCCTCGGCGGGTTCTACATCCTGCCGCTCTACGACCAGCAGAACCACTACCTGCTGCGTTCCGACGTGAAGGGACTGAGGGCCATGCCGACGGTGTCGACTCCCACGCTCTACGACGCATGGCTGGATCGCTAAGCGTCGATCTCGTCGCTGCACCACCCCGCGCCGGGGCCCGCGGCCGCCTGATCCGGTGGGTGCTGCTGCGGCTCGGCGGGGTGCTGTTCGTGCTCTGGGCGGTCGCGACGGTGACCTTCTTCGCACTGCGGCTGATCCCGGGCGACCCCGCAGAGGCGATCCTCGGCGGCCCGGGGTCGCAGGCGAGCGCCGAGGCCCTCGCGCAGGCGCGTGCCGACTACGGACTCGACCAGCCGCTGTTCACGCAGTACCTCGTCTACCTCGGCCACCTCGCGGTGGGCGACCTCGGCGACTCGTACGCGCTGCGGGAGTCCGTGGCATCCGTCATCCTCACCAATCTCTGGCCGACCCTGCTGCTCGCGGTGCTGTCGCTCGCCGTCGCGCTCGCGATCGCGCTCGGTCTCGCGGTGTGGTCGACGCGGGGCGGGCGCATCGCGGCGGGTGTCGGTTCGCTGCTCGAGGTCGTCGCCGCGGCCGTGCCGCACTTCTGGCTGGCGATCTCGCTGATCCTGCTGTTCTCGACCTTCCTCGGCTGGCTGCCGCCGGTGAGTGTTCCCGGGCCGCTCGGGCTGGTGCTGCCGGTCGTGACGCTCGCGATCCCGCTCGCCGGATTTCTCGGGCAGGTGATGCGCGAGGCGTTGCTCGACGCGATGGACTCGCCGTTCGTGCTGTCGGCGCGGGCCCGCGGCGAGGGCGACGGCGGCGTGTTCTGGCGGCACGCGCTGCGGCACGCGGCGATCCCCGCGATCGGACTGGTCGGCTGGGCGTTCGGCTCGCTCATCAGCGGCGCTGTCGTGGTCGAGACGATCTTCGCCAGGCAAGGTCTCGGACGTAGTCTGCTGGGCGCGGTGCAGAGCCGCGACGTCCCCCTCGTGATCGGCGTGCTGCTCGTCGTCGCGCTCGCCTACATGGTCGTGACCACTCTCACCGATCTGGCCGACCGGGCCATCGACCCGCGGTTGAAGCGCGCATGAAAATCACTTCTGTTCTCGCGCTGGCCATCATCGCCTTCCTCGCCCTCGCCGCCCTCGCCCCCTCGGTGCTCGCCCCCGGCGACCCGCTCGCGATCGCGCCGCTCGACAGCTTCCAGCCCCCGTCTCTCGCGCACATCTTCGGGACGGATGAATCGGGGCGCGACATCTACACGCGGGTGATCCACGGCACCGGCGCCTCGTTGCTCATCGGTATCGCGGCCACCGCGATCGGCCTCGGGCTCGCCATCGTGTTCGGGCTGCTCGCCGGGTTCGGTCCGCGCTGGGTCGACTTCGGAACGACCCGCCTGCTCGAGGTGCTGTTCGCGTTCCCGGGCCTGCTGTTCGCCCTGCTCTTCATCGTGATCTACGGCCCCGGAGTGGTGACGTCGACGATCGCCGTCGGCCTGTCGACCGCGCCGGGGTACGCGCGGATCATCCGCAGCCGCGTCATCCAGGTGCGCACCTCGCCGTATCTCGAGGCCGCCGTCGTGCTCGGCCGCGGAAGCACGACGCGCATCGTGCGGCACGTGCTGCCGAACGTGGCCGGCTCGCTGTTCGTGCTCGCGACCCTCGGCGTCGGACAGTCGATCGTCTGGGCGTCGTCGCTGAGCTACCTCGGGCTCGGCGCAGTTCCCCCGGCCGCCGAGTGGGGCGCCATGCTCTCCGCGGGGCGCACCTACATCGCGTCGTTCTGGTGGATGACGTTCTTCCCCGGCCTGTTCATTGTGCTCAGCGCCGCCGCGACGACCCTGCTCGGGCGCGCCATCCAGCAGAAGGGACGCGAGTCGTGAGCCTGCTGACCGTCTCCGACCTGAGCGTGCGCTTCGCTGCCACGACAGTGGTGTCGGGCGTCTCGCTCTCGCTCGAGCCGGGCGAGTGCCTCGGCATCGTGGGAGAGAGCGGTTCGGGCAAGAGCGTGACCGCCCGGGCGCTGGTGGGGCTCGCGGGGCGCAGGGCCCGCGTGTCGGGGTCTATCGACTTCGACGGTACGGAAATTCAGGACGCCTCGCCCCGACGGCTGCGCTCGCTACGCGGCCGGGAGATCGGCTACGTCTCGCAGGGCGCCCTCGTGGCTCTCGATCCGCTGCGGCCGGTGGGACGGGAGATCTCCGACCCGCTGCGCTTGCACACGTCGATGCCGCCGGCCGAGCGGCGCGCTCGGGTGCTCGAGCTGCTCGCCGAGGTGGGCGTGCCCGAGCCGTCGCTGCGGGCGGGCCAGCGCCCCGACGAGCTCTCCGGCGGTCTTCGCCAGCGCGCCGTGATCGCGTCGGCGATCGCGCTGCGCCCTCGGCTGCTCATCGCCGACGAGCCGACGACGGCGCTCGACTCCACCGTGCAGTCGGGGATCCTCGATCTGCTCGAGCGGTTGCGCGACGAGGGAACCGCGCTCATCCTCATCAGCCACGATCTCGCCGTCGTGTCGCGGCTCGCCACCCGCGTGCTCGTGATGAACGCCGGAACCGTGGTGGAGAGCGGCCCGACCGCGCAGGTGTTGGGGGCGCCGCGGCATCCGTACACCCGCCGCCTCATCGCGGCCGTGCCCACCGACCGCCCCCGCGGCACCCGCCTGACCCCGCCCGCTGAACTTCCTGCCCCACCCTTCGGAATCTCAGCCGCGTCTTTCGGAAATTCAGGAGCTGCGGTCGCGGATGTCGCGGAAACCACCGTTTCACCATCCGTTGCAACCGCGTCTCCTGAATTTCCGAATCTGTCGGCCGGACCGCGCGCCGTCGTTGTCTCGGCCAGCCACCTGAGCCGCCGGTTCGGGGCGCGGCTCGCGGTCGACGACGTGAGTTTCACGCTCGAGCGCGGCCGCACGCTCGGCGTCGTCGGCGAGAGCGGAAGCGGCAAGACCACCGTCGCGCGGCTCGTGCTGGCCCTCGACCGTCCCGACACGGGCGAGGTGCGCGTGCTCGGCGAGCCGTGGACCACCGCGACCGAGCGCGAACGCCGCGCCCTGCGTCCGCGCATCGGGGCGATCTACCAGGATGCGCTGAGTTCGTTCGATCCGCGCTTCACGGTGGGGCGCATCCTCGCCGACGCGCTTAGTCACGGACGGTCGACCCGCGCGGGCGACGAGGTCTCCGCGCTGCTGCGGCGGGTCGGGCTCGACCCGGCGGTCGCCAGGCGCCGCCCGCTGCACCTCTCGGGCGGCCAGCAGCAGCGCGTCGCCATCGCGCGCGCCATCGCCGCGAAACCCGACGTGATCGTCTGCGACGAGCCGGTCTCGAGCCTCGACGTCTCGGTGCAGGCGCAGGTACTCGACCTGCTCGACGACCTGCAGCGCGACCTCGGACTCAGCTACCTCTTCATCACGCACGACCTCGGCGTCGTGCGGCACGTGAGCGACGACGTGCTCGTGATGCAGCACGGCCGCATCGTCGAGAGCGGCACGACTGAGCAGGTGTTCGCCGATCCCCGCGACGACTACACGCGGGCGCTGTTCGCGTCGGCGCCGCGCATCGACGGCTGGCGGGCTCCAACCGGGCCGTCTTAGACTGCTGGGCGTACCGGGGGCGACGTCGCCCCGCGCCGACCGACGGAGGAATGCGATGAGCAACGACACACCGACCGGCCCGCACGACAGGGATCCAGAGCAGACAGATCCAGAGCAGAGGGCGGATGACGCGGCGCCCGCCACTCCGGCCGGGGGCGCCGCATCCGACGGCACCCCGACCGAGCGCTTCGACGCCGCCGCGGCCGCCGCCGAGACCGACGCGGAAACCGGCGACGCCGCCAGCAGCATCCAGAACGGCACCACCCCGGCCAGCACCACCCCGAACAGCACCACCCCGGCAAGCACCACGCCGGCAAGCACCGACCCCGCCGACGCACCCACCGAGCGCTTCGATCCGGTCGTCGACGACGCCGCCACCGCCACCACCACCGACACCGACACCGACACCGACGCGGCCACCAAGCTCCTGCCGACCAACGACCACGTCACCCCCGCGCCGTACTACCCGCCGACGTACCCGCCGACCGCCGCGACCACCCGGCTCCCGGCCAGCACGCCACCGGCGACACCGGTGCGCCCCGCGACATCCGCCACTCCTCCGCCCGGCGGAAGCTCGCCCGCCAAGAAGAGCCGCACCCTGCTGTACTGGCTCATCGGAATCGGGGCGGCGCTGCTCGTCGCCGTGATCGTGCTGCTCGTGATGCTGTTCGGAAACGGCGACGCCGAGCCGCAGCCGACCGCGACGCCCACCGAGTCGCAGGCGCCGAGCGAGACCCCGACGCCCACACCCGAACCGACGGAAGAGCCGGAGCCGACCCCCACCCCGACCACGCCGCCCGCCACCGGTCCCACGTTCGCGACCTTCACCGCGCCGAACTCCGCGCAGTGTGCCGAGGGCGAAGACGAGGCACCGCTGACCTTCTCCTGGTCGAGCGACGACGCCGTGAAGGCCTACCTCGGCGTCGGCACTCAGAACGCCGCGCTCACCCCGACCGTGAGCGACCTGCCGCCCACCGCGACCTACGACGACCTGCCGTTTGACTGCTCGGTCGCCTCGCAGGTGTACACCGTCACCCTCGAGAACGAGGCGGGGGCGCTCACCAGCAGGACCGTCACCATCACGAGGTAGCCCGGGTAGAATCGGTTCGAACATTCCAGGCACCTCACCACCGACACGGTGCCGTCTATAGAACCGGAGCGCACCATGCCCAATCCCATGCCCGAGAAGCCCGCCCTCGAAGGGCTCGAAGACAAGTGGGGCTCCGCGTGGGAGCAGCAGGGCACGTACCTGTTCGACCGCGCCTCCGCGACCAAAGAGAACGTCTTCTCGATCGACACTCCCCCGCCCACGGCGTCGGGATCGCTGCACATCGGCCACGTCTTCAGCTACACCCACATGGACCTCATCGCGCGCTACCAGCGCATGCAGGGCAAAGAGATCTTCTATCCGATGGGCTGGGACGACAACGGCCTCCCCACCGAGCGCCGTGTGCAGAACTACTACGGCGTGCGCTGCGACCCCACACTCCCCTACATCGAGGGCTATGTGCCCCCGCTCGAGGGCGGCGACAACGCGTCATCCAAGGCCGCCGACCAGGTCCCCGTCTCGCGCCGCAACTTCATCGAGCTGTGCGAGAAGCTGACCGCCGAAGACGAGAAGCAGTTCGAACTGCTCTGGCGCCAGCTCGGCCTCAGCGTCGACTGGACCCAGACCTACCGCACCATCGGCGACGAGGCGCAGACCGCCGCCCAGCGCGCGTTCCTGCGCAACATCGAGCGCGGCGAGGCCTACCAGGCCGACGCGCCCACGCTCTGGGACGTCACCTTCCGCACCGCGGTCGCGCAAGCCGAGCTCGAAGACAAGGAGATGCCGGCCGCCTACCACCGCCTTGCGTTCCACAAGGCCGACGGCGACGACGTATTCATCGAGACGACCCGACCCGAGCTGCTCGCCGCCTGTGTGGCGCTCGTCGCGCATCCGGACGACGACCGTTACAAGCACCTCTTCGGCACCAATGTGACCACGCCGGTCTTCGGCGTCGAGGTTCCCGTGGTCGCCCACCACCTCGCCCAGATCGACAAGGGCTCGGGCATCGCCATGATCTGCACCTTCGGCGACGTGACCGACGTGGTGTGGTGGCGCGAACTCGACCTGCCGAACCGCACCATCATCGGTGCCGATGGACGCATCATTGCGGATGCGCCCGAGGCCATCGCGACCGACGCCGCGAAGGCGGCGTACGCCGAGATCGCCGGCAAGACCGTCTTCAGCGCTAAGGCGAAGATGGTCGAGCTGCTCAAGGCGAGCGGCGAGATGATCGGCGACGCGAAGCCCATCACGCACTCGGTGAAGTTTTTCGAGAAGGGCGACAAGCCGCTCGAGATCATCTCGACGCACCAGTGGTACGTCGCCAACGGTGCCCGCGACGCCGACCTCAAGGCGCGCCTGCTGCAGCGCGGCAAGGATGTCAACTTCGTTCCCGAGTTCATGCGTGTGCGCTACGAGAACTGGGTCGGCGGCCTCACCGGCGACTGGCTGATCTCGCGCCAGCGTTTCTTCGGTGTGCCGATCCCGGTCTGGTACGAACTCGACGAGAACGGCGACAAGGGCGCCGTCATCGTTCCCAGCGAGGACATGCTGCCCGTCGACCCCGCGTCGCACACGGCCCCCGGATTCATCGAGGGCCAGCGCGGCCAGCCCGGCGGATTCGCCGGCGAGGTCGACATCATGGACACCTGGGCGACCTCGAGCCTCACGCCGCAGATCGCCGGCGGCTGGGAGACCGACCCCGAGCTGTTCGATCTGGTGTTCCCGTACTCGCTGCGCAGCCAGGGCCAGGACATCATCCGCACCTGGCTGTTCTCCACGGTCCTCCGTGCGGAGCAGGAGCAGGGCGTCGCCCCGTGGAAGAACGCCGGCATCTCCGGCTTCATCGTCGACCCCGACCGCAAGAAGATGTCGAAGTCGAAGGGCAACGTCGTGACGCCCAAGGGCATGCTCGACGACCACGGCTCCGACGCCGTTCGCTACTGGGCCGCCTCGTCGCGCCTCGGCACCGACGCCGCCTTCGACCCGCAGAACCCGAAGCAGATCAAGATCGGTCGCCGACTCGCGATCAAGGTGCTCAACGCGGCGAAGTTCGTCTACTCGTTCCCGCAGCCCGCCGAGGGCGCCGTGGCGACCGAGGCGCTCGACCTCGACCTGCTCGCCGAGCTGAACCGGGTCGTCGCCGTCGCCACCAAGGCGTTCGACGAGTTCGACCACGCCCGCGTACTCGAGACCACCGAGCACTTCTTCTGGGTGTTCTGCGACGACTACCTCGAGCTGGTGAAGGAGCGCGCCTACGGCTCGTCGACGCCCGAGGGCCAGGCGAGCGCCGCGATCACGCTGCGCACCGCCGTCGACGTGCTGCTGCGCCTGTTCGCGCCGTTCATCCCGTTCGCGACCGAGGAGGTCTGGAGCTGGACCCACGACTCGTCGGTGCACACCGCCGCCTGGCCGACGGCCGACGACGTCGAGGCTCCCACCGGCCTGCTGCCGCTCGTCTCCGAGGCACTCATCAGCATCCGCCGCGCCAAGACCGACGCGAAGGCCTCGCAGAAGACCGAGGTCACCTCGGCCACGATCTCCGGCCCCGCGCTGCTCGAGCTCGGTCTCGAAGACCTCAAGGGCGTCGGCCGCATCGCGACCGTCACCTTCGTCGAGTCGGACACCGTCGCGGTGAGCGACATCGTCCTGGCCGAACAGCCCGCGGAAGCCTGATGACCGTCGTAGTCCGTGCCGTAGAGGCGAAGGACCGCCCCGAATGGGAGCGGCTCTTCGTCGCCTACGGCGTGTTCTACGAGACGGTCTTCGACGCCGACGTTCTCGACGGAGTTTGGGGGTGGCTGACGGATGACACGCACGAGGTGAGCGCGCTGGTGGCGGTCGACGACTCCGGCGAGCTCGTCGGCTTCGCGCACTACCGCCTGCTCGCCGACACCTTCACCGCCGGGCCGGGCTGGAATCTCGACGACCTCTACGTCGACCCGTCGGCGCGCGGCCTCGGTGCCGCGACCGCTCTCATCGACGCTGTAGCCGCCCACGCGGCGGCTCATGGCGGCGGCACCCTGCGCTGGATCACCGCCGAGAACAACCACACCGCCCAGCGCGTGTACGACCGGGTCGCCACTCGGGCGACCTGGGTCACCTACGAACGGAAGGCCTGACCATGCAGATGGGAACCCGCTGGAGCGTCGGCTCGGCAACACCCGACCGGCTGCCGCCCGCCGTTGTGCTCGCGATCCGCGACGTGGAGTCGCAGCTCGCCGAGGTCGACACCAGCCAGTGGCGCTGGACGCTCACCTGGCTCGAGAGCCGCCCGGTCGTCGAACTCGACGATGGAACGACGATCCGCGTCGACCACACGGGCGAGGTCACGACGAGTTTCAACGGTGCCGAGGATGCGTACGACCACTAACTAGCTTCGACTAGTACATGCGGTACAGCTGGTAGTTCGCGCCCGCGTGACGTTCGGCGAGCACCGCCTGAGCCTCGCGTTCGGCCGCTCGCTGGATCATCAGTTCTTCGATGTTGACCGGTTCGACCATGCGGGCCGAGCGACGCCGACTCCAGGCGACGAGCGCCGAACCCACCGCCAGTGCTGCCTTGTCGAGGGCGCCTGATTGCGGTTCGCTGCGCCGTGTGCTTGCGCCGTTCAGAGTGCTTGCGGCATTCATGTTCTTCCCTTCCCTCTAGTCGTGAATTTAGACCGTGCCACCGACATTTTCGGGGGCCTCCGGTTCCTCTTCGGCGTCCATCACGGGGAACGCGTTGAGCTGGATCTGCACGGGCCTCGTGCCCGGCACACCCTCTTTTTTGTAGAGCGCCGAGTACCGTTCGGTGATGGTCTCGATCTCGGCGACGAGCTCGGCCAGCTGGTCCGACGTCACCCGCAGGCTGAGCGTGTTGAGCGTCGACGCTTCGAACCAGCGCTGCTCCAGCTCGCTGCCGTGGGTGATGAATTCGTTGAGCAGCGCGTCACGGTTGACCTGCCACTCGCGGGTGACGAGCTCTGCCGCCGACCGCTCCGCGGGCCCCGGCGGGTACTCGATCGGCATCACGCTGATGCCGTCGGGAGACCGCACCCACCAGCGCTCCCTGGCCGAACCCTTCGACGTGTCTTCGACGACGAAGCCGTGCTTCTCGAGCTGGCGCAGGTGGTAGCTGGTCGCGCCGCTGGACTCCCCCAGCCGCGCCGCCAGTCCGCTCGCCGTGTGCGCTCCGTAGGTTGTCAGCGTGTCGACGATCTGCACGCGGAGAGGATGGGCGAGCGCTTTCAGGCTCGTCATGTCGAGTACGCGGATTCCCTCGGTGGGGCGCTTGGGGCTGGGCATAGTGCAAAGATAGCGTTGCAAAGACATCTTTGCAAGGACTTCTTTGCATTCGATGTCGTGCACGGTCGGCGCGCGGGCCATCGTCGCCCCCATTCGGATGTCGCGGCCTAGTCTGAAATCATGACGAATCCGTTTTTCAGCGCCAGCACCCTGCCGTTCGAGCTCCCGCCGTTCGCCGACATCTCCGACGAGCACTACCGCCCCGGATTCGACAAGGGTTTCACCGAGCAGCTGGCCGAGATCGAGCGCATCGTCGCGAACGACGAGGCCCCCACTCTCGAGAACACCTTCCTCCCGCTCGAGCGCAGCGGTCAGGTGCTGCACCGCGTCTCCGCGGTGTTCTACAACAAGAGCTCGGCCGACGGCAACGAGTTCACCAACGAGCTTGAGGAAGAGATCGCCCCGCTCTACGCCGCGCACAGCGACGCGATCCGGCTCGACGCGCGGCTGTTCGCCCGCATCGACGCCGTCTTCCGCCAGCTCGACGACCTCGCTCTCGACGCCGAGTCGCGCTACCTCGTCGAGCGGTACCACGCCGAGTTCACGATCGCGGGCGCCGGCCTCAGCGACGACGACAAGGAGACCCTGCGCGACTACAACAAGCGCCTCTCCAGCCTCACCACCCGGTTCGAGAAGAACCTCCTCGCCGACACCAACGACCTGGCCGTGATCGTCGACGATGTCGCCGAACTCGACGGCCTGAGCGCGGGCGAGATCTCGGCGGCCGCCCTCGCCGCAACCGACCGCGGACTCGAGGGCAGCTACCTCGTGACGCTGGTGCTGCCGACGGGGCATCCGTATCTTTCCTCCCTCACCGACCGCGCACTGCGCGAACGGATCATGACCGCGTCACGCGCCCGCGGCGGTCGCGACAACGAGTTCGACAACCGCGACCTCGTGCTGCAGATCACCCGGCTGCGGGCCGAGCGCGCCCGTCTGCTCGGATTCGACAGCCACGCCGCCTGGGTCACCGCCGACGAGACCGCGAAGACACCGCAGAACGTGGTCGACCTGCTCGGGCGCCTCGCCCCCGTGGCGGCGTCGAACGCACGGGCCGAACAGGCCGAGCTGCAGAAGCTCGCCGACGAGCCCATCGAGGCGTGGGACTGGGCGTTCTACAGCGAGAAGGTGCGCAAGGCGCAGTACGACGTCGATACCGCGGCGATGCGCCCGTACTTCGAGGCCGAGCGCGCCCTGCACGACGGCGTCTTCTTCGCGGCCACGAGGCTGTACGGCATCACCTTCGAGGAGCGCCCCGACCTCGTCGCCTACCACCCCGACGCCCGCGTGTTCGAGGTGTCGAACGACGACGGCTCGCCGCTCGGGCTCTACGTCTACGACCTGTACACGCGCGACTCGAAGCGCGGCGGTGCCTGGATGAACCCGCTCGTCTCGCAGAGCTCGCTGCTCGGCACGCCGACCGTGGTCGTCAACAACCTCAACGTGCCGAAGCCCGCCGCGGGCTCCCCCACACTCCTCAGCTACGACGAGCTGAACACGCTGTTCCACGAGTTCGGGCACGCGCTACACGGGCTGTTCGCGCGGGTGACCTACCCGAAGTTCGCGGGAACGAACGTGTTCCGCGACTTCGTCGAGTTTCCGAGCCAGGTCAACGAGATGTGGATGCTCTGGCCCGAGGTGCTGGCGAACTACGCCGTGCACGTCGAGACCGGCGAGCCGATGCCGCAGCAGCTCGTCGAGAAGCTGCAGGCGTCATCGGCGTTCAACGAGGGCTTCGAGACGAGCTCGTACCTGGCCGCGGCACTGCTCGACCAGGCCTGGCACGCGCTCTCGGTCGAAGACGAGGTGACGGATGTCGCGGGGTTCGAGTCTGCGGCCCTGGCGAACGTCGGCCTCGACAACCCCGCCGTGCCGACCCGGTACTCGAGCACGTACTTCGCGCACACGTTCTCGGGCGGATACGACGCCGGCTACTACTCCTACATCTGGAGCGAGGTGCTCGACGCCGACACCGTCGAGTGGTTCAAGTCGAACGGCGGACTCACCCGCGAGAACGGCGACCGGTTCCGCTCGCTGCTGCTCGGCGTGGGCGGGTCGAAGGACCCGCTCGAGGCGTTCCGCGACTTCCGCGGGCGAGACGCCGAGCTTGAGCCCCTGCTGAAGCGCCGCGGGCTGGAGGGCTGAGCGAGCCGGTCGGCCGCGCCTGCGCCCCTTCCCGCCCGCGACTACCGCCTGCCGCGCGCCTGCGCGGTGCGCCGCAGCCCGTAGGTGATGTGCTCGCGCAACATCGTGATCTGGCGCTCGAGGTTCGGCGTCATGTGCCGCTCGTGAAACCGCGGCGTGCGTTCGACCGCGTCGACGATCGCCCGCACGAAGCGCCACTGCTCCGCTTGCATCTCGGGGTCCGACCGCAGCCAGGGCGAGTGCACGTAGTGGCCGAGCGCGTAGAGCAGCCGGTCGAGCGTCATCGATGCGGCGAACGGATTCACCGCATTGAAGACCTTCTCGATCGACAACACGGCGCGGCACTCGACGCACTCGACGGTGCGGTCCTGGTCTTCGACGCACTCCCGCAGGAGCGTGTCGAGCCGGTCGATGCGCAGGGCGGTCACGACCGGCTTGCCCGCCGTGTACGAGGCGACGAACGGGGTGAGAAATCGGTCGATGGTCAGGTCGTTGTCTGTCATGCCGTGAGTGTCGGACGAACGGATGACACGGGGCCGACGCCTGTGCGTCGGCGGCGCACGAGCGCGCCTGTGGAGGACCCGGGAGGTCACCCGGCTCCCCCGCGACGACTACGGCAGCAGCACGATCTTGCCGCGCGACTCGCCGGCTTCGATGCGCCGCTGGGCTTCCGCGGCCTGGTCGAACGGCAGCGTCTCCGCCACCTCGACGTCGAACCGTCCCTCGACCGCGAGCGCGGACGCCACCGCGACGCCCTCGCGACGCAACCGCTTCTCCTCGTCGGTGAGCGGCAGCGGGTTTCCGCCCGACCAGGCGCGGATCCCGAGTTCGGCGGCACGAGCACCGACGACGATCGTGCCGATGTTGGCGCGGTCGCTCACCAGCTCGAACGACGCGGCGAGGGCCTCGTCGGTGCCGGCACCGTCGAGCACGATGTCGATGCCGTCGGGGGCGGCCTCGCGCACACGTTCGACGAGTCCGGGGCCGTACTCGACGGGGATGCCGCCCAGCTCGCGCACGCGTTCCTGGCGCTCGGCGGACGCCGTGGCGACGACCGTCGCGCCCCAGGCGACGCCGAACTGGATCGCGGCCTGCCCGACCGCTCCAGAGCCGGCGTGCACGAGCAGCCGTGTTCCCGCCGTCACGCCGAGCGTCTTGAGCGCCTGGTAGGCGGTCGCCACGGGGATGCCCACGGCAGCGGCCTGCTCGAACGACCACTCGTCGGGCTTGCGGTCGAGCCTGTCGACGGGAACGGCGAGGAAGGTCGCGTACGCGCCGCTGGTGCTGACGATCACTTCGTCGCCCACCGCCCAGTCGTCGACGCCGTCGCCGAGTTCGACGATGACTCCGGAGGCATCCGAACCGGTACCGCGCGGCGCGGTGATCGGCGGCGTCTTGCGGAAGCCCGACCGCAGCTTGCCGTCGATCGGGTTCACACCGATCGCGAGCACCTCCACGAGCACCTCTCCAGAGGCCGGCACCGGCCGCGGCACGTCGACGAACTCGAGCACCTCCGGTCCACCGATCCGCGAGTACTGCACAACCGTCGTCTCTGCCAAAGTGATCTCCCTTATGAACCCGCGCGAAGCATCCGCGTCTCTTCTATTGCATCACGCGAACGCGGGGCATCCCCGAGAGTGACGCCCCGCTACGCCTCCACTACGAGCGGAACAGCGCGCTGTACGCGTTGATCGCCGGCTGCCCGCCGAGGTGCGCGTAGAGCACGTTGCTCGACGCCGGGATGTCGCCGGTCTTCACCAGGTCGATGAGCCCGGCCATCGACTTGCCCTCGTAGACCGGGTCGATGATCATGCCCTCGAGGCTTCCGGTGAGGCGGATCGCGTCGAGCGTCGAGTCGACGGGGATGCCATAGAGGTCGCCGGCCCACCCCTCGAGCACGGTGATCTCGTCGTCGCGCAGCTCGCGCTCGAGACCGATCAGCTTCGCCGTGTTGCGGGCGATGCGCTCGACCTGGTCGCGCGTCTCCTGGATCTTCGCCGAGGCGTCGATGCCGATGACACGACGTGGGCGGTCCTGCCCGGCGAATCCGGCGATCATGCCGGCGTGGGTCGAGCCGGTCACGCTGCAGACGACGATCGTGTCGAAGAAGACACCGAGCTCGCGTTCCTGCTTCTCGACCTCGTAGGCCCAGTTCGCGAAACCCAGCCCGCCGAGACGGTGGTCGGATGCGCCAGCCGGGATGGCGTACGGAGTGCCACCGCGCGCCTTCACGTCTTCCAGCGCCTTCTCCCAGCTCGACTTGAACCCGATGCCGAAGCCCGCCGGGTCGAGCCGCACCTCGGCGCCCATGATGCGCGACAGCATGATGTTTCCAACCCGGTCGTTGACGGAGTCGGGCCAGTCGACCCAGTTCTCCTGCACGAGCACGGCCTTCATGCCGATCTTCGCTGCGACCGCGGCGACCTGCCGGGTGTGGTTCGACTGGTAGCCGCCGATCGACACCAGGGTGTCGGCGCCCGAGGCGATCGCGTCGGGGATGAGGTACTCCAGCTTGCGGGTCTTGTTGCCGCCGTAGGCGAGCCCGCTGTTGACGTCTTCACGCTTCGCCCAGATCGTGGCACCGCCGAGGTGTTCGGTGAGCCGCGGCAGTGTGTGGATCGGGCTGGGGCCGAACGTCAGGGGGTAACGCTCGAAGTCGGTGATGGCCATGGAGTTCCTGTCTGAAGAGTCGGCGAGGGCGTGAGCGGTGGAGCGCCGCGGGATGCCTCGTCGCCCGTGGCATCCACACGTATGCAATATATTGCGTTCTCAAACGCTAACATGGAGCACATGCCGATTCCGAGCCAGCAAGGCCTGCACAAGCGTCAACTGCTGCGCGACGATGTCTACGAGTCCCTGCGCGATGCGATCGTCGACGGCACCTTCGCGCCGGGCGAGCGGCTCAAGGATCCGCAGCTCGAAGAGTGGCTCGGCGTCAGTCGCACCCCGATCCGCGAGGCCCTGCTGCGGCTCGAGCGCGCCGGTCTCGTTGTGACGCAGCCGGGCAAGGCGACGACGGTGGCGCCGTACGACCTCGCGTCAACGATCAGCGCCCAGCAGGTGGCGGCGTCGATGCACGAACTCGCGGCGCAGCTCGCGGTTCCGGTCATCACTCCCGCGCAGATCGACGCCATGGTCACAGCGAACTCGTCGTTTGCCCTCGCGCTCGACCTCGTCGACGCCGACGCGGCGCTCGACGCCGACCACTCGTTCCACTCGGTGTTCGTCGAGGCGAGCGGCAACCAGCTGATCGCCGACGTGCTCGAGCAGACCACTCCCCTGCTGCATCGCGTCGAGCGGATGCGGTTCGCCTCGTTCGCCGGGCGCGGCTCGGTCGCGCAGCACGACGCGATCGTCGAGGCGACGCGCGCCGGGAACGTGGCCCGCGCGGCGGCGCTCGTGCGCGACAACTGGCTGTCGCTGCGCTTCACCGCGGCCGAGTAGGCCCCGCGAGGTCGGGCCGGGCTGCGCACGGTCGCAAGGAGACTCTCCCGCGCTCATCGGCGGCAAATGGCTGCGCCGGGATGCCGGGAAGAGCAGTTTGCCGCCACTGAGGGCGGCTCGGGGTCCGCCCGGCCCGCGCACGGCCCGACCGCGGCCGCCGCACCCGCCGACCGAGTCGACGCGGCCACCAGTTGCGCCGTTCGGGGCACCTCGGCGCGCGGACTGCCCCAAACGGCGCAATTGGCGCGTCGCGGCGCGCCCCACGAAGGCATGCGCCCGACTCGGCGCGAAGCAACGGCAGCACGAAGCGGCCACGGCCTCCGACGCGGCCGCACGCAGCAGGCCGCAGGCCGCAGGCCGCACGCAGGTTACGCCGACTTCTCCTGGCGCGGTTCGGCGCGCGGCACGATGGTGGGCGCGGCGTTGTTGAGCACGGCGTCGCGCGTGACGATGACGCGGGCCACCTGGTCGTCGCTCGGCACCTCGAACATGATCGGGCCGAGCACCTCTTCCATGATGGCGCGGAGGCCGCGAGCACCGGTCTGGCGCAGAACGGCGAGGTCGGCAATCGCCTCGAGGGCGTCTTCGTCGAAGTCGAGTTCGACACCGTCGAGCTCGAACATGCGCTGGTACTGGCGGATCAGGGCGTTCTTCGGCTTCGTCAGGATGTCCATGAGGGCGACCTGGTCGAGCGGCGTGACCGTCGCGACGACGGGGAGGCGGCCGATGAACTCGGGGATGAGCCCGAACTTGTGCAGGTCTTCGGGCAGCACCTCGCTGAAGAGGTTGCGTTCGTCGCCCTTGCTGTGCAGCGGGGCGCCGAAGCCGATGCCCTTCTTGCCCGCGCGCTGCGAGATGATCTCTTCGAGTCCGGCGAAGGCACCCGCCACGATGAAGAGCACGTTGGTCGTGTCGACCTGGATGAACTCCTGGTGCGGGTGCTTGCGGCCGCCCTGCGGCGGGACGGAGGCGACCGTGCCCTCGAGGATCTTGAGCAGCGCCTGCTGCACGCCCTCGCCGGAGACGTCGCGGGTGATCGACGGGTTCTCGGCCTTGCGGGCGATCTTGTCGATCTCGTCGATGTAGATGATGCCGGTCTCTGCGCGCTTGACGTCGTAGTCGGCGGCCTGGATCAGCTTGAGCAGGATGTTCTCGACGTCTTCGCCGACATAGCCCGCCTCGGTGAGCGCGGTGGCGTCAGCGACTGCGAACGGCACGTTGAGCCGCTTCGCCAGCGTCTGCGCGAGGTAGGTCTTGCCACAACCGGTGGGACCGATGAGCAGGATGTTCGACTTCGAGATCTCGATGTCGTCGAGTACGGCGTCGACGGAGGCGATGGTGGAGCGGGCGCGAACACGCTTGTAGTGGTTATAGACCGCGACGGAGAGGGCCTTCTTGGCCGCCTCCTGGCCGATCACATACTCTTCGAGGAACGAGTAGATCTCGCGGGGCTTCGGCAGTTCGAACTCGGTCGAGGCCTCTTCGCCGGCTTCGGCGAGACGCTCTTCGATGATCTCGTTACACAGTTCGACGCACTCGTCGCAGATATAGACGCCTGGTCCGGCGATCAACTGCTGCACCTGCTTCTGGCTCTTTCCACAGAAGGAACACTTGAGCAGGTCGGCGCTCTCTCCGATGCGAGCCATGTGCAGCCTCCCTCAATCACCGTGTGCTACGTGCACC
>Ga0247740_1000344_pt1 | contig 23846 bp, 20 predicted proteins | sample UWRJL148409B2_FD_180942 | JGI IMG/M metagenome (GOLD analysis project Ga0247740, IMG submission 180942) | Plant litter microbial communities from Arlington Agricultural Research Station in Wisconsin, United States - UWRJ-L148-409B-2 | ecosystem: Environmental > Terrestrial > Plant litter >...
CCGCACCTCGGGCACGCCCTCGAGCTCGTGCAAAGTGATGCGCTCGCACGCACTCAGCGGGCGCGCGGACGCGAGCTTCGTTTCACGAGTGGCACGGATGATAACAGCTTGAAGAACGTGCGCGCCGCGGAGCGAGCCGGCACGACACCGGCTGAGCTGGTCGCGCGCCATGGCGCAGACTTTCGTCGCTTGGCGACCGTCCTAGGGGTCGAACACGACGACTTCATTCATACCGCGAGTGATGCGCGCCACGTACCCGCGGTGCATGCCCTGTGGCAGCGCTGCGTCGAAAGTGGGGACGTGTACAGAAGGACGTATCGCGGCCTTTACTGCGTCGGTTGCGAGCACTTCTTACGCGAGTCGGAGGTCATCGACGGGGGCTGCGCCTTGCACGCCGAACCCCTCGAACGACTCGAAGAGGAGAATTGGTTCTTCCGCCTGTCTCGCTATGAAGCCGCGATTTCAGAGGCGATCACGAGCGGACGGCTGCAAATCTTGCCCCTCGAACGCAAGCAGGAAGTATTGCAGTTCATTGCTCAGGGAGTCAGTGATTTCAGCATCTCGCGCAGCCGGGCGCGCGCCAAGGGTTGGGGAATCGCGGTGCCGGGTGACGACACGCAGATCGTGTATGTGTGGTTCGACGCGCTGGCCAACTACCTGGCCGTGCTCGGCTTTCCAAACGGGTCGGAGTTTCGGCACTTTTGGCAAAGTGCCGGCGAGCGCTGGCACGTGATCGGGAAAGACATCCTGCGTTTTCATGCCTTGTACTGGCCCGGCATCCTGCTCAGTGCTGGCCTACCCTTGCCCACGGCGTTGCGCGTGCACGGACACATCACGAGCCACGGCAAGAAGATCGGCAAATCGCAAGGTAACGCGGTCGACCCGTTTCGTCTGGTCGCGCGCTACGGCGTCGACGCGGTGCGCTACTACCTGCTCGCGCACTTGCACGCCACGAAGGACAGCGATTTCCGTGAAGATCTGCTGCGAACCGCCTACAGCGCCGAACTCGCGGGCAAGCTAGGCAATCTGCTGCAGCGCGTTTGCGCGTTGGTCGAGCGTCACGATGTGACCATCGTGACGGCGGACTTGGACGCTTCTTTGTGTGAGGTTGCGGAACACGCACGAGCCGCGGTCGGGCGCGCGGTCGACGATTTTGCATTGCACGACGCGCTGCGCGCGGTGTTCGAGTTGATCGCGGCCGCGAATCGCTATGTGGATTCCAGTGCGCCTTGGCAGCTCGCCAAAGCGAAGGCAGGGAGTACGGCGCTCGAGCGCTGTTTGTCGAGCGTGGTGCACGCACTGCGCGTGACGGCCGAATTGCTCACGCCATTTTTGCCCAGCACGGCGCGCGCAATCGAAGCCCGGTTGGAACCGCGGCCCCATGTGGGCGCGCCGCTCTTCCCCCCTCTCACGCGCGAATCAACGAGTGACTGACGCGGGCGTCGCGGTCGTGTTTGCGGCGTCACTCAGCGCCCAAACTACGGATACCACGACCAACCCCAAGAGCCAGCCCACGGCCAACCAACTGGCGGCCAAAAGCAAGCTGGACCGTCGCGCTGGCTTTTCGCGCGCCGGTCCGCTCCCCGGGGAACTGACCGCATCCGCATCCGCGTCGGCGTCGATGGGTGGGACTTCGAGACCGGCGGCCTCGAGTGCGCGCCTCAAAGCGGCCGCGGGGGCCCGCTCTTCGCGGGCTGCCGCGAACAGCGAGATTGACAGGTCGCTCTCACTCTCGAGATGCGTCGCAAAGTCTTCTTGGGCTTCACTCAAGCGCGTGCTGACCACCGACACGGGAATGCCGACGATCTCCGCGATCTCGATGCTGGCAAGCTGTTCAATCTCCCGCAGCACGAAGACCACGCGCAGCTCGAGCGGCATTTGCTCGAGCAGAGCGCCCAAGATCTCGCGTGCTTGGCCGGCTTCATCGAGATCCTCGAGGGCCGGCGCGCGGTCGCTCGGAACGACCTGCTCGCCGCGGTTCTTGCGCGTGCGAGCCACGACGTGGAGAGTCGTGCTGAACAAGAACGCGCGCTCGTTGCCCGGCCGAATGTCGCCGATGCGCTGTGCGGCCAACGCGAACACCTCCAGCACGGCCGCGTCCACTTCGCTCTCCGTCAGGCCGATGCGGCGCGCGAGACGCCAAACGAAGCCGAACTGTTTTCGGATCAGACGTCCGAGCCGTAGTTCCGGATCGCCGTTGACCGCGTTTGCGTCGGTCTTCGTCAGCGGCTGTGCCACAGGGCGGATTTCTATCATTTTCCGGTCGCGCGCTGAGAAGAATCGCGCGAAATCCGCATTCTCGAGGCGCCGATACGGCGCCCACGCTACGCATTCCGAAACTAGGCGGCCTCCCGCAGCGCAGCAGGCTCGGCCAAAGCTTCGGCGAGTAAGCGGCGTCCGCGGAACAATCGACTCATGACGGTACCGACCGGCACGGAAAGCTCCACCGCCGCGTCCTTGTAGCTGCGCTCCTCCAAATCGACCAAGCGCACCACCGCGGAGAATTGAGTCGGCAACGCATCGAGCGCGCGGGAGACAGGCCGCGTGAGTGATTGCCGAACCGCGGGCGGCGCCTCGGGTTGGGTCCAGGCGCAAGGGTCACCCGCAAGTGAGCTCAGCGCGCGCCGTTCGCGGGTCGACTTGCGACATCGGGTAATGAACACACTGAACAAGATTTGTTGCAGCCAACCGCGCAAGTTCGAATCCCGCTCGTAGCCGGATTCGAAGCGCAACGCTCGCAGCACGGTGTCTTGCACGAGGTCACTCGCGTCGCTCTGGCGCTTGCACAGCGCGAGCGCGCGCGCATTCAGGCTGGGCAGCAGCGCGGGGAGCTTCGTTCGTAGTTCGTCGGCAAATGATTCGGATTGTGATTCGTAGGCTCGCAGCTCGGACATCGTGGCCTCCAATGACCCGCCTATCGCAAGCTGCGTGCCAAACGGCCTTGCCCGCTATTCCGCGAGTTTTCGGGCGTTTCTGCGGTTCTGCAGCCGCGCCGCTCGTGTCAAAGTGGCATCGGCGGCTTGGGCACTGTCAGCGCGACAAAGCCAAGCCATCAGGCGCCGCGCAGCGCGCCCAGCGCCAACGGCACTTCATCGGCGATCTCGTGGGCCAATACTCCGCGATCGACGCCGTTCCTCGAGCGCCGCTCACCGGCGATGCCGTGCACGTAGGCCGCCGTATAGGCCGCGCGTCGAATGTCGAGCAACGCACCAAATGCCGACAAAATCCCGGTCAATACGTCACCCGAGCCGCCCGTCGCCAAAACGCCGGAACCCGACACGTTGATCGCCGTTCGCTCTTCCGGGGCACCCACGAGCGTGCGGTGCCCCTTGAGCAACACCACGCTTCCGGTCAGCGCAACCGCGCGCGCCAAAGTGCCAAAGCGGTCGGCCTCTACGTCCGCCGCGCTGCCGCCAACGAGACGTGCCATTTCACCAGAGTGCGGCGTGAGTACGATTTCACCCGCGGCCCCGCGCAGCGCCTCCGCGCGGCCCGCAAAGTGACTGATTGCGTCCGCGTCCAGCACCTTGGTCTTCGCAACGCGCAGCGCCACGTGCTCAGCGATCCGGCGCGCGGTCGCGTCCAAGCCGAGCCCAGGCCCAATCGCCACCGAGTCCGTGCGCTCCACCAACTCATCGAGCGAGTCTTCGATGCGCGCGGGATCGATGCGCGCGGTCATTACCTCGAGCACGCGTTGATCGAGCAAAGCCGCGGTCTCGGGCAGCGCGGCGATCGTCACGAGTCCGGCCCCCGCGCGAATGGCCCCCTGCGCAGCCAGCAACGCCGCGCCAATCTTCCCGGGGGAGCCCGCGATCACCAGCACGCGCCCCGCCGAACCTTTGTGAGTCGCAATACTGCGCGTGCCCAGCGCACTCAGTACATCGCTCGCCTCCACGATCTCCGCGCCGTAACCCACTTGAGCCAGCCCCGAATCCGGCACACCGATGTCGGCCGTATGCAACTTGCCCGCATGCTGCAAGCCAGAAGCCGTCATCAAACCCAATTTGGCGTGGGCGAACGTGATCGTCGTCCCCGCGCGCACGGCCACGCCCAGTACCGCGCCCGTGTCGGCATCCAAGCCAGACGGCACATCGAGCGCAAAAATCGGACAGCGCGCGCCATTCATGAACTCGATCGCATAGCGAAAGTACCCGCTTACCTCGCGATCCAGCCCCGTACCGAACACGGCGTCGACCACCGCACGCGCGCCCTCGATCGCGCTGCCCAACACACTCAGTTGATTCGGTTCGAGCTGCACCACCGAACCTCCAACGCCCAAAAACGAACGATAGTTACTGAGCGCGTCACCCTTCAGCCGCTCGGGCTTCACCAGCGAATAGACTCGCGCATCCGCACCCCAAGTGAGCAAGCGCCGCGCCACCACGAAGCCGTCGCCGCCGTTGTTGCCCGCGCCGCACACAATCACGACCCGCGCGCCAGATCCGCGTTCCAGACCGAGCTCACGAACGATCACGTCCGCCGCGCCCCGCCCCGCGTTCTCCATCAACAGCAAACTCGGCACCTGACACGCGCCACTCGCGTGGGCATCGAACTTACGCATCTCAGCCCGCGACAGCACTGGGATCATCGCCGAAGCATACCGCTTTTCGCCGACGCCTGGCTGCCTCGCCGCAGCTCGCATGCACCAGTGCGTCGCGGCGCGCGGCCAAACCGGGCGGCGGAACGGGCAATGGTGGCGGTTTTGAATCGAAGCCGTTGGCCGCGACTCTCCGCTCCGCGCAGTGCGGCAACTGCGGAGGGCAAGGTCCGACTCCGCCTGGCGGAGTTGACCCAAGGCGAGCTCAGGGACGCGCCGGCAACATCGCTCGCGCGTCGCCTCGCAGTGGATTCGCGTTCGGTTGGTGGCTGATCGGGCGATGCGCGCATCAAGTGCCGTAACGCGGAGAGCGATCTCCGACTCCGCCTGGCGGAGTTGAAACACGCGAGCTCGGGGACGCGCCGGCAACAGCTTTCCTGGAGCGCCGCTGAGCGAGTGCTCGCTCGCGCGCCGCCCCGCAGCGGATTCGTGCTCGCTTGGTCGCCTGATCGGGCGATGCGCGCATCAAGTGCCGCAACGCGGAGAGCGATCTCCGACTCCGCCTGGCGGAGTTGAAACACGCGAGCTCAGGGGCGCGCCGGCAACAGCTTTCCTGGAGCGCCGCTGAGCGAGTGCTCGCTCGCCCGCCGCCTCGCGTTCGCTCTGGTGGCGCGCGAACGGCGATCGGGCGATGCGCGCATCTAGTGCGGTAGTGCGCAGAGCGATCTCCGACTCCGCCTGGCGGAGTTGAAACACGCGAGTTCGGGGACACGCCGGCGACAGCTTTCCTGGAGCGCCGCTCAGCGAGTGTTCGGTAGCGCGTCGCCTCGCAGTGGATTCGCGCTCGCTTTGGTGGCTGATCGGGCGATGCGCGCATCAAGTGCCGTAACGCGGAGAGCGATGTCCGACTCCGCCTGGCGGAGTGAAACACGCAAGTTCGGGGACGCGTCGGCAACAGATTTCCTGGAGCGCCGCTCAGCGAGGGTTTGCTCGCACGCCGCCCCGCAGTGGATTCGCGTTCGCTCGGGAGCGATCTCCGACTCCGCCTGGCGGAGTGAAACACGCAAGTTCGGGGACGCGTCGGCAACAGATTTCCTGGAGCGCCGCTCAGCGAGTGTTCGGTAGCGCGTCGCCTCGCAGTGGATTCGCGCTCGCTTTGGTGGCTGATCGGGCGATGCGCGCATCAAGTGCGGTAGTGCGCAGAGCGATCTCCGACTCCGCCTGGCGGAGTTGAAACACGCGACCTCGGGGACGCTCAGGCAGCGGCTTTCCTGGAGCGCCTCTGAGCGAATATTTGCTCGCGCGTTGCGTCGCAGTAGATTCGCGTTCGCTCGGGTGGCGCGCGAATGACGGATCAGGCGATGCGCGCTTGCACTGCGACAATTGTGAGACCGATCTCCGACTCCGCCTGGCGGAGTTGCTCGCTCGAGGCGCGGAGACGCAGACGCAGACGCAGACGCAGACGCAGACGCAGACGCAGACGCAGACGCAGACGCAGACGTCGAATCAGATGCTCGTCCGCGGCTGCAAGTTCGCGGGCTGAGTTGACGATTTCTCTGGACAGGTTTTCGGCGTCTGTTGACCGTAGCGAGCGGGGTGGGTCGAATTTTAGGGCGTGCTTGCGTCAGGATTCGATATAGGAAGGGCTCTTCGCGTTTTTGGATTTCGCCTCGGTTTTGCTGCTGAAAACCTCACCCCGGGCCATTGGCGGGCGCTGTGAAATCGCGTGATAGACAGGGGTCATGGCAACCACTCATGCCTTGCGGGGTCTCGAGAACGCGCAGCTCGTGGCGGGTCTGGCGGAGATTGTGCGTCGGAGCAACGTTTTGACGGCCGACTTGCTCGCACATCTGGTCGAGCTCGAGGGGCGTATGCTGCATTTGGAGTTGGGTTTCTCGTCGCTCTTCGCCTACTGCGTGGATCGGCTGGGCATGAGCGAGGGCACCGCGGGTCGGCGAGTGGCGGCCGCCCGCGTCTGTCGCCGCTTTCCAGATGCGTTGGATCGCGTTGCTCAGGGCGAACTGCATCTGTGTGCGTTGTGTGCCTTGGCTCCGCACTTGAACGCTCAGAATGCTCGTGAGCTATTTGCGGCGTGTGAGCGGAAGACACGACGGCAAATAGATGAACTCGTCGCAGCTCGATTTCCAAGACCTGATGTCCGGGCTCAGATCCGTCGTTTGCCCGCGCCTGGGCCCTTGCCCGCATCGGGGACGCGCGCGCTGACGGAGCGAGCTACGAGTCCGATCGCCGTATCCGCTTTGATGGCTGACCCCGGGGTCCCCCTGGACATGAGCGCAATCGCCGCGACGGCGGAGAATCAGAAAACCGCGGAGAATCAGAAAACCGCGGAGAATCAGGCGAAAACACGGGCACCGCGCTTTCCTGCGGGGCGCTCAGAACGCGGGCGTCATCGTCAGCTTGAGCCCCTGTCGGCCGAGCGCTATGGCGTGCACTTTACCGCGGACGCTGAGCTCCGTGATTTAATCGAGCGCGCACGCGCACTCACCAGTCATCGTCTGGCAAAGGGCGACCTGGCAGGGCTCGTGAAGCTGATGGCGGCGAGCTTCGTGCGGCAGGAAGAGAAGCGTCGCTTCGGGATTGGGTCGAAGCCACGCGGCGTCGGTGCGAAGGCCAAGTCGAGCGGTGCCGTCGATCGAGCAACTCCGCCTGGCGGAGTGCGTTCGAGCAGGCGCGGGCGCTACCTGTCCATGGGGGTGCGGCGCGTTGCGCACGCACGAGACGGCGGACAATGTGCGTTCGTCTCGGCAGATGGGCGGCGCTGTGACGCGAGTGCGCGTCTCGAATTCGACCACGTCGAGCCGTTTGCTAGGCTGGGCTCGGACCAACTTCCGAACATCCGTTTGCTGTGCAAGGCGCACAATTTGATGCACGCGCGCAACTGCTTCGGAGCGTTGCATGTCGCCGCCAAAATCGCTGCCCGGAGACGGCAGGAGGTGATGGAAAAGTAGCGAACTCCCTCGTTGGACGCACGGTGGCGCGGCGGAACGTTCGGCTCGGACTGTCTTCCCGACGCACTTTGCTTCGCCTGCGAGCGAATGCCGAACGACGAAGTAGCTGTCTTGCGTCTAATCACCGCTTATGAAATGTGCGCAAGTATCCGCGTGTGACATTGGATGATGGCCGCGGAGGGCTTTCGTCCAGCTGAAAGGCGTGGACTCGGCGTTCCAATGCTCGATGTAGGCTGCGATGTGAACGCGCAGTTGCTGCTTGCTCAGGAAGTCGGTGGCGCGAAGAAGTGATTTGCGCGGCGAGAATTCTGCAGAATCCCTCGAACTGATTGAGCCACGAGCCATTGGTTGGGGTGTGGTGAAAGTGAATTCACGGCTCTTTGTGAGCCAGCCATGAGCGCGGGCGTGCTGTAGGTCGAGGAGTTGTGGGGCGCTGCGTGGCCCTGACGCACAGGCAGGGGGCAATTGGCCGCGCTTCAGAGCCTGAAATCGATGTCTTCTGGTCCACGCTCAGTGCGATCGCATTCTCGGCTGGAAGTAGAGCCCACCAGGTCATTCACTTTGGCGTGGAGGGCCGGGTCTCGGCTGACCTTGTACGTTCGCACCAAGTGCGGCTCGAGCCCGTGAGCGCGCAGGATCTTCGACATGGTTGCGCTCGCCCGCTTGAACTTCTTCGCGAGCAGGCCTGTCGTCCAACGGCTGCTTTCCGCCGGCGGGCGAGACAACGCAGTCTGGATGATGCGCTCTGTCGAATCCGCATAGACAGCTGCTCTTCGCGCCCGGTTTGGGCTCTTCGCGCCCGGGAACGCCCCCCAGGACGAACCGAGCGCGAACTGGCAGCTAGTCGCTCTCGAGCACGACCACGGCGGCGGCGACGCCTGCGTCGTGGGTGATCGAGACGAAGGCGCGGCGCACGCCCAATCGGTCGGCGTGAGTGCGAGCCGAGCCCAGGAAGGTGAGTTGGGGGCCACCGCGTGCGTTGGGGCGGATTTCGATGTCGTGCCACCAGACGTCGGGCTGGCCGCCGAGAGCTTTGGCGGCGGCTTCTTTGGCGGCGAAGCGCCCGGCCAGAGCGAGCGCGCGATCGGGGCGGCTACTCAGATCGGCGCGTTCGTTCTCCGTCAGGATGCGTTGCCAAATGCGGTCACCGAAGCGCTCGAGGGCAGCGCGTTGGCGCTCGATGGATGAAACGTCGATTCCGAGGCCGACGATCATCGGTGGTCAGGCGTGGGCGGCGCGTCGTGAGAGGCCGCGGTCGATGGCGGAGCGCAGATCGCGCACGGCGCGGTCCAAGCCAACGAGTACGGCATCGCCGATTACGGAGTGGCCGATGTTGAGCTCTTCGATCTCCGGGATGGCGGCGATGTCGAGCACGTTGAAGCGCGTGAGGCCGTGACCCGCGGCGACCTCGAGGCCGATCGAGTGCGCGAGCGTGGCGGCGCGCTTCAAGCGCTCCAGCTCGCCGGCGCGTTCGGCGCCTTGCTTGTGGCAGTACTCGCCGGTGTGGAACTCGACTTGGCTCGCGCCGAGTTCACGCGACAAGCGCACGTGGGCTTCGTCCGGGGCGATGAACAAGCTCAGCTTGATTTTGCGGCTGTCGCACATGCGAGCGACGCTATCGATTGCAGCGCGTGCGACGGCGACGTCGAGCCCGCCCTCGGTCGTCAGCTCGGCGCGGCGCTCGGGGACGAGCGTCACCACGTCTGGGCCAACTCGCTCGGCAATCGCGGTCATCTCTTCCGTGGCGGCCATTTCCAAGTTGAGCATCGTGGTGAGCGCGCTACGCAGGCGCACGATGTCATCGTCTTTGATGTGGCGGCGGTCTTCACGCAGGTGCGCGGTGATGCCGTCCGCGCCCGCGAGTTCGCATAGAGCGGCCGCGGTCACGGGGTCTGGATACACGGTGCCGCGCGCGTTGCGGATAGTGGCTACGTGGTCGATGTTGATGTGAAGTCGAATCATGGGCTGCCGCCGTCGGTCTTGGGGGGAGCGCTCGGCTGAGGGCTGGTCGGCTGAGGAGCGTTCGGTTGGATGTCTTTACAACAGCGGAAGCCGAGGTGGTAGTTGCGGTGGCTGTCGAGTGCGCGAATCGGCCCGGCGTGCCACATCAACGCGCGCCAGCGGCAGTCGTCCGGGTGAACGGCATCACTTGCAAAAATGAACCAGCTGCCTTTCATCTCGGTCTCGCCGACGCCGCCGTTCTTGCCCAGCTGCTCGGGTTTCACGGGCAAATTCATGTGCTCAGCGGCGTTGCCGTGCTGATCGAAGACACCGAATGAACTCACGCACTCCGGGAATGCGCCCGTGGGATACGTGTTCGAGCCGCAGATGCCCCAGTCGGGCGTGTAGCACTCGCGGCTCTTGTGGCTCATCGTGGCGCATTTTTTTTGATCTGCCTGGGGACCGTAAGCCCAGATCATTTCGCGGGTCTTGTTATGCAGGTACTCCTGCATGATGCGCCGCTCGCCGAAGGTGTAGTCGACATCGGGTGTGTGCAGCGCGCCGGCGCAGGCGCCTTCCCACTCGTGCGCGTCGCACAAGCGTTTGCCCTGCGCTTCGCAGATCTCCGCGGCCTCGCTCGAGCGAACCCAGGTGACGGGGTACTCACAGGGAATGTTCGGAAACTCGAATTGGTCCATACACACGTTGGCCGTGTCGGCTGATTCGCCGCGCGCGGGGTCGAACAGCGGCACCATGTGACGCGCGCCGCAGCGCGCATCTTCCGGATGCAGCTCCGGGTGTTGCTCACGGATCGCGCGACACTCTGCGCGGGTCATCGGGTGTTTGGTGATTTTCGGCTCGCCTTGCCCCAAGTAGTTGGATTTGGCAAAGATGGCTTCGATCTTGTCCAACGCGCCCGGCGGCAGCTCGAGCTGGTTTCGCATGTTGGTGAACAGAGCCGTGCGCTGCTCGGGCAAGGTCGTTGCCGTAGTATCGAGGTATGGCGGAGGCGCCGGGCGAGCCGGGGCAGGCGCAGGCTCAGGCGCAGAAGCGCTGGGCACGGGACTCGGCTTCGGTTCCAAGTGAGCGGACGACGCGGCAGACGGCGCTGCTGGCTCGCGCGGCGTCGCGCGCCGCGCAATGTGACGCCCCGCAACCACGGACGCCACCGCGATGATCGAGATCCCGAGCGCGAGCACCGCGCGACGCTGCTTCATTCCTAGGCCTTCCCCACACCCCTACGGCAGAACCTCTGCTAAGTTCAAGTAACGTGATCTGCACTCATCGCCCGCCCTGCCCCGGCTGCCCCCGTTTCGGCGAGCCGGGCATCGCACTGGCCGCTCAGGCTTCGTTGAACGAGCTCGGGCGCAAGCACGGTTTGCCAGCCGTGCCGGTGATTTCGGGGGAAATGACCGGTTTCCGCCAGCGCGCCCGGCTCGCCATCCGTGGCCGAGTCGGTTCGCCCAAGCTCGGCTTGTTCGAGCTCGGTACGCACCACGTCGTGCACATCCCCAATTGCATCGTTCAGCACCCGCTGATCAACCGCGTGTCCGCGGTGGTGCGCAAGGCTTTAGCCGACAGCAAAGTGACGGCCTATTCGGACACGGCGCATTTGGGGCTGGCCCGCTACCTGCAGGTCGTCGTGGAGCGCTCTTCGCAAACCGCGCAGGTCGTCCTCGTCGGGAACAGCACCGATGCGGAGCCGTTCGCCGAGTGCTTCGAGCTAATTGTCGAGCGCCTGGGCCCGGAGCTCCATAGCTTGTGGTGGAACGGCAATCGCGAACGCACGAACACCATCTTGGGGATGGATTTCCAGAAGATGTGCGGACCCGACGCGGTCGTCGAGCACTTCGGCGGCAATGCCGTGCATTACCCGCCTGGCGCGTTCGGACAGAACAACCTGGAGATCGCGGAGCGCATCATCGAGCACGTGCGAGAGGAACTGCCACTGGGTTCGCGCGTGGCCGAGTTTTACGCGGGGGTCGGCGCGATCGGCCTGTCCGTGCTCGAGCGTGTGAGTGAGCTGCGGCTCAATGAGCTGAGTCCGCACTCGCTGCGCGGGCTTTATCTCGGCCTCGGCGAGCTCGCGCAGGCCGAGCGCGCCAAAACCTCGGTCCAAGTCGGCTCGGCCGGAGCAGCGCGCGAGATGGCCGCCGGTGTCGACGTGGTGGTTGCAGACCCGCCGCGCAAAGGGCTAGACGCGGAGCTCACCTCGACGTTGAGCGAGACACCGCCAGCGCGCTTCGTTTACGTCAGCTGCGGCCTCGAATCGTTTTTGAGCGATAGCGAACAGCTGCTCGCGCCCGGCAAGCTACGCCTGAGCGCGCTGACGGCGTTCAACCTGATTCCGTTCACGGAACACGTCGAGACCGTCGCGCGCTTCGAGCGCGTCTGACGCGCTCGGCTCACTCGAAGGAGCAGACGTACTCGGCGATGCCAGAAGCGACGGTGATGTCGAAGCCCGACTTGCCCGGCACTTTGAAGAACGTGCCGGCTGCGTAGTCCGTCCACTCGGCGCTGCCGTCCAAACGTACGCGGCACGCGCCGGCCACGATGTCCATGCGCTCGGGCGCGTCCGTCCCGAAGTGAAACTCACCGGGGTAGATCAGGCCCAGCGTCTTCTTGGCGCCGTCACCCTGGAGGATAGTGTGGCTGACTACCTTGCCCTCGAAATACACGTTGGCTTTGGCGACGGCGGTGACGTTCTTGAACTCGAGTGCTGACATGGGGCGCCGATATTGGCACCATTTCGAGCTCGATCAAGCCCGCAGCGAACGCCGGACGCTACGGCCATTCCATTCGTCCGCGAGCACCGCCCAGCGCTCGTGGTCGCACCAGCGCCCGCCGATCTTGAGGTAGCGCGGGGAGAAGCCTTCTAAGCGAAAACCGAGCCGGGAAATCAGCCGCGACGAGCGCTTGTTGCGCGGCTGAATATTGGCTTCGAGCCGATTCAAGCCGAGCGGCCCGAATGCTTCGTCCAAGACCAAGGTCACGCCCTCGGTCATGTAGCCCTCGCCCGCGAACGGCTGGAACGCGTAGTAGGCCAAGTATGCACTTTGGAAGAGCCCACGCACGATCTCGTTCAGGCTGACCACTCCCACGAGCTCGCCAGTCTCGATCAGGCAGACGAAGTACGTCTCTTTCGTGGGCTTGCGCGAAAGGCTCACTAGGTCGCGAAAGTGCTCGGCGGTGTGCGGTGCCGTGAGCCACGGCCGATGTAACCGCTGGCTGGCCTTCACCCGTTGCAAGAACTCGGCTTCTCGCTGGCGCGAGGCCGGCTCGAGATACACACGCACTGCACGTCGACGAAAGGCCATGACCCTAGTTCGAAAGTAACTCCTCCGCCGCGCATCGGGAAGCCACTTTGCGCGCTTGCGCACCGTCGTTGTCGGCCTCGGCAAGTCAGCCGGTTACGAAACATACCAGTCACAGATGAGGAGCTGGGACCCTACATCGCTCGTGGATGAAGCGCGCCACCAAAGCCGGCGTGAGCGCGCGGTCGTCCAAGATTTCGCCCATTGCTGCGATATTTTGCGCCATTTCGCGATGGCAGTCGGCGACTTTGCCGACCCCGGGTTGCGCGCCGCTCTCGCGCTCGAGCAGCGCCTCGAGCGGCGGCCAGAGCGTGAATACTTGTGCGACTTGCCCCGCTGGTAACGCTTCCGCGAAATAGCGGAAATGCGCGGGACGCAAACACGTGTAGTCGAAGATCACGCGCGGCGCGCCGAGCTCGAGGTAGGCCCGGCAGAGAATACCCGCGACGCGATAGGTCGCGCCGCCTCCGAGGTGCGCCCGGGCGTCCGCCGGCGCGAAGGCGCGCAAGTCGTCGCCCGAGATGGCCACGGTTCCCGGCAGCAGCAAGCGCAGCTCCGCCGTCACACTGGTTTTGCCGGCCGCCGGCGGGCCGTTGACGATGATCACTTGGGACATGGTTGCGGTTCTCGCGCGTAGCGCTTCAACCCCAGGCCTGAGTCGCTTGACCGAAGCGTTGCGGTACATTCCACGGTAAGGCGCCACCGCGCGACATCTCGAGGTGCACACCCTTCTCGGTCAAGCCGACGCTCGTCAGCCAAGCGCGGAAGGCTCGTCGTTCGCTCGGCACATCCAAGCGCACCGGCCCTCGCAAAGCGCGAAAAAGCTCGCGGCTCAGCGCGCGCGCGGTGGGCTCGTCTTCGGCAAAAATGGGCCCGACACGCGAACCGTTCGGCTGTGAGGTCGCCAGAGCAAATCCCCCATCGCCAATCGCGATCGCCGATGCGTCTCGGAATCTTCCCGCGAGCACGGCGGTCCGCACGCTGCCGGTGAAGCGCCGCTCGATCTCGAACAGCTGATCGAGATCCGCCCGCGGCAGCGGTGTGCAGGGCTCGGCGGAGAGCAGCGGCGTACCCACCAAAATCGCGACCTCGCCGACGGGCGTGAAACCACGGCTCTCGTACAAGGGTCGCCCGAGCGGCGTTGCCACCAAGCCCACGCGCGAAAGCGCTCGCCGCTCGGCCTCGGCCAAGAGCGCATCGAGGATCGCACCACCGAGCCCCTGCCGTTGTGCGCTCGGTGCGACCACCATCTTGGCGATCGACGCACAGCCGTCGAACAGGCCGAGCGCGCCCTGACCGATCAGCGCGCCGTCACGCTTCACGCCCAAGACCAAAGCGGCCTCGTAAATGACGCGCCACTCCGACTCTGTATCGGGCCAACCGACGGAGTTCGAGAGCGCGACGTTGTGAGGCAAGTCCGTGGCGGACAATGCTTCGACGTCTATCACGGGGGTCATTCCGGCAATCTAGCGGACGCTTGCCAGATCGTCTGCAGCTCGGGCAGACCCAACCCCTCGAAGCTGCTGACGTATGCGTCTGCCCCGCGCCGCAGGGAAGTGGGCCCGCAGTAGGCGGTGAAGCCAATCACCATCATGCCTGCGGCGCGCGCCGCAGCGATCCCGGGCGACGAATCTTCGAGCACTAGGCACGCATCCGGGGATACAGAGAGGGCATCGGCCGCAGCCAGGAACAAGTCCGGAGCCGGCTTCTCGTGCGCGGCATCTTCTCGGCACAGCGCCACGTCCAGCCACTGCGCGAGGCCGAATAGGTCGATCACCGCGTTCATCCGTTTGCGGGAGCCGGATGTAGCCAGCGCCAAGTGGATTCCCGCCGCCCTCAGGTCGCCGAAGAGCGCGTCGAGTCCGGGGGAAAGCAGGGTCTCGTCGTAGCCTGCAATCTCGCTATTCTCGTCGTAACTAGCGGCGTAGTAGGCGATGGCTTCGGGCAATCGGTAGCGTTCTTTGACGTATTGCCAGAACTGCTGCTCGCTGGCGCCCACCAGGTCTTCGAGCTCGGAAACGGCCAGACGCACACCATGCCGAGCCGCGGCCTCGACCAGCGCGCGGTTGGCGGCCGCTTGGCTGTCGATGATCACGCCATCCATATCGAAGATGACGGCGGCCGGTTCGGGCGCTCGCATTCTTTGCTATGGGGCCCGAGCGACGACTCGCTGTCAAGGCAGCGCGGGCCGTCTCGCCCTCGCATGCTTCATCACTTGCGGCCGAACAGCAAAGTTCGACCGCACGTGTACACCGCAGCGGGGCTCAGTCGCCGTCGCCCGAGATGCTCCAGTCTTCGCTGGCCGATTCGCCCTTGGGGCTCGGCAAAGGCTCACCGTTCGGTCCGTCGCGGCGCACGATCATCGTGGTGCGCGTCGCGCTGTCGTCGCTCTCGCGCGCGACCACCGTGATCACGTTGATGCCCGGCTGCAGCTCGGTGTCGATCGCGAACTTGAGCTTGGTCGGATCCTGGGCCTTGCGATTCGATTGGTAAAATACCTTGCGCGGGCCAACGAAGATGAATGCGTCCAGCACTCGGTCACCGTCCGTGGCTTGGCCTTCGATGTGCACCTTGTTCTCGCGCGTGGCGAGCTTTGCCGGCGTGACCTCGAGCAACGGCGGGGAGCGTGAGAGGTGCGGCTTGTAGCTCACCTTGACCGGAGCCGCGGCGGTGTCCTTGACCATGCGCGTCTCCACGAAGCCGAAGCGATCTTCGCCCAGACTCACCTTGGAGAATGCGCCGAAGGTTCCGAGCTTGTCGAGTACGCTGCCCTTGTCGACCTCACCCACGACCGCCGCGGCCGCGAGCGGCTGGCCGCGCACGGGGGCGGGCGCGGCGAACGACACTTTGCCCTGCGCCTTGACCAGCGCGAGCGGGCTCTTGGACAGCGGTAACTTCACCTTCTCCGTCGACACCACGCGCAGCTCGCGATCGGCCACGCTGAGCTCGAAGTTGATGTTGCTCTCGTTCAGCTGGTCGAGCACATCGAAGGTGAAGGCCACGTTGCGCACTTCGCCCGGCTTCATGTTCGAGACGTCGAAGCGCCCGTTGTGGATCAACAGGCCGTCCCCCGTCAGATTGCGGATGTTGGCTTGCGTCTCGTACGAGCGGCCTTTGCCCACGTTCTTCACGGCCAGGTACACCGTGGCGCCTTCACCGCGCGCGAGCTGTCCGTCGCCGTTGCCGGGGCGATTGTCCAAAACCTCGTAGTTGTAGGCGAAGATTGGCTGCGGCTGCGCGTTCAGCGTGGGCCGCAGATCGGCGTCCGCTGGCGGCTCGGCGCCTTCGGCGAAGAAGCGCACTTTCACCACGTCGGCGCGGGCGTCCGCGTCGAGTGGCACCTTGCACACGCGCTTGGCGTTGTCCGGCATCGGCGCGCTGGAGCCCGGCTTGTGCCCTTCGATGTCGCAGAAGCCAAAGGGCGCGGTAGCCGTCTTGGTCTCACCCGGAAGGATCTTGCCGAACGCGAACTCTTTTTCGTCGTAGTAGGCGCCGTCGCTCTTGGTGCTGGCGCGCACTTGGTAGGCGGGGCTCGTGCCCTTGTTCTTGACCGACACCTTGAGCATCACTTGCTCACCAGCCGAGAACGTATCGTTCGGGTGATCGGTGCTGACCTTGACCTCGAAATCCGAGGCCTTGGGCGGGTTCGCGTAGTCCTTGGGCGGCGGGGCCCAGTCGATGCCGAGCTTACCCAAGTCCGCACCCACCGCTTCGACCTCGGTGACCTGCAGCTTGTCCAAGAACTCTTTGGCCGAGCGCACTTCGTCCGTGCGCTTGCCGGGGTTCAAACGACCCGCCAGATCACGCGCGAGCTTGATTGGGAAATCGAGCTCGAACTCGTCTTCCATGTCGCCGCCGCGTTCGCGGATTGCGGCGCGCTCTTTCTCGGGCAAATTGTAGCGCAAACGCACCGAGGGCTGGTCGCTCGCGCGGGTCGCGGTGTTCGACAGACTCTTGGTCAGGTCGCGCTCGCGCAGGCCGTGCGCGTTGCGGTACAGGTCCATCTCCACCGTGTCGGCGGTCATCGGGTCGAGCTCGATGTCCGGCGCGACGCCCACGCCTTGAATCGAGACGTCACCCGGGGTGAGGTACTGCGCGATCGTCAGCTTGAGCGCGGCGTTCTCGGGCGTGACGTGCGGGAAGACGAGCTGCACGCTGCCTTTGCCGAAGGTGGTCTGACCGACGATCACCGCGCGGTCCAAGTTCTTGAGCGCGCCGGCCACGATCTCGCTCGCGCTCGCGGAGGAGCCGTTGACCAAGACCACGATCGGGTAGTTGGGTTCGGTGCCCTTGCGCACCGCGCGCTTCTCTTCCCGGCCTTCGGACGCGCCCACGGTGGCGACGATCACGCCATCGTCCAAGAAACGGTCCGCCACGCGCGCAGCTTGATCGAGCAAACCGCCGGGATTGCCGCGCAAGTCCAAGACCAAAGCCTTGAGCTTCTCTTTCTTGTGCAGCTCGCCGAGCGCCTCGTCGAGTTCGTCGGAGGTGCTCGCTTGGAATTGCTTCAGCCGCACGTAACCAACGCCATTGCCGAGGCCACGGTAGTCGACCGACTTGACCTGGATCTCTTCGCGCACGAGCTCGAAGGGGCGTGAGCCGGTCCAGCCCTCGGCCGCGTCGCGGTGCACCCAAATCGTGACTTTGGAGCCGGGTTTGCCGCGCAGGCGGTTCACCGCGTCATCGAGCGGCATGTTCAGCGTCGACTCGTTGTTGATCTTGGTGATGCGATCCATGCGCTTCAAATTGGCGCGGCCGGCGGGGGTGCCGGGCATCGGGCGCATCACGGTCAACATTTGATCGCGCACCGAAATCACGATGCCGAGCCCGCCGAAGTGGCCGGACGTCGACAGGTTCATCTCGCGGTACGCTTCCGGACTCAGGAACACGCTGTGCGGGTCGAGCGTGCGCAAGATGCCGTTGCACGCCGCGTACTCCACGTCGCGCAAGTCGACCTCGGTGTCCTTCAAGTTCGCCTGCAAGAACGCGAACACCTCGCGCAAGCGCGCGGCGACGTCCCACGGGCCCTGCACGTTGTCGATGTGAAAGGAGGCCGACTCGGTGTCGACCTGTACCTTCACGGTGTTCGACTTGTCTTCGTGCAGCACAATCACTTGTGCGACTTCTTTTTGGATCTCGTTCACCGCGCTCAAGAACATCTGCCGCGGCTTGACGCGGCTCGGGTCGACGTACTTGTTGCGAATGGTGTTCAGCGTCTCGTTGACGGCCACCAGCTGCGTCAGATCATACGGGGCTTTGGGTTGCCCCGGGCTCGTCACCGCGTGCGCGACCTCGAGTCCACGCCACAAACCACCGGTGCCGAACTGCAGGGCGAAGTACGACGCCAGCGCAAACACCGAGAGCACGACCAGCGCCCGACCGAGGCGCGGAAGAATTCGCATTCCGCGAGTATAGCGCGATGACCGACCGGACTTCGACGCGTTGCCCGGACTGATTCGCCTTTCAGCCGCTGGTATTTATTCCCGCTCGCGGGTTAGGGACAGGCCCCGGACTTATTCGGAATTCGGGTAAAACTCGTTTATTCGTTTTACGAATATATTGTGTTTATTCGTTTTCGGTATACCTTGGTCTATTCGTTGTCCGGATAGCCCGCATGCGACAGCTCATCACCGCACCCAATCAAGCTGGCGAAATCCTGAAGGGGAGGCGCAAGGCCCGCGGCATCTCACAACAAGCGCTCGCGGCCAAGCTCGGCACGAGCCAAAGTCGGCTTTCGAGCCTGGAAGAAGAGCCGGCTCGGCTCACCTTGGAGCGCCTGCTGGCGCTCGCCAACTTGTTGGACTTGGAACTCGTGCTCCAGGATAAATCGGGCGCCCGAACTCCGCCAGCGGAGTGGTGAGCTTGGGTCGCCGCTCGCACAGTCGAGTGCTGAGCGTGTGGACCAACGGCCTGCGCGTCGGTCGGTGGCGTCTCCCCACCAGTGGGCCAATGGAGTTTTCATACGCTCAGACTTGGCTAGAAGCGGAAGCGGCTCGGCCGCTTTCGCTTTCGTTGCCGCTCAATCACGATGGCCAAGCCATCAAGGGCGAGCGAGTCGGTTCCTTCTTCGACAACCTGTTGCCAGACAGCGCGCAGATTCGCCAGCGCCTCCGGGCCAGGTTCCACACCCGCAGCGACGATGCCTTCGACTTGCTGGAAGCCATCGGGCGTGACTGCGTGGGCGCCGTGCAGATCCTGCCAGACGACGCCGAACCCTCGGGCGTGTTCGAGATCGATGCGACGCCGCTCAGCCCCTCTGAAATCGAACGGCATCTGCTCGACGCCGCCTCGGCCAACTCACGATTGAGAGAAGACGACGACTTTCGCATCTCGCTCGCGGGGGCCCAGGAAAAAACTGCGCTGACTTGGCACGAGGGTCGTTGGTGCAAGCCGCACGCGGCCACGCCGACGACGCACATCTTCAAACTCCCACTCGGTCTCGTGGGTGGGCAACGACTGGACATGAGCGAGTCGCTCGAAAACGAGTGGCTATGCGGACGGATTCTGGCCGCGTACGGCGTGCCGGTCGCAGCGAGTGAAGTCAGACAATTCGGTACCAGCAAAAGCCTGGTCGTCGCACGTTTCGACCGCGCGCTACACTCATCCGAGCGCTATTGGCTCCGCCTTCCGCAAGAAGATCTGTGCCAAGCGACGGGAACCGCGAGCTCGTCGAAGTACGAGTCCGACGGCGGACCGGGACTACTCACGGTCTCCCGCATTCTCCAGGGCTCGGAGGCTCGAGACGAAGACCTGTCGACCCTGCTCCGAGCGCAGCTCTTGTTCTGGATGCTCGCGGCCACCGATGGGCATGCTAAAAATTTCAGCATCCGGTTGCTAGAGCAGGGACGTTACCGCCTGACCCCACCGTACGATGTGATCTCGGCGTGGCCGATCGCCGGCTCGCGCCAGAACCAAATCCACCCATCCAAGCTCAAGCTGGCGATGGCGCTCCCGGGAACACGTAAGCACTACCGACTAAACGAGATCACTCGTCGGCACTTCAACCTCGCGGCACAAAAGAGCGGCCTCGGCCCAGACATGGAGCTCATCATTACGGAAGTGCTGACCAGGACGCCTTCGGTGCTCGAGAGCGTGGCCCATCAACTGCCGAGAGCGTTTCCCGCGAAGTTGTTCGAGAGCGTCAGCGGCGGTCTACAGCGAGCCGCCAAGCAGCTCGAGCGCATGCTGCCGAAGTAACGCTCACTGCGCCGGAGCGTCGCCTTTTCCGACTTTGACCGTGGAATTCGCGGCCCCCACGGCTTCTGGCGTGGTCCGGGCGGGGTCCGGGTCGCGCACTTCGACCGCGGGCGACTTTTCGTCCTTTTTGATCGAGTAGCGCACGAGGGCCCGGAGCGCGCGGTTGCGCTCTACGTTGCCGAGCATGAGCTTCAAATCCTCATACACCGAGGGGTCGACCAAGAGTGCGCCGAGCGTGCCGCGACCGGCACGCATGTCGCTCACGACTTGGCGAAAATCACTCGAAGCTTGGTTCAAGTTGGACATGATCGCCTGCGACGAATCGTCACCGTAGATCACGCTACGCGCGAGGCCGTTGCCCTCACGGATACCTTTGAGCGTGACCCCGAGCTCGTCGGCCACGACGCCCACTTTGGCGATCGCCTTGGCGCCGTCTTCACCGTACACGACTTCGTGGGCGAAGCCTGGGCCGGTGTTCACGCGGCTCAGGATCTGATTCACGTTTTGAGTGGCGCGCGAGAGCTCGGCGGAGGTCTGCTGCAAGTTGCTCATCAGCTGCGAGAGCCGCGCGGCCTCTGCCGGGTCGTGTAGCAACTTGCCGACGTAGCCATCACCGCGATCAACCGAGTCCAAAATCCGCGCGAGCGACGCGGTGGAATTGCGGATATCACCCTGGAACTTCTCGTCGGAAAGCGAATTGGTGGCGTGCTCCAAGTTGGTCACCACCTTCTCCACCTGACCCGAGATGTTGCTGAAGCGGGTCATCAGCTTGCTCAAATCATCCGCGGGCTTGGACGGAATGCCCGCGCCCTCGGGCAGCTGCGGCTGACCTGGCGTACCGACCGAGACGACGATCATTTTGTCGCCGAGTAGGCCCTTGCCTTCGATCGTGGCCACGCTGTCCGCGCGGATGCGGCGTGCGTCGTCGTTCGAGATCGACATGCGCACGTGGATGTTCTTGTCTTTCGCCTCGGTCGCGTATTCGACTGCAACCACGGTGCCGACGTCGACGCCGCCCATGCGCACGGGCGAACCGCGGCGCAGGCCCTGCACGTCCTCGAACTCGGTGGAGTACGCGAGCTTGCTACGGAAGATCTGGCGCTCGTCGCCAATCAGAAAGATCACCGCGCCCATCGCGGTCAACCCCGCGAGCACGAACGCGCCAACCTTCACGTCCTTCGACGAAACCATCGCTCGAGCTTACCTGTGGCTAGATCCCAAAAACAGCAAACCGTAAGTCTCAGAATAGCCGAGGCTTTGCGCTCCGGCTGCTCGTTTTTTCGCCACGGCTGATTCTAGCGGCAGAGGAAGGCTTTCGCGGTCAGCGGCCGCAATCGCGCGAACGGGAACGGGAACGGGAACGGGAACGGGAACGGGCGGCGGGACGGTCCCGCTCGAACCATTCAACTATTGAGCAAAGTCTCGACGTCTTCTTTCACCGGGGCACGCCCCTCGATGAAGTCCGAAACCCGCTGGTCTTTGGAGGCTTGGAACTCCTCCACCGTGCCATAGGCGATGATCCGCCCGGTACGCACCATCGCCAAGTGGTCGCTGATCTCGAACGCGCTCCGCATGTCGTGCGTGACGACGATGCTCGTGATTTTCAGCTTCTCCTGCAGGCCCATGATCAAGTGATTGACGCGGGCGGTGTTGATCGGATCGAGACCGGTCGTGGGCTCGTCGTACAAGAGCACCTCGGGCTGCACCGCGATGGCACGCGCCAAACCCACGCGTTTCCGCATGCCGCCCGAGAGATCCGCGGGCTGCAGCAGCTCGATGCCGGGCAAGTCGACCAAGCTGAGCGCCCAAGACACGCGGTCCGCGCGCTCCGACTTGCTCATCTTGTCCCGAAAATGTTCCTCGAGCCCGTACGCGACATTCTCCCCCACGGTCAGCGAGTCGAACAGCGCGCCACTCTGGAACAACATCGCGATGCGGCGGCGCACGAGCGCGAGTTGCTCTTCCTCCATGCGCGTGACGTCCGCGCCATCGAAGGTGATGGTGCCCGCGTCCGCGTGCAAGAGGCCGATCAACATCTTGAGCATCACGCTCTTGCCGACGCCGGAGCCGCCGCAAATCGTCAGCACCTCACCGCGCAGCACCTTCAGGTTCAGGCCCGAGTAGATGACCTTCTGCCCGAAGGCCTTCTTGATGCCCTTGAACTCGATGATCGGGCTGCTGGCGTCGGCCATGCTCAGCCAATAGCAGCTCGGCGCGCGGAGCCAAAGTGCCGCGCCGGAGGCGGCTTCGCGGAAGCGAAAGCAGGAGCCTCGCGGTGCGAGCTACGCGCCGTACAGCGTTCGCCGCGCCCGCTACCCAAACTCAATCCAAGATCTTTTCCAGCTTGAGCTCGATCGCGCTCCCGCCCCGATAGCGATCGGGCCGCAACTTGCCCACGACCGCAATCTTCCCGGTCAGGCCGCTCGCGCGTTCGCCGAGCGAAAAGCCGAACGCGCCGATGCGCGCGCCGCCCTCGAGTTCGAGCTCGAGCTTCAAGTGGCCGCCCGTCACCTGCCTCGCGGACAGCACGCTGGCCGCGAACGCAAGCGATGGGGATTCGTTGCCCGCGCCGCACGGCTCGAGCAGGTACAAATCATTCAGCACGCGCGTGGGGTCGTCTCCCGGAGAGAGCCAAGCGTACGCCGCGCCATCACTTGGGCTGGCTGTTGGTTGGTGGTCCTGAGCCGCGCACGCGGCTTCGAAGCATTCACGCAGCTCGGCCAAGCGCGAGAGCTCGACCTCAGCCCCCGCCGCCGCTTGATGGCCACCGAAGCGAATCAAGATGTGCTTCGCGGCCGTCAGGGCATCGAACAAGCGCGAACCCGCGGGGCCGCGCACCGATGCTCGGCCGTGACCGTTGCTGAAGCCGACGGCTACCACGGGGCGACGAAAGCGATCCGCAAGCCGACCCGCGACGATGCCCACGATGCCGTGATTCCAGCCTTCACGGCCGATCACGATCGCCGGGCGCTCGGCCCAACCCTCGCGCTCGATTTCGGCCAAGGCTTCTTCGATCATGCGCTCTTGCAACAACTTGCGTTCGCTCGAGCGCTGCTCGATCTCGGCTGCGAGCGCGTGCGCTTCGTCCAAGGTCTTGGCCATCAGCAACTGCACGGCGATCTCCGCTGACCCGAGCCGGCCCGGCGCGTTCAAGCGGGGCGCGATGCGGAACGCAATGTCTTCCGAAGTGATCGGACTATTGCCGTCGAGCTTCGCGAGCTCGAGCAGGGCGCGGATCCCCGGCCGGCGCGCTTCGCCGATCGCGCGCAGACCCGCGCGCACCAACGCGCGGTTGTCGCCGTCGAGCGGTGCGACATCGGCGATCGTCCCGATCGCCACCAGATCCAACCAACGCCGCAAATCCAGCTCGCGGCCGAGCGCCGTACGTAGGGCCGCGCCGATCGACAAAGCCAAGCCGCACGAGGCCAAACCTTTGTACGGAAAACCGCATTCGGGCCGGTGCGGATTCAAGAACGCCACCGCGGGCAGCGCCTGTTCTGGAACCAAATGGTGGTCGATGACCACGACATCGACACCCGCAGCGCGCAAACGCTCGAGGGAGACGTGGTCGGACGAGCCGCAGTCACAGGTCACGAGCAACGGCGCGCCGCTCGCCAGCACTTTATCGACCGCAGCCGCAGAAACGCCATAACCGCCCTCGAAACGGCTGGCAATGAAGGTCACTGCGCGGCCGCCCAGCGCTTCGATCACTTCCGTCATGATCGCGGCCGAGGTCATGCCGTCACAGTCGTAGTCGCCGAATACCGCGATTAGCTCGCCCGCGCGGATCGCGCGCGCCATGCGCTCCGCCGCGAGCGAGCGGTCGATCATCGCGTCTGGCGAAGTGAGCTCCGACAGCCGCGGATTGAGGAACCGACGCGTCACCTC
>Ga0247740_1000346_pt1 | contig 23728 bp, 14 predicted proteins | sample UWRJL148409B2_FD_180942 | JGI IMG/M metagenome (GOLD analysis project Ga0247740, IMG submission 180942) | Plant litter microbial communities from Arlington Agricultural Research Station in Wisconsin, United States - UWRJ-L148-409B-2 | ecosystem: Environmental > Terrestrial > Plant litter >...
TTAAAAATTCTCAATTTATTAATTTTAATAATAATAATTTACAATTAAAAAAAAATATATATTATTTTCATAATAATTTTTTTATCAAAATATTTTTTTTTTTTAAAAACTATTATTTTTTAAAAGAACAAGAATTATATTTTGATTTATTTATTAATTATTATAAAACAGATAAATATTATATTAAAAGTTTATTTAATTATATTTTTAATTTTGATTTAATATCTCAATTTAATATTAATAATTGTTTTAATTTCAATAACAATCTTATATCTTCTAATTTAAATTCTTATAAAAATATAATTAAAAATTATAAAAAAACAATAAATCCTTTAAAAAATTTTAGAAATATTAATAATATTGATTTTTATAATAATATTAATTTAAATAAAATTTTAAAAAAAAAAAAAAATTTAGTAAATACTCATATAAATATGATGTTTGATTCTTATCAAGCAGAGTATAATTTTAAATTATTATTAAATTATTTAAAAAGTGATAATTATAATGAATATTATTTAAAACTACCTATAAATTATTCATCTTCTATATTATGTCAAAAAATTATTGCTTGTAAAACAAAAAAAGAAAATGTTTTTACTGTTGATTTTTTTTTAAATAATTTATTATATGATAAAATTTATTTTAATCCAAATGAAAAATCTTTAAAAAATTCTTTAATATTTATTAAAAAAAAATTTATTTCTTCTGCATTATTTTTAAATTATAAATTTATTAATTCTTTTGATTATCATGCTTATAAATTATATAATTTAAAAATTAATGAATTATATAAAATTGATTATAATATAGATATTTTTAAACCTTCACAAACTAAATATAAAAAACGTAAAATATTATATAGAGCTCATAGAGACTCATATCTAATTAAATTCAATAATTTATATTCTAGAAGATCAAAAAAAACTTGGGGGAAGAGAATAACTCAACAAATGGCTACATCTTTAAATAGAATGTATAATGATATTTTTAAAGATAGTATTATTTTTAGAACAACTTTAATTAAAAATTGTCAAATTAATAATTATTCTTATATTTTTAAAAATAAAAGAAGTCAAAGACGTTTAAATAATCATATAAATTACGCATCTTTTACATTTATTGATATGTTTCATAAATCAACAGATATTTTTTATTTAAATAATAATGGATTAGGTAAACAACAAAATAATATAGCATTTCAAAAAAGAAATTTTTTAATTAGCAAAATGGATAAACAGTTACCTGAAATTTTCACTTTACTTGGAGCAAATAAAGAATTTATTGAATATTATAGTGCTTTTATGCCATTAATAAAAACTAAATCTGAAAGAGCTTTTAATTTATCATATAATTATAATGAAATTTTAAAACCTAATATTACTTTTTTAAATTATTTAAATAATATTTTTTTTGGTTTTGTAGAAGAAAATAATAAAATTAATATAAAATATAAAAATAATTATAATAAAAATAATAAAATACTTAAAAATTTATTATATAGAATAAATGATTTAAAATATAATAAAAGTTTAAAATCTATTAATTATTATAAAGAAATTATAAATTATAAATATAAAAATTATGAAAAACCAATTTATATTGATTATTTTGCACGTAATTTCGATGTTTATAAATTAAAAATAACAACATTTTTACATAGTAAATTTAAATATATTTATCCTACTAATAGAGTTTGGCCTATTAGTGAAAAAATTAAATTAATTAATAGTGATAATTTAGGTTATTTTAATACAAATGATAAACATTATCAATGGTCACAATTTTATTTTAAAAATACAGTATATACTTCTCGTTTTTTAAAATTAACATTAAATGAATTTAAATTTAATTCCTTATTTTTAAATTATTTAAATTTTATACCTTATTTTTGTTTAAAGTATCATAATTTAAAAATAAATAATAATTTTTCAGAAAGAAAAGATTTTATTTCATTTAAATCAAATAAATTTTTAATTAATTTACATTTACCTTTATTTTTTTATAAAGAAGAAAATAAAATGGTTGATAAAATAGGGCCTATTATTATTAAATTTAAAAATAATAATTATTATAAAAATACACAGAAATTAGATCAAAATAGTTATAATCTTTTTCTATTTAATAAAAAAATTATAAATTATATACCTAATAATTATTATGATATTTATCCAAGTTTAGAATGGAATAATCAATTATACTTTAAGATTTTAGTGAGAAAATTAACATATCAACATTTATTAAATTTTAGTGATTTATCAAATATTAAAATTTTAAATTATTTATATGAGTATGCAAGAGTTATTTTTTTTGAAGAGAAATTAAAAAATATTATTTTTAATAAAAATATTTTTCGTACTAAAAATTTTCAAAACTTAAATGACTATTTTATTTTTAAATTTAAGTTTTTAAAAAATCAATCTCAAGAATTTAAAAATCTAAATTTAGTTTATTTTAAAAGAGATAATTTTGTTAATTTAATTAAAAATAATTTAATTATTTATAAACAACAAGTTTATTTTGAATATTCTTTATATAATAATATTCAAAACAAAAAAGATTATATTATAGGTCGTCTTAAAAAAAAATTTTTATTTCCACCTATAAAAGCTTTTTCACATTTATTTTCAGAAAATATTATTAATAATAATTTAATTTTAAGTTTAAAAAATTTAGAGTTTGAACATTATTTTTCACTTTTATTAATGTTAAATTATAAATTATTATTATTAGAACGTAATTTAAAAAATATAATAAATATTTTTTATTATCAATTTTTTAAATTTAATATAGATATTAGTAAATTAAATTTAATAAAAAAAAATCACTATACTATATATAAATTATATAAAAATAATTTATATACAGAAGCAGGGTTTTATAATTTAGATATATTAAAAAAATATCAAAAAAACGATGAAAATTTTTATTTATTATATCATCGCAAAAGATTAGAAAATGAAACTATATATAATTCAGAACATATATCTGAATTTTTTAATACAAATAAAAATATAGAATATATTTCTAATATTAATATTTTAAATACTAAATCTTTATTATATTTTTATATTTATAAAATTAAAGCATATTGTAATTTTAATCAACAACTTATAAATTTTTTAAATTATTTAGTTGATTATAAACTTTTTAGGCCATCTTTTAATTATAATTTTATATCAAATTTTACCCATTATTTAGGATATAAAACAAGAAAACTTGATGATGGGCTACGTCATAAACATACTTTAAAATTAAATTATCTTCAAAATAATTTAAATCATATTAAATTAATACCTTTTAATCAAATTAGTTCTAATATTTATAAAGATGATTTTTATGGGACTAAAAATTATTATTATTTTAATAAACCTGAATTAAGAACAACTATTTATTCAAAAATACGTAAAAATAGATATTCAAATCCTTTTAAATTCAAATATTTTAATATTTATAAACAATCATATAATATTTTTGCTCGTGAATATGTAAAGGAAGCATATTCATCAAGGATTGGTACCATTAGAATAAACTCCGTATACCTTCGTACACCACGCCGTGGCCAGTTTAATCCTTATATATCTCGTGGACATCCTAAGTTTAGATATTTTTTAAAAAAAACTTACACCTATAAATATTTAAAAACATTAAAAAAAAATATATTACATTTTGATGAGAATCCTTTTTTTGACTTGGATTTTAAAACGTATACTATAAATATGTTTTCAAATATGGCTTATAAAAAACTAAAAAACTTAGATTATATAAATCGTTTATTAAGCACATATAATTATTATACTGATACCCGCTTCCCAAAAAATAAAATTAATTATATTAAAATAAATTTTGGGTTTCAATTATATAACTATCATTCTTATTTTAAAAATGATCGCTATTTTTTTGAGAATCGAAATGATTTAATAATTAAACAATTTTTTAATCATAAAACATCATCAGATTATTTACGAAATATAATTCGTTTTAATTTATTAATTAAAGAAAATTATATTTATGATTCTTTAATACAATCAAATCCTAATTTAAAAAAAATAAGAAGACGTAATTTATTACGTTATAGACAAAATGCAGATCCATTTTTTTTAACTGAAAAAATAGGAAGTTATTTTAATATTTTAGAACGTAAAAATAAAATAACTTCAGGTTTATATAATTTATATAATCCATCAAATATTTGGGAATTTTCTTTATCATCTTATTTATTTCCATATTATTATTCTAAAAATTTAAATTCAATTTATTATCCTATTAGTTCTAATAGATTAATTAAATTAGATTATTTAAAATGTTTTAAAATTGAAAAAAAACGTTATGAATTGTTGAAATTTCCTTTATTATCTTGGTTATTTTTATATGAAAAAATTTTTTATCAAATAGATTTATTATCTGATACAGATAATACTTTATTTGAAAAAGCTAATAATTTTAATGAACATCACAAAAAAAGATGGTTTCATTATAGAGGATTGAAAACTCATTTAAAAGTTAATAGATTAAGAACTATTCATAGAAATTCATGGGCAGCTAAATGCCCTGTAGTGACGCCACAACCACGTTCATTCAATACAGCAAGTGAGTTAACTCAATGGGCAAAACGTTCTGATGAAATAAAGGCATTAGCAGCACATATGAAAAAAACACCAGTATTTAAAATAGATAAATTGTTTCATAGAGGATTAGCAAGAGAAATTATTTTTAGTATGGCAAGAAATCGAAAAAAGTGGATAAAATATGAGCGTCGTTTTTTTGATTGTCAATATACTTCTTTATTACAACAATTTTATTATTGTAGAGTACATTATTTACATAGTATACTTTTAAATAAAAATATAGATCAAATTAGATTTAAAAATATTAAAACTAAATGTTTAATAAAATTTAAAAATAATTTTTTAAATAATACTTTTGTACTTAATGGTAATTATGATAATTATAGTAGTGGTATATTAAAAAAAAAATATTATATTTTATCTATAGGTAATATTTTAAATGTTGAAGATAAATATAATATATATCAATTTAATTTAAAAAATGATTTATATTTAAAAAAAAATACATATAAAACTATATTTTTTAAATATAGAATAAATACTGAGTATGATAAATTTAATTATAGTTATTCTTTTTTTTATAAAAAAAAGAATTATCCATTACATTTTAATTATAATATGTTTCTTATTATATCTAAAATAAATAAAAAACAGATTATTAATGAATTTATTTATTTTTTTAAATATTGTATTAATAATAATTTTTATACTATATTACCTTATAAATCTTTAAATTTATTTAAAAATAAACTTATTTATAATAATAATAATTTTTTTCGTAATTTAAAATTAAATCCAAAACCTAGTTTTTTTTATATTCGTGATTATTATAATAATAATTATTTTACAAATTTTAGAAAACAAAATCCAAATTATTTAACAAATTATTTATATCATTATAGACAAATTGGAACTTTTTTTATAAGATATATAATAGCTATTCGTAAAATTATAAGTTATCCTTATAGTTCTTATATAATTCCAAAATATGAACCAAATTTTAAAAATTATTTATTAAATTATAATAATTATAAAATAAAAAATAATGTTATAAATAATTTTATTTTAGATTTTCGATATCATTATAAACATGTATTTAAAATACGTCAACAAAGCCCTTTTTATTATTTTATAGGAAGTAATTATAAAGTTTTTTTAGATTATGTATCTAATTGTAATTCTAGATTTGGTAATCTAGAAGGAGGTCATCATATTTATGATAATAATAGAGAATTAGCTTTTGAATTAATTAAAAATAATAAAAATCAATATTGTTTTTATGGGCCTTTAAGTATTAATACAACAGAAAATTATATAGATTTTTTTTTTAAAAAAGCGATTTATTTATATTTTAAAGAATTATATAATATATTAAATGATTTTAAATTTATACTGTATAATGGTAATACAAAAGAAATTTTAGAAAATAAAAATTTTTTTATTTTTTCTGAAATTTATGAATTTGATAAATATATAAAATTAAAAAAAAAATCAATAAAAAATTATCAAAAAATATTTAATCCATATGATTTTTATATTTTTAGATATAAAAGATCTTTTACTACTTTAAATAAAGTTTTTTATAAAACGAATAAAAATTTAGAAAATAAAACAAATATATTTTTAAATTTTACGTTTTATAAAAATTTAAAAACTATATTTGTTTTTTGTACAAATTTTTTAAATTATCACTCAATTGATATACAAAAACATAGTTATCATGGTTATATAAAAAAAAATTTATTTCCAAAATTAGGAATAAAATTCCCTACAAAATTTAATGTTAAATATTATGAATCTTTATCATTTTATAATAAAAAAAAATTAGAAAAATTATCTTTTTTTGGTTTTTTAATAAAAAATAATATATTATTAGGTTTATTAGAATATAATTATGCTATTACAATTGCATATAATTTAAATTATGAGAAATTTTATACAAATAATAATAATTCTCAAATTTATAATTTTAATAAAGTTATAAATACTTTTTTTATATTAAAAAATAAATATTTTTGGTTAATTTTTTTTTATTTTAAAACAATTTTTTTATTTTTAATATCTTATGATCAATTAACTTTAATTTGGGAACCAATTAAATTTTATAAAAGATATAATTTTTTAAAAATACCTATATTATTTTTTATAAATTATAAATTATTTTTATTTGATTTATGTAATTTAATATTAATATATTTTACTTATTTTATTATATCTTTTTATATGTGGCTTTGTATTTCAGGAGAAGGTTTATTAAGATTAGAGGATTGGATTTTTTTACAACATTATAAAATAGATTTCAATTTTTTATATGAAAAATATCATTTATCTCAATGTGATATTTATGGTAGAACTTTATTTGAAATGAAAATTAATAAATTTTTTTATAGTTTATTTTTTTTAGGTTATCTATTAATATATTTAAAAATTATTTTAATAATTATACCATTTATATATATTTTTTTTAAAAATATTTTTATTAATTATAGAAATTATAAATCTATAATGATATCTAATATTTTTTTTGATTCAAAAACAGAATTAGATTTAGAAAATATAAATAAAACTTTAATTTATTTAAAAAATTATAAAAATTTAGTAAAAAATTATATAAATTTAACTGACAAAAATCAATATTTAATTTGTTTCTGTTATAAAGCTAAACATTCAACAAAATATTATAAATCCGCTTTTAAAGGTAAATTAAGATTGCCTTATTTTATTGATGAAGCGTCCTTAAGACGTATGAATAAAATGAAAATAATTAGTACATTTAGACCACATTCTTCTATTATTGATAGAAAACATCAGGGTTATAGATTTACGTTTTCTTTTATGCAAGAAAGCTATGCTTTTTTTACTAAATTAAGATGTGTTACGTTAGGTCATGTTGTTTTTAAAGGTAATATGCGTAAAATACTTTATACTTATAAATTAGGTATAGCTATTACATATAAACCTGTATTAATTTATATATTAATTTCTTATAATAAACAATTAAAAAAAGATTATAAAACTTTAGAATTTAAAACTGATTTTATAAATACTTTATTATTAAATAATCAATTAAAGTTTTTTGCTTTAATGCCATTTTCTGAAGATGAAAATTATATATATATCCCTATGAATATATATAATACTATTATATATAAAAATTTACATTTTAAATGTAAATCTTTTTTTTCTTTTTTTGTAATATCTTATATCATATTTATTTTTTTTAGGGCAGAACCTCAATTTTTTGATATATCTAATCCTAATTTTATATTTTTTTTTAAACATGCTTATGTTTCTTCTAGAGTTGTATTTCCAATGTAATTTATAATATGTTTTTTCATTTAAAAACTTTATCTCATATTTTTAAATTAGAATTAATTATTTTTTTTTATATTAAAGCTTTTGGATTTTTATTAATTTTAATAAATTTTTTATTTTTTAATTTATCTATTCCGATGTTTTTATTAACATTTATTAAAATATTATCTATAATTATTCCATTACTTATTAGTATTGCATTTTCTACTTTATTAGAAAGAAAAATTATAGGTTATATGCAAAGAAGAAAAGGTCCAAATACAGTTGGATTTTTAGGTATATTACAACCTATAGCAGATGGTATTAAACTATTTTTAAAAGAAAGTTTAATACCATCTTTTTCAAATCAATTTTTATTTATAATATCACCAATTATAGCATTTTTTTTAGCATTATTATTATGGCCTGTGATTCCATTTAGTATATATAATTCTTTTTTTTATAATGAATATAGTATTTTATATATTTTAATGATTAGTTCTTTGTCTGTTTATGCTATTATTTATAGTGGTTGGGCTAGTAATTCAAAATATCCTTTTTTAGGTGCAATGCGTTCTGCAGCACAAATGATTTCTTATGAATTAGGATTAAGTATGATTATATTAATATTATCTTTTAGTGCTAATACTTTATCTTTAAATAATATAATATTTTCACAACAAAATATAATTAATTTTTTCCCTCATTTTCCTATATTTATTTTATTTTTAATAAGCATTTTAGCTGAAACAAACAGACATCCTTTTGATTTGCCAGAAGCAGAAGCGGAATTAGTATCTGGTTATAATGTAGAATATTCTTCAATGACATTTGCATTATTTTTTTTAGGGGAATATAGTAATATTTTATTTATGTCAGCTTTAACTATATGTTTATTTTTTGGAGGTTTTTATAATTTATTTTGTAATAATATTATTTTTTTTTGTTTTAAAATTAGTATTATATTTTTTTTTTTTGTTTGGATTCGTGTTACATTACCAAGATATAGATATGATCAATTAATGCATATAGGTTGGAAAAATATAATACCTTTAACTTTCGGTTGGTTTATTTTTATTGTAATCTATTTTTATATTACAATTAATTTTAATTATTTTAGTTATAATACGCCTATGTCTTATTTAACATATATTAATGTTTATGATAGGACTTGAACCTATAATCATTGATTTAGAAGATCAACGCTTTCCCAAAAATTAAGCTACATATTTATTAATGAAATTAAATTAAAAAAATTTTTATTTTATTTTTTGTATAAAAATAAAGATTATCTTTTAAAATAAATAAATTTTTATTTATTTTAAAAGATAATCTTTATTTTTATATTTACTAAATTTAATCTTTCGTCTAATAGGTTAGGACAACATTTTTTCATGATGTGAATAAGAGTTCAAATCTCTTAAGATTAAAAAAAATTAAAAGTATAGCCAAGTGGTAAGGCAATGATTTTTGACATCATGATACATAGGTTCGATTCCTATTACTTTTATTTAATTAAAAAAAGAGATTATCTATTAAAGATAAAAACAATTTTTTAGTAAATATTTGACAGAGTTTTCGGTTTATTATATTAATAATAATATAAAATTACATTTTTTTAATTATTATAGAACTTTAAATTACTTTAATTAATAATATGACTTTAAATAATATAAAAATCACTAAAAATTTAAATAGTAATTTTATATTATTTTTTGTAACTTTAAATTTAGTTTTATTAAATTTAAATATAATATCATTTAATAGTGATTTATTATATTTTAGTATTATTATATTATTGAATTTTTTTTTAATTTATAATTTTAATAAAAATTCAATTGCTACTAATTTTTTTCCTTTTTTAATTTCATATTTATTAATAATAATTAAAAATTATATATCAATTTTAAAAACATTAAAATTTATATTACAAATAATTAAAATTATTAAATTAAAAAAAATATATTTAATTTTTAATATTATTAATATTTTTTATATATTTTTTAATTATTTAAATTTAACTTTTAATATATTTTTAAAAAATATTAAAATAATAAATTTAGCTTTAATTATTTCATTTTCAAATATTAAATAAAAAATGAATATAAATAATTATCAAAATATAAATATTAATAATAGATATACAAAATATCATACTTTTCATTTAGTGAACCCAAGTCCATGGCCTTTAACAACGTCAATTGGATTATTATATACAACATTTGGAGCTGTATTATATTTTCATTATTATGAAATTGGTTCTACTTTATTTTTTTTAGGGTTTTTTCTAACTTTATCTTCTTCTATTTGTTGGTTTCGCGATATTGTAAGAGAAGCTACTTTTGAAGGTTTTCATACAAAAAAAGTGCAAAAAAATATAAGAATAGGTTTTGTATTATTTATAATATCAGAAATTATGTTTTTTTTTGCATTTTTTTGGGCTTACTTTCATTCAAGTATTTCACCAAGTATTGAAATAGCTTGTATATGGCCACCTGAATCTATAATTATTTTTAATCCATGGGGGGTTCCTTTTTTAAATACTGCTATTCTTTTAACCTCAGGAGTTACATTAACCTGGGCTCATCATATTATATTAAAAAAAAATTATAAAAATGAAATTGCTTTTAGTTTAACAATATTACTTGCTATTTTATTTACATTTTTACAATTATATGAATATAAACATGCAACTTTTAGTATAAATGATAGTGTATTTGGATCATGTTTTTATATGACTACCGGATTTCATGGTTTTCATGTATTAGTGGGAACCATTTTTATTTATGTTACATTTTATAGATATATTTCACAACATTTTTCAAAAAACCGCCATTTAGGTTTTGAAATTTGTGCGTGGTATTGGCATTTTGTAGATGTAGTTTGGTTATTTTTATTTATATGTTTATATTGGTGGCCTTATATTAAAGATAGTTATAATTTTTTTAAAATTATTAAATTAGCAAATATAATAATAATATGAAATTAATTAGTGAATCAATTAATATTTATAAACCTACTATTTTTTCTATTTTTTCTATTTTTATTAGAATAAGTGGTTATTTATTATTTTTAGGATTTTTATATCATAAATTTTTTATTAATTTTTTATTTACTTTTAATTTATTTTTAATATTTTTCTATCTTTTATATTTTTTTATTATTTTATTTTTATTACATATTTTTTTTGGTTTTTATAAAAATATTTCAAATTTACCAAATTTGAAATTTCAAAAATTTAAATATTATATTATATTACAAATAATTAATTTTAATATATTTTATTTTATTATGATTATTTGTAATAAATTATATATTTTAAATATAAAAAATATTTTAATTATATATTTTAATCATATAAGTCTATTTTTATAAAAAAATCAAATGTATAATAATTTTATTACAACTACAAAATTAATATTAAATGATTTTTTAGGTTATGATTATAATAATGCACTTATTATAGAGGAATTATTAAAAAAATTATTTATATTTATCTTTTTAGTAATTTTTATTATAATTTTTTTTTTATTTTTTTTTAAATTTATTATAATTTTTTTTTTATTTAGTAATAATTTATATTTTTATTATTTAAATTTAAATTTAAATATTTTTTCAGTTTTATTTTTTATTAAAATATTATTAATTTTTTTTATGAAAAATTTCATAAATTTTTTTATTATAATTTTTTATAAATTATTTATTTCTTTTTTTTTTAGTCATCTAATAATTTATCTTCATATTTTTTTAGCTGATTATTTTAAAATAAAAAATAATAAATTATTTAATATTTTTTTATATATAATATTTTTTTTAAGTGCTAGTTATCTTTATTTTAATTTTTTTCAATTTAATATTAATTATTATTTAGAAAAAATAATTTTATTATTAAAAATTATTTTTTCTTTATAAGTAGCTCAGTGGTTAGAGCTGTAGACTGAAAATCTATGAGTCGGTGGTTCAAATCCACCCTTGTTCAAAAATTAAATTCTATTTTTGAAATTAATTGGTTAATTTTTATAATTAGATTTTTAATATTTTTAATACTTTTTCAAATTTAAAAAAAATAAAATCTCCCAACAAAATTATAAAACCGCCTTTATATATATTATAAAAATATAAGGTCATTTCAAAAATTTTACATTATTTATAGAATCAAAATAAAATTAAAAAATGAACTTTAATATTTTTTTTAATGATATATTTATTTATTTAAATCTTTATATAATAAATTTATTAGGTTTTTTATTAATAATTACTTATATTATGGTTTTATTTGCAAAAAATGCAATAAATTCTATTTTTTTTTTGATTTTAGCTTTTATTATTAGTTCTAATTTATTAATTATTAATAATTTAGAATATTTAGGAATTATATTTGTACTTATTTATGTAGGCGCTATTGCAATTTTATTTGTATTTGTTATAATGTTATTAAATATTAAAACTATTATTATAAAAAATAATAATAAAATTTTAGATTTATTTTTAATATTTTTTTTAATAAGTTTATTTATTTATTTATTTTTTTTACAAAATTCAAATTTATTATTAATTTCTTTTGATCTTAATAATATTTATACTGATTTTTTATATTTAAAATATATTAATTGGTCTTATAAAATAATAAATTTAAATTTATTTAATATATTAGGTGAATATTTATATAATTTTTATGCTTTTGAAATAATTTTAGCAAGTTTTTTATTATTAATTCCAATGATAGGAGCTATTACTATAAATTTAAAGCCAAATAATAAAATAAAAAAACAATTAAGTTATTTACAAATAAATTTACAAATAAAAAAAAAAATAAAAAAAAAAAATTTTTTTTTTAAAAATCTATAAAAAACAATGACTCATATTAAAAATATTATAGATAGATGGTTGTTTTCAACTAATCATAAAGATATAGGTACTTTATATATATTTTTTTCAGGTATTGCAGGTATTATTGGAACTTTACTTTCTGTTTTAATTAGAATAGAATTATCAACCCCTGGTGATAATATTTTATTTGATAATTATCAATTTTATAATGTAATTATAACAGCACATGCTTTTATAATGATTTTTTTTATGGTTATGCCAGCATTAATAGGAGGATTTGGTAATTGGTTTGTACCATTAATGATAGGTGCTCCTGATATGGCTTTTCCTCGTTTAAATAATATAAGTTTTTGGTTGTTACCACCTTCTTTATTATTATTATTATCTTCATCTTTAATAGAAAATGGTGCTGGTACTGGTTGGACAGTATACCCACCTTTATCTTCTATAATAGGTCATTCAGGACCTTCTGTTGATTTAGCTATTTTTAGTTTACATTTATCTGGGATCTCTTCAATTTTAGGTGCTTTAAATTTTATAACAACTATTATAAATATGCGATTACCAAATATGTTTTGGTCAAGATTACCTTTATTTGTTTGGTCTGTATTTATAACTGCTTTTTTATTATTAATCTCATTACCTGTTTTTGCAGGTGCTATTACGATGTTATTAACAGATCGTAATTTTAATACAACTTTTTTTGATCCTACCGGTGGAGGTGATCCTTTATTGTATCAACATTTATTTTGGTTTTTTGGTCATCCTGAAGTATATATTTTAATTTTACCTGCATTTGGTATTGTTAGTCAAATAGTTGCTAGTTATTCTAAAAAACAAATTTTTGGTTATATTGGTATGGTTTATGCGATGTTATCTATAGGTATTTTAGGTTTTATTGTTTGGGCTCATCATATGTATACTGTTGGTTTAGATGTAGATACTCGTGCTTATTTTACTGCTGCTACTATGATAATTGCAATACCTACAGGTATTAAAATATTTAGTTGGTTAGCTACAATGTGGGGAGGTCTTATTGAAATGAGAACTCCTATGTTTTTTGTATTTGGTTTTATTATTTTATTTACAATTGGAGGTTTAACTGGTATTGTATTATCTAATTCTGGTTTAGATATCGCTTTACATGATACTTATTATGTTGTTGCACATTTTCATTATGTTCTTTCTATGGGTGCAGTTTTTGGATTTTTCGCTGGATTTTATTATTGGTTAGAAAAAATTAGTGGATTTGTTTATAATGAATTTTTATCTAAAGTACATTTTTGGTTGATTTTTTTAGGTGTTAATATTACATTTTTCCCAATGCATTTTTTAGGTTTAGCTGGAATGCCTCGTAGAATTCCTGATTACCCTGATGCATATTCTCCTTGGAATTTTATTGCTTCTATTGGTTCTATTATTACAATTATAGGTATTTGTGTCTTTTTATATATTATATATGATGCTCTTAATTATAAAAAAAATATTTTAAAATCTAATTATTATCAATATTCTGATTATTTTTATTCAAATGATAAAAATTATGGTTTAACTTTATCTTCGAAATTTTTAAATATTTTTATTAATTATAATGATTCTAAGGATAACAGTCAGGTTAATACTTTTTTAAATGGGTCTTCTCATCACAATGAGACCATTGTAAAAAAGTAATGCCTAATTTTACTATGATAAATAGTAAAATTAGGCATTACTTTTTTACAATGGTCCCATTGTGAGGAAATTATTAGATATAAATATGTGCCTATGGCACTGGTTCCATTTCCAGAAGCACATTTTCTAAGTATAAGAAGATATAACTCTTTTACAAACTCCTATATTATTTTAGACAATCCGCAAATAAGGCTAATGCAATATTCAGCCTATCAGCAATTTTTAAAACAAAGGGAAAAAAAACATTTACAACTAGTATTAAAAAATTATCACCCTCACCCAAGCTTTCAAGATCAATATAATATTCCATTTGTAAAGATAAAACAAACAATATTTCAATTTGTAAACTCTTGTTGGAATTGTAATTATACTTTTAAACATTTTATACAAAATATAACAAATCTTATATTTAAAAATAATTCATATCCTGATGAAAATTTAGCACCAAGCACAGATGCTAATAGTTCATTATCATCAAATGCATCAATTGAAGATTTAGAAATAAATTTTAATAAAATAACCAGAAAGTTAAATAACTTAAAATTAAATAAATTAAACAACGTGATCTTATCACAACAAGTAAAAATAATAAAACTTAATATATTTAACGAAGAATTTGTTGAATCATTACGCTCTCTAAAAAAAAAGCATATATCAGAGTTAAAAGTATTTGATGAAATTTGCAATGAATATTTTATTCCAAAGGAGTCTTTGGAGGGTAACCTTATAAAATTAAAATCGAAACAGGAACTAGAAATACTAAAATTATTTATACCCGCATTAACAGAGACAGAATACGAAGATCTTTTACCAGTTAATCATAAGTCTATGTTTATATTAGAAAGATTATTTAACGCAGTTAACCATATACAATTAAATAATATAGAGATAATCCAATATTTGAAAATTTATTAAAAAATGATGGTAAAATTGTTAATAACCTAATAAGAGACATTCAAGAACTAGATTATCTAATACAAGAGCAAAATATTTTAAGTACCTTTTGTGCACAAAACCTAATGATTCAATTAGAGCAAGTAGAAACATATTTAATTGAAAACGAATCTGATTATCTAAATGAATTAACTATATTAAATCAAAATATATTACGAGTAAGAAGAAATTTTAACCTCGCAAGATTCTCCCTAGAAAACGAATGGGATCCTAAGGATCAATGGTCTTGGGCTGAAAAAATAGACTACAGCATTAATCATCAGATTCAAAAAAAAAACCTATTAATAAGGCATATAAATGAGTTAGAAACATTAAATTCTGTTCAAATAAAAAAATTATATGATCTAGTAAACAATCTTTATATATCGTCGAAATTGCAATTGGAACTAGATTTTAAAGTAATTCTATAGTATATTAAACTATATATAAATTTTAATAAGTAAGGTAAGGAAGGGAGTAGAGCAGTTGGTTAGCTTAGCAGGTTCATACTCTGAAGGTCAGTGGTTCGAATCCACTCTCCCATATCCAAATAAAAATTTAAAAAAATAATATATAAAAGATGTCTAGATTTAAAAAAACTAGGACGGTTAAATAACGATATATGTAAGTAATCTATAGAATATTGATTTACATAATTCCTATAAAAAAAATTAAAATTGATAAAAAATTAAAATTACTTTGTAAACTGAAACATCTAAGTAACAAAAGGAAAAAATTAAACAAGATTTTAAAAGTAGTGGCGAACGAAATTAAATAAAAAATAAATTTTTATTATTCTGGAAATTATTGAAATATAATACAAAAAAGGTTAAAGTCCTGTACACAAATAAAAAAAAATTAAAAAGTATAAAAAAAACATGATAAGTTTTTTTTATGAAATAAAGAACCATCTTTAAAATTTAAATATTTTTTTAAAATCGATAGTGAACTAGTACCGTGAGGGAAAGATGAAAAGAACCTTATTAAAAAAAAGAGGAGTTAAAAGAATCCTGAATTTATATAGTTTATAGCATTTGTTTTAAAAATATTTTTAAAACAATATACCTTTTGTATAATGGGTCAATAAGTTAATTTTTAAAGCAAACAAAAATTTAATAAAAAATAAAATGTGTAGTGAAAACAAGCTTTAAAAAAAGCATTTAAGTTATAAAAATTAAACCCGAAACTAAATGATCTAATTATATTCAAATTGACAATAAATTAAAATTTATTAGAGGATTGAACTCATGTATGTTGCAATATACTGAGATGAAATGTAATTAGGGGTGAAAGGCTAATCAAATTTAGAAATAGCTGGTTTTCTACGAAAACTGTTTAAGCAGAACATTATTAAAATATTTAATAAAGGTAAAGTTACTTTTTAAAGGAGGGGAATGTTAAAATTTTACTAAGTTTAATTAAACTCTGAATTATATTAAAATTAAAAATAATAGGCCGACTATGAGTGCGAAGATTCATAAGTCAAAAGGGAAAAAGCCCAGATTGTAAGTTAAAGTCCAAAAAAAAATTTAAGATTAAATAAAATATTAAACCAAGAACATTAAAATGTAGGCTTAGAAGCAGCCATCATTTAAAGAAAGCGTAAAAGCTCATTGATTAAAAAAAGTTTAATTATTTTTTATAATGTAAGGAATATAAATTTTTACTAAAACTACAAAATTGAAAAATTGGTAGTAGAATGTTTTGTAATTTGTTATTATATAAATATGAAATTAAATTGTAAAATTTAAATAAAAAATCAAAATTAAAAATGTTGATATGAGTAATTGTAATTAATGTTTTAAACATTAAGACCGAAAATTTAAGGTTTTCTGTTACTTGAAAAACTTAACAGAGTTAGACGGCCCCTTAGTAAAAAAGAAAATTCTTTTTATGATGGGAATAAAATTAATATTTTTTATCCTATTGTAAGTTACAAAAATTTTATTAAATTTTTCTAGAAAAAACTACAATTTAAATAAATAAATATAATATAAAAATTATATTTATAATAGACCGTACTAAAACCAACACAGGTAAATAAGTATAAATGTACTCAGGTTTTAAATGAATAATTTTGAAGGAACTCGGCAAAATTACTTTGTAACTTAGGGATAAGAAGTATTTTGATTTGAAATAAAAATTAAAATTAAGTAAAAAGAGGGTAGCGACTGTTTATTAAAAACACAGGACTCTGCAAAATTGTAAAATGATGTATAGGGTCTGATGTCTGCCCGGTGCTGAAATGTGAAAAATTTCTAATAAATTTTTGTTATAAATTATAAATATCAGTAAACGGCGGCTGTAACTCTAACGGTCCTAAGGTAGCGAAATTCCTTGTCGCGTGAGTTGTGACCTGCATGAATGACATAACGACTTCCCTACTGTCTCCAAAATTATTTTAATGAAAATGTAATTGTCGTGAAGATACGATATTATTTATAAATAGACGGAAAGACCCTTTGCACCTTTACTATGAACATAAATTGATTTAATTTTATAAAAATGTAGCAAGATTTTAGCTTATTATTTAAAAGCATTCCTGAAAGAAAAATCTTTTTAAAAAATAAAAATCTTAATTAATAGTAACACAATTTATGTACGTTAGTTTAACTGGGGCGGTTTCCTCCGAAAAAGTAACGGAGGAGTACAAAAGGTAATTTAATAAACTTAAATAGTTTTATTTTAGAAGTATAATGGCATAAAATTGCTTAACTGTTAAATTTACAAATTAAACAGAAACGAAAGTTGGTCATATTGATCCAATAATACTGAATGGGAGAGATTATTGATTAACGAATAAAAGGTACGCTAGGGATAACAGGCTAATGACTCCTGCGAGTCCTTATCAACGGAGTAGTTTGGCACCTCGATGTCGGCTCATCACATCCTGATGTTGTAGAAGATATCAAGGGTTAGACTGTTCGTCTATTAAAGTGGTACGTGAGCTGGGTTTAAAACGTCGTGAGACAGTTTGGTTCCTATCTTTTATAAATGTTTTAGAAAATTGAAAGATTTTAATTTTAGTACGAGAGGACCGAATTAAAATTACCTCTGGTGTAATAATTGTTTTATTTAAATAAGCATTTTGTTATGTAGCTAAGTAATTTATTTTTAATTGTTGAAATCATATAAACAAGAAAAATAACTTTAAATCATTTTCTTATAGTAAGTAAAAGATTATTACTTTAAAATTTATTAAATAATAATAGGTTTAATTATTTGTGCTTTAGTAATAAAGAAAAATTAAAAATACTAATACTTTTTAAAAAATTATAAAATATAAAAAAAATTTTAAAGGAATCTTTAAAAAATAAAATTTTTTTTATTTATATTATAAATATGAGTTTGATCCTGACTCCGAATGAATGCTAGTAATATGTTTAACACATGCAAGTTTAATTTAAATAAAAAAAATTTAAATAGCGTACAGGTGAGTATTATTATTAAAATGTTTTATTAGTATGTGATAAAAAAACATATATTTATTTAAAAAAAAATTTAATTTTAAAATTTTTAAATAATAAAAATTATATAAATTGCTAATAATTATCATATTTTAAGAAGATTAGATTTTTAAATTATATTTTTTTTTATAAATTTAAGTCTATAATCTTTAGTTAATTTGAGAGAATGATTAACCACATTAGGATTGTAAAAAGGCCTAACTCTTTTAAGAGCAGCAGTGGAGAATCTTGGACAATGAGCGAAAGCTTGATCCAGCAATATTACAAAACTGATGACGATCCTTGAGTTGTAAAAGTTTAAAATTAATAGTAATAATGATTATTAATTTTTAAGTCCTGACTAATCTTCGTGCCAGCAGTCGCGGTAATACGAAGAGGGCAAGCATTATTCAAAATTATTGGGCATAAAACGTTTTTAGATTGTTTTAAGAAAACTTTGAGTTTTTAGGAGAAAAATAAAATTTCTATAGTAGATTTGATAATCTGTAATAATAGGAGGAATATCATTAGGTGAAAACAATTTATTATTAAAAACTGACATCAAAAAAACGAAGGTATGGGTAGCAAATTGGATTCGATACCCAAGTAGTCCATACTGTAAACATTGAATGTTAAAAAAAAATAAAAATAATTTTTTATTTTTTTTAAGCTAACGCGTAAACATTTTGCCTGAGTACTACGATCGCAAGATTAAAACTCAAAGGAATTGGCGGAGGTCATAATTTGCGGTGGAGCATGTGATTTAATTCGATAATCCTCGAAAAACCTTACCAATTTTTAGAATTCAATTATTATAATTTTTAGTTTAAAAAATAAAATTACAATTAAAATTTTTAATTTTATTTTTTGTACAAGTGTTGCATGGCTGTTGCCAGTTCGTGTTGTGAAATGTCAGGTTTATTCCTGAAACGAACGTAACCCTTTTTTTTATATTTATTTAATAATATTTTTATTAAGTTTAAAAAGAATACTTTACAATTGATCTTATTTATTTCTACAGTTGTAAAAAGAATTTTTAAGGATTACATCAAGTCTTTATGACCTTTATAATTTGGGCTGTCTAACGTGCTACATTGATAATTACAAAATGAAACAAAAATGTAAATTTAAGTAAAAACCAATAAAAATTATCTTTGTACGGATCAATCTTTGAAATTCAAGATTGTAAAGCCGGAATCGCTAGTAATCGTAAATTAGAAAGTTACGGTGAATCTTTTTTGATCTTGTACACACCGCCCGTCACGCCATAAAAATTAAATTTTTAAGAAATTAGGTAATATAAAATTAAATTTTTATGTATAATTCATTGCTTAGAAAATTTTTTATGACTTGTTCTAATAATTAGAAATTTTTTAATTAAGGTGAAGTCGTAACAAGGTAATTGTAGGGGAACCTGTGGTTGGATTAAAATTTTTATTATTTTTATCCCTTATAAATAAAAACCAGTAGCTAAATCGGTATAGCGTTTGCCTGTTAAGCAAAAGTGTAAAGGTTCAAATCCTTTCTGGATCGTTTTTTATTTATTTAATAAATAAAATAAAAAACTTATATAGATAACATAATGGTAATGTAATAGTCTGCAAAACTACTTATATAGGTTCAATTCCTATTCTATCCTTTTTTTAATAAAAAAAAAGAGATTATCTATTAAAGATAAAAACAATTTTTTAGTAAATATTTGACAGAGTTTTCGGTTTATTATATTAATAATAATATAAAATTACATTTTTTAATTATTAAAAATAATAAAAAGTTTTAATTTATATAAAATGATAAATTTAATAACAACATATTGTGATTTCCCAAAAAGATGGCAAACAGGTTTTCAAGATCCTGCAACTCCAGTTATGGAAGGTATTATAGAATTGCATCAAAGTATTTTATTTATTTTAATTATAATTTTAATAACTGTTTTTTTTATTTTTATTCAAAATTTTGAACTTTATATGATACCTAATTTAGATTATTTTAAAAATTTAGAATATTATATTAGAATTAATTTATTAAAAAATTATCATAATTATTCATATTTTAATTATGGTTTTATATATAGAATTAAATCATTAAGATATAGTTTAATTACAGCTTTAGAATTAATAGAAGATATTCAAAATAATTTAAAATTTAATTATGATACTTTTATTGAAATTATTTGGACTATAATTCCAAGTATTATTTTAATTTTTATTGCTATTCCATCTTTTATGTTATTATATTCTATTGATGAAATTTTTTATCCTCAAATTACAATAAAAGTTATTGGACATCAATGGTTTTGGAGCTATGAAAGCTTTGATTTGTTTGAACAAAATAAGCAAACTATTTATCAATATGATAGTTATATGACTCCTATAGATGATTTAACAAATGGAAAACTTAGATTATTAGATGTAGATTTACCTTTATATTTACCAATACGTACTCATATTAGGGTTTTAATAACATCTTCAGATGTTTTACATTCATGGGCAGTTCCTTCTTTAGGTGTTAAAATGGATGCAGTTCCTGGAAGACTTAATCAAATATCTATTTTTATAAAAAGAAAAGGTACTTTTTATGGACAATGTAGTGAAATTTGTGGTGTAAATCATGGTTTTATGCCTATTGTTGTAAAAGCAATTCCAATTGAAACATATTTAAATTATTTTTTAATTAAAAAATAATTTAAATCTTATGATAATTAAATTTTTCTTTCTTTTAAATATTTATTTTTTATTTATATTTTTTATTTATATTTTTTTTAATTTATTTTTTCAAAATCAATTATTTATATATTTATTTTTTTTTATTAAAAATTTAATATATTTTTGTAATAATTTTTATATATTAAATATAAAAGAATTTATTTTATATAAATATGGTCTTATTATTATTTTTAGTTTTATACAAGCTTTTTTTTCAATTATAATTTTCTTATTTTTTTTTAATCTTAATATATTAAGATTAAAAAAAAATAAGAAAATTATAATTGAATTTTTTTTTAAATTATTTTTTTTACCATATTTATATAAAATAAATTCTTTTATATTTAATATTTTTGAAATTAATTTATTATATTTTTTTAATAATTCTCAATTATTAAAATTAAATTATTTAGTAAAATTAAATTATTTATTTAATTTTTATGATTTAATTTTAATTATTTTAATTCTTTGTATATTTAAATTTTATTTATTATTATATATTTTTTTACAAAATAATAATAAATTTTATATTTTAATTATTATTAATTTTATTATATTATTATTATTACCTCCTGATTTTTATATTCAATTTCAAATTTTAATTTTATTTATATTTATTTTAGAAATAAATATATTTTTTAAAAATTTTATTAAATTTTTTATTTTTAATGTTTTTTCTTCAAAATTTTAATATTCTTTATATTATTATTTTAATTTTATTTTTTATTAGTTTATTAGGTATTATTTTAATAGATAAAAATATTTTATTAACTATTATGTCAATTGAATTAATGCTTTTATCTATTAATTTAAATTTTATTATTATTGCTTTTTATATTAATGATATAAATGGTTTTATTATTTGTTTATTTATTTTAATTATTTCCGCAGCTGAGGCTGCTCTTGGTTTAGCTATAATAATTAATTATTATAGATTAAATGGTACAATTTCTTACAATTTAATTCAAAATCTTAAAGGATAAATTTTACACAAAATATCTTATTATATTTAAAAGAAAAGAATGAGTAGCAAAGCGGTTTAATGCGATGGTTTTGAAAACCATTTTTCAATTTTTATAATTAATCTCATGGGTTCGAATCCCATCTCATTCTCTGAAATAAATATAATAATAATTATTTAGGTTTAGAAACTGAATTATAGGAAGAAATGGGATTCGAACCCATGAAATTTTATAAATTTAATGACTTAGCAAGTCATCGTTTTAAACCACTCAACCATTCTTCTTTTTTAAGTTTTTTTATTTTTTTATTTTTTTATTTTTCTGAAAATAATATTAAAAAAGCCATCATTAAAGAAAATAACGCAATTGCTTCAGTAAGAGCGAATCCAAAAAGAGCGAATCCAAAAAGAGCACCTTTTAAATTAGGATTACGAGCATATGCATTTATTAATTCTCCAAAAACAGTTCCAATACCTACTCCGGCACCAGCTAATCCAATTGTAGCTAATCCAGCTCCAATTAATTTGGCACCTTGAAAAAATTCAATATTTATAAAATCATTCATAATATAAAAATAATTAAAATTAATTTTTTAAATTTATTAAAATATAAAATAAAACAATTTTAAATAAAATTTCCTTTAAAAATTAATTTAATAAATTTAAAAATGAATATTATATTAAATCCTATAAAAAAAAAAAAATATCATATTTTTTATATTATAAAAATTTATGATAAAAAAAAAAGTTTTTTATCTAAAAAACTTAAATTTAATTTATTTTTAGGTTTTGAAAATAAAAAAAATAAAAAATGTATTAATATTATTAATACAGATTGTAATACATTTTTAAAAAAATCTTATGAATATATTAAATATAATTCTAATATAAATTATAATTTTTGTATAGAAAAAACCAATCCTTATATATTAAATATAAAAAAAATAATATAAATATTTTTTTTATATTTCATTTTGTTGATTTTGTAAATGAGTTAAAGATTTATTTTTATTAAATTTTAGTATATTTAAATTTAATTTATTTAATAATAAATTTTTTAATAATAAATTCTTATTTTTTAATTTTAATAAATTTATATTAAAACTAAATATAAATGTATTAAAATTAAAATCAATAAAATTTGGGATTTTTTTTATATTTTTATTTTTTTTTATTAAATTTAATAATATTAAAATTAAACGATTTTTTAAATTTTTATTAAATTTAATTATTATTATTTTATTTGTATTATGAATAATTAATATATTTTTTTTTTTTATTTCAAATTTTATTTCTTGTATAGTTTTAAATAAATTGGTT
>Ga0247740_1000348_pt1 | contig 23696 bp, 29 predicted proteins | sample UWRJL148409B2_FD_180942 | JGI IMG/M metagenome (GOLD analysis project Ga0247740, IMG submission 180942) | Plant litter microbial communities from Arlington Agricultural Research Station in Wisconsin, United States - UWRJ-L148-409B-2 | ecosystem: Environmental > Terrestrial > Plant litter >...
GACCCCGGAGGGCAAGTCGATCGTCGACCTCGCCCTCGCCAGGGGGTTCCGCAACGACGAGCTCACCACGGGCGAGATCGTGCCGTTCACCGCCCAGACGCGGATGAGCGGCCTCGACCTCCCCGACGGCTCGCAGATCCGCAAGGGTGCCGGCTCCGCCGTCATCGCGTGGGTCGAAGAGAGCAAGCGTCTCGCGAGCAGCGAGCACGAAGAACTCGAGGGCTATATCGAAGACATCTCCAACGCCGGTGGAACGCCCTTGGTCGTCGCGACCAAGACCTCCGACGGCACCGGCCAGATCCTCGGCGTCGTCTACCTCAAGGACATCGTCAAAGACGGACTCCGCGAACGATTCGCGGAGCTGCGCTCGATGGGCATCCGCACGGTCATGATCACGGGCGACAACCCGCTGACCGCCAAAGCGATCGCCGCCGAGGCGGGGGTCGACGACTTCCTCGCCGAAGCGACCCCCGAGGACAAGCTCGCCCTCATCCGCAAGGAACAGGACGGCGGCAACCTCGTCGCGATGACCGGTGACGGCACGAACGACGCCCCGGCGCTCGCCCAGGCCGACGTCGGCGTGGCGATGAACACCGGAACGTCGGCCGCGAAAGAGGCCGGCAACATGGTCGACCTCGACTCCGACCCGACGAAGCTCATCGACATCGTGCGGATCGGAAAGCAGCTGCTCATCACCCGCGGCGCGCTGACGACCTTCTCGATCGCCAACGACGTGGCGAAGTACTTCGCGATCATCCCCGCGATGTTCGCCGGAGTCTTCCCGGGCCTCGGCGTGCTGAACATCATGAGCCTGCACTCGCCGGCTTCGGCGATCCTGTCGGCGATCATCTTCAACGCCATCATCATCGTCGTGTTGATCCCGCTGGCGCTGCGCGGCGTGAAGTACCGGGCGCTGTCGGCGTCGAAGATCCTCAGCCGCAACATCCTGGTCTACGGTCTCGGCGGCATCATCGCGCCGTTCATCGGCATCAAGATCATCGACCTCGTGATCACTCTGATCCCCGGCTTCTAAGAGAACTGGAAGGAATACACACATGTCAACACGCACAACAGCCCGCCAGTACTGGGTCGCCATCAGGGCGATGCTCGTCTTCACGCTGGTCCTCGGCGTCGGCTACACGGCCGTCATCACCGGTATCGGCCAGCTCGCCCTCTCGGCGAAGGCGAACGGCTCACTCATCGAGGTCGACGGTGAAACCGTCGGATCGAGCCTCATCGGCCAGGGCTACACCGACGAGGAGGGCGCGGCCCTCCCCGAGTGGTTCCAGTCCCGTCCGTCGGCGGCCGGCGACGGCTACGACGGCGCAGCGTCGAGCGGCAGCAACTACGGTCCGGAGAACGAAGACCTCGTCGCCGCGATCGACGACCGTAAGGCCGCGATCGCCGAGCTGGAGGGCGTCTCGCCCGAGAGCATCCCGGCCGACGCCCTGACCGCGTCAGCCTCGGGCCTCGATCCGCACATCAGCCCCGAGTACGCCCGGCTCCAGGTGGAACGCGTCGCCGACGCCCGCGGCCTGACGGCCGACGAGGTCGGCGAACTCGTCGAAGAACACGTGCAGGGACCGGATGTCGGATTCCTCGGCGAACCGACGGTGAACGTGCTCGAACTCAACATCGCGCTCGCCGAGCTGAAGGGCTAGCACCAATGAAGAGAGGGCGGCTCCGAGTGCTGCTCGGCGCTGCCCCCGGCGTCGGCAAGACCTACGCCATGCTCGAAGAGGGCGCGCGTCTGAACGCCGACGGCAAAGACGTGGTTATCGCGGTCGTGGAAACCCACGGCCGCGCCGCCACGGCCGCATTGCTGCACGGTCTCGAGATCCTGCCACGTGCCGAGATCGAGCACCGCGGCGTGCGCCTGTCGGAGATGGACCTGCGCGCGGTGCTCGAGCGCAAACCCGGTGTCGCTCTCGTCGACGAACTCGCCCACACCAACGCCCCGGGTTCGGTCAACGAGAAGCGTTGGCAAGACGTCGAGGCGTTGCTCGACGCGGGGATCAACGTCATCTCCACCGTCAACGTGCAGCACATCGAATCGCTCAGCGACGTCGTCGAACAGATCACTGGTGCCCCGCAGCGCGAAACCATCCCCGACCAAGTGCTGCGCGGGGCAGACCAGATCGAGGTCATCGACCTCGCGCCGCAGGCCCTGCGCGACCGGCTCTCCGAGGGCAACGTCTACCCCGCCGCGCGCATCGACGCCGCCCTGTCGAACTACTTCCGGCTCGGCAACCTGACCGCGCTGCGCGAACTCGCCCTGCTATGGCTCGCCGACGAGGTCGACAGCGCGCTCAAGGCCTATCGCACCGAGCACGGCATCGACAACAAGTGGGAAGCGCGCGAGCGCGTCGTCGTCGCCCTCACCGGCGGCCCGGAGGGTGAAACGCTCGTCCGTCGCGGGGCCCGAATCGCCGCAAGGTCGGCCGGCGGCGAACTGCTCGTCGTGCACATCAGCGGGCAAGACGGGCTCAGCGACGCGCATCCTGGTGCGCTCTCGTCCCAGCGGTCGCTCGCCGAAAAGCTGGGCGGCACCTACCACCAGGTCGTCGGCGAAGACATTCCCCGGGCGCTGGTCGATTTCGCGAAGGCGTCCAACGCGACGCAACTCGTCATCGGCGTCAGCCGCCGCAGCCGTGTCGCCGCCGCTCTGACCGGCCCGGGTATCGGCGCGACGGTCATCCGCGAATCCGGCGTCATCGACGTGCACATCGTGAACCACGAAGCGGCCGGCGGGCGCTTCGCGTTGCCCCGGTTGGGCGGCGCCCTCACGCTCAAGCGCCGGATCCTCGGAATGCTCGTCGCCCTCGTCGGCGGCCCGCTGCTCACGCTGCTGCTCGAGTCGTTCCGCAGCGACGCGTCGATCGCGAGCGACGTTCTCGGCTTCCAGCTTCTCGTCGTGGTCGTCGCCCTGGTCGGCGGCATCTGGCCCGCGCTGTTCGCGGCTGTGCTGTCGGGGCTCACCCTCGACTACTTCTTCATCGAACCTGTGTACAGCGTCACGATCGCGAGCCCGCCACACGCCCTCGCCCTCGCGCTCTACATCGTCAACGCGGTTCTGGTCAGCTATGTCGTCGACCAGGCGGCCCGTCGTTCCCGCTCCGCGGTGAGGGCGCTGGCGGAGTCCGAGTTGCTCGCCACGATCGCCGGAAGCGTGCTGCGCGGGCAGGACGCGCTGCAGGCGCTGCTCACCCGTACGCAGGAGGCATTCCGGCTGAGCAGCGTGCGGCTGCTCGAGGGCGGGTCGGTGCTCTACTCGGTCGGCGAGGCGCGTGGCGACGAACACGTGTCGACGATGCCGGTCGGCGACCGCTGCACGCTGCAGCTGGTCGGGCCCGACCTGCTGTCGTCGGAACGGCGGCTGCTCTCGGTGATCGCGACCCAGATCGACGCGGCCATGGAGCACAACGCCCTGACGAAGACCGCCGAAGAGATCCGCCCGCTCGCCGAGGCCGACCGGATGCGCAGCGCCCTCCTCGCGGCCGTCGGGCACGACCTGCGCCGCCCGCTCGCCGCCGCGACGGCGGCCGTCAGCGGCCTGCGCTCCACCGACATCCAGTGGTCGGAGCCCGACCGGGCCGAGTTGCTCGCCACGGCCCAGGAGTCGCTGGATTCGCTCGCGGCCCTCGTCACGAACCTCCTCGACGCGAGCCGGCTGCAGGCGGGCGCACTCGCGGTGCGCTCGAGCGCGCTCGACGTCGCCGACGCGGTGTTGCCCGCGCTCGACGAGCTCGGCCTCGGGCCCGCCGACGTCGAACTCGGACTCGAAGATGGCCTCCCCGAGGTGATCGCCGACGCGGGGCTGCTGCAGCGCGTACTCGTGAACCTGCTCGACAACGCGCTCAGGTTCTCGCCCGACGGCATCCCTCCCCGGCTGTCGGCCAGCTCGTTCGCCGGTTCCATCGAGATCCGCATCGCCGACCGCGGCCCGGGCGTCGCCATGGAGCGCAAAGACGACATCTTCGTGCCGTTCCAGCGTCTCGGCGACACCGACAACACGACGGGGCTCGGGTTGGGGCTCGCGCTCTCGAAGGGCTTCGTCGAAGGGATGGCGGGCAGCCTGCACGCGGAAGACACCCCGGGTGGCGGCCTCACCATGGTGATCTCGCTCCCCGCGGCATCCGCAACCGTCTCCGACACCGACCCAGCGACCTCCGAGGACACAGCATGAAGCTCTTGATCGCCGACGACGACCCGCAGATCCTGCGGGCGCTGAAGGTCACTCTCGGTGCGCGCGGCTACGAGATCGCGACCGCGGGCACGGGAGTGGACGCCCTCGACCAGGCGATAGCGCACCACCCCGACCTCGTTATGCTCGACCTCGGCATGCCGGGGCTCGACGGCCTCGAGGTCATCGCCGGACTGCGCGGCTGGACCCAGGTGCCGATCCTCGTCGTCTCGGGCCGCACAGGCGCGACGGACAAGGTGGAGGCGCTGGACGCCGGGGCCGACGACTACGTGACGAAGCCGTTCTCGATGGAGGAACTGCTCGCCCGCATCCGCGCGCTCACGCGCCGGCTCCCCTCGGAAGAGTCGGAGCCCGTCGTCTCGTTCGCCGACGTGAGCGTCGATTTCTCGGCCAAACAGGTGCGACGCGGCGACCACGTCGTGCGGCTGACGCCGACAGAATGGCGCATCCTCGACATCCTGCTGCACAGCGGCGGGCGCCTCGTCACGCGGGAGTCGTTGCTCACCGAGGTCTGGGGCCCGCACCACTCGACCGACACCGGATACCTGCGGCTGTATTTCGCGCAGTTGCGCAAGAAGCTCGAACCCGAACCGGCCCGCCCACGCTACCTGGTCACGGTGCTCGGCATGGGGTACCGGTACATCTCCGACGCGGACCGACGGTCAGGCGCCGGGCTGCCCTGATCGAACAGCGCGCATGGATCGCGTTACGAACAGGCCCTGGCGCGTATGGATGGCGTTAGGCCCGTCGATTTCGGGCCGCACGCGCGGCACGCTTGAGACATGAACCACTCAGCTCCAGCCTCCCGCTCGTGACCGCCGTCAAGACCTCCCGGCCCGCTGCGACCCGGTCGAAGACCCTGACCGCCGACCTCTGGCCGGCGTTCACAACACACACGGCGACCGACGTCGTGATCGCCGCCCTGTCGATCACCCGCCTCGTCGATTGGTGTGGCACCCCGTGCGTGCACACCGCCGACGCGGCCCTGCCGAACACGGGCGGGCGCCCGTCGGACTCCGAGCTCGGCTCGGTCGTGGTCGCGCGGGTGCTCTCCGTCGAGTGGCGCAGCGACCTGCGGCTGCACGTCGAGATCGACGCCGACCTGTCGGGATGTCAGCCCACCCTCGACGAGGCGCGCCTCCTCGGGCGCGAGACCGCCGTGAATCCGGCATCGGTGACCCTCGAGACCGCCGCGGGCGCCGCCGAGGGATACGCGACGCTGCTGCCCGGCGACATCCGCCCTGGCGATCTTGTCGTCGTCCCGTGCCGCGGAGTCACCCTGCTGCACGGTGTCAAGGTCGCCCGGAGCGCCTCATGACGCTGTTCCACGCACTGCACGCCGCCCACTTCCCGCATACGGCGAAGCTGGCGCTGACGCACTCCGCCGAGCGGGTTCTCGAAGGCTCGCACTGGGGCGCGATCGCTACCGTCGATGCGGGACGCGGAACCTCTCGCAGTCGCGTCACCGTCTACCCTCCGGGCACGGCGGCCGGTGAGCGCCGGGCGATGCGGTTCTTGCGCGCCTGGCCGGTCGTCGGCGCAGTTCTCGGGATGTTCCTGCTGCTCGCGCTCAACGCGTGGCCGCTGCCTCTGGCCATGATGACGGTCCTCGGAATGTACGCGGCCGGATTCGCCGCGGCCCTCTCTGTGACGAAGCGGGTGCGCGACGGATCACACCACGTCGAGGTCGTGTCGGTCTATGCCGGTGGGCACACCGAGACCGTCGGCGACATTGGTTTCTACAACGCCGTCACCGACCAGCTGCGCTGCATAGACACGCTCAGTGCGCGTGGCGAGCTGACCCCCGTCGGCTACGAAGCGCGATGGGCGGCGGTCTACGCGTCCATCCCCGAACCGGAAACACCCGACACAGCAAGGCGACGATCCCACTCATGACCACCGTGCACACCGTCCAGCGCCAGTTCCACCCGGGCTCGGTCGACCTCTGGCCCGCGTTCACCACCCACACGGCCGACGACGTCGCCGTCGGGGCCGTCCGGCTCACCCGGCTCGTCGCCTGGTGCGACACCCCCAGCGTTCACACCGCGCGCGCGGTGCTGCCCGGCACCGGAGGCGAGCCCTCCGAGGTCGAGTCGACCTCCGTCGTGGTCGCGCGCGTCGTCGCCGTCGAATGGCGAAGCGACCTGCTGATGCACGTGCTGATCGATGCCGACCTGCGCGGGTGCACGCCGTTCGTGGCGGAGACCCGGGTGATCGGCCGCACGGCGACGGTGCACCTGTCGTCGGCGACGCTGGGCTGCACGGCGGTCGAGCAGGGGGCCGGCCTGCCGTTGCGCCTGCCGTCGGACCTGGTGGTGGGCGACCTCGTCGTTGTGCCCTGCGCGGGGGCGACGTACCTCCGCGACGTCGCGGTCGAGTAGCGCCGTGATCGCACTCGGCCGCCGCCCCGGCGCGCGCGGCATCATCATCGCGGGTGCCCGATCCGCCCTGTCCGACCGAATCGAGCGGGAGATCGCCGGCGCGGGAAGCCCGGTGCTTCGCGTCGGCCGGCCCGGCCCCGCCTCGGTCGCCCGGTCGCGGCAGCCGCCGTCGCGGGCCGTGCTGCACGTCGAGGTACCTCCGAGCGGCGGGCGCGCGTTGCGTGAGTTCCGTCGCGACGTCGCGGACCAGGCATTCGCGCTGAGCCGGATGATGGGAGCGCGGGCGAGCATTCTCGTCGTCGCCGGCCATCGGGGTGCCGAAGGGGCGGCGGGCCCCTACGGCTTCGGCGGCATGCTGACGCGCATGCGGGCCGCTGCCCAGCAGGAGCTCGCGCTCACCGTCACGCTCAACGCGCTCGTGCTCACCGGCCGCGTGGGCGAGGGCACCGTGTCGTACCGGGTGCGCGAGGCGATGCGGGGCCGCTCGCTGCCCGACAGCGATTTCGTGATCCGTGACGAAGACGTGCGCACAATGTCGATCGCCGAGGTGATCACCGAGGAGCGCAGCTGACCCGGCCGACCGGCTAGTCGCGTCGCGCTGCCGCGGCGCCGATCAGGGTCGCGGCGGCGGCCTTGGCGTCGGCCGCGGCATCCGTACTGCCCGAAATCGCGGCCGTCGTCTGCGCGCCCTCCGCGAGCAGCGCGATCTGCGGCGCGAGCGACGGGGGAGCCCCGGCTTCGGCGGCCAGCCCGGCGACATACCGCTGGAAGCCGAGCTTGTGCGCGCGGGCGGCGTCGCCGACGAGGGGGGCGCTGGCGCCGAGCTCGCCGAAGGTGTTGATGAACGCGCAGCCGCGGAAGTCGTCTTGGGCGAACCAGTCGGAGAGGAAGTCGAAAATCGAGAGCAGCTTGTCTTCGGGCGTCGGTCGGTCGTCGGCGGCGCGCAGGATGCCCGACGTCCAGACCTCGTTGCGGCGGCGCAGCACCTCGGTGAGGATCGTCTCTTTCGAGGGGAACAGTGCGTACATGCGCTTCAGCGGGATGCCCGCCTCGGTGCGGATCGCGTCCATGCCGACGGCCTGGATGCCGCGCGCGTAGAACAGACGGTCGGCGGCGTTCACCACCGCTTCACGTGCTGTTGTGTCATCCATCTCGATCTTCCCCTTGCATTGAGAACGTGCGTTCTCTACTATAGCGAATACGACCTGAGAACGACCGTTCTCACCCGTGAGCGAGAGGGCACACCATGTCAGTCATCACCGTAGGAACCGAGAACTCGACCGCCATCGAACTGCACTACGAAGACCACGGATCGGGCCAGCCCGTCGTGCTCATCCACGGCTACCCGCTCGACGGCACCTCGTGGGAGCGCCAGCAGCGCGAGATCCTCGACGCCGGCTACCGCGTGATCACCTACGACCGCCGCGGATTCGGCAAGTCGAGCCAGCCCACCGTCGGTTACGACTACGACACCTTCGCCGCCGACCTCGACACCGTTCTCACCACCCTCGACCTCACCGACGTCGTGCTCGTCGGCTTCTCGATGGGCACCGGCGAAGTGGGCCGCTACGTCGCGAAGTACGGCACCGACCGCGTATCGAAGATCGCGTTCCTGGCGCCGCTCGAACCGTTCCTGCTGCACACCGACGACAACCCCACCGGCGTTCCGCAGGACGTCTTTGACGGCATCGCCGCCTCGGCCAAGGGCGACCGCTTCGCCTGGTTCACCGGCTTCTACGAGAACTTCTACAACCTCGACCAGAACCTCGGCAGCCGCATCAGCCAGGAGGCCGTGACCGCGAGCTGGAACACCGCTACGGCAAGCGCCCCGATCGCCGCCTACGCCGTGGTGCCGAGCTGGATCGAGGACTTCCGTGATGACGTCGCCAAGGTGCGCGCCTCGGGTGTCACCAGCATCATCGTGCAGGGCACCGAAGACCGCATCCTGCCGATCGACTCGAGCGGTCGCCCGTTCCACGCCGCGTTCCCCGAGAGCGAGTACGTCGAGATCGAGGGCGCCCCGCACGGCTTCCTCTGGACCCATGCCGACGAGGTCAACGAGGTGCTGCTCGGCTTCCTGAAGAAGTAGACGCGTCGGGAGCGGCGGCGACCACCGACGGGTCGTCGTCGCTCCACTTCTCGAGCGACTGCAGCACCCAGAACGCGAGGAAGACCAGCAGCGCGACCAGCTCGCCGACGAGCACCGGCGGGAACGCGCCGCCCACCGTCTCGCCGGCGAGCACCACTCCGACGATGACCGCGAGATCGACGGCCATGGCGACCGCGATGATGGCGTAGGCCGCCGAACGCCAGGGCGGGGGCGGTTCGGTGTCGGGAATGCCGAACGCGTTCGCGACCGCCACCACGGCGATCAGGCCGAAGAACGTGACGGCCGCCACGAGATGCGCGCCCGCCAGGAAGGCGTCGCGGGCGAGCGTCCAGCTCAGGGCGACGCCGACGAGAACCGCGGCGGCGAGCGCGAGCCGCGGCAGTTCGGCAACGAGAGTCCGCTCGCGAGAAGCCGCAGACATCACGACCGCGGTCACCAGCGTCGCGAATCCGACGACCAGGTAGGTGGCCACGCCGGCATCGATGTCCGCGACCGCCGCGGCCGGCACGCAGCTCCGACCGGTGGGGCATCCGTCGGCGTAGCCCGGAACGCTCCCCGGCCGCAGCGGAGTCGGCACCAGCGCGACGAGCGGGGCGAACAGCCCCGCGGCGTCGAGGACGGTGCGCTGCAGGCCGCGGCCCGACAACGCGATGATGGCGATCGCTGCGGCGACCAAGGAGCCGACGAAAACGTTGCGCGCGGGCGTGTAGTAGTACGCGCTGATTGAGGGGAGCAGACCGATGCGCGTGGCCGTGACGGCCACGGACACCAGGATGAGCACGACCGTGGCGGCGATGCCGATCCGCAGGTTGCGGTAGGTGCGCTGTAGCGAGGTGCTCACAGCTCACAGCGTGCCCGTTTCTACTGCGCTGCGCTACCGACCGTGAATCGTCGACGAAAACTCATTCTGACGATACGATCGCACAATGAATTACAGCCCGTTTATAGCGTTCGACCTTGTTTATGCCGTCATCGCCGTATTGAGCGTGGCCGCATCCGTGCTGCTCGTCGTGCTGCTCGTGCGGCTGATCCTGGCCGCGACCCGCGCCCTGAACGCGTTCACGCTCGACCGCACCGTGCGCCTTGACCTGTTTCTCGCCGACGACACGAGCGACAACGACACCAGCGACAACGGCAGCACCGACACCGACGGTTCGACGCCGGCCTAGTTCCACGGGCTCAGCGCTGAGCGAGCCGCATCGAGTGGTCGACTTGGGCGCGTGTCAACACGGTGCGTCCGCCGCAGTTGGTGCACTCGTTGTAGTACTTCGTCGAGAACGCGAATAGCGGCACGAAGAACAGGGTGAACCTGTTCCGCGCCCTGATCACGTGCTGCGGCGCGTTCGTGCGGCAGAAGCCGCAGACGAAAGTGACGACGTTGACGACCTGTTCAGAGACCCGCGAGCCGAACAGTAGGAACATCTTCGGCTAGCGGGTTCCGCGTGCGGGCCCGCCGCGCTTTGCCGCGATCTGCGCCTTGGCCTTCGCAATGGCTTTCTGGCCCGCCGGGCTCTTCACGAACTTCGTCACGACGGGAATGATGACCGGCAGGTACTTGAGGAGTCGGAACATTGGTTCTATCGCTTTCGTCTTCGTCGTGCCGCCGGGCGGCCTGACGCACAATCATTCAACACGTGGGCACCCTGCGCCATTTGCGGCGGTGGCATTGACTCCCACCGTGAAGTGCGCATGCGACTGGTGGCTAGTCGCGCCCGAAGAGGCCGCCGAGCGAGCCGAGACCCGGGATCTCGAAGTTCGAGCCGAAGTCGCTGACCTGGTCGCCGATTCCGCTGGCGAAGTCGCCGGCCTCGCCGGTCATGCCCTCAAGGTCGCCCTCGAACCCGCCCGCGAGGTTCTCGAAGTCGACGCCGAATCCGGCAGCCTGCTCGAGCAGGGGTGCGGCGACGGCGCTGAGCACCGCTCCGCCGGCGACGGCCGCGAGGAGGCCGCCCGCGGCGCCGATTCCGGCTCCGGCAACGGCTCCGACGCCGAATCCGGCGGCTCCGCCGGCCGCACCGCGCAGGCCGGGCTTGTTCAGCAGCTTCTTGAGGAACCCGGGGTTGTGAGCCTCGCCGCGGGTGGCGGCGCGGGCGAGGTCTGCGGGGGCGGACGACGCGGGCTGCTCACCGGCGGGGAGGTCCGCGCGCAGCTGGGCGTCGATCTGCTCGCGCTGCGCGGGAGTGAGGCGGGCGAACGCGTCGCGGTGCACCTGCTCGAGCTGTTCGGGGGCGGCCGTCTTCAGCAGGTAGTCGTAGCGGGCGATGGCCGCGCGGTCTTCGGGTGTGCCCTGGGATGTGGCCGCGGGAGCGCTGGCGCGGGGCGCCGCGTAGCCCTGCTGCGCGGGGTTCGCCTGCGGGCGGCTGTCGCCGGTGACCTTGTCCGCCGCCGTGCGCACCATGTCGCGCCAGTCGGTCTTTCCCGATCCGTTCGGCGACGACTGGCCGTTCTTGTCGAGTGCTTTCGATGCCATGTTCAGGAGGCGCTGCAGGTTGCTCACGGGGGACCTTTCGGTTCGGCTGGGCGGGACTCAATTCTGTCGGTACTCGCCTGAGCAAACGCCCCGGAAGCCCGCTAGCCCGCGAGCTCCTCCCCACGGCGGGCCGTGCGCACGATGCCGGCCACGATCTCGGGCCAGAGCTCGCGGGGCAGCAGGTGCCCCATGTCGGCGTGCACCTGCAGCTCGGCCCCGGGGATCGCCTCGGCGATCTCGACAGCCGCGCACCAGTGCAGCACATCGTCGTCGCGTCCGTGCAGCACGAGCGTCGGCACGCTCACCCCGCGCAGCCGGTCGAGCCGCTCGGGCGCGCGCAGCAGGGCGGTCCACTGCCGCACCATGCCGTCGGGTGCGTACCCGCGGTCGTAGGCCTCGCCGGCAGCCCAGATCTCCCACTCGGTGTCGGCGGGATAGCGGGCGCCCGCAACGGGCTGCGCGATCGAGGCCATGTAGCCGACGACCTGTTCGCGGGTGAAGCGCGGCGGCACGACCGTCCACTCCGTGCGTTCGCCGTGCAGGATGTACCGCGGCGCCTGGCCGGGGATCGTTGAGAACAGCCCGAGGCTGCGCACCCGCTCTGGATGCTCGAGCGCCGTCATCTGCGCCATCATGCCGCCCATCGAGTGCCCGACCAGGTGGCCGCCCGCGACGCCGAGGTCGTCGAGCACGCGCACCACGTCGTCGCCCATGTCGGCGAGCCCGTAGCCGCCGTCGATGTCTGCGGGCCCGCCGAAGCGCTGCGACAGCCCGACGTCGCGGTTGTCCATCCGCACCACGCGGAAACCCTTGGCCACCAGCAGCGCGCAGAATTCCGGCCGCCAGGCGATGAGCTGGGCTCCGCCGCCCGCGATCAGCACGATCACCGGGTCGGCGGGGTCGCCGACCACGTCGTAGTAAATTCCGATGTCGTCGGTGGAGGTGTGCGGCATCGCTGCGGCCTTTCTAGAGAATTGGTGCGAGGGTGGCGCGGCGCGGGGCCGTGAAGGTGGAGATGTCGTCGCTGGTCTCGCCATCGACGGCCAGCTCGGCGAGGATGCGCCCGATCGCGGGCGTGAACTTGAACGCGTGGCCGGCGCCGAGGGCGACGATGATGTCGGGGTAGTCCTCCAGCGGGCTGATGACGAAGTTGCGGTCGGCGGTGATGGCGTACTGGCAGGTGACCGTGCGCAGCACCTCGCCGCTCTCGGGGATAGTCTCGCGCATAAACGACGACAGCTGCTCGAGCAGTTCGGGCGACGGAACGTAGGTGCGCTCCGCCGGCGTCATCACGTTGTTCGACAGGTCGCGCGCCGCCTTGATCGTCGGCTCGCCGAAGGTCGGGAAGCCGTAGAAGCACACCTCGTCCTCCCAGATCCAGACGGGGAATCTCTCGCGGTCGAACGGCTCGTCGGCGGCGGGCTTGAAGTAGGTCACCTGCTCCTGCATCGTCACGAGCGGGATCTCGGCGCCGAGCGGTTCGAGCAGCGTGTTCGTCCAGGCATCCGTCGCGAGAATCACCTTGCCCGCGTGTACGTCGCCTCTCGCGGTGCGGATGACGACTCCGGATGAATCGGGGCTCAGTGACTGCACCGGGGTGCGGTCGCGGATGACGGCGCCGTGCGCCCGCGCCTGCATCTGCAGCGCGGCGACCGAGCGGCTGGCGTGCACGATGCCCGAGTCGGGCGTGTACACGGCGAGCACGTTCTCGGGCAGCCGGAACTGCGGCCAGCGCGCCGCGACCTCGTCGCGGTCGAGCACCTCGAACGGCACACCCTCGGCCTCGAGGCTCGTGCTGAAACCCGTCACCGAGTACGGGCTGTCCTGCGGGATGAAGATCAGCCCGCCGGTGACAGTGACGAAGGTCTCGCCGGCGACTTCTTCGAAGTCGGCCCAGTCCTTGTAGGCCGACTGGGCGAGGCGCACGTACTCGGATTCACCGTACGAGGTGCGGATGATGCGCGACGTGTCGTGCGAGGCACCGCGCACGTGCCCGAGTTCGAACTGTTCGAACGCGACTACGCTCACGCCCTTGCGGGCGAGGTGGTACGCGGCGGCGCTTCCGAGGGCGCCCATGCCGACGACGGCTACATCGAATGACTCCATGGGGGTTTTCACTTTCTGCGAGTGGCTTCTAGAGGACTTTGGCGAGGAACGAGCGGGTGCGCTCGTGCTTCGGGTTGCCGAGCACCTGCTCGGGCGGGCCGCTCTCGACGACGACGCCGTTGTCCATGAAGGTGACGGTGTCGGCGACCTCGCGGGCGAAGGCGATCTCGTGGGTGACGACGATCATGGTCATCCCGTCGGCGGCGAGGTCGCGCATCACGTCGAGCACCTCTCCGACGAGCTCGGGGTCGAGCGCCGAGGTCGGCTCATCGAACAGCATGAGCTTGGGGCGCATGTTGAGGGCGCGGGCGATGGCCACGCGCTGCTGCTGCCCGCCCGAGAGCGAGCGCGGGTAGGCGTCGGCTTTGTCAGCCAGCCCCACCCGGTCGAGCAGTTCGCGGGCGCGGTCGCTCGCGGTCTTCACCTTCTCGCGGCGCACCTGCACGGGCGCCTCGATCAGGTTCTCGAGCACGGTCATGTGCGGGAAGAGGTTGAACTGCTGAAACACCATGCCGATCTCGCTGCGACGCTGGGCGATCTCGCTGTCGCGCAGCTCGTAGAGGCGCCCGTTGTTCTCGCGGTAGCCGACCAGCTCGCCGGCGACGGTGATGCTGCCGGCGTTGATCTTCTCGAGGTGGTTGATGCAGCGCAGGAAGGTGCTCTTGCCCGAACCCGACGGCCCGAGCAGACACATCACCTCGCCCTGCGCGACGGTGAGGTCGATGCCCTTCACCACGAGGTTGCTGCCGTAGTACTTGTGCACCCCGGCGGCCTCGACCATCGGGGTAGTCATCGTGGCGGTCATGGTCGCTCCCGTTCGGTCGCTGTCGGGGTGGGCATCGGCCCGGTCTGTTGCGATGAGTCGTGCCGGTTCGGTGTGCCGATCGGGTCGTGCCGGGGGATCATCCGTCTCAGAATCGCGACGAACGGCGACTCGTCCGTAATGCGCAGGTCTCCGCGCTTGTAGTGCCGTTCGATGTAGAACTGTCCGACGCTCAGGACGGCGGTGAGGATGAGGTACCAGAGGCTCACGGTGATGAGCAGCGGGATGACCTCGTAGGTTCGGGAGTAGATCGCCTGCACCTGGTAGAGCAGCTCGGGAATCGCGATGACGCTCACGAGCGACGTGGTCTTGAGCATCGCGATCGTCTCGTTGCCCGTGGGCGGGATGATCACCCGCATCGCCTGCGGCAGCACGATGCGGCGGAAGATCGTGCTCTTGCGCATGCCCAGCGCCTGTGCCGCCTGCGTCTGGCCGGGGTCGACCGACTGCAGCCCGGCCCGCACGATCTCGGACATGTAGGCGCCCTCGTTCAGGCCGAGCCCGAGGATCGCGGCGATCAGCGGCGTGATCATCGCGTTGGTGTCGCCCGAGACGAGGGTCGGCCCGAACGGGATGCCGATCGACAGCACCGGGTACAGCGCGGCCAGGTTGAACCAGAAGATCAGCTGCACCAGCAGCGGTGTGCCGCGGAAGAACCCGATGTAGACACCGGCGGCGCCCGCGACGACGGGGTTCTTCGACTCGCGCCCGAGCGCCATCACGACGCCGATGACGATGCCGACCACCATCGCGACCAGCGTCAGCAGGATCGTGGTGACCAGGCCGTTCAGCACCTGCCCGTTGAGAAAGTAGCCGAAGACGATGTCCCACTGGAACCGGGGGTTGGTGAGCAGCGACTGCACCACGAGGGCGGCGACGACGAGCAGCACGATCGTGGTGATCCACTGGCCGTAGCGGCGCACCGGCACCACCCTGAGCGGGGCGGCGCCCGCCCGGTTAGCGGTCGCTACGTCGGCCTCAGGCATTCGTGTGCACCATCGACTCGGTGATCGCGCCGTCGGTCACACCCCACTTGTCGAGGATCTCCTCGTAGGTGCCCGAGGCGATCAGACTGTTCATGGCCGCGGCGACAGCGGGGGCGAGCGGTGAGCCCTGCGGGAAGGCGAAGCCCCACGTGCTCGGGTCGTAGTTCTGCTGCAGCACCTCGAGCTGGCCGTTCGACAGGTCGGCGACGTAGGCGAGCGGGCCGAAGTCGGACATGCTCGCGTCGGCGCGGCCGGTGCTCACGGCGAGGGTCGCGTCGGGCTGCATCGGGAAGATTGCGACCTCGATGGGCTCTTCGCCGGCCGCCTCGCACTCGTCGGAGAACACCGGCAGGTAGTTGTCGGCGTAGATCGTGCCCTTCTGCGCGGCGATCGTCTTGCCGCACATGGTGTCGAGGTCGATGTCCTTCGGGTTGCCGGTCGGCACGATGAGCGAGGTGCCACCCGAGAAGTTGCTGACGAAGTCGACGGCCTCGAGCCGCTCCGGCGTGATGCTGAACCCGCCGGCGGCCATGTCGACGCGGTTGGTCTGCAGCGCGGGGATCATCGCGTCGAACTTGATATCGGCGAAGGCGATGTCGACGCCGAGCACGTCGCCGAGCGCGCGCACGACTTCGATGTCGGCTCCCGCCAGTGTCGTGCCGTCGTCGGCGAACAGGTAGAACGGCGCGTAGCCGGGGCCGGCCGCGACGCTGATCTCGCCCGCGGAGGCGATCTCGGCCGGCAGCAGGTCGACGGCGGCCTGGTCGAGGGTGCCGGGGATGAACTCGGCGGGGATCGGCTTGGCGGCGCCGGCCTCGGGGGTGCTCTCGGAGGAGGCCTCCGACGAGCAGCCGGCGAGCAGTACGACGGTCGAGATGGCGGCGATGGCGGCGAGCCCGGTGGTGCGGCGTGCGGTGAACAGTTTCATGGAACTCCTTGCGGGCTGGGGAAGAGCAAACGGGGAGAAGATGGTGCGCTGTTGTGCTCGTCGGAGAGGGGGCTTCGAACGAGTGCGCCAACTATAGAAAAAGCGAAATTCGGGTCTGTTACAGTGCGTATTGAGCGCAATCCCAGCGAGAGAGGATTGTCGGTTTTGCGGGACGGATGATTCGGAGCCGAGTGATGACGCGGGTGACAGCGGGGCTGAGGATCGTGCGCGTCGTGGCCGAGCGGCTCGACCCGACGGCGCCGATCACGGTCGGCGTGATCGCCCGCGAGCTCGGCATGGCCGTGAGCGGCGCCTCCAGGCTCTGCACCGAGCTCGAGGGCATCGGGCTGCTCGAGCGCGCCGAAGGATACGGCGCGTACCGGCTGGGGCGTGGCGCGATCCGGTTGTCGGGAGCCGCGGCGGCGCCGTTCGCGCGCTCGGTGCGGTTCGCCCTCACCCTCGCCGCGCAGCAGACCGGCGAGACGGTGTTCCTGGCGGCCGGGCCGGCCGGCTCGATGCGGGTCGTCGCCTCGGTGGAGTCGCTCTGGACCCTGCACTCGCCCGCCGATGTCGGCGAACTGATCGCGGACGGACCGGCCTCGAACGAGCCGGGTGCGATAGAACCGGACCAACAGAGCGCTGTCGTGCGGGTCGCAGATCGACCGGCGGCCGCCGGCATCGACGCCGCCGAGGCGCGCTACGTCGAGTCGACGGTCGGTATGACGATCGAGGTGGCCGCGCCCGTCGTGAGTCCGGGCGGCGAGTGTGTCGCCGTGCTCGCGGTGCGACTGCCGGTCAACCGTGCCGACCAGAACCTGTCGCGTGCGCGGCACGCGGTCGCCGCGGCCAAACGCAGCATCGAGCGCGACATCGAGGAGTGGCACGCCCGCCCGCACCCGGGTCCGGACAGCGAGGAGGGCTCGACCCCTGCGCCCGCGGCCCTCGACGCCGCGTTCCGCATCCTGCGCCACCTCGCGACCGGCCGCGATTCGATCGCCGGCACGGCGCGGGCGACCGGCCTGCGGCCCGACCGCACCCAGCGGCTGATCGAGTCGTGCCGTCGCGCCGGTCTCGTCTGGGCCAGCCACGACCGCGGCGAGTTCCAGCTCGGCTGGATCGTGCAGGGCTGGTACCGCGCGGCAGCGGCTCCCACCATGGTCGAGCGCGGCAAGCCGTTCGTCGCCGAGACCGCCGAGCGCACCGACACCTGCGGATTTCTGACGACGCTCAAGGGCATGCGCAGCTTCACCCTGGTCGAAGAACTCGAGATGGCCGGCGAGGGGCTACGCATGTCGCCCTGGCTCGGCCGCGCCCACCCGATCATCGGAAGCGACGGCGGCCCGACGCTTGTGATGGATCTCGACGACGACGAGGTCGCTCGGCTCTTTCCGGCCCGCAACACGAGGCAAGAGCTCGACGTGTTTCTGAAGCGGGTGCGCGGGGCGGCGCGCGACGGTGTGCTCACCATGGAGGCCTTCGACGACGCGGGCATCGTCTCGATCTCGGCCCCGGTGCGCGACTCGAGCGGCACGGTCGTCGCCGCGGCCTGCCTCGTTGGTACCACGGCCCACATGCGCGCCAACACGGTCGAGTTCGAGCGCGAGACCCGAGAGCTCGCCGCGAGGGTCTCGGCCCTGCTCGCCTGACCCGCGCGCTACGCAGATGAGCCGATACCGGCCCAAAGACCCGACCGCGGCCGCGTCATTTCGCCGGAGACGCCTCATCCGCGGCGACGCGAGCATCCGCGGCGGCGCGGGCGCTAGGCCGGCCCGAACGGCAACAGCGTCCAGACGCGCGTGGCGACGGCGTGCCGGTCGGCCTGCACGGTCTTCGCGAGGGCGCCGGCGAGCATGGCGATGCCGAGCAATACATCGTCGACGGTGATCCACTCGGCGAGAGCGCCCGCGGCACGGGCCTCCGGCAATTTCGACGAGACGACAGAACTGATGCGGTCGATCAGGTGCCGCCCCGCGTCATCCGCCTTCTCGATCTCGATCATCTCGAAGAACGCGGTCGATACGATCGCCTGCGCCGTGATCGCACGCAGCAGGTCGTCGAGAGTCGAGCCGTCGACGGCGGCGATCGCCTCGAGTTCGTCGGCGTTCTCCTCGAAGACCGCGAGCGCCAGGCTGTAGCGCGTGGGGAAGTGTCGGTACAGGCTGCCCTGGCCGACGCCCGCCTCTTTCGCAACCGAGCTGAGCGGGGCGTCGAGGCCACGCGTCGCGAAGATCATGCGGGCGGCGCCGATGAGCGCGGCCCGGTTCTCGGGGGCGGCGCTCGGTCCGCGGTTCGCGCGCGGAGAAGTGGCCATACGACTATGTTAGAACCGGACAACGATGTCCGGTCACCCATCACAGGAGATAGCCCCAATGAAATCAGTACTGGTAACCGGCGTCGGCACGACCGCGGTCGTCGAGGTCCCAAAGCCCGAGGTCGGCCCGACCGACGTTCTCGTTCGAATGCGGGCCTGCGGAATCTGCGGCTCCGACACCTTCTACATCTCGATCGGCGGAATTCCGCCGCGCCAGGGCGAGACCCCGCTCGGGCACGAACCCGCCGGCGAGGTCGAAGAGGTGGGGGCGGATGTCACGGGCATCAGTGTCGGCGACCACGTCGTCATCAACCCGATCGCCTCACGAAAGGGAATGATCGGCAGCGGCGGCCCCGGCGGCGCTCTCTCGGAGTTTCTGCTCGTTCCCGACGCCGTGCTCGGCACCAGCCTCGCCGTCGTTCCCGACCACATCCCGTTCGCGGTCGCGGCGCTCAACGAACCGATGGCCGTCGCGCGTCACGTCGTCAACCGCACTCAGCCGAAGCCGGGCGACAAGGTCGTGGTGTTCGGCGCCGGCCCGATCGGACTCGGCGCGGCCATCAGCTACAAGCGCAGCGGCGCGTCCCACGTCGTCGTGGTCGACGTGATTCCGTCCCGGCTCGAGAAGGCGCTCGCGATCGGCGCCGACGCCGTCATCAACTCGGCCGAGGAAGACGTCGTCGCCCGCCTCACCGAACTGCACGGTCCCGGCGCGACGGCGATGGGCGCGCCGCGCGCCGGCACCGACATCTACCTCGACGCCGCGGGCGTCGGCGTCGTGGTCGACACCGCGCTGAAGGCGGCGAAGCACCTCGCCACCCTCGGCATCGTCGCCGTGCACAAGAAGCCGGTCGAGATCGACCTCGGCGCGATCCTCGCCTCAGAGGTCAACATCGTGATGTCGATGGGCTACCCGACCGAGATCTTCGAGGTGACGAAGGACATCGTGGCCGAGTGGGAGAAGTTCGCACTCATCATCAGCGACGAGTTCGACTTCGCCGACGTCGAGCAGGCTCTCGCGCTCGCCGGCACCCCGGGTGCGGCCGACAAGGTGGTCGTCACTTTCGGCGAATAGTTCACCGCCCCCGGGTGGCTTAGATTGGACCCAGCTATGAACGACCGTTCACTCAGGGGTGCTGATGCCAGAATCGCTTTCGCAGAGCCTCCTCCCGGATGGTCTCGGTCTGTCGGCCGCCCGGATGCGTCTCTTCGAGACCGCCCTCGCGCTATTCCACGAACGCGGCTACCACGGGGTCTCGGTGCGCGACATCACCGAATCCCTGGGGCAGAACCCCGGCGCGATCTACGCGCACGTGTCTTCTAAGCAGGCGCTGCTCTGCGAACTCGTCGTCATCGGCCACCGCGCTCTCGATGCGGAGATCCGCTCGGCTATCGCGGCTGCCGGCGACGATCCGGTCGAGCAGATCCGGGCGATCGTGCGCGCCCACGTCTCGCTCCACCTCGAGCTGCCGGCGCTCGCGCGGGTGATCAACATCGAGTTCCGGTATCTCGAGCCGCACCAGACGGAGGGCATCCTCGCCATCCGCGCCGGCACCGAGCTGGTGGTCATCGACGTGATCACCCGCGGCAGAGAGCTGGGGGTGTTCTCGAACGACGACCCGTATCTGGCGCTGAACGCGATCAGTGCCATGGGCAGTCGTAGCGCGGAATGGTGGTCGGCCAACCTGCCGTTCACCGCGGCCCACGTCGCCGAGCGCTTTGCCGACTTCGCAGTGCGCATACTGCGGTAGTCAGTTGACCGCCGGGTCGTTCTCGAGAACCTCGCGCACGACCGCGGCAAACCCGACCGGGTCGCCCAGAAACCCCGCGTGATCGCCGGGGAACGTCACCGGCGGCTCGGCCAGCAGCGTCGCCAGCGCGAGCGAGGTCTGGTACGTGTTCAGGGGCCCGGAGTCGGCGCCGACCCCGACCACGATGCGGGTGGGCCCGCCGACCAGGCCGGCCAGCTCGGGCAGATAGCGGGTCGTCGCGCGCAGGTCGTGGTCGAAGAACCGCGCGTTGTCGGCCTCGTCCTGCGCCGACGGCTCGGTCGTGGGTGGCGGTGGCGGTGACGCGGCCTCGCCCGACTGCACAAAACCGGCGCTGCGCATAAACGCACCCCACGCCGCACCCGCTCCGTGCTTGTGGAACGTCGTCACGATCTCGTCGATCTCGGTGCGCCAGCGGTCGGCGTCGGGCAGCAGCTCGAGCAGCGGCGGCTCGTGCGCGATGAGTGTGCGCACCCGGCCGGGGTAGTCGGTGACGAGTGCGAGGCCGGTGACGGCTCCTCCGCTCGAGCCGAACACGTCGACGGTGTCGGCGCCGAGGTGGTCGAGCAGGGTCACCAGGTCGCGCGCCCGCAGTTCGGGCTGGGAGGGTGCAGCGGTGTCGTCGAGGCCGCTCGCCGCAACGCCGCGCGGGTCGTGTGTGACCACCGTATGGTCGTCCGCCAGCGCATCGGCCAGCGGACCGAACGCCGCCGCCGTCATCGGCGAACCGGTGATCAACAACACGGGGCCGTTGCCCCTGGTTTCGTAGTACAGACGGCCGTCGGGCACCTCGATCGTGGTCATGCCCCAAGAATGTACCCGCGCCCGTCGCCGCGCGGCTAGCCCGAACCGGGCGAACTACCGGTCTGCCCCGACGGCGTGCTCGGCGTAGTCGCGGCCACCCGCGATCTCGTCGGCGGGCAGCGCCGCCGCGAGTTCGTCGAGGTCTCCCGCGCTCAATGTGATGTCGACGGCTGCGGCGTTCTCGTCCAGTCGCGTGCGGCGGCGTGTTCCGGGAATCGGCACCACGCCCTGCGCGATCAGCCAGGCCAGCGCGATCTGGGCGACGGTGGCCCGTTTCTGCGCGGCTATCGCTTCAATGCGCGCGACGAGCGCCTGGTTCGCGGCGAAGGCATCCGGCTGAAAACGGGGCAGACCGCGACGGGCGTCGTCGGGCGCCAGATCGTCGAGGCTGCGAACCCCGCTCGTCAGCACGCCGCGGCCGAGCGGCGAGAACGCCACGAAGCCGATGCCGAGCTCGCTCATCGCGGCCAGTTCGCCGTTGTGCTGCACGTCACGCGAGAACAGCGAGAACTCGCTCTGCACTGCGGCCAGCGGGTGCACCGCGTGAGCGCGACGGATGGTCGCCTCGGAGGCCTCCGACAGCCCGATGTGGCGCACCTTGCCCTCGGCCACGAGTTCGGCCATCGCGCCGACCGTCTCCTCGATCGGCACGTTCGGGTCGACCCGGTGCAGATAGTAGAGGTCGATCACGTCGGTTCCGAGGTGGCGCAGCGACCTATCGGCCGCCTTGCGGATGTACTCGGGGGTTCCGTTGCGCCCGTGTACGGTGCCGTCGTCGTCGGTCTCGGATGACGCTTTGGTGGCGAGCACCACGTCGTCGCGCCGGTCGCCCAGGGCTCGGGCGATGAGCTTCTCGTTCTCGAACGGGCCGTACGCCTCGGCGGTATCGATGAAGGTGACGCCCTCGTCGACCGCGTGCCGCAGCGTGGCGATCGACTCGGTCTCGTCGCTCGCCCCGTAGAACGCGCTCATGCCCATCGCGCCGAGGCCGATGGCCGAGACGGTGAGGCCGTCGCCCAGGTCAGTTGTCTTCATTCGTGTTCTCTCTTTCGGCCGCGACCTTCCGGTAGGCGGCGATCTTCTTGTCGATGGCGGCGAGGTGGCGCGTCGTGCGCTCCATCTGCTCGACCACGTGGTCTCGGTGTCTCTCGAAGAACGCGAGGCGCTCGGCCTCGGTGCCCTCGCGCCGGCTGAGGTCGGCGATGACGGTCATGTCGGCGATCGACATACCGGTCTCGCGCAGTACGACCAGGCCGGCGATCCAGGCCAGGTCCTTCATCCGGTAGCGGCGACGCCCGCCGGTGTCGCGCGGCGCCTTCTCGAGCAGCAGCCCCTCGCGCTCGTAGTAGCGCAGCGCCTCGACGCTGACGCCGGTGGCCGCGGACGCCTCGCCGATCGACAGCCCGTTCGGCGGCACCTCGACGGAGATCTCGGGGAGGAGGAGGTTGCTCATGGCTTCATCCTGCTACCTGTAGCGCACTACAGGTCAAGCGCTAGGTCGGAGAGATTTTCGCGGGCACTATGGGGTGTCATGACGACCGACAACGGATTCACCCTGCACCGCCAGATCGACGCCCCGCCCGCCCTCGTGTTCAACGCCTTCACCGAGGCAGCGCACCTCGGCTGGTTCTTCAGCGGCGAGGGTTCGCCGCCCAAGCCCGAGGTCGACCTGCGGGTCGGAGGGGCGTGGCGGCAGTGGATGGTGCTGAGCGACGACGACGGATACGTCACGGGCGGCGTCTATCGCGAGATCGTGCCGGGCGAGAAGCTCGTCTTCGTCTGGGGTGCCGTGGGCGGATGGCCCGAACCGGACGCCGACGCCCCCGTGGTGACGATCGAGCTCGCGCCGCACGACACCGGCACGCAACTGACCTTCGCCCTCGACCTGCCGCCGCACCTGAGCGCCGAGGAGGTCGAGCGGCAGCTCGCGACGGGGATGCGGGCGGGCTGGAGCCAGACACTCGACCGCCTCGTCGGGCACTTCGCACCCGTCACCCCACCGACACCCTGACGTCGGCCCCGGTTCATCCGCCCCTCGTAGTGTTTCGCGCATGACCTACGCCGAAGCCTTCGAACTCGAGCAAGCCGGCCAGGGGCGCTGGACCGTGCTCGACCGCGCGACCGCGACCGTCGCCGGCCGGGTTCTGCGCACCCAGTCCGGGTTCGAGCTGCTCGACCTGCGCGAGCGCGTGCTCGGCGTCTTCGATTCGATCGACGACGGGCTGCGCTTCCTGCTGCGTGCCGCGCGGCGTTAGCCCTCGCGGCGCCGACAATCGCGGCGCTAATATGCACGGGATGGAGCATCCCCAGGTGATCGAGCCGGCGCATCCGCTCGTCGAGCGCGTGCGGGCGATCTGCCTCGCCTACCCGGAATCGAGCGAGGCGCCGGCGTGGGGCCGCCCCACCTTCCGGGCGGGGAAGAAGATCTTCGTGATGGTCTCGGCGAGCATGGACCGCCCGTTCTCGATAGTTTTCAAGCCGGGGCCGGATGAACGCGAGGCCTACCTCCAGGATGCGCGGTTCTTCTCGCCGCCCTACTGGGGACCGGGCGGGTGGCTCGCCACCGACCTCGACCGGCCGACCACCGACTGGACGGAGCTGGGCGAAATCATCGACACCTCGTACCGGGGTGTGGCGCTCGTGCGGCAGATCCGTGCCCTCGACTTGGGAACCGTGGACAATTGACGCCCGAACCACTGGTATAGTCTTCGAGTTGGCATTTTCGCCCAGTGCGAAGATCACGACATGCGCCCGTAGCTCAGCGGATAGAGCAATTGACTACGGATCAATAGGCCGGGGGTTCA
>Ga0247740_1000349_pt1 | contig 23681 bp, 26 predicted proteins | sample UWRJL148409B2_FD_180942 | JGI IMG/M metagenome (GOLD analysis project Ga0247740, IMG submission 180942) | Plant litter microbial communities from Arlington Agricultural Research Station in Wisconsin, United States - UWRJ-L148-409B-2 | ecosystem: Environmental > Terrestrial > Plant litter >...
AGTTCCTTCTTGGCCTGCTCGGCGGCTTCCTTGAGACGCTGCTTCGCGATCTTGTCGTTGGAGACGTCGACGCCGGTGGTCTCCTTGAACTTGGTGATCAGGTAGTCGACGACGCGCTGGTCCCAGTCGTCTCCACCGAGGCGGTTGTCGCCGGCGGTCGAGCGCACCTGGATGGTCGAGAAGTCGTCGTCCTTGCCCACTTCGAGCAGCGAGACGTCGAAGGTTCCGCCACCGAGGTCGAAGACCAGGATGAGCTCGTCTTCCTTGCCCTTGTCGAGGCCGTAGGCGAGAGCCGCGGCGGTGGGCTCGTTGATGATGCGCAGCACGTTGAGGCCGGCGATCTCGCCGGCGTCCTTCGTGGCCTGGCGCTCGGCGTCGTTGAAGTACGCGGGAACGGTGACGACGGCGTCGGTCACGGGCTCACCGAGGTACTGCTCGGCATCGCGCTTGAGCTTGGCGAGGATACGCGCCGAGATCTCCTGCGGGGTGTACTTCTTGCCATCGATGTCGACGGTCCACGTCGTGCCCATGTGGCGCTTGACGCTCGAGATGGTGCGGTCGACGTTGGTGACATTCTGGCGCTTGGCGGTCTCGCCGACCAGCACGTCGTTGTCCTTCGTGAAGGCGACGACAGACGGGGTCGTGCGGAAGCCTTCCGCGTTTGCGATAACGGTGGGTTCTCCACCCTCGAGAACTGCGACGACCGAGTTGGTCGTTCCCAGGTCGATTCCTACTGCACGAGCCATGTGCTCTCTCCTCTTTGTCAAAGTACCTACGCTGTGTGCCCAGTTCATAGTTGAGCCGCGCTGTATCAAGTTTGAGAGCACCGGAAAACTTTGTCAAGTCGAAAGCGGCAAAGTTGAGTCGCTCTGGCTCAACTCCCAGCTTCCGCATGGCCGACGCAGAATGTTTCCCCCCGACCACTACCCTGTGACCATGATCGAGAAGACTCCGGATGACACGTCGCCCGCCACACCGTCGGTGCCGACGATGGCCAACACGGGAGCGATTGCCGCCGTGGGCCTCGACCTGCAGGAGGGCAAGGTCATCCCGCGCAAGCAGGTGGTGTCCTGGGCGCTCTGGGACTGGGCGACGCAGCCCTTCAACACGGTCATCCTCACCTTCGTGTTCACGGCTCTCTACCTGACATCCGACGCCTTCATCTCCCCCGAACTCGCGGCCCTCCCCGAAGACGACACCGCGCGCATCCTCGCGATCGACGCCCTCTCTGGCCAGTTCGGGTTCGCGCTCTTCATCGCCGGCCTGCTGATCGCGGTGCTCGCGCCCGTCATGGGTCAGCGATCCGACGCCTCGGGCCGCCGCAAGCTCTGGCTGCTCGTCAACACCGCGATCGTCGTGGTCTGCATGGCGCTGCTCTTCTTCGTGCAGGCCGCCCCCGCGTTCTTTGTGCTCGGTGCGGCCCTTGTCGCGATGGGCAGCGTCTTCCAGGAGATCGCGAACGTGAGCTACAACGCGATGCTCGTGCAGGTCTCGACTAAGAAGACGGTCGGCAAGGTGAGCGGTCTCGGCTGGGGCCTCGGCTACATCGGCGGCATCGTCGCGCTCGTGATCGTCGTGGTGCTCACGCAGCTCGAGTGGTTCGGCATGTCGACCGACAACGGCATGGTCTACCGGGTCATCGCCCTGGGCTGCGCGGTGTGGACCATCGTCTTCGTCATCCCGATCGTTCTCAACGTGCCCGAGATCCAGGGCACCGGCAGCCGTGAGAAGGTCAACTTCTTCCGCAGTTACGTGCTGCTCGCGAAAGACGTCAAGCGCCTCTTCGTCGAGAGCCGCGACACGTTCTGGTTTCTCGTTGCGAGCGCCGTCTACCGCGACGGTCTCGCCGGCGTCTTCGCCTTCGGTGCCATCATCGCCACCGGAACCTTCGCGTTCACCAGCAACGAGGTGCTCATCTTCGGTGTCGCCGCGAACCTGGTCGCCGGCGTCAGCACGATCATCTCGGGCCGGTTCGACGACCGGTTCGGCCCGCGCGCCGTCATCCTGTTCTCCCTCGTTGGCCTCGTCGTCGCCGGCACGGCCACGTTCCTCTTCCACGACGGCGGCAAGAGCCTGTTCTGGGTGTTCGGACTTCTGCTCTGCGCGTTCGTCGGCCCCGCCCAGTCGGCGAGCCGCTCGCTGCTCGCCCGCGTCACCCCGGCCGGCCGCGAGGGCGAGATCTTCGGCCTCTACGCCACCACCGGCCGCGCCGCGAGCTTCCTCTCTCCCGGACTCTGGGCGCTGCTCATCGCGCTGTTCGGCTTCCAGTACTGGGGCATTCTCGGCATCGTGATCGTGCTCGCCGTCGGCCTCGTGCTGATGCTGTTCGTGAAGGTCGCGCCGAAAGCGTCGTAACCGTCCGTTATTCGCCAGCGACTGTCAGGCCGGTCGGGCAGGGTGGAGGTATGACTACGACAACCGCCGCCAAGGCCGAACTCCTCCGCTCGCTGCACGTTCCCGGCACGCCCCTCATCGTCACCAACGTCTGGGACGCCGTCACGGCCCGCATCGTCGCCGGTGTGCCCGGGGTCAAGGCGCTTGCCACGGCGAGCCACTCGCTCTCCTTCGCGCACGGCGTCGCCGACGGCGAGGGACTCACCGTCGACCAGGCGCTCGAGGCGGCGCGCGTCGTCACTTCGGCGGTCGACCTCCCCGTCTCGGTCGACTTCGAGAAGGGCTATTCGAAGGACATCGCCGGCCTCGAGGCGAACATCGCGCGCCTGATCGCGGCCGGAGCCGCCGGAATCAACATCGAGGACAGCGTCGGTGCCCCGAAGGCCCCCACCTTCCCCATCGAGGTCGCGACCGAGCGCGTCGCGGCGGTTCGACGGGCCTCCGACGCCGCCGGCGTGCCGCTCGTCATCAACGCCCGGGTCGACACCCTCGCCGGCGGCGGCGAATGGGACGACGCGATCGCCCGCGCCAACTCCTACCTGGGGGCGGGCGCCGACGTCGTGTTCGTGCTCGGCCTCGGCACCGAGGAGCTCGTCAAGCGCGCCCTCGCCGAGATCGACGGCAAAGTCTCGGTCATCTCGAACCCGGCATCCGTGCCGCTGGGGCGTCTCGCCGACCTCGGCGTCTCGCGGGTCAGCTTCGGCCCCGGCACCCTCGGCCTCGCGCTCGCGCACCTCGAAGCCGCGGCCGCGCAGCTCACCGCCCTCGGCGAGTACCCCGAAGAGCTCGCTTTCAAGTACTAGCCGAGCCGCTGCGCCCGGGAATAGGGTCGCAGCATGGTTGATCGTCGTCCGATTGGTTTCTGGCTCAAGCTCGTCGACCGCCTGATCGACGAGCAGTTCGCACTCACCCTCGACGAGCACGGCATCACCCGCCGCCAGTGGCAGCTGCTGAACGTGCTCGCCGCCGGTCCGGCCAGTGTGGAGCAGCTCGACGCGCAGGTGGCGCCGTTCTTAGATGCGGCGACGGATGACTCGCCAGCCGAGTCATCCGTCGAGCACCTCACCGAACTCATCGACAGCGCGTGGGTCGACGCCACCCCGACCGGCTACGAGCTCACCGAGCGTGGTGCCGCGGCCCTCGCCCGGCTCGAGGTCGTCGTCGGCGAGCAGCGCACCCGCAGCACCGTCGGCATCGCCGAAGACGAGTACCTCACCACGGTGAGCGTGCTCGAGCGGGTGGCCCGCAACCTCGGCTTCGACGAGTAGCCCGGGTTAGACGCGCTCGGTGCTGGCGCGCACGTGCATCCGCTCGCCCTGGCGCCCGAACAGGCTGAGAAACTCGACGCTCTCGTCGCCCGCGCGTCCGAACCAGTGCGGCGTGTGGGTGTCGAACTCGGCGGCCTCGCCCGCGGGCAGGATGAGATCGAGCTCGCCGAGCACGAGCCGCAGCTTGCCCTTGATCACGTAGAGCCACTCGAAGCCCTCGTGGCTCTTCTGGTCGGGTTCCCCGGGCTTCACGGTCGCCGGGATGAAGTGCTTGAAAGCCTGCAGCCCGCCCGCGTCGCGCGACAGCGGCAGGATGACATGGCCGTGACGCTTGATCGGCCGGATGTGGATGCGCGGGTCGCCCGTCGCCGGCGCTCCCACCAGCTCGTCGAGCGGAACGCCGTGAGCCCTGGCCAGCGGCAGCAGCAGTTCGAGGTTCGGCCGGCGCTGCCCAGACTCGAGGCGCGAGAGCGTGCTGACCGAGATGCCGGTGGTCGCCGAGAGCTCGGCGAGCGTCACACCCCGCCGCTGGCGCACGGCGCGTAGCCGGGGTCCGACCGCCGCGAGAACGTCGTCTGTCGTGTCATCCATGGGGCTCATCTTGCCACTTCGGCAACGGAGCTTGTCGTTTCGGCCCGCCCCGTCTCACCATGGAGTCATGACGAACGAGACCTTTGACGTAGTTGTTGTCGGCGGCGGACCCGCCGGACTGAGTGGCGCGATCGCGCTCGGGCGCGCACGGCGGTCGGTCGTGGTGATCGACTCCGGCGAGCCGCGCAATGCGCCCGCACACGCGGTGCACAACTTCCTGACCCGTGACGGCACGAGCCCCGCGGAGATGCTGCGCCTCGGGCGCGCGGAGGCGTCCGAATACGGGGTCGTCTTCATCGACGCGCCCGCCGAGAGTGCGCAACGGACGGATGACGGCTTCGCCGTGACACTGTCGAACGCAGACGTCGTCACCGGGCGGCGGCTGCTCGTGACCACCGGGCTCGTCGACGAGCTGCCCGAGGTCGAGGGCCTGCGCGAACGCTGGGGCACCGACGTGCTGCACTGCCCGTACTGCCACGGCTGGGAGGTGCGCGATCGGGCGATCGGCGTGCTCGCCAGCGGACCGCGCGCGATGCACCAGGCGCAGCTGTTCCGGCAGTGGAGCGCGCGAGTGACCCTGTTGCTCAACGGGCAGGACCTGCCGGGCGCCGAGCAGCTCGAACTGCTCGCGGCCCGCGGCATCGAGGTTGTGCACGGGCGCGTCGAGTCTGTGGTTGTGGAGGACGACGCCCTGGTCGGAGTGCGGCTGGCGGACGGGGAGGTGCGGGCCCTCGAAGCGCTCGTCATCGGCGCGCCGATGTCGGTGCGGGCGGGGCTGCTCGTCGATTTGGGATTGGAGTTGGCGGATCATCCGATGGGCATGGGGCAGCACGTCGCGACCGACGCGACGGGCGCGACCTCGCTGCCCGGCGTCTGGGCGGCCGGCAACGTGACCAACCTCGCCGGACAGGTGATCACCTCGGCATCCGAAGGGCTCTGGGCCGGGGCGCAGATCAATGCGAGCCTCATCGCCGACGACGAGCAGGCGGCGCTGGAGGCGTACCGCCGGAACTGAACGTCCCTCCCCTGCGTGCGAGAATTCGGTGACAGTCCGTTCCGGTTCGCGAGGGGAATCACCCGATGGCTATTCCAGTGCTCGTCGAGATCTGCGTCGACGACCTCGACGGCGTGCTCGCGGCCGAGGTCGGCGGCGCCGACCGTGTCGAGCTGTGCGGCGACCTGCTCGAGGGCGGCACGACACCGAGCCTCGGCCTGATCGAGCTGGTGCTCGACCGCGTCTCGCGCATCGGCGTGCAGATCATGGTGCGACCGCGCGGCGGTGACTTCGCCTACTCGGCGACCGAACTCGAGGTCATGCGCCGCGATTTGCGCGCGATCGCCACCCTGGCCGAGCGCTCGAACGTCGCCGTGGGTGTCGTGTTCGGCGTTCTGACGAGCGACAGACGAGTGGATGTCGCGGCAATGCGTCTTCTCATCGACGCGGCCGGCACCGTCCCGGTGACGTTCCACAAGGCGATCGATGCCAGCGACGACGTGGTCGCCGCGTACGGGGTTCTTCGCGGGCTCGGCGTCGAGCGCGTGCTGACATCGGGTGGCCCCGGTACCGCTGCCGAGGGCGCGCAGACCCTCGCACACCTCGTGAGCATCTCGGCCGGCGGCCCGGCCGTGCTGGCCGGCGGCGGCGTGCGTCCTGCGAACGCGCGCGCCCTCGTCGCCGCGACCGGTGTCGGCGAGGTGCACCTGCGCGCCCAGGTGCCCGCGGCCCGCGGCGACGGCGGACTGGTCACCGACCTGGCTATCGTGCGGTCGGTTGTCGAGGCGGTCGGCGCGGCGCACCACATCGACGACGCGGCTGCCAGCGAGGTCGTGCTGGCGCTCGACATCGGCGGCACCAGCCTCAAGGGCGCGATCGTCGACTCGAGCGGGCGCACCCTCCACACCCGCACCGAGCAGATCGTCGAGCCGGGCGACGCTGCGCTGCAGCTCGTGCGCGGCCTGCTCGCGCGACTCGCCGCCGAGGCCGAAACCGCGAACCTGCACGTCGTCGGCGTCGGCGTCGTGACTCCTGGCATCATCGACTCGGGAGTCGTCGTCTACGCCTCGACCCTCGAGTGGAGCGATGTGCCGCTGCGTGCCGTGCTCTCCGCCGACCTCAGCGTTCCCGTGCACATCGGCCACGACGTGCGGTCGGCCGGGCTCGCCGAGGGCCTCTTCGGAGCGTCCGCCGGTCTCCCCGACTCGGTCTTCGTCGCGATCGGCACCGGCGTCGCGGCCTCGATCTTCAGCGGCGGCACCTCGACCGAGGGAGCCACCACGTCGGCCGGCGAACTCGGCCACATCCCCGCGATCGCCGGCGGCGAAGTCTGCACCTGCGGCCAGTTCGGCTGCCTCGAGGTGTACATGTCGGGCGCCGGCCTCGCCCGGCGCTACCTCGCGCTCGGCGGAACCGAGCCGTTGACCGCCGCCCAGATCTCGCAACGGCTGTCGCACGACCCGATCGCCGCGGCCGTCTGGGCCGACGGTCTGCGCGCGCTGAGCCTGGGGCTGACGTCGGTGACGCTGCTGCTCGACCCCGCCGCGATCGTGCTCGGTGGCGGGGTGGCGCAGGCCGAGGACACCCTCATCACGCCGCTGCGCGAGCTGCTCGCCGACTCGCTCGCCTGGCGCGAGCCCCCGGTGGTGAGCCGGTCGCTGCTCGGCTCGGCTGGCGGCCGGGTCGGCGCGTCGGTGCTGGCGTTCCGGGCCGCGGGCCGCGGGCACTACGTCGACGCCTGGCTCCAGGCGGCCGTGCTGGTCGAACCGCAGAGCCACTCGCTGCAACCCCTTTAGGCGGTTACGAACCCGTACCAGATCAGCAGCATCGTCACGAAGAAGCCGCTGATGAAGTTGAGGGCGAGAAACTTCTTCCAGCCGCGGTTGGCCGACTCGGCCGCCGCATCTGTGATGTTCCAGAACGCAGCGCACACCACGACGTAGGGCAGGGCGAGGATCGCGGCGAGCGGGCCGGGCCACTCGGTGAAGAGCAGCAGCACGCCGGCGAACCAGTAGGCGAGCACCGCGAGGCGCGCGGTGGCGCGCGCACCGATGACAGTGGCGATCGAGTCGATCTGCGCTTCGCGGTCGGCGATGACGTCTTGCACGGCGCCGAACGCGTGCGAGGCAAGCCCCCACAGGAAGAACGCGGCGAGGAGCATCCACAGTTGCGGGGTGAAGACGGCACCGGCGAGCGCGAATCCGTAGATTGCCGGGGAGACGAAGTGCGTGCTCGAGGTGATCGAGTCGACGAACGGTCGTTCCTTGAACCGCAGGCCCGGCGCGGAGTAGGCGATGACCGCGAAGACGCTCACGGCGAGCACTAACCACGAGAGGGGGTTACCGACCACCAGCAGGAAGATCAGGAACGGAACATTGGTGAGCAACGCCGCCCACAGTGTGGGCTTGTGCATGCTGCGGTCGAGAAGCGCCCCCTCGACGCCGCCCTTGCGCGGATTGCGCAGGTCGCTCTCGTAGTCGAAGACGTCGTTGATGCCGTACATGGCGAGGTTGTACGGGATCAGGAAGTAGATCGTGCCGACGACGAACACGAGGTCGATCTCGCGCACCGTCATGAAGTAGGCGGCCGCGAACGGGAACGCGGTGTTGATCCAGCTCAACGGCCGGGACGAGACGAAGAGCGCCTTAAGCATGGGTGCTCCCTGTGCTGGTCGAAGGGTCGGTGCTGATCGTGCGCGCCGGAAGCAGGTGCCAGAGCGACGGCAGCAGAACGACGGCAGCGATCGCGTAGGCGAAGTCTTCGAGCGGAGCGATGCCGACGAAGGCGCCGCTGATGAGATCGGGGTTGTAGGCGACGAGTCCGATGCCGATCATCACGTTGTCGAAGACGGCGGTGGTGGCGAGCAGCACGACCGCGGCGACTCCGAGCGGTCGCCAGCGCGGGCCGCGACGGGTCAGCACCGCGGCGAGCACGACCAGGGCGACGGCGCCGAGGAAGAAGGCGTTGAGGGCCCAGTAGGTCATGCGCGCTCCCCCGGTCCCTCAGCCTGTCGAAGGGCTCGCCCCGGCCGGTTCAGCAGCCGTGTCAAGAACCCGTAGAGGTTCATCGTCACGTAGACGAGCAGCGCGAGGAAGAACAGTTCCTCGACGGGCAGTTCGGGCGCGACCTGCAGACCGGTCATAAACGCGGTCTCGCCGCGGAAGAAGATGCCGAGGCCGATGCCGAACAGGTCCCAGGCGACGAAGAAGACCAGCCCAGTGACGGTCACGATCGCGGCCCGGCGCGCGTCAACCCAGAAGAACAGCCGGAAGCGCCGATCGAGCATCACCATGCCGGTGAGCGCCACGAGCAGCGCGGCCAGGTAGATCAGACCCATCAGACGGTTGCCCGCAGAACGGTGGCCTCGAGCGGTTCCGGCAGCTGCTCGGTCGACGTGTCGCCGCGCAGTCGCTTCACGAGGATCTCGGCGCTGATCAGGCACATCGGCAGGCCGATACCGGGGATGGTCGAGCCGCCCGCGTAGTAGAGGCCGTCGACCTTCTTGCTCTTGTTGCCCTCGCGGAAGAACGCGCTCTGCTTGAGGATGTGCGCCGGCCCGAGAGCGGTTCCTCGCCAGGCGTTGAGGTCGTCGGCGAAGTCGCCGGGGCCGACCGCGCGGCGCACGGTGATGCGCGCGGCGAGGTCGGGGATGCCCGTCCAGTCGGCGATCTGCTCGATGATCGTGTCGGCGAGCGCCTCGATGCGCGCGTCGCCGCCCTTGCCGATGGTCGGGTCGGCCGGGATCGGCACGAGAACGAACACGTTCGAACTGCCTTCCGGCGCGACATCCGGATCCACACCGCTCGGTTTGCAGACATAGATCGACGCGGGGTCGGGCACCGCGCTCGGGGTTCCGAAGATGTCGGAGAAGCCCTTCTCCCAGCGGTCGGTGAAGAGCAGGGTGTGGTGCTCGAGCTCGGGCAGGTCGCCGTCGACGCCCAGGTAGAGCAGCAGGGCGCTCGGTCCGGGCACGCGCTTGTCCCAGTGCGCCGCCGGGTAGCTCTGGTGCTGCGGCTCGATCAGCTGCGTCTCGGTGTGGTGCAGGTCGGCGGCCGAGACCACGATGTCGGCATCGAGGGTGTGCGTCACGCCGTCGACCTCGTACTCGACGCCGGTCGCGACGCCGTCGACGACGACGATGCGAGAGACGGATGCGCCCGTCGTGATGACCACGCCCTCCTCGCGCGCGAGGTCGACGATGCTCTGGATGACGCGTGTGAACCCGCCCAGCGGGTAGAGCACGCCGTCGCTCAGGTCGAGGTGGCTCATCAGGTGGTACAGGCTGGGGGTGATGTACGGCGACGAGCCGAGCAGCACGGCGGGGAAGCCGAGGATCTTGCGCAGCCGGTCGTCGCGCACTGTCTTGCCGACGAAGGTCGACAGCGACATGGTCAGCAGCTTCGCGAGCTTTCCGGTGCGGGCGAGCACGTCCTTCGTGAACAGCGGGCGCAGGTCGGCGAAGGTCGTGTAGAGAAACTTCTTCTTCGCCATGTCGTAGGTGTCGAGCGCCGAGTCGAGGTAGGCGGCGAGCTTCTTACCCGCGCCCTTCTCGATCGACTCGAAGATGGCGATGTTCTCGTCGCGGTCGGCCGAGATGTCGACCGGCTCGGCGAGGCCTTCGAAGTACACCCGGTAACCCGGATCGAGGGTTACCAGGTCGAGCTGCTCGTCAGACGAGCTGCCGAGCAGCTTGTAGAAGTGGTCGAAGACCTCGGGCATCAGGAACCACGAGGGGCCGGTGTCGAAGCGGAACCCCTCGCTCGCCCACGATCCTGCGCGACCGCCGAGCTCGGCCTGCTGTTCGAGCACGGTCACGGTATGGCCGTCGCGGGCGAGCAGCGCCGCCGAGGCGAGGCCGCTGATGCCGCCGCCGATCACGATGACGCGGCTCATGCCTTCGCCTTCATCCCGATCATTGCGCCGGTCGCGATGCGCAGCTTCACGGGATTCGGCACGCGGATGCGCGTGGTGCGCAGGCGTTCCGCCGGTGTCGCGCGCAGGCGCACCGACAGCTCGGCGAACAGCCCCTGGGCGAGGGCGACGGCCTTGCGGCTCGACGCGGGGAGGTCGGGGATGACGGAGGCCGAGAGGCGCAGGTCGTCGTCGATGTCGTCGAGGAGGCGGATCTTGTCTTCTTCCGTGAATGAGTCGACGCTGACGCCGGGAAAGTAGCTTCGGCCCAGTGTCTCGAAGTCGGCTGCGAGGTCGCGCAGAAAGTTGACCTTCTGGAAGGCCGCGCCGAGGGCCCGTGCCCCGAGCACGAAGCGCTCGTTCTCGGCGTCGCTGAGCGGCACCCCCACGAGGAACGCGCGCAGGCACATCAGGCCGACGACCTCGGCCGAGCCGTAGACGTAGCGGTCGAAGCTCTCGGCGTCGTGCTCGGTCGCGGTGAGGTCGGTGCGCATCGACTCGAAGAACGGCGCGGTGTACTCGACCCCGAAGCCGGTCTCGCGGGCGGTGAGGGCGAACGCGTGCACGACGAGGTTCGAGCTGAACCCCTCGGCGACGGCCGCGTCGGTCTCGCGCTCGAGCTCGTTCAGCTGGCGGGCGGCGCCCACGGTGTCGAGGCCCGACTCGACGGCCGCACCGTCGACGATCTCGTCGGCCACCCGCACCAACGCGTAGATGTTCTCGACGTGCTGGCGCACCCCGGGGCCGAGCAGTTTCGCGGCGAGCCCGAACGACGTCGAGTAGCGGCGGATGACGACACTCGCGGTTTCCTCGGCGACGCGGTCGTACAGGCCGCGGCGGCTCACTTGACCCGTCCGAGCACGGCATCCACGACGGGGTGCAGCTCGACGCGCAGGGCGGGCGGGATGTGCGGTTCGGCGAGGCGGGCGAGGGCGCGGTTGGCGTAGTAGCGGGCGAGCCCCTCGGCGAACGAGCGGGCACCGCACGACGTGAGCACCTCGCGCACCGCCTCGGCCTCCTCGTGGGTGAGGTCGTCCTTGCCGATGAGCGGGGCGATCGACTCCCACTCGGCGGTGCTGGTCGCATACGAGATCATGACGGTGCGCTTGCCCTCGCGCAGGTCGCCGATAGTGGTCTTGCCGGTCTCGGCCTCCTTGCCGAACACGCCGAGCAGGTCGTCGACCAGCTGGTAGGCGATGCCGATCTCGCGACCGAAGTCGCCGAGGGTCTGGATGACCTCCTCCGAGGCCCCGGCGAGAATGGCGCCCGCCTGCAGCGGGCACTCGAACGAGTAGACCGCGGTCTTGAGGCGTTCCATCGTGAGGATGTCGTCGACGCGGGGCACCTCGGCCGAGATGGAGAAATCCACGTCGATCAGTTCGCCGGCGGCAGACGCGAACAACGCGTCATCCATCACTTCGAGAAGCCTGGAACGCACCACGTCGGAGACGCCGCTGCGGTCGATCAGCCGGTAGGAGTTGAACAGTGCAAGATCGCCGGCGATGACGGCCGCCGAGACGCCGCTGTGTTCTGCCACCTTCTCGCTGCTGCCCGCGTTGCGCGCTGCGTCGCGGTAGCTGCCGGAGATGTTGGCCACACCACGGCGCACGAAGTCGCGGTCGATCACGTCGTCGTGCACGATGAGCGCGGTGTGCAGCAGTTCGAACGCGGCGCCCACGTAGGCTGCCGCCTCGAGGTCGTCGCCGCCGAGCGCCTGGTAGGCGCCCATGACCATACGCGGGCGGAATCGCTTGCCACCGATGGTGTTGCTCTCGAGGGTTTCCCAGAGACGCACATACTGCTCACCGAAGGCAGCGGCGCGGTTCTTGGCTAGGCTGAAGAAGCGTTCGAGCACGACGTCGACCTGCGCCTGCCTCGCGATTGAGACAGAGATCAGGTCGGAACCATTCATTTGAGCAGAATACCGCGACCATGACCCAGACCGAACAGGTAGTTCTCCTGTCTGACGACGGTTACCCTGTCGGCACCGCCGACAAGGTCGCCGTGCACACACACGACACCGCCCTGCACCTCGCTTTCTCCTGCCATGTCATGAACGAGGCCGGTGAGGTGCTGGTCACGAGGCGCGCGCTGAGCAAACTCACCTGGCCCGGAGTATGGACGAACTCGTTCTGCGGACACCCCGCCCCGGGCGAGTCGATGGAAGACGCGATCACGCGACGCGCCGAGCGCGAACTGGGAATCACCGTCTCGAGACTGGAACTCGTTCTGCCCGACTTCCGCTATCGGGCCGTCGACGCATCCGGGATCGTCGAGAACGAGATCTGCCCCGTTTACCGCGCCTATACGACGGATGCCGTGGCTCCCGCCGCCGACGAAGTGTCCGAATTCGAATGGGTCGAGCCGCAATCACTGCGAAACGCTGCCGCGGCCGCGCCGTTCGCCTTCAGCCCCTGGCTCGTCTGGCAGCTCGACGAACTCTCCGCACTCCCCTCCAAACCTTAGGACCAGCAATGACCTCGATCGCCAGCATCATCGACCACACCCTGCTCAAGCCGGAGGCGACCGCCGCCGACGTCGACGCCCTCATCGCGGAGGCCGTCGAGCTCGGCACCTACTCGGTCTGCGTCTCGCCGTCGATGCTGCCGCTCGCCGTGCCCGAGACGCTGAAGGTCGCCGTCGTCTGCGGCTTCCCGTCGGGCAAGCACACGACCGCGGTCAAGACCGCCGAGGCCGCCGAGTCGATCACGCTCGGCGCCGACGAGATCGACATGGTCATCGACGTCGGAGCCGCCAAGGCCGGTCGCTTCGACCTGGTCGAGGCCGACATCGCATCCGTGCGCTCGGTCATCCCCGCGCCGCGCATCCTCAAGGTCATCATCGAGTCGGCCGCGCTCACCGACGACGAGATCGTCGCCGTGTGCCAGGCCGCCGTCGCCGCGGGCGCCGACTTCGTCAAGACGTCGACCGGCTTCCACCCGACCGGCGGCGCGACCGTCGAAGCCGTCGCGCTGATGTCCGCGACGGTCGCGGGTCGCGCGGGCGTCAAGGCTAGCGGCGGAATCCGCTCGTACGAGACCGCCGCCGCGATGATCGCCGCGGGCGCCACCCGACTCGGCGTCTCCGGCTCGCGCCAGGTGCTGGCCGAGGAGGCCGGCGCCGCCGCAGCCACGCCGGTCGACGGCGCGTACTAGCGGGTCACACCGGCCCCGCGGCATCCGCCCGCCCGCGTGCCAAATGCAGGAGAAACCTCGTCGAGCCACACGCTAGGTGCGATCGGCGGGCCGTGTCGCAGAGATCTCCTGCATTTGGCGCCGCGCGCACTCGCTAGTTTCCGGGGCGGCCGGCCTCGGTGTCGCTGACGTCGGTGTGCACGAAGTTCTGGAACGACCGGCTCGCCGTCGGGCCGCGCTGGCCCTGGTAACGCGAGCCGTAGATGCCCGAGCCGTAGGGGTTCTCGGCGGGGCTGGTCAGGCGCATAAAGCAGAGCTGCCCGATCTTCATGCCGGGCCAGAGCTTGATCGGCAGCGTAGCGACGTTCGACAGCTCGAGGGTGACGTGACCGCTGAAGCCGGGGTCGACGAATCCCGCGGTCGAGTGTGTGAGCAGCCCGAGGCGGCCGAGCGAGCTCTTGCCCTCGAGGCGTGCCGCGATGTCGTCGGGCAGGGTGACCAGCTCGTAGGTCGATCCGAGCACGAACTCGCCCGGGTGCAGGATGAACGGCTGGTCGGCCTCCACCTCGACGAGGTGCGTGAGGTCTGGCTGGTCTTCGGCCGGGTCGATGAACGGGTACTTGTGGTTGTCGAACAACCGGAAGAACCGGTCGAGGCGAACGTCGACGCTCGACGGCTGCACCATGCCCAACTCGAGCGGGTCGAGGCCGATGCGGCCGTCGGCGAGTTCGGCCTTGATGTCCCTGTCAGAAAGCAGCATGGCTGACAGTCTATTTAGATCAGACGGATGCCACGGCCAGCGCCAACACCTACAATTGCTGTCGTGCCGCTCTCCTCGTGAAGCGGTCCACGCGAATGTAGTTCAATGGCAGAACTTCTGCTTCCCAAGCAGATAGCGCGGGTTCGATTCCCGTCATTCGCTCCACTTCGGCACTTCTGGGTAGCGTAGAGGTAACAATTACTCAGGAGGTTCGATGTCACTTCAGGAATTCTCTCCCATCCACCTGATCATCGCGGTCACGCTGCTCGCGTTCTACGTGGCATCCATCTGGGCGATAGTCGTGACCGTCACCGACACGGACTACGGCACGGCCGAGAAGGTCATCTGGGTCGCCGAACTGCTCATCATTCCGCTGCTCGGGCTGGTCGTCTGGCTGATCGCGCGGGCATTGCGGCGTCGGCGCGCCTTCTGACGCCCCACGTGCGCGCCATCCCGGGACGTGCGCTACAGCGCGCCATGGCGCACTCGTCCTGGGATGGCGCGCAAGCCGCGGCGCGCTACCGCGCCAGCGCCGGGTAGTCCGTATAGCCCGCAGCACCCGCACCGTAGAAGGTCGCGGGGTCGGGGGCGTTCTCGTCGGCGGCGGCCTTCCAGCGGGCGACGACGTCGGGGTTCGCGAGCGCAGCGCGCCCGATCGAGACGGCGTCGGCGAGGTCGGCCGACGCGATCGCGAGCGCCTCGTCACGTGTCGTCGGCGACGCAAAGCCGGTGTTCACGATGAACGGCGCGTTGATGCGGGCGCGGATGTCCTGGGCGAGCGCGCCAGCCGGCTCGGGGTGCATGAAGTCGAGGAAAGCCAGCCCGAGCGGTGCAAGCGCGTCCGCGAGCAGACCGTAGGTGATCGCGACATCCGCAGCATCGTTTTCGATGACGCTCTGGATGTTGCGTTCCGGGGAGATGCGCAGGCCCACCCGGTCGGCGCCGACGGCCTCGACCACGGCGGTGACGACCTCGACGACGAAGCGGATGCGGTTCTCGGGCGATCCGCCGTAGGCGTCGGTGCGCGTGTTCGACGTGGGGGCGAGGAACTCGTGCAGCAGGTAGCCGTTGGCGGCGTGCAGCTCGACCGCGTCGATGCCGGCGGCAAGTGCGCGGCGGGAAGCCGCGACGATCTCCTCGACCACTGCGGGCAGCTCGTCGAGCGGAATGCCGACCGGCACCTGGTGTGCGGTCTTGCCGTTCGGGGTGCGGGTCTCGCCCTCGATCGCGATGGCGCTCGGGGCGACACTGCGGGGGGCGCCGGAGATCTCGGTGTGGGTGACGCGGCCGGCGTGCATGACCTGCATCGCGATGAGCCCGTCCGCGGCGTGCACGGCGTCGGCGACGCGCGCCCAGCCGGCCTGCTGTTCGTCGGTGACGATTCCGGGCTGGCCGGTGAAGCCCTTCGCCTCTTCGCTCGTGAAGGTGCCCTCGGTCACGATCAGCCCGAGGCTCGCGCGCTGCGCGTAGTACTCGACCAGGAGGTCGTTCGGCACCCCGTCGTCGCCCGCGCGCACTCTGGTCAGCGGCGCCATCACCAGACGGTTGGCGAGCTCGAGTGAGCCGAGGGTTACGGGGCCGAAGAGATCCATGGGTTCCTATCGCAGTGTGAGGGCGCGGGCTGCGCCCTCACAGTAACGCGACAGGTGTCACGCAGCATTCCTGATTACGCGAAATGCCGTTGTGTGACGCTAGCGGGCGTCGGTGCCGCTCTTGGTTCCGGGGGCGATCTCGACGTGCTTGTCGTTGCGCGTCTTGCGCAGGCTCGCGATGGTGGCCACCGCGATCGTCAGACCGATGAAGAGCAGCGAGAACCAGATCGGGATCTCGGGGGCCCACTCGACGTTCTGGCCGCCGTTCACGAAGGGCAGCTCGTTCACATGCAGGGCGTGCAGCACGAGCTTCACACCGATGAAGCCGAGGATGACCGCGAGGCCTTGCGCCAGGTAGACGAGGCGCTCGAGCAGTCCGCCGATGAGGAAGTACAGCTGGCGGAGGCCCATCAGCGCGAAGGCGTTCGCGGTGAAGACGATGTAAGCCTCTTCGGTGAGCCCGTATACGGCGGGGATCGAGTCGACCGCGAAGACGATGTCGACGACGCCGATCGCGACGATCGTGAGCAGCATCGGCGTGAAGAAGCGCTTGCCGTCGATCTTCACCGAGATGCGGTCGCGGTGGTAGTCGTCGGTGATCGGCAGGATGCGACGGGCGAACTTCACGAGGCGGCCGTTCGCCGGGTCGGTCTCGTGGTTGCTGAACGCCTGGCGCCAGGCCAGCACGAGCAGCAGTGCACCGAAGATGTAGAAGATCCAGGAGACGTTCTCGATGAGCGTCGCGCCGACGGCGATGAAGATGCCGCGCAGGATCAGCGCGATGATGATGCCGATCATCAGCACCTTCTGCTGGTAGGCCTTCGGTACGGCGAAGCCGCTCATGATGATGAGGAAGACGAACAGGTTGTCGATCGACAGCGCCTTCTCGGTCACGTAGCCGGCGAAGTACTCGCCGCCGAAGCCCCAGCCGGAGGTCAGGCCGATTCCGACGCCGAACAGCAGCGCGAGGCTGATGTAGAACACCGACCAGCGGGCGGACTCGCCGATCGTGGGTTCGTGCGGCTTGCGCACGTGCACGAAGAACTCGTAGACGAAGAAGGCGATGGTCACGGCGATGGTGATCAGCCAGATAAGGGGGGTGACGTTCACGGGGGAACACTCCAAGGGGGTCGCGGAAGCAGAATCTTAAAGTCTCATCCGCTGTCGACACCACAGGATGGCTGACAACCGTCGCTCCGGGACGCATCTCTGGGTCCGTACTGACGAAGCTTCCGTTATTGGATTACTCCCCTTATAGATGCAAACCTATGGACTGAAACTGGGAAAAGGATGCGAGCGGGCACCCGGAGTAAAGTCGTTCGCACACCGACAGGGGGCACCGATGGCCGAACTCGTTCCGATCCCGTCACCCGGTGTCGCCGTCTACTACGGCCTTCCCGGGTCGCCGCTCGTGGTCATCGTGCACGACTGGTACGGCCGGTTGCCGTGGCTCGACCCCTACGCGACGGCGCTCGCCAGCCAGGGCTACCGGGTCGTGGTGCCCGACTTCTACGGCGGCTTTGCCACGGTCGATGCCGAGAGCGCCGCGCAACTGCGCGACGAACTCGACGCCGGCCTCGCGCTCGCGATCATCGACGACGTCGTCGCCGAGGCCCGGCTGGAGGGATCGACACGCGTCGGCCTCATCGGCTTCTCGATGGGCGGCTGGATCGCACTGCTGCACGCCCAGGGAGGTGATGCGGATGCCGTGGTCGCCTACTACGCGACGCTCGGCACCGAAGAACACGGCATCATTCCCTGCCCGGTGCTGCTCAACCTCGCCGAGAACGACGAGTTCAGCCCGGGAGCCGAACCCGACTCGTTCATCGCCCGCCTCGAGGATCATGGAACGCCGGTCACCGAGTTCGTCTACCTCGGCACCGAGCATTCGTTCGCGAACGCCAGTCTCGCGGCCACGCTCGACAACCGGGCGGCGGCCCTCGCGTTCGCCCGCTCGGCCTCGTTCCTCGACAAGCACCTCGTCGACTAGCCCCTCGCAGCCCGGCAATACCGGCTACCGTAGATTTCGTGCCAACCTTCGAAGCCTCCACCGTGTCCGCCGTGCTCGACCACATGAACAACGACCACCCGGAAGACAACCTGCTGATCGTGCGCGCGTTCGCGACGAAGGAGGCCACGGCGGCGGTCATGACCGACCTCGACCACCTCGGCGGCACCTGGACCTACGAGTCGGGCGACGCCACCGCCGAGCTCACCGTGCCGTGGTCGGCGCCCATCAGCGAGCGCGCCGAGATCCGCCGCGAGGTCGTTGTGCTCTACGACACCGCGTGCGCACGCCTCGGCGTCGAGCCGCGCCCCCACTAGTAACGATGACCCGCTCAGCCAACCGGCTGGTCGCCATCGTGGCCGGCGCCGGCTACCTCGTCTTCGGCCTGGTCGGTTTCGTCGTGACTGGCGCGGTCGGCTTCGCCTCCCCCGTCGGCCAGCTGCTGCTGGGCGTGCAGGTCAATCCGCTGCAGAACGTCACCCACGTCGTGATCGGTCTGGCGCTGCTGCTCTGCGGCCGGTTCACGCTGACGGTAGTGAAGACGGGCAACGCGGTCATCGGCGCTGTGATGCTGCTGTTCGGCCTCGTCGGCCTGTTCATCATCGGGTCTGACGGCAATGTCTTCGCGCTGAATGGTGCGGGAAACATGCTGCACTTCGCCACGTCGATCGTGCTGCTCGCCGTCGGTCTCGGCGCCGACAAAGGCGATTCCCAGCAGAAACGTTCGCAACCGCTCGCCGGCACTCGCTAGTATTAGGGTCACCTTACCAACCCCTTCTGGAGTGTCATCGTGTCTGTCGTACTTCCCTTCTCCCAGGCACTCCGCGAGCGCACGCGCGGCGGTCACAGCGCCAGTGAGGGCGCCAACTTCATGGACGACCTGATGACGGGCAAGGGCTCGCGCGACGACTACATCTCGCTCGTCGCCCAGCACTACTTCATCTACGCGGCTCTCGAGTCCGCCGCCGAGAAGATGAAGGATGACGCAGACGCCGCGGCTTTCATCACCCCGCAGCTCACCCGCCTGCCGGCGCTCGAGGCCGACCTGCTCTTCCTCATCGGCGATGACTGGCGTTCGGTGATCGCCCCGCTGCCCACCACCGTCCGCTACGTCGACCGCATCGAGACGGTCGCGGCGACCTGGAGCGGCGGCTTCATCGCCCACCACTACACCCGCTACCTCGGCGACCTCTCGGGCGGGCAGATCATCCGCACGCTGATGCAGCGCCAGTTCGGCTTCGAGACCAACGGTGTCGGCTTCTACCTCTTCGACCAGATCGCCAAGCCGAAAGAGTTCAAAGACGTCTACCGCGCGCAGCTCGACGCCGTCACCTGGAGCGAAGAGGAGCGCGACCGTGTGATCGACGAGGTCATGGTCGCCTACCGCTTCAACACCGAGCTCTTCGTCGACCTCGCCGCGGCGAAGGCCACCGCCGTCGCATAGCCCGAGCCGGCGGCGGCGGCGCGCACTTGAGGGACCGCCGCGTACGGGCGCCGCATAGCGCGCGTTCCGCCGTTGCGCGGAAGCAGACCCGCGGATGCCGCGGTCACCGTCAGGCGTCGATCGCCGGCACCGCGGTCGCCCGCTCCATAAACCGCTGCACGTGCTCGTCGACGATGATGTCGCTCGGGCGCAGGTCGCGGCTCAGGTACAGGCCGTCGAGCGCGCTGATGCGGCTGAGCGCCACGTAGGTCTGGCCGGGCGCGAACGAGCGCTGGCCGAGATCGACGATCGCGCGGTCGTAGGTCTTGCCCTGCGACTTGTGGATCGTCACCGCCCACGCGAGGCGCAGCGGAAACTGCGTGAACTCGGCGACGATGTCTTTCTTCAGCGCCTTGGTGACGGCGCTGTACGAGTACTTGTACTTCTCCCACACGGCCGGCTGCACCTGGTGCACCTCGCCGTCGATCTCGACGTGCACGAACTGGTCGATCTTGGTGACGGTACCCACCGAGCCGTTGACCCAGCGCTGGTCGGCGTCGTTGCGCAGAAACATGACCTGCGCGCCGATCTTCAGCTCGAGCGCCTCGTCGGCGGGGAACGCCCGGCCGCCGAACTCGCCCGTGACCTCGGCCTTGGCGGTGAGCACCTTGCCGGGCAGCCGGGCGAGAGCCGTCGCGTTGATACGGTTCACGGCGGCGTTCGTCGTCGCGAGCGTGATGATGCCCTCGGTGGGGGCGTCGCGGGCGCCCGTGGTGTTGAGCCGCTCGGCGATCTCGGCCGTCACCCGGCCGTGGCGCACAGCGTTGAGCATGTACTTGAACTCGCCCTCGTGCTGGCGGTGGATCGTGGTGAGCTCATAGATCTTGAGGTCGGATTCGTCCCACACCTTGGCGTCGAAGAACCACATCGAGCGGTACTGGTCGGCGAAGTAGGCGCGCTCGTCGGCGTCGCCGGGCACGGGGGCCAGCTGGTACGGGTCGCCGAACAGGATGACCTGCACGCCGCCGAACGGCTCGCGCTTGCGCTGCCTGGCCTGGCGCAGGCTGCGGTCGAGGGCGTCGAGCAGGTCGGCGTTGACCATCGACACCTCGTCGATCACGAGCGTGTCGATCGTGTTGAGAAGCTTGCGCACCTCGGCGGTGTGCTCGATCTCGTGGTCGGCGATGACGCCGATCGGCAGCCGGAACAGCGAGTGGATCGTCTGGCCGCCCACGTTGAGCGCCGCGACACCGGTGGGGGCGCAGATGACGACCTGCTTCGACGTGTTCCACGAGAGGTGGTTCAGCAGGGTCGACTTGCCGGTACCGGCGCGGCCGGTGACGAAGATGTTCTCTTGCGTCGTCTCGATCGCGGCGAACACTGCTGCCTGCTCGGGGGATAACGAGGGCGCGTTCACTCCCCCAATCTACCCGCTCGACCCGTGCCTCTCAGCGGTCCGTCCACAGCGTGAGCTTAGGATGGCTCCATGCGCCGCACCGTACTCACCTGGTCGGCCGTCATGGCCCTGCTCATCGCGGGATTCAGCGCGTCGGTCGTCGCCCTCAACGCCGATCTCTACAGCGCCCACGGGTTCGTCGGCCGCTACCTCGAGGCGCTCGAGCGCCACGACAGCGCCGCCGCCCTCGCCCTGCCCGGAGTGAGCACCGCGAACGACGCCTCGGCCGAGCTGCTGACCGCCGACGCGATGGGCGACATCAGCGATGTGCGCACGATCAGCGACACCGCCGCTGCCGACGGCCGGCACACGGTCGTCGTCGAGTACACGCTCTCCGGTCCCGGCGGCTCCGGCTCGACCACGGCCCAGAGCGAGTTCGTGGTCGCGCGCGACGGCACCCGATTCGGCCTGTTCCCCAGCTGGCAGTTCGTCTCCAGCCCGATCAACTCGATCTCGATCACCGTGCTGCACGAGCAGGACTTCACCGTCAACGGCCTCGACGTGACGAGCAAGGCCGAGCCCGACCTGCCCGCCACGTTCCAGGTCTTCGCCCCAGGGATCTACGTTCTCGACCACGAGTCGACCTACCTCGAGGCGAAGCAGGTCACCGCAGCGGTCACCGAGATCGGTGAGATTGCGGATGTCGCGTTGGATGTTCAGGCGAACGACGAGTTCGTCGCCGAGGTGCAGAAACACGTCACGGCCTACCTCGGCGAGTGCACGACTCAGGAGGTGCTGATGCCCACCGGGTGCCCGTTCGGGCAGTCGCTCTCGAACCGGGTGCAGAACGCGCCGCAGTGGACGATGGTCTCCGACCCGGTCGTCTCGATCGTGCCCGGCGTGCCCTCCGGTACCTGGTCGGTACCCAAGACCCCCGCGATGGCCCACCTCGTGGTCGACGTGCGGTCGCTCTTCGACGGCCGCGTCACCACCTTCGACGAAGACGTTCCGTTCGATGTGCAGTACGCGCTCACTTTCGAGCCGGGCAACAAGCTGCTGATTACGGCCGTGTACGAGTAGACGTCGTCGAGCGCGCCGCGAGCATGTCGTTGTAGGCCTCGAGTTCGGCGTCGCCGTCACGGGCGGCCTTGCGGTCGTAGCGCTTCGAGTCACGCTCGTCGCTGCGCGACCACATGATGGCCACGGCTATCGCCAGCGCCACCGTCGGGATCTCGCCCACGCTCCAGGCGATACCGCCGCCGGCCTGTTGGTCGGCGATCGCGCTGATGCCCCAGCCCATGGCGCCGTACCAGTCGGCGAGCAGCAGGCCGGTGCCGGTCATCAGCGACAGGCCGAAGAAGGCGTGGAACGCCATCGTGGCGAGCAGCACGAGCAGGCGCAGCGGGTAAGGCGCCTTGTGTGGCGACGGGTCGACACCGATGAGCGACTGCACGAACAGGTAGCCGCTCAGCAGGAAGTGGATGATCATCCACTGGTGTCCGAGGTGGTCTGTCGTCGCCCAGCGGAACAGCGGCGAGTAGTAGAACACCCAGAGCGACACCACGAAGATGCCGGCGGCCACCAGCGGCCGCGAGAGGAACCCGAAGTAGGCCGAGTGGGTGGCGAGCATGATCCACTCGCGCGGCCCCCGGCTGCCGTCGTCGCGCTTGCGGATGGTGCGCAGGGCCAGCGTGATGGGGGCGCCGGGCACGAGCAGCACCGGCACCATCATGCCGAGCGTCATGTGCGCGAGCATGTGCGCGCTGAAGAGGTACTTCTCGTACTCGTTCACCCCGCCGTTGGTGATGTAGAAGAGAAGGGCCATGCCGGCGACCCAGAGCACCGAGCGCAGCACGGGCCAAGAGTCGCCGCGCTTCTTCAGCCGCCACACTCCGGCGAGGTAGAAGAACACGGCGAAGGCGCAGAACAGGCCCCAGAGCAGGTCGAAGCTCCAGATGGTGAACAGGTTCGAGAACGAGAACGGCGGCGGCAGCGGGGCACCGGTGAGGATCTCGGCCGGCGTCGCGCCCGTGCTCGCCGACGCACTGACCTCGAGCTGCGGAGTGGCCGTACGGGCGAGAGCCGCGGCGACTCCGGAGGCGAGCCCCATAAACGCGATCTCGGCCGTCACCAGCCACCAGAAGTACTTGCGCGACCCGGTGCTGCTCATCCGCCCGATCAGGTAGCGCCGCTGCATCACGCCGAATAGCCCCAGCACGCCGAGAGCACCGACCTTCACAAGCACGAGGATGCCGTAGGGCGTCAGCAGGTTGTCGAGCGTGCCGACGCGGATCTCGGCGCTCACGTACCCGGAGGCCGCGACAACCACGAAGCTGATGAGCGCCAGCGTCGAATACCGGGCGAGCAGCGGCACGATGCGGCCGCCGTCGAGGGTGCGCGCGCTCAGCACGAGGGTCAGCAGCCCGCCGAGCCAGATCGCGGCGAAGACGATGTGCAACCAGATCGCGCTCGTCGCGGCGTCGTGGCTGGCCGTTCCGCCGGCGTGGCCCTGCAGCGCCATCGGGATGAGCCCGAGAACCGACCCCACGGCCATCACCAGCACGAGGGTGTGGTTGCGTACCGCGAAGCAGAGCACGGTGAGGGCGGCCGCGATGAGCGTCGTGTACAGCCACGACTGCCCGAGCTCCTGCTCGGTGAGGAACTGGGCGAGCAGTTCGCCGAACCGGTCGTCGATCGAGAGCGGCTGCAGGTAGATCGTCATAAAGCTGAAGAAGCCGGTAGCCGCGGATGCCACGGCCCAGACGGCTGCGGAGGCGGCGGCGATATCGAGCGCGAGCGAGAACTCGGGCTTGTCGCGGCTCATGCCGAAACTGGCGAGCATCAGGGCGCCGATCGTGCCGGCGGCCCCGATGTTGACGATGAGTTTGCCGAGCGGAAGACCGAATCGCACGATCGGACCGGGGTCGGCGATCGGTTCGGGAGCCACGCCGCCGCCGAACACCAGGGCGGCCACGGCCGAGAGGAGTGCCACAAAGAGCAGGAGCGCTGGCCCCACTATCCGAACGATTCGTGGCATCAGGTCAGTTTATCCGCGTCATCCTGAACAAACCGCGCGGGGGTATACAAAAAGGGCGCCGACCTTTCGGTCGACGCCCTCTTAGTTCAAACGACTACTTGGAGTCCTTCGCTGCAGCCTTCAGCTTCGAGCCGGCGCTCAGCTTGACGCCGAAGCTCGCCTTGATCTCGATT
>Ga0247740_1000350_pt1 | contig 23602 bp, 16 predicted proteins | sample UWRJL148409B2_FD_180942 | JGI IMG/M metagenome (GOLD analysis project Ga0247740, IMG submission 180942) | Plant litter microbial communities from Arlington Agricultural Research Station in Wisconsin, United States - UWRJ-L148-409B-2 | ecosystem: Environmental > Terrestrial > Plant litter >...
AGCCTGGTAAATATTTCCGTCGTTAGCCACAAAACTATTAAAACTACGGTATCCGCTTGTGTCTCCAAAACCAACTGTAGAAGTAATAATTTTAGGGTTTAATAAGGAAGGATAATCAACCACAAGTGATTTAGAACCTAAGCGCTCAAATTCAGTTTCGTTTGCTCCCGTAGCGGTATTTGTTTTACGCATCCATGTTCCGATGATTAATTTGTTTCCTGCTTTGTTTAGCGTTGGTGCATCTAAACGGAAAATATGATGCCCTAAAGCTTCTTCTTCCGGAGTTAACGGAATTTCATACTGTTTTGCAGCAGAAATCAGGATGTTTTTTAAGTCTAAGCTTAATACAGTTGCAGAACCTCTTGTATGCTTGTATGATTTATCTTCGTTAGTTACAATTACAGGTGCGGTAACATTTACTGCTACACCCGTTTTATCTCCGTCAAAAAGTTTGGTCCATCTTGGTGAAGTTCCTGCATATTGAGAAATGTTGACTGTAGATCCTGATTGTGCAAAATTATTACCGCCATTTACTTTATAAGTCATAAACTCACCACCGTTTGCACCTGTATACGTGATATTAAAAAGAGTGCTTCCGTCTACAGATGATTGCAAACGAGCTGTTCTGGTGGATTGTACAGGTGTTCCGTTGTCGTAAACATTAATAGAAATGTTTGGATTTTTAGCATCTTCTTTACTGACAGAAAAAACTTTAGTACCGCCATTTCCGTCTCCCGGAGCAGTTTGCATTAAGGCTCCTGCAACTGTTATCCAACGGCTTTCAGTTTCCGGTAATGTAGGTGTTATTGGGTCTTCATTATCATTACTGCTGCAGCTTGTCGTTAAGGCAAATGTGGTAAAAACCAAACCAAATGCCATTAATTTAAATGTACTTTTTTTCATATTCATGGTATTTAAAAAAATTAATTATATAGATTTAAAACTTATTCAGTATGTAATTGAATTTCAGATAAAAGGCTACTCCAGGTTTTTGAACGCCAAAATTGTCGTAAACCTGTTCGTTGGTGATATTCTTGGCATCAAAACTCACAATGTATTTTTTGTTAGGAAAAGTGTAGCTCAAACCTAAATCATGCGGAAATTGAGACGGTACTTTATCAATTTGGGTTTCCTGCCAGGTGGTAAAAAATTCTCCCACATAAGTAAAATTGTAATACAAATTCAACTCCGAATTAGACTGCAATACATCTTTAAAATTATATTGCGCATTTCCATTAATAATAAAATAAGGCTCATTAGGATATTGCTTGTTATAGTAATCCAGTATTTGTCCATTTTTGTCGTATTTATCTTTAAAGAGCGAATTGAATTTAGACATATTCATCCCGATAAATAATCTTTTATTATATGAATATTCCAATGAGGCTTCATACCCTAAAGATTGCGCTGTACCTAAGTTTACTGAAGGTGAGGTCTGCAAAGCTTCATTTAAACGATTACTAAACTCACGAACGATTTTGTCTTTAGAATTTCTCCAAAATCCCGAGCCGCCAAAACTAAATTTATGCTGATTAATGATATAAGGTCCAAAACGTAATCCTACATTAAGGTTGTCGCTTTCTTCAGGTTTTAATGCGCTGTTACTGGTTTGATTTTCGCCCGGATTACCAAAAATTTCATTTTCAGAAGGAAGCCTGATCGCTTTTTCTGCAGATAAAGAGAACATCAATTTTGGTAAAACAAAATAAGATCCTGCGAAACCGTAACCATAAAAAGTAGTATTATTATTCTCTAATTTTTCGACTATTGCAGACTGTCCGCCTGTTGTAATGATCTGCGGGGTTCTTTGTTCTGTTTTTTGGTTATAGCGTTTCCCAAACAAATTGGTTCTTAAGCGTGAATCAAATGCCTGAAGTTCGTAGGCAAAGGACAAAACGCTTTTTTGCAGATCTCGTTTTTGCTGAAAATTTCTTTCCATTTCAGATTTCTTTTCATCATAATCATCCCTGTCAAACGAATAAAGCATACTGCTGAATACAAATTTGTGATTATCATTTAAGGTATAATTTAAACCGCCTCTTGTACTGAATATTTTATTATTGATGTGCAAAATTGTAGCGGCACCTTGTTGTGCACCGGTTGGTGATAAAAAATGCTGACCATCAATACCAATTGCTTTTTCGTTAAACCAGTTGTAATTCCATTTTACTGTGTCATTTAGAACTTCTCCTCTTTGACTAAAAACAGAATTCACGGTGAATTCAAGCCCTTTTACAATAAAATCTTTTTTAGCATAATTGATGCTGATTACCTGTGCATCAGCTTCGGTAAACCGGCCTTTGTAGGGTTTCGACATTGCTTGTCCGTGCTGAATTTCGTTGTAATCGTCAGAAGCATTAAAACCAATTAAAAAAGTATCCGCCCATTTTACATCTGTAAATCCGGCTTCAAAACGTCCTCCGTAAGAACGATACGCGTCATTAAAACGTTTGGCCTTAATTTCTTTTTTAACTCCGTTAGGCTGAATGTTGTAAGCAAATTTCCCCCAAATTTCATAATCGTTATCCGAGTAATTATAAAAACCGGAACCTTTTAAAGTAAAACCTGATTTATCTCTGTAAGTGGTATTAAAGTTAGATTGAGTGGTATTAAACGAACCGTAAGATATTGAAGCATTCAGGGTATTTTTAGCACCTTTTTTCAAAATTACATTTATGGCACCTCCTAAAGCATCATCTGCCAAATGTGCCGGAATCACTCCTTTGTACACTTCGATTCGCTCAATTAATGCAGGCGGAATACTATTTAAACTGAATGAAGAACCGTAAGTCGAAATAGGAATTCCGTCTATAAATATTCGGATGGCATTTCCGGACATTCCATTCAGATTGTAATTGATGCTCGAACCCAATCCACCATTTTGTCTGATGCGAACTCCAGCCGATTGTCCTAATAAATCGTTAGTTTGAATATTACGTTTGGCCGCTTCCTGAGTGTCTATGACATTTACAGAGAAACCTTTCTCCATAATTTCTTTCTTTACAGTAGTTTTCTGAATCACCACTTCTTTCAAAGCTTTAGGATCACTTTTTTCTAAAGAAATACTGATATGATGAGAAGATTGGTGTATGTGAATGTCGATAGTTTTTGTTTTGGCTTCGGGAGAAGAAATTTCCAAAGTATATTTTCCATAAGGCAATGCTTTAATTTCGAATTGACCATTTTGATCAGCAATAGCATAATTTTGAGTTCCTAAAACCAGTACCGAAGCTCCCAAAGCTGGTTCATTGTGAGAAAAGTGAACCTTTCCGTTAATATTTCCCTTTTGAGACCAAACTGAAAAATGAACAAACAAAAACACAACTGCTATAAATTTCATAACTAATTTTACTTACCAATAGGAGCGCAAACTTATATTATTATTTATATTTAATCTAAATAAATGAATTAGAAGATCATTAGAATTACATTAGAAATTCTAATGTTGGAGAAAAATTTTCCAGATTATAAGGATTATTGAAGAGGTTCCTGCTTTAGCGGGAGTTTTACAAACAATGTCATGGCACACGGATAACACGGATTTGCTTCGCAAAAACACGGATTTACACGGATTTTTTGTTTTTGTAATTCTGAATGAAGGATCACCCAAGAAGCTCGACAAAGAAAGTCGACAAAGAAATTTGACAAAGATTGTGGCATTACTTTACGGAATTACTAGTGTGATCCTTCATTCTTCAGGATGACAAGCTTGTGGTTACTTTATGTTAAGCAAATGACAAAAGAATAAAAAATCCGTTTAATCTGCGTTTTTGCGAAGCAAATCCGTGTAATCTGCGTGCCATGGCAAAGAAGCTTGACAAAGATTGCGGCATCACTTTACAGAGTTCCTAGTGTGATCTTTCGTTCCTGAGGAAGACAAGCTTGTGGTTACTTTATGTTAAGCAAATAAAAAGAATAAAAAATCCGTTTTAATCTGCGTTTTTGCGAAGCAAATCCGTGTCATCCGTGTGCCATGGCAAAGTAAAACTTTGTAGTTCGCATATTATAATATGGTCAGGCTTTGATATATTCTTCTTTATCTTTGTCTCTCTTAAATTTTAAATATGCTTAATTTCAAATTGTACCATCTCGAATTTGACGCACCTGAAATATTGCAGGATAGCATCAAATGTTTTTGGTACGACAGACGAGATTCTCGTGAAGAATTCTCAAATTTTGAAGTTATGCCGGATGGCTATGCTGAAATTATTTTTTATTTTGGAAGTACTTGTAGTGTTTCTTATAATGGAGTTCTACAGCCCTTGCCATCACCGTTTATAATGGGATTACTCAATCAGCCTGTTGTTTTAAATTCGAATAATTGCTTAGAAATTATTGCTGTAAGATGTTTTCCGTGGACGGTTTTCGATTTACTCGGATTGCCATCAGGAAAGGGCAAAGGCGGAGTACATATTTTCGAACATCCTATTGCTCAGCTTCAATCACGTTTGAATGATTTAATTCAGGCCAATAAAATAGAGGAAGCGATTGCGCATGTACAAGAGTTTTTTGTTAATGCCCACTCACAAGTTCCTGCTGATAGTTTATTGTTTAAAGCCGGATTGGCGATGCGAAACGCTAAAGGAATTATTCCGGTCAGTGAAGTAGCATTGGCAGCTCGTGCAACAGTTCGTACATTAGAAAGAAACTTCAAGCAATCCTCCGGTCATAGCGTAAAAGATGTATCAGGTTTGATGCGTTTTGAACAGGTAAGGAACCATTTATGGCATTTTCCCGATGCTAATATTGCCGGTTTGGCTCAGGAATTAGGTTATACAGATCAATCTCATCTTAGCAGAGAATTTAAGCGTTACAGCGGCACTACACCTGGTGCATTTGCACGAAAAGCAATGCAAACCATTAGTAACGATTTTGTCGCATTTGTACAATCCTAAGAAACAAGCTTTTTAGAATTTTGTCTTTCAAAAATAAAAACTAAATTATGTTATTGAAAAACAAAAAGATAGCTATTATTGGGGCAGGACCCGTTGGTTTTACCATGGCAAAATTATTACAACAAAACGGAATAGATGTTACGGTTTACGAAAGAGATGAAGACGCGAGTACAAGAATTTCCGGTGGTACACTTGACCTGCACAAGGGGTCCGGACAAGATGCTCTTGAAAAAGCAGGATTATTAGAAACTTATTTTGCACGGGCAAAACCAATGGGAAGAACCATTGCAGATGAACAAGGCAAAGTACTTTTTTCTAAAAAACCAACAGCCGAAAACCTATACGATAATCCTGAAATAAACAGAAACGACTTAAGACAACTGTTACTGGACAGTTTAATGGAGGGCACGGTTGTTTGGGGCAGAAAATTTACAGACCTTAAAGCAGACGATGGCAAATGGATTCTGCAATTTGAAAATGAAGCAGATGCAATCGCAGATTTTGTTATTGGCGCAAATGGCGGAATTTCTAAGGCAAGAAAATATGTTACTGATGCTGAAATCGAATATACAGGAACTCTTATTATTCAGGGCGAAGTATTTGAGCCGGAAGTTTCATGTCCTGAATTCTATGATTTGTGTGATGACAATATACTAATGATTGCAAAAGATGGCAATCTATTAGTAGCAAACTCTAAGAACGGCAGTGTGCTGAGTTATAATGTAATGTTTGAAATGCCAGATACAAATGCTTTGAAGGCTGATGAAAAAGAAAGCATAATTAAATTTCTTAGTAATAGATTGTCCGGCTGGGAGCAGGTTTATAAACAGTTATTTACCGCCACATCTTCTTTTATTTTGTGGCCAACAAGAAACATACCCTTAGATAAACCCTGGAAAAATAATCGTCCTTTGCCTATAACGCTTATTGGTGATGCCGCACATATGATGCCGCCCTTTGCAGGTCAGGGAGCTAATATTGGATTATTAGATGCCTTAATCTTATCAGAAAATCTAACAAATGGAAATTTCAAAACTGTTGAATCTGCTATTACCGATTATGAGCAAAAAATGATGGCTTATGCAAAAGAGGCACAACTCGAAACTAGCAGGAATGAGATAGAAATGCATAAACCCAGCTTTTCTTTTCAAAGGTTTTATCAATAATATAGCGATGCAATATTTATAAGACAATCCTTTTTTGATTATCTTTTTTTTATCTAAAGATTGTAAAATGAAGCTAAAGTTTAGGTTTGAATTTCTTTATTTTAAAGTTTTTCGATTTTACTAATTTTCCGTTATCGGTAATCATTACGCAACTGTAATCAGGATATTTTTTTAGTAAAAGCAAACCTTCCTTTTGTCCTAAAACCATTAAAGAGGTGCTTAATCCGTTTGCTGTTTCTGCATTTGGACCAAAAACAGATACGCTGCACAATCCCGTGGCGGGATAACCTGTTGCAGGATTTATAATGTGGGAGTAGCGTTTTCCGTTAAAAACAACAAACTTCTCATAACTTCCGGAAGTCGTTACAGCGCCATTATTTAAAGGAACTACAGCAAATAATGTATCAGGATGAAATGGGTTCGTCATGCCAATGTTCCAGTCGTTGCCGTTGGGTTGTTTTCCCCAGGCAGTCATATCGCCGGAGCCGTTTACGATTCCGGCTTTAATGCCTTTTGCGAGCATCATATTTCGGCATTTATCCGTTGCATATCCTTCGCCTAGAGCGCCGAAACCAATTTTCATTCCTTTCAATTTTAAAAAGATAGTCGATTGAACCGAATCCAGAATAATATTTTTATAACCCACTTTTTCTACCGATTTTTTTATGGCTTCCGCCGAAGGCATCTCGGTCATCGATCCGTCAAATTTCCAGATTCTGTCCATAGCGGCAAAACTCACATCAAAACCGCCTTTTGTAGCTTCAGAAAATGCTATGGCTCTTTGTGTCAATTCAAAAACTTCACGATCGACTTTTATGGGTTTAATTCCCGCATTTTGATTCACCTCAGAAACTTGCGAAGTTGTTTTCCAGTCGGATATTAAATTTTCGATTCGGGTGATTTCTGCAATGACTTCGTCGATATTTTTTTCTGCCGAAAGAGAATCTTTTGCCACGATCGTAATATCAAAACGCCCGCCCATAAGTAAAGTTGTTCTTTTTCGTAATACTTGCGCGCTGGCTGATAAACTACAGAGTACGAAAAGAATTAAAAATTTATTGAGGATTGATTTATGCATGATGACTTTTTAGAAGCGTTTTGAACACGAATTTCACGAATTTACACGAATATAAATGTTTAATTTTAGTGCGCTTAATTATTTTACTATTGAAAATCTAAATTTAAAATGTACCGTTAGGTACAAAATATTGGTAGAAAATTATGTTCGAAAATGTGTTAGCGTGCCGTAGGTACGCAATAGCAATGTATTTGTTGCGTACCTACGGCACGCCGGCTGTTTTTAATTTATGTTTTCTACCAATATTTAGTCCCGCCGGGACTTACATAATTTACAATCTAAGCTAATTAGTAAAAATTAGTGCAATTAGTGTTTAATAACAATCCGTCAATAACTGACCATTCTCTCTATAATCTGTTATACTTTTTGCATTTCTTTCAACACATAATTTATCCAAAATAGATTCAACATCTTTTTGCATCGCCAGTGATCCGCAAATCATGATGACGCCATTTTCTTTTAGTAACTCAATAAAAAAGTCAGCATCGCGTTTGATGAGATCCATTACATAAAAATGCTCTGCTTCTCGGGATAAAGCCAAATGAAAACTTTGTAATTTCTGCTTCTGTATCATTTCAGCAGTAAACTTTTTATATCCAGAAACAGTCTCAGTCTCCATACGGAATCCGGAATACAAATGCGTTTCTGTTTTGGTTTTATTCTGCTCTATCATTCCAAGGAAAGGCGCAATACCGGTTCCGTTTGAAATTAAAGCCACTTTTGAAACCTTCTTCGGAAAATGAAAAGCTTTATTATTGATGATTCTTGCTTTGATAGTATTTCCCGGAGCAAGGTTATTTAGAAACTCAGAACCCAGCCCGTTTGGATGTAATTTTACAACCAATTGTATGTTTCCGGAATGATTTCCAATAGAGTAGAGGCGTTCTCTCGTGTCGTTTGCAGGATAAATAGCCAGTAAGTCTCCTGAACTGAATTTGGCTCTCATATTCGCTTTTAGGGTAAGTATAAAAGTCTGTTCGTGCTCAGAAACCAGTGTTTTATCTAAAACCATTAGTTTTTGCAAACCTTTTGGCACATGATTGTATAAAGATGGCGTTGTTGATAACGGAATTCCGGTTTCGGCACTCCATAATTTTATCCATTCGACAAATTCTGTGGCTGATTTATCATTTACAGTTTGTACGTTAAATAAACGTTCAGTCCAATCTTGATTTTGTAATTGTTTGTCGATTTCAAAAGCAAATTCACAAAAATCCGGATAAGCTTTAGAACCAAAACCCACTACAGAATACTTGATTTTTTGCTGTTGCGGATATTTATTTAAAAGCGATAAAAATTTGCTTCCGTTAGAAGGTGCGTCTCCTAATCCGTGTGTAGACGAAAAGACAATAATATGTTCGGCTTTCGGAAAAAGCGTGTAGCTGTTCAATTCAGTAATAAAAGCCTTTTCTCCGTGGCCAATCAATTGTTTTAGAATGGCATTGGCAAATCGCAGGGAACTTCCGTTTTCAGAGCCAGCCAAGAGGATGAACTTACTTTCACTGGCTTTGAATTTATTTTTAATACGGCTTGATCTTCTTTTTAAGGTAATAGCAAAACCCGAATAAATGAAAAACAGAATATTAATACTCGCAATAGCCAGTATAAATGCCCAGATTCCGTTGGTTTTTCCGGTATGAAGATTTAGGCTTAAATCTGCTAACTGAACAGTCATTGCAGAACGTTTTTCGGTCACAACCGCGCCTGTAACCTGATTCACTTCAATTTCGCGATCTTTTAACTGAATGATATAATATTCTTCGGGATCATCCGTAAAAGGAAATTCAATTTTGTTGACATCAGCCAGAAGAGTAGTCGAAAATACAGAAACAGTTTTTCCTTTTGGAGTTGCAACAAGTTCTGATTTTTCTTTTTGATTTTTCTCCTTCTCCATAAAAAAGTTGAATCTTTCCAAAGACAAATAGGTTCCTGTAAGCGCAATGATCAAAATCGGAATCAGCGCCAGTCTTCCTAAAATCACATGATAATATTGGGCAAAATAATCTTTTACCACTTTCGAAAAGAAATTACGGATGCCTCTTTGTCTGTTTAAAACAAGTGCAAAACCGGAAATGGCGATTAAGAATAATAAAAATGAAATTACACCAACAAAAAAACGTCCCGTTTCATGAAGAAACAAAGAACGATGAAAACCGGTAACCCATTGAATAAATTCATTTTTCTTTACCGGAGTTCCTAATTGTTTACCCGTTTTAGGATTGATGTACGCATGGATATCATTACCATCCTCGTCAATTGCCTGAAGCGTTACAAAATGATTGTGATCTACGCTTAACTCTGTAATTTCATCATACTGTTTTTTTAATATGGGCAATGTTTGCGCCAGCGTTATCTGGTCGAAATTTTCTGCCTTATACGGAAGTGTTTTTTCCTGCATCGCATCAACTGCCAGAATAATTCCCGTAGCAGAAGCTAAAATTAAAAACAAAGAAGAGAACAAAGCCAGGGCCAAGTGTGCGTAACGCCAGAAAGAAAGAGTCATTGTGTGGTATTCGAATGTATATTAATTCTCATTTTTGTCATTTCGACGAAGGAGAAATCCTCGCAAGTAGCTCGACAATTTAAGGAAAAACTTTGCATTAGTTTTTTTACGTAGATTTCTCCTTGGCCGAAATGACAATCATTGTGGTTATTACAACTTTGTCAAAGTTCAAAACTTTGACAAAGTTTACTTGTAACGAAAGAGTATTAAATCTTGTTTAATCTCACGTATCTAATATATCCCTTACCTTCTGTTTTATCAGCAAGACCTTCAGTAGTAAGCGGAATTTCAAGATCATTTACATAATATTTTTGATCTTCAACAGCCGACTCAAATCTTAGTTTGTATCCTTTATTAATTTTAGAATCATCGATTTCTATGGTTGTAATGCTGCGATCTCCGCCAGTAACAGATGCTCCGGTTTTAGCACTAATATCTGCCGGTTTTGCTGTCTGGAATTTGTTCCATTCTTTTAGTGATTTGTACCATTTTTTATCATCACCCATTACATAAAGTGTTTTCTCATATTCTCCCTTAGAATTAATAAGGGAAACTACGATATAAGCGCCTTCGCCCATATAATTGGCCATTTGCAGCATGCATTTGTATTTGCTTGCCTGAGCATTTGCCTGAAAAGAGATTAAAAAGAGTAATGTACCTGTAAGTGCTATTTTAAATATTGATTTCATATTTTGAGTTATGAATTTTGAGTTATGAATTATGGATTATGATTTACGAGTTATGAATTATGAGTTTTGACTTAAGAATTATAAGTTTGGCTTTAACTAAAAATTCATAATTCATAATTCATAACTTTTTACCTATTTTAAAAATTCAACCGAAACATTATTTTTAGTTAACGATTCATTTTCTTTAGCAAGAGCATAAGCGCTTTCGTCAAATTCGGTATTGATGTCTTTTTTGGCACCAAGAGATACTAGGTATTTCAGGATGGTATCATCTTTGGCTACCATTGCAGCTTTGTGTAAAGCCGTAAGACCATCTTTGTTTTTAGCGTTGATATCAATATTCAGAGAAGCAAGTTTTTTTAGCAAAGCCAAATCATTTTTAGCAATTGCAAAGTGATACAGCGTGCTTCCGTCTTTTTGAGCAGCAGCCAGGTTTAATCCTTTATCCTGAAGTAATTTTACTTTTGCCTCAAAAGGATCTTTTGCCGCATTAGCTTCACGTCCTGCCGGCCTGTAGGATTGTATTAAATAAACGCCTAGATTATTTGCGTCTTTATCTTTTACGTTTACATCTGCACCTTTGTTTAAAAGTAGCGCAACTGCCTCAGGAGTTCCTGATCTTACCGCCATTGTCAAAGCCGATTCGCCTTTTAGGTTTTGTAAATTAATGTTTTTTACCTTTGGCAACAATTGTTCTAAAACTGCAGTTTCTCTAGCTCCGGCAGCAATCATAACAGCTGTATTTCCGTCTTTGTTTACTTGGTTTGCATCGACACCTTTACCTAAAAAGTAATTAATAATTTCAGTCTGATTTTGTTTTCCTGCTAAAAGGTGCAGTACATTTTCTCCTGATTTATTAGTAAAAGTAGCTTTTAGTTTTACCTCTTCTACTAAATATTTATAAGCTTCCAGAGGAGTGGTTTCTCTGCGTGTTCCCTGAGTAGCAACCAAAAGCGCATTGTCTGTTGGTTTAACCCCTTTTTCTAAAAGTTTTTTCAAAAGAGCCACATTTCCTGTTCTGGCGGCGTAGTCAAAAGCAGTTTTTCCGTTACTATCAGTATCTTTTAAGGATAATCCTTTTGTAATAAAATAATTGGTAAGCGTAAGATCTTTGTCGAACGGAATTGCTATAAGTAATAGGTTGGCACCGTCGCTATATTTTTTCTTCGGATCGATTCCGGCTTTAAAAAAAGCTTCAGCAACTCCTGAATTTAAAAGACCACTTCCTGCTGCAAAAGCAATTGGAGTTGTGCCATGACTGTCTTCAAAATTAATATCAGATCCTTTTGATATCAGGTATTGTACCAATTCTGTATTTCCTCTGTAAGCTGCCCAGTGCAAATAAATACGATTATCGTGAGTGGGTTTATTTAATGGATTTCCGGGTTGGTCTAATAAGAATTTTATACTTGCAAGAGGCGCGTCATTATTAATAGCAATCACAACAGCATCAAAAGCATTTGCATTGGATTCTGCCGGATTGTTTCCTTTTTCTATTTCAGCTTTTACAGTGGCGACATCTGGTGCAGTTTTCCAAAAAGATTGTTCGAGTAAGTTGTTTTTTTGCTGTGCACTAACAAATAAGGTAGCGGCTAATGCAAAAGAGAGTAAAATATTCTTTTTCATATTTGGGTATTTATTGTTTAAGGTTTTTTATCTGCATAAATAAGGCTGGAAAATAAAGCTATTTAGAACAAATAAAAATAACGCAAATGTAAAAATTAATATTAGTTAATCAATTTATTTGGGGAAGAAAGTCCAATTTTAATGCAACTTTAAGTTTTGAAAATGAGATTGGGATGTTTTTAATACAAACGGGACTGGTGTATAATTTCCAATTGAATCGTTTTATAGCACACATATAAGACAGATTTGCTATCGCGAAAAAACGAATTTACATGGTTTTTTATCTTTTTTATTCTGATAAGTTCTTATGAAAATGAGTGCCATAGCCCTGATAGGAGGGAAAATCCTTTTGTGCTGGTCCCGATAGCTATCGGGAGGCACAAAAGATTTGGAAGGACAGCAGGAAAAAGCTCCAAAATCCTAAAGCAGTCTATTAAATTGATAGGGTTAAAAAAGTTTATGATTTTGCATTAAAATTCAAATTATCTCTTTAAATTTGCCGCAGCAATGAAAAACGATAACCAGAATACCAATTATTATAGCTGCAGCATAATGTGTTGTGCGACTATGCGATGGTATGAACTGGCTTATATATAAAAATAAAATGATTTATTTCTGAAGCCTTTCATAATTTATTGAAAGGCTTTTTGATTTTACATTCTGGAATTTCAGAAGCGTTAAGTATTGATATCTGTGGATATAGCAGATTTAATTTGAATTAAAAAAATGATTGAATTAAAAAACATCACCAAGAATTTTCATCAGAAAAACCGAGTTGTCTCGGCTTTATCAGATGTTTCGCTTAAAGTTCCTCAGGGAAAAATATTTGGTGTAATTGGAACTTCGGGAGCTGGAAAAAGTACGTTGATTCGATGTGTAAACTTATTGGAAAGACCAACTTCAGGTGAAATTATCGTAGACGGAAAATCGTTACTGCAATTATCGAATGCACAATTGGCGATTGAAAGAAGACAAATAGGAATGATTTTTCAGCATTTTAACCTGCTTTCGTCAAGAACGGTTTTTGAGAATGTGGCTTTTCCGTTAGAATTGGTTGGTGCATCAAAGGACGCTATTCGAACCCGTGTTTTTGAATTGTTGGAATTAGTAGGTTTGGCCGAAAAAGCAAATGATTATCCGGCAAGCCTTTCAGGAGGCCAAAAACAAAGGGTTGCCATTGCGAGAACATTGGCCAACAATCCGAAAGTGCTTTTGTGCGATGAAGCAACGAGTGCACTTGATCCTGCAACAACAAGATCGATTTTGAATTTATTGAAAGACATTAATCGCCGTTTGAACATCACAATTTTGTTGATTACACACCAAATGGAAGTTGTAAAATCGATTTGCGACGAGGTTGCGGTAATTAGCCACGGAAAATTGATCGAGCAGGGAAGTGTAGGAGAAATTTTTGCCGACCCTAAACACGAATTAACAAAGGAATTTATCGCTTCGTCATTGCATCTTGATATTCCGAGAGTGTATCAGGAAAGATTGCAAAAGCAAGATGCAGAAGGTTTGAGTCCGTTATTACGATTAGAAATGACTGGAAAATCGGTAAACGAACCTGTTATTTCTGAGGTTTCGCGATTGTTCGATACGAATTTTAAAATTGTGAGTGCGCAAATGGATCAGGCCGGAGATGTAAACTTTGGTGTGATGCTGATAGAATTGTCGGGCAAACGCGAGAATTACGAAGCTGCAATTGAATATTTTATTTCTAAACATATTAAAACAGAAATCATAGGTTATGTCTGATTCTATTATTACCTTATTATTAAACGGTACCTGGGAAACCATCGTGATGACATTTGTGTCGGGCTTTTTTGGTTTTGCGTTAGGGCTTCCAACTGGTATTTTGCTTTTCCTTACCCGAAAAAATCAAATTCTGGAGCAACCGGTTTTAAACAGAGTTTTATCGGTATTGGTGAATGTTTTTCGTTCAATCCCCTTCATTATATTAATCGTTTGGATGATTCCGTTTACGCGTGCGTTGGTAGGAACTTCCATTGGTGTAAGTGCCGCGTTGGTTCCGCTAAGCATTGGTGCAGCGCCATTTATCGCCAGATTGGTAGAGAATAGTCTTTTAGGCCTTCCTTCGGGATTAATCGAAGCAGCAAGAGCTTTGGGCGCAACGCCTTTTCAAATTGTATATAAAGTATTGCTTCCCGAAGCTTTACCGTCTTTAATCAATGCCGCATCGATCACTTTAATTACGCTTGTAGGATATTCTGCAATGGGTGGTGCTGTTGGTGCCGGTGGTTTAGGACAAGTGGGATATCAGTACGGATATATTGGTTATGATGCCGTAACGATGAATTCGGTTTTGGCGTTATTGGTACTTTTGGTGTTTGTGATTCAGTTTGCGGGTGATTTTTTATCGAAACGATTTGATCATAGGTAAATGAATGCTTTGAGATTACTTTGAGATTACTTTGAGATTTTACCGCAAAGCACGCAAAGTTTTTTTTTTTTAGAATATCGTAAGTTTTGTGAGAAGATAAAGTTCGCAAAGCTTTATGTTGAACCAGCTTTGCGAACTTAAATTGTGTTAGTACAACTTACAACTTAGCGGACTTTGCGAAAAAAACTTTGCGTTCTTTGCGGTCAAATTTCAGACGACTTTGCGGTTAAAATACCACAGAGAGCACAAAGTTTTTTAATATACTAAGTTTAGTAAAAACACAAAGTTCACAAAGCTTTGCGAACTTACATTGTGTTAGCAAAACTTAAAACTTAGTAAACTTTGCGAAAAACCTTCGCGTTCTTTGCGGTTAAATTTCAGGCAACTTTGTGGTTAAAATACCACAGAGAGCACAAAGTTTTTTAAGTATAGTAAAAACACAAAGTTCACAAAGCTTTGCGAACTTACATTGTGTTAGCACAACTTACAACTTAGCGAACTCTGCGAAGAACCTTTGCGTTCTTTGCGGTTAAATTTTAGACAACGTCACTATTGAATTTAGACAACAAATAAATATTAATTATAAAATTAAAAACATGATTACTAAAAATAATTTTTTAAAAGCAATCGGAATTTTAACCTTGACACTTTCATTGGTTAATTGTGGCAAAGCCAAAAACAACGATCCGCACCACATCAAAGTTGGAGTTGCAACAGGACCGGAATACAAAGTGGCCGAAGTTGCTAAAAAAGTGGCAAAAGAAAAATACGGACTTGAAGTAGAGTTGATTTCTTTTAATGATTACGTGATTCCTAACGAAGCTTTGAGCCAGGGAGATATTGATGCAAATGCTTTTCAGCACAAACCATATCTTGATGAGCAATCGAAACAACGTGGATACAAATTGGCAATCATTGGTAAAACATTCATTTACCCAATTGCAGCGTATTCTAAAAAAATAAAAAACCTTTCGGAACTAAAAGACGAAAGCACCATTATTATCCCAAATGATCCAACAAACGGTGGACGTTCGTTATTGCTTTTGGAGAAAAACGGTTTACTAAAATTGAAAGACGGAATTGGTTTATTACCTAAAGTAACAGATATAGTAAGCAATCCTAAAAAACTTAAAATAGTAGAACTAGAAGCGCCTCAATTGCCAAGATCCCTTGATGATGCCAATGTAACAATTGCTATAATCAATAATACTTTTGCTTCTCAGGCAGGATTAGTTCCTTCGCGTGATGCTTTGTTTGTTGAGGACAAAGATTCTCCTTATGTAAACTTAGTAGTAAGCCGTGAAGACAACAAAAATGAAGAAAAAGTAAAACAGTTTTTACAAGCTTTTCAGTCTCCGGAGGTAGAACAAGCCGCTATAAAAGAATTTAAAGGCGGAGCTGTAAAAGGCTGGTAAAATAGTTTTATTTTTTTAATACAAACAAAAAAGCGCTAAGTCTTTAGATTTAGCGCTTTTTACATATAATAATCGAATTAGTAAAAAACAATTTAATCTTCTTGTGCAGCAGTTTTTTTCTTTCCTTCAATATTAGGAAGAAAGCTTGTCAAAACTCCTATTAAAGGCAAAAATGCACAAACCTTAAAAACATATTCGATGCTTGTAGCATCTGCTAATTTTCCTAATATAGCAGAACCTAATCCGCCCATTCCAAAAGCAAGTCCAAAGAAAAGTCCCGCAATTAAACCTACTTTTCCCGGAACTAATTCAGTAGCATACACTAAAATTGCAGAGAAAGCAGACGATATTATTAAACCAATAATAACAGATAAAACTCCGGTCCAGAAAAGAGATATGTAAGGCAATAATAATGTAAAAGGAGCAACGCCTAATATCGAAATCCAAATGATGTATTTTCGGCCAAAACGATCTCCTAAAGCTCCACCAAATAAAGTTCCGGCAGCAACAGCACCAAGAAATGCAAAAAGATAAATTTGAGATTCCTGTACAGATACATGAAATTTATCAATTAAGTAAAAAGTATAATAACTCGTCATACTGGCCATATAAAAGTATTTTGAAAAAATCAGTACCAACAAAATACCCAATGAAAATATCACTTTTTGTCGTGAAAGCGAATGATGTTTTTCTTCTGTTATAGCCGATTTATTTTTAGCTTTTAGATTTAAATGTTCCTGATACCATTTTGCAACGCCCGAAAGAATAATGATTCCCACAGCGGCTGCAAGACAAAACCAGATAATATTAAACTGCCCGTAAGGCACTACAATGATAGCGGCAAGTAAAGGGCCGATGGCACTTCCTGCATTTCCGCCTAATTGAAAAATAGATTGCGCCAATCCTCTTTTTCCTCCGGAAGCCATATGCGCCACCCTCGAAGCTTCGGGATGAAATATAGAAGATCCAATACCAATTAAACTAACGGCAAGTAAAATATTAGTAAAACTTGAAGCTACTGCCACAGCCGCTAAACCAAGTAGCGTAAAAACCATTGCAACAGCTAAAGAATACGGGCGTGGTTTTTTATCGGTATAAAACCCAACGAAAGGCTGTAAAATAGATGCTGTAAGTTGATAGGTCAGGGTTATTAAACCAATTTCGCTAAAAGTCAAATGAAATTTATCTTTTATAATAGGGTAGACCGCAGGAACAACAGCCTGAAGCATATCATTAATAAAATGAGTTAAGCTAATAGTAAATAAAATAGAGAAAACAGTTTGTTGGGCTAACTGCTTTGAACTTTCAATGGTGTGTGTTTTCATAATGAATTAAAAAAAAATCAGATCATCTGATGAATTGAGGTAAAAATTAGTAATTAGTATGTCCTGTTATTTTGGCAACAGTATTCCATGTTTTTTTTGGATCTTTTGCAATGATGTTTTTTAAAAGTTGTTCGTGTATAGTATATGTTTCCTGAAATATTTTAGTGTCGGGATAGATGCTAAGAAACTCCTTTTTTAAATGTTTCGATACAGACTTATACAAATCGGCCAGAATATCATTTTTAGATGCTTCTGCAATAGCAATATGAAATTGTATATCCGCTTCGACACATTCTTCGATCAATCCTTCATTAGCAGCCTTCATTCTATTCGCCAAATGCTGCTGCATTATGGTGATATCCTCTTCCGTTCTGTTGATAGCCGCTTTTTCAGCAATTTTCAACTCTAACAATTGTCTCACTTCATCTAAATCCTTCAGACTTGCTCGTTTTAATCGTTGGTCCATAGGTTCTTGTATGCTGGTAACTTCCTGAACAAATGTACCAACTCCTTGCTGAATCCTAAGTAAACCTGAATTAGCGAGTAACTTCATCGCTTCTCTTATCGAAGATCTTCCAACACCAAAACTTTTCATCAATTCTGCTTCAATAGGCAATTTCTCATTGATCTTATAATGACCAAGAGAAATTTGCTCCTGTAATTTTGAAGCAACTTCTTCTGCAAGCGATTTTTTATGGATTAATGTCATAGTTATGTTATCATATCATCTGATGATTGCAAATGTATAAAAATATTTTAGTTAACCCTGATTTTTAAACTAAAAGTTTTTTTACCGCAAAGCACGCAAAGAATTACGCAAAGTTTAAGCAAGATTGACAGATTAAAAATTTGTGATAATTTGTGAAATTTGCGGTTTAAAAAAACACTAGTGAATAATAAAAACCTTATAATCGTATAACTTTTCTCATAAATTATATAACAGTATTTGTTTTAAATTTAAGAGTTTTGATCTATTCTAATATAAAAATCCCAAAACTATGAGAAATATTAACCAAATTGCTATTGTTTCGAGCATGCTAATTACCTTACTAAGCTGCTCTAGTGATAAAGATGTCGATGTAAATCCGGGTACAACTACAAATCCTGTCGAAGGCACCGCTAGCAATACAACTTATAAACCCGCTTTCGAAGGTCAAACCAGAGTTAGTGGCTTACAAACCAATACACCTTATCAGGGAGTTGTTATCGCGACAGCATTAACAAGTCCATGGGGGATTAAAAGTCTTCCTGACGGAAGATTATTGATTACCGAAAAAACAGGAACGATGCGTATTGCTACAACGGCTGGTGTTTTGAGCGCTCCAATTACAGGAATTCCTGCTGTTAACGCAGCCAATCAGGGAGGTTTACTAGGTTTAACTATTGATCCTGATTTTGCAACAAACAGAATGATTTACTGGGTTTATGCAGAAGCAACAACAGGCGGAAATAATACCGCCGTTGCGAAAGGAAAACTTTCAGCTGATGAAAAAACAATCGAAGGTGCAACTGTAATTTACAGAGCAAAACCGGCTAATGGAAGTACGCTGCATTACGGCGGCCGTATCCTTTTTGATAAATCCGGTTTCCTTGTAGTAAGTACCGGAGAGCGTTCTGTGTTAGAAACAAGACCATTAGCACAATCTGTATCGTCAGGTTTAGGAAAAGTCGTTCGATTAACAAAAGAAGGGCAGCCAGCAACTGGAAATCCTACTTTTACAGGAACAGGCGCATTACCTGAATTATATACTATTGGACATAGAAATCCGCAAGGTTTGGCACTTAATCCTACTACAGGAGAAATTTGGTTGTCAGAACATGGACCACGCGGAGGTGACGAAATCAATCGTCTAAAATCCGGTGCAAATTACGGATGGCCAACAATTACATACGGAATCGAATACAGCGGAGAAAAAGTAGGAGCGGGAATTCAGCAACAAGATGGTTTAGAGCAACCGGTTTATTATTGGGATCCTGTAGTTTCACCAAGCGGAATGACATTCTACACAGGAAATCGTGTTCCGGAATGGCAAAATAGCCTTTTCATAGGCGCTTTAAGCGGAATGCATATCGTGCGTCTTGCTATAAAAGACAATAAAGTGGTTGGTGAAGAAAGACTTTTGGCTTCGGAAAACCAACGTTTTAGAGATGTAACACAAGGAAATGATGGTGCTTTATATGCCATTACGGATGGTGGAAGATTGTATAAAATTGATAAAAAATAAGTTTCAATTTTTAAATATAGATTCTTTTAGGAGAATACTGATAATGGCGCTATATGGCGCCATTATTTGTTATGCACAAAACCGTTGTCTATATTTGGTATAGATTAAAGCAAAAACAATTGAAGAATAAAATTACAACATACTCGCTCACACACCATAAGAGTTTGTTTGATAATGCCGACAATAATAAAGAGTATTTTTATATTCAGGCAAAAGATCATCCTTATATCAGCGAACCTTATCGTGCAGAAAGTTATGCGATAGAATTTCTTCGAAAGGGTAGCATTGTAATGCAAACCAAACTCAAGAAAACAGTAATTCACGCCCCTGCTATACTAACATTGGGACCTTCGGTAATTAGAAGCTTTACAAAAGACAGCGACGAAATTTTAATAGATATAATCTTTTTCAAACCTCAATTTTTCCTGCACAATCAGGCCAACGTTTTTTTTCTTTCGCAATATGAATTTTTCGACAATAGCGAAATGCATGTTTTCAATCTTGAGAAAAAAAACAAAATTAAGTTTGAACAAATTTTTTCTTTGTTACGACAATCGATAGAACATAATTCTGATAATCAGTCTTCTATTCTAAGAGCTTATCTATATATACTGATTTATGAATTAGACATTATAAAACAAACCATTACAAACGATTCAGCTCAAAATCCTTTGTTCGAAAAGTTCAAAGAAATCCTTTCCAGAGATTTTATAAGCCAAAGATCCGTTCAGTATTATGCTGATGCTTTAAATGTATCGCGCAAATATCTTTCAGAAGTAATTAAAAACAATAGCGGAAAAACTGCCAGCGATTGGATCGATGAAATTGTAATTCTCGAAGCCAAAATATTGCTTCAAAATAAAGATATTACAATCAACCAGATCAGCGATACATTAAACTTTCCTAATCAATCGGGTTTTGGTAGGTTTTTTAAGAAATGTGAAAGTATTTCGCCTTTAGAATATCGCAGAAAAATTTAACGATAAAGTTATTTTACCACAAAGTTTGTAATTAAGATTTCTATGATAAAAAACTTTTTTTTAGGGGATAGTACATCTTATTTTCATAACAGTATTTCCGTCTAGTTTGTCATCTCGACCGAAGGGAGAGATCGCACGCGAAACTCTACAAAGATTGGTTATTTTCTTTGCGGAATTCATAATACTATTGTGATTTATTAAAGTAAAACGCCTTTCTTAAGCGATTCAACAAGCTATGTCTCTATGTGTTTAAAAAGAAGTCCCAATTAATCGAACCGCCTTTTCGAACAAAACAAAAGCCTTTTAGCTCTTTTCTGATCAATGAAATCATCTCAACTTTGCAGTAATAAAAAAAATAAAAGATATGTCTAAAACAGCAAAATTCGTAGTAATCATAAATGATAATGTAGTTTGGATGGAAGAAAAAGCACTGAAATTCTATTCTGATTTATTTGGTTCATCGAAAGAAATAGGAGAGAAGTACGCCAATGAAAACCTTTCAAGCCAGAAATTATTCAAAATACAAAACGATTTTTCAGTCGAAATGTTGATGGCGTATGATGGCGAAAATCCGTTGTCTTTCATGAAACTCAATTCATCCCGACTTTCGAATCAAAACCTTGATGCCAATAAACCAATGGGCGTAGACCATATTGTGTACTTTAATTCTGACGATATCAACGTGCTTTTTAAACGTGCCGAAGAAGTAGCTTTGCAAAGAAAATACGACTTAATTTGGGCGAAAGCTTTTACAATTGATACGGTTTTAATAGATACATTAAAGTCTTTGGGTTACGAAGAATTCAATTACGAAAAGGATACTACCCGTGACACAAATGAAAAACAACTTTACCTTAAAAAATCAGTTTAAGTTAATTCTAATAACTTCATCATTTGCAATCGCATATACAATATCATTTTGTTGTGGTTTCAAAAGATGCTTTCCGGTAAATTCGCCAAATGCAGCCAGAATCATTTGATTTTCTTTCTGAAAAAAACAAGGTAATTTTAAAGATTGTGCACCAAAACCACGCAGCATAATTCCAGGATGAATGTGACCTGAAAAATTAAAAAAACCTTCTTTTAGGGTAGGATGATGTGTAAGTAAAAAATCATCGATTTCCAAAAATTCTACAACATCAATATCAAGTTTGAGATAGTGTTTTTTATCAATAATATCATGATTTCCTGCAATGAGGATAATAGTATTGGTGCAGCATTCTACCCATTTTTCGAATAAATCCCATTCGGTATTTTTAGAACTATGGAATAAATCTCCAAGGAAAATAATTTTTTCAGGTTTAAAATTTTCCACAATATCCGTCAAACGTTTAAAATTTTCCGAAACCACATTATTCGGAATCGCCACGCCGTGTTTCCTGAAATGCGATACTTTTCCTAAATGCACATCAGAAATGAGAAGCAATTTTTTGGTTTCCCAAAATAATGCCCCACTCGGATGCAAAATAAATGTCTGATTTTGTATGGTAATCGTCATAAAATATTACTTCATATACGAAGCGGTCATTTTTTTTATTCGTTCTGCTAATGTTTCACTGGATAATTTTTCCCTTAATCGGTCTGTAATTAAAGGGAAACTAAAAGGCGTAGGTTTCAAACAGGATTTCCAGATAATTTCCTGATTGTTTATTCGTTCCAAAGCCATAATCAAACGGCCTTCTTCCAGCTGATGTTCAAAGGTTTCGCGGTACGCTTGCTGAAATAATAAGTTATCAGGTTCGTAATCTCTGAAAACTTCAAACAGCAATTGAGATCCGCTTTGCAAATGTTTTGTTTTAACCATTTTTCCCGGAAAACCTGTAAAAACCAAACCTGCAATTACGGCAATATCCCTGAATTTTCGCCTGGCCATTTCGGTAGCATTCAGGCTTTTTTGCAAATCATGATGTACATATTCCGTCGAGAATAAATTGTTATCCAGAACATTCTGCATATCAATTTCCTGATCAGAAAGTAATTCGAATCCGTAATCATTATACGCAAGCGAAAAACTGATAGGCAAAAGTAAACTAATTCTATAAGCCAATAAACTCGCCAGCGCTTCATGCACAAACCGCCCTTCAAAAGGATAAAAAATAGCGTGATAGCCTTCTCTGGTTTTAAACGTTTCAATCAAAAACTGATCGTCTCCGGGAACAATAGATTCCTTTCTTTGTCGTGCAAATAAAGGTTGTAATGCTTTGAGTTCCGGCGATAAATTATCGGTATTGGCACGATACAATTCCTGACGCAGCAATTCGCTCATTTGTGCCGAAAGTGCCATTCGGCCGCCCATCCAGCTTACTACTTTAGATTTCTTTTTAGGATCCGCCTTTCGAACCAAAACCTGCATATTTCTTATTCGGAACAATTCGAGTTGTTTTCCCGCGAAGATAAAAGTATCGCCTGGTTTTAATTTCGACACAAACCATTCTTCGATAGTGCCAATATAACCGCCACTCATAAATTTTACGTTGATAACAGCATCGCCCACAATAGTTCCTATTTGCATGCGGTGGTGCATGGCAATCAATCGGCTGTTTATTTTATAGCGTCCGTCTTCTTCAACGTCAACTTTTTTATATTCATCATAAGCTTGCAGACTTTGACTTCCGTTAGAAATGAAATTCAAAACCCAATTCCAATTTTCTTCTGTCATTGCCTGATAACAAAAAGTTCCTTTGACTTCTTTAAAAATGTCATCGGGCAGAAATCCATCCGAAACCGCCAAAGTATTGAGGTATTGTACCAAAACATCCCAACTGTTTAAGTACGGAACGCGATCTTCGATAACATTCTCTTCAACCGCTTTTTTCAATGCCGAAGCTTCTATTAATTCGATTGCATGCGTTGCCAGAAAATAAATCACACTTTCTTTCCCCGGTTGGTGTCCGCTTCTTCCGGCTCTTTGCAAAAATCGCGCAACACCTTTAGGTCCGCCAACCTGAATAATAGTTTCTACAGGCGCAAAATCAACTCCAAGATCCAGACTTGAAGTACAAACCACAACTTTTAGTTCTTCGTCTCTAATCGCTTGTTCAACCCAAAGTCTCGTTTCGCGATTAATACTTCCGTGATGCATCGCCATTTCTCCGGCAAACTCAGGATATTTTTCGAGCAATCGCTGAAACCAGATTTCACAAGCCGATCGTACATTGGTAAAAATCAATGTTGTTTTACTGGCTTTTACAATTTTTGCCACTTCATCAATAAGATGCAAACCCATATGACCTCGCCACGGATACGTTTCCATTTTATCCGGAATAATCGAAATGACTTTTATCTTTTTATGAATC
>Ga0247740_1000351_pt1 | contig 23578 bp, 20 predicted proteins | sample UWRJL148409B2_FD_180942 | JGI IMG/M metagenome (GOLD analysis project Ga0247740, IMG submission 180942) | Plant litter microbial communities from Arlington Agricultural Research Station in Wisconsin, United States - UWRJ-L148-409B-2 | ecosystem: Environmental > Terrestrial > Plant litter >...
GGCGAGCCACGAGCTGCGAGTCGACCAGAGGCCCGATACGAACCGCGAGATCGAAGCGCTCTTCGATCAAGTTGACTTGGCGATCGGTGAGGTCCACTTCGATTTCGACTTGGGGGTACTTAGCCGAGTATTCGCTCAGCAATTCACCGAACAGGCGTTGGCCGAGTTCGACCGGCGCGGTCATGCGCAAACGTCCGCTCGGGTGCGCCTGCAGATTGCTGACGACGGCCTCCGCGTTGCGCAGCACGTCCATCGCGGGCGACACCTCACGCAAGAAGCTCGCGCCGATGTCGGTCAGCGTCACACTGCGGGTAGTGCGCGTGAGCAAACGCACGCCCAAATGCTCCTCGAGCAACGCCAAGCGTTGGCTGAGCGTGGATTTGGAAAGGCCCAGAGCGCCGGCCGCGCGGCGGAAGCTTCTGTGCTCGGAAATGGCCAGAAATGCCAAAACGGTGTTCGGGTCGGCTTGGCGCATTGTCCGTTTGAACGGACAATCTATTCGAAATGTGGGTATTGTCCAGCGTACCGAGCACGCCCATGTTCTTGCCCATGTCGAACGACCTTTTGTCCTCGTTCCAGCTGGGTCCGCTGTTGCTACCGAACCACGTGGTGATGGCGCCCATGACACGCAGCCGTGCGCTGGGCGGAGTCCCCAACGACTCGATGGCTGAGTACTACGCCCAGCGCGCGAGCGCCGGGCTGATCATCACCGAGGGTGTGTCTCCATCGCCCAATGGCCTGGGCTACGCGCGCATCCCCGGCTTGTTCTCGCCGGAACAGATTCGAGGCTTCGCTGAGGTCACGCGGCGTGTTCACGCGGCCGGCGGGCACATCATGGCGCAGCTGATGCACACGGGTCGCATCGCTCATCCCCGCAACCTGCCGAGCGGCGCACGCGTGCTGGCGCCCAGTGTCGTCCAACCCAAGGGCGAGATGTGGACCGACCAAGCCGGCAATCAACCGTTCCCCGAACCGGAAGCAATGAGCGCAGCCGACATCGTCTCGGCGCGCGCCGAGTTCGTCCAAGCTGCGCAAAACGCGATCGAGGCAGGCTTCGACGGCATCGAACTACACGGGGCGAACGGCTATTTACTGGAGCAATTTTTGAACCCGCACACCAATCAGCGCAGCGACGACTACGGCGGCAGCGTCGAGAAGCGCGCCCGCTTCGTGAGTGAAGTGGCGCGAGCGAGCGCTGACGCCATCGGCGCCGAACGGGTCGCCATTCGACTGTCGCCGTACAGCACATTCAACGACTTACCGCTGTACGATGAAATCGACGCGCAATACGTGGCCTTGGCCCGCGAGCTCCGGGGCTTGGCATACGTGCACTTGGTGCAAAACACGGCTCCCGGCTATGCCGAAACCGAGCGGCGCATCGCGGAGGCATTCGGCGGCACGATCATGCTCAACAGCGGCTTCGACCGCGCGAGCGCCCAGCAAGCGCTCGACTCCGGTCGCGCCGACTTGATCTCTTTTGGCCGGCCCTTCATCGCCAACCCAGATCTGGTGCAACGCTTCGCGCGCCAGGCACCTCTGGCCGCGCCGCAGTTCGACAAGCTGTACACCCCTGGCCCGGAGGGCTACGTCGACTACCCGACACTGTAGGCGCCGCCGCGCGCCACTTGATTGCGAAGTATTGCGACCGCTCCAGCATCCCCGGCGGGCGTCGTTCAGGGTGGCATGAGTGTTCCAGCAGTTGGCGGCGTCAAATTGGCGGCTTTGGAGCAGCTTGCCAAGCAAGCAACCCCGGCCGCGACGACCTCGAGCAGTAGCGACAGCGGCGCGGCCGTCGTCAGCATCTCCTCTCAGGCCAAAGCCGCACTCCGCGCTGCCAGCGGCGGCGCCAAGCCGGGAGGTCCTCCGCCGGGTCCTGCGCCGGGCGGCGGGCCCCCGGGAGCTAGGGCGTCGACCGGCACGGGCAGCGCGAGCAGCACGACTTCCGCGCAGGCCGACCCAGCCGACACGGATGGCGATGGCACCGTGTCCGCCGCAGAGAAGGCGATTTACGAGCTGAGTCATAGTGAAAGTGCACTGAACGCGTCTGCGCTAAGCAGCTCGAATCCCAGCGCGTCCGAGTAGTCGAAGGTGCCCGGCTCAAGCCTTCGATGCGGGGGGCTCGTCCAGGGCGCTCAACGCGGCGTCTAGCTCCGCCCGCAAGCGAGCGCTGCTTTGCGCCCCGAGCCGCTGCTTCACGATTTCTTGTGCGTGCGTCCACAGTGGCATGCCTTGCTGCAGCGCGCGCTCGCCCTGTTTCGTCAACAAGACGACCTTCACGCGGGCATCCGTGGGCGAGCGAGCCACGCGAAGGTAGCCTTCTTTTTCGAGCGGGCTGATGTTACGCGTCAAGGTCGTGCGGTCCATCACCAGTTTTTCAGCGAGGGTGCTGATGGGGGCGCCCTGCTCGCCAAAGCGTGCTGCGCCGATCGGCACCGTGAACTGGGATACTTGGAGCCCCGTGGGACGCAACAGATCGTCGTAGATGCGCGACAGCACGCGCGCGGCTTGGCGGGCGCGCGTCGCAATGCACTCCGCCTGCACGGTCTTCGCGGCGGCGCCCAGGTCCATGACCGGTGCATGGGGCTGCGTCTCAAATACCAACTAGCCGACCCCTTCAAGCTCATCATCTATTCCGAAATGGCCGGCGAGGGGGTCCGCGCCGTCCCACCCGCGCGCGCATTCGCCGATCCGCGTTGAGTTCCGCCAACGCGGGGTCGCCCGCAGTTACGACTAGTTCGAAGCCGGCGGAGTCGCCCGCGGGTCGATGGCAGGGACGGGCGAGCCCTGAAGCACCGTCTGAGCGATCGCGTCAGCGAGCTGCGCCAGGGCGCGGCTCATGCTGGCGACCAATTCTGCCGTGCTCTTGCTGGCGGGGCGGACGCTGAACGAGTGGCGATTCAGACGCACGGCATCGACCCCCGTGCTCCAACGTACGGCCGAGCCGGCGTGCAGCTGGACGACGCCATCTGCCGCGAGCTCGAAGCGCGTGATCTCGACTTCGACGCGCACGTCTGCGGTGCTGGAAATCGAGCCAGATTCACCGAATACCACGCACGTTGGCAAGCGCTCGCCGAGGTCATCGGCCAGCGTGGCACTGACCATGAGATCGAGCGGCGCCCCCCAACGCTCGTCAGCGGCGAGCTCGAGACGTTCGGCGCTGGCCCGACGCACGATGTGAGGCCGGTCGAGGTAGCCTGGCAGGCCCGCGCGCCGCATCTCGATGCGCAGCGGGGGGCTGGCCAAGGCGCGGCCATTTTGCGACGAAAGCGCGTAAAACACCGGATCGGGTGAACCCGCGCAGCCGAGCAGCGGAAGCGCGAGGAGCGCGGCAAACGCCGCACAGCGCGTGAGCGGGGTGAAGTTCATGGTTCGTTTTCTTTGCGGCCGCTCACGACCGACTCGGGGTGACGGTTCAGGTAGTCCGCGAGCAGGCGGATACTTCGCGCGGCATCGCCGACTTGCGTCATCATGCGCTCCAAACTGCGCTGGGTTTTCGAGTCGGACCCGTAGCCAGATTGACCGAAGGCCGCCTGAGCTTGGTCCACTGCGCTCTCGAGCTTCTCCGAAATACGCGGCAAGCGCGCGAGAGCGGGGCCCAAGTTGGTCTTTGCCTCACGGGCCAGCCCGCTGACTTCTTGCAACGCTTCGTCCAGTGAAGCGATCGCCCGTTGCAGCTCGGGGCCGCCCACCGTGCGATCGAGCGACGCGAGCGCGTGGCTCGCGTTGCTGCCGATCTCCTCGAAGGGAATGCTATTTACCTTGTTCAAGATTTGAGCGAGCGAGCCGCTCAAATCCTGAAGGTCCTGACCTTCACTCGGCAAGACCAACGCGCCCGCTTCTTCGACCAGCGTGGGCGGGGCCTTGCTGCCGGGCACGAACTGCAGTGACAGTTCCTTTTGACCCGTGAGCAAGCTGCTACTGGCCAGCACCACGCGCATTTGCTCACGCACCAACGCGCGCATGCCGTCCGGCTGCATCGTTTGGCGGTCACTCTCGCTCAGGGCTCGCTCGGGCTGCAGCACGAACGCGACGCGCGCGGCGAGTTGGCCCTGATGGCCCGGCCGCGGGTCTTTCACCAGGTCGATGTTCATTACCGAGCCCAGCTGCTTGCCGAACATTTGTACCTGCGAGCCTTCGCTCAGACCGCGCACCGAGCTTTGGAAGTAGCTCACGTACTGGATGCCCTGGCTATAGAAGCCAACGGCGGCTTGCGGCTCGTCCGCGTATAGTCGAAACGTCGACTCGGACGCACTGCGCGCGTGGCGCTCCGCTTCTGCGGGCGCGCGGAAGGCAATGCCGCCGGAGAGCAGCGACTTGATCGACTGCAGCTCCACACGCAAACCGCCCGCGCCGGTATTCACGCGAATGCCAGAGCTGTTCCAAAAGCGCGTTTCTGGCACGACCTTCCGGTCGTACGGGGCCCGCACGAAGATACGAAGGCGCACGCTCTGGTTGGGACTGTCGTCATCGAGATCGGCGCTCAATACTTCGCCCACCGCGACATCGCGATAAAAGACGGGCGCGCCCTCCCCCAACCCGCCGAGTGCCTCCGCTTGTAAGAAAAACGCGCTGCCCGGCTCGTCCGAGCGCACGCTGGGCGGCTTCTCCAGCCCCTTGAACTCGGTCTGACGCTTGCCCCCCTTCGGCCCTGGGTCGATTGCGACGTACGCGCCCGAGACCAGCGTCTCCAAGCCCGTTTCGACCGCGCTCAGCCCGCCCCCGAGGCGCGGCCGCGCCACCCAGAAGCGAGCCTTGTCCGTGAGCAGCGCCGCCGATTGCTCGCTCATGCGCACCTTCACGATCACGCGGGCCAAGTCATCCGACAGATCGATTTGCTCGACCGTGCCCAGAGTCACGGCTTTGTACTTTACCTGGGTCTGCTGCGCGGTCAGGCCATCGGCGGACTCGAAGCTGATCGAGATCGTCGGGCCGCGGTCGGAGACCAGCTTGATCACGAGGTAGCCGACCAGCAGCACCGTGGCGAGCGGCAGCAGCCAAATCCAAGAAAAGCCCACGTGCCGACGCAGATGCGCTTGAGCTTCGGGCGGCTTCTCGGGGGTCACGTGGGCACCAGGCGCGGCTCGGACTCGTCCCCGTTTTCCCCGGGCACTGTCGATTCGAGCGCGGGGTTCAGACCCGCGGCATCCCACATTGCGCGGGGGTCGAATGACTTCGACGCCCACATGGTCAACGCGACCACTCCGCAGAAGGCGCTCGCCCCCAACCCAGGGCGCACACTGCCGAGCCAGCCAAAGCGCGCCAGCGCTACCAACATCATCGTTGCAAAGATATCAATCATGGACCAGCGCCCAATCAAAGCCACCACGCGAAACAAACGTGTGCGAAACAGTAGACCCGCGCGCGAGCCGCGCCGGATGGACCAGAGCAGATAAGAAAGCGCACCGAGCTTGAACAGCGGGACCAGCACGCTGGCGACGAAGACGAGCGTGGCCAGGCCCCACAAGTTGGCTTCGAGGAGCTCGACAGTGCCACCCAAAATGGTGCTCGGGCCACCGCGACCGAGTTTGTTGATCGTCATTACCGGCAGCACGTTTGCGGGGATGGCGAGCAGCGCAGCCGCCGCTATCAACGCCGATGTGCGCTGCACCGTGCTCGGTTTGCGCGCGTGCACCGGCTGCTCACAGCGCCGACACGTGGCCCGATCGGGGAGCCGCGCGACGCGTCCGCAGCCGCCACAGCCCAGCCAAGCCGCCGAGGCGTGGTCTGGAGCAAGCGTTGCCTTCTCTGGCACCAGGGGGACGCGCCGCCAGAACACGAAGCGATCCAAGCTCGCGTCGACCGCAATCGAACACAGCGCAGAGCCGCCGAGCGCAAACAGGGCGGGCCCGAAGACCACCACCATCCAAACCTTGAGCCGAAACAGCGCGATCATCGCGCCCAGCAGGAATACGTCCACCATCGCCCATTCACTAATGGTCGGTAGCGCGGCGAAGCTGGCCTTGAGCAAACGTGGCACGCGCCCCAAGCGCACGGCCCCGGCCATCGCCACGACGGTCACGAGCTTGGTCAGGGGTAAAACGAGCAGGGTGATCAGCGTTGCGATACCGAGCTCCCAGAAGCCACTTTGACTAAATCGGGCAGGGCCGGTCAATAGATCGCTCCGCCCATAGCGCCCACCTTGCATCCAAACACTGACGGCGGGCAGCGACAGCGCGAGCATGAAGAGCACCAGGCCCGAAGTCGCGCAAATCGTACAGAGCAGGAGGCTGCTAGCGCGAACTTGACGCAACGTGGCTCCGCAGCGCTCGCAGGCGATCACGGACGCCTCTTGCTCGGCCACCGGCAAGCGCTGGATCAGACCGCAATCGTGGCACTCGCTCAGTGACTGCCGCGCCTGATCTCGCATCGGTCCTTGCCGCTCCAAAGCCGGCAGCATAGCCAAGATCTCGTCGCGGCGGCATCTGCGCGACGAGATCTTCTTGGCCGAGGCGAGCGGAGGGCGTGGCGGAATTGTGCACCGGCCCTCTCCGAGCCATTTCGATGCGCTAACCGCCGAGCAGCACCTTGAACAGCTTTTCGTCGCTGTTGTTCGGAGTGCTGTCCTTGTCGCCGAGGTTCGAGGTGCTCAGCCACAGATTGCCGTCGGGAGACGGCTCCACGGTGCGCAACCGGCCATACGTTCCGACGAAGAATGCTTGAAATGTGCCGAGGTTACTACCGCTGATTGCGGCACGGTATAGGCGCGCGCCGCGCTCACACGCCACGTACAGCACGTCACGCACGATGGCGATGCCGCTGCACGACCCCTCGCCGGTTCCATAAGTGCGCTTGGGCGCGATATAGCCGGTCGTCGCGCAACCGCTGCCGGCCTGAGAAGCGGTTCCTTCACAGTTGGGCCAACCGTAGTTGCCGCCCTTCGTGATCAGATTGGTTTCGTCCATCACGGAGTTGCCGAACTCCTGCTCCCACAGGCGGCCCTGGGAGTCGAACGCTAACCCTTGAGGGTTTCGATGCCCGTAGCTCCACACGTAGTTGCCGAACGGATTGTCCGACGGGACGCTACCATCGGCGTTCAAGCGCAAGACCTTGCCATTCAACCCGCTGGTATTCTGAGCATTGGCGCCGTTCTGCGCGTCGCCCGTACTGGCGTACAGCTTGCCGTCCGGTCCAAAGCGCAAGCGCCCGCCGTCGTGAAATTTGTTGCGCAAAATCCCCGAGAGGAGCACTTGCAGCGTGCTGGTATCGAGCGCGCCGTTCACGTACTTCATACGCACGATGCGATTGTCCGTCGGGGATGTGTGCATGACGTACAACCACGAGTCGCTCGTGAACGTGGCTGAGATCGCGAGCCCCATGAGCCCCCCCTCACCGTCGGTGCCTTGCACGTTCGGGACCTTGCCGACGGTGGTCTTCTGCGCGGTCAAGGGGTCCAAACGCACGACATTTTGCGTGTCGCGCTCACTGAACAGGATCTTTCCGTCGGGCAGCGTGACCAAGCCCCACGGCACATCGGTATCGGTGCCAATCTGCGTCACGCTGCAAATCGGATTCACACAGGCCTGGCCGGTGGTCACGGACGCGCTGTTGCTGCGCGTGGAGACGTTGCTCTGCGCATCGCGCGCCACCACGTAATACGAGTAGGCGGTGTTCGCGGCGAGCCCGCTATCGACGAACGTCGTCCCCGGCGCCGTCGTGCTCGTGCCCGCGACAGAGCCCACCTTCACGCCACCGCGGTAGATGTCGTACGCCAATACTCCGATGTTGTCGCTGGCAGCTCCCCAGCTCAACGAAACGCTGGTGCCCGCCGCGCTACCCAGCAGGTTCGACGGCGCGGTGGGGGCTTGAGTGTCGGCCTGGCACTGCGGAGGCGTCACGTACACGGTGCTGCTTGCTTGAGAGACGTTGCCGGCGGCGTCCCTCGCGTTGACGTAAAGGCCCCACCGTACGCCGGGAACGAGCGTGAGGGCCGCCGAGCGTGCGTTGCCGTCCAACGACCGCATCAGCTGGCCATCGTGAAATACGTCGTAGAACGCGACGCCCACGTTGTCCGAAGAGCCAGTCCAAGACAGCGTCCCCGAATTGCAGGTCAGGTTACCGAGGGTTGGGCTACTGGGGGCGCTCGGAGGCTGCGTATCGTTGCCGGTGGCCGTCCACTTCTGGTTGTTCTGGTTGTTGCAGCTCCACAGGTGAACCGGTGAGCGGTCGGCCGTTGCCGCGTTCATCACGTCGAGGCACGATCCCGAAGCAGTGGACGAGATGCTGCGATCCGCATTCAACTTCCACTGTTGTGCAGGTTGACCGGTGCAATTGGCGATCGCGACCACCGTGCCACCGCCCGTGGTCGTCGTGCCCGTCTTGGGCTCGACGCACAGCGTGCTCTCGAATACACGCAGCTCGCCGGCGGCGGTGAAGGTGAAGCCTTGGTTGGCCCCGCCGTTGCACTGGTAGATCTGCAACGCGGTGCCGGGCGTCTTCGATGCGCCCTTGACATCCAAACAGCGCCCAGAAGCCACGCCCACGATCGGCGTGCCCGAAGCCAACCCCTGTGAGCCGCGGACGACCTCAGCCTCCGGCGATCGGTCACCCGTGCTGCAAGCGAGTGGCATGACGCAGCTTGCCAATAACCCAAGCAACCAGTGATGCGTGCAGATGAACTTCATGACGACTCCTTGAACGGACCAGTGCCGAGTGCGTCGCTCGCGCGACGCGACCTCGACTGACTGCTAGCATTCGCGCTCGGCTCGCTGAAGCGATGTCCACGCGGGGCGTGACCAGCGAAACTCGCCACGTCAAAGACTGTGGCAGTGATGCTCGCCCAAGTTCGCTGCGCTGCGAAAAGCGCTATCCGGACGACGTTTTGTCTGCTATGCGAGACATTAGATGGCGAACGATGTGGTCGGCGGCCTAGAACCGCTGAAAATCGAAGCGGACGTGCTGATCGTCGGCGGCGGAATGGCGGCGTGCTGGGCGGGCATCTCCGCGGCCCGAACCGGCGCCAAGGTGGCGCTGGTCGACAAAGGCTACGTCGGCACGAGCGGCGTGACCGCGACCGCCGGCCCCGGACACTGGTGGGTATCCCCCGAGGGTGACGCGCGCAAGCAGGCCATCGACAAGCGCATGGGCGTCGCATACGGCTTGGGCGACCCGACTTGGATGGAGCGCATCATCGACACCACGTGGCGCGTTCTGCCCACGCTGTCGAAGTACTATCGCTTCAACGTCAACGACAAGGGGGACACTGTCTACAACGCGCTGCGAGGCCCAGAGTACCTGCGCGCACTGCGTCGCGCCGCGGTCGACGCGGGCGTGACAATCCTCGACCAGAGTCCGGTGCTCGAGCTGTTGCTCCACGACGACGGCTCGGTGGCGGGAGCGAACGGCGTGCGCCGCCAAGAAAACCGCGCCTTCACGGCCCGCGCGGGCGCCACGATCCTCGCCACCGGTGGCGCAGGATTCCTCGGCGGCCTGCTCGGCAGCAGCACCAACACGGGCGACGGCCATTTGATGGCGCTCGAAGTGGGCGCCGAGCTCTCGGGCATGGAGTTCTCTAACGAGTATTCAATCTCCCCGGCGTGGAACTCGACCCGCACGCTCATTTACTCGTACGCGCGCTACTTCGACGAAGCGGGCACCGAGCTCGATGTGCTCCCGACGAACTACGTGCTGGAGCGGGCGCTGGTGAAAGGCAAGGTCTTCGCGCTGTTGAACGAGTGCCCGGAGCCCCTGCGCAAGGCGCTCCCGCAAATTCAGCCAATGACGCTCTTACCGTTCGTGCGCAAAGGCATCACCGATGTGTACGAAGAGCCGTTCGAGGTCAAACTGTTCCCCGAGGGGACCATTCGCGGCACGGGCGGGCTGCGCATCGTGGGTGAGCAGTGCGAGACGACCGTCCCCGGGCTATTTGCGATCGGGGACACGGCGACGCGCGAGCTGATTGCGGGGGCCACGAGCGGGGGTGGCTCGCCCAACTCGGCTTGGGCTCTGACCTCGGGCCTGCTCGCAGGGGAGGGCGCGGTGGCACTCGCCAAGAGTCGCGGTAGACGACTCCACGACAAGGTGCGTGCGCAAGGCACGGTGGGGCTTCGCCCGCGCAGCAACGTGAAATCGGTCGACCGCCGGCGCGTCCTCAAAGCCGCCCAAGACGAGATCTTGCCGCTCGACAAGAACGTGTTCCGCTCCGGCCCCAAGCTGCGTGACTCGCTGGGGGTCTTGGAGTCGGCCTGGCGCGAGCTACGCGATCACGACTACGCCACGGGTGCGGACGCGGTCATCGCGCGCGAGACCGCGAGTGTGGTAGCGACGGCGCGCCTCAGCTACAGCGCGGCATTGGCTCGCGACGAAAGCCGCGGCCTGCACCAACGCGAAGACATCCCCGAGCAAAAGCCGGAACAAGCGCGTCGCCTGCTGATTGGCGGCCTCGACGAAGTGTGGACGAGGCCCGAAGCGCGGGCGGAATGGAGGCCCGAACATGTTTGAGCTAATCGTTCGCGACCGTTGTGACGGTTGCAATCGTTGCGTCCAAGTGTGCCCCACGAACGTGCTCGAGCGCGGTCCCGACGGCATCCCGGTCGGTGCGCGCGTCGAACAGTGCCAGACGTGCTTCATGTGCGAGCTGTACTGCAAGGAAGACGCGATCTACGTCGGCCCCGACCGCGACAAGCGCGAGCCGGTGAACGAGGCGGAGATCGTCGCGTCCGGGCTCCTCGGCCAGTTCCGGCGCGACTCCGGTTGGGACGAATGGGCGGAGCACCCCGAGTACGACAATCAGATCTGGAAGCTCGGTCCGTTCATCCAAGCGGGGGGGAAGCGGTCCGTCGAGCGAGTCACGCTGCGCATCGCCGAGCGGGAACGACAGAGCGTGCCGGCTCCGGCTGCCGCGCTGAGCGAACCGAAGACGCCGCCCTGAGACGCGTCTCTCACAAAATCACACCGTCTCCCTTAATATGCCATCGCGAATTTTGAACGATAACACACCGCTCTCGGGCTATCGAACTAGACATTGTCCCTTATAGTATCTTTACTCCACGCAGGAGCCCGAACGCTCTGAAGTTGACGGCCGTCGCCTGATCGGGCCTCCGCTGGTCCCAAAGAAGGAATGCTCATGGCAAATGCACGACAACTCAAATTAGGCGCGCTGTTGGTCGGCGTCGGTAACGATCCGCTCGGCTGGCGTGAGCCGGATGTCGCGGGTAACGCGAGCGTCGACATCCGCTGGTTCATCGAGAACGCGCGGCTGGCCGAGGAATCGAAATTCGACTTCGTCTTCATGGTCGACAGTCCGTTCATCACGCCCGATACCACGCCGCACTTCCTCAACCGCCTCGAGCCGCTCACGCTGCTTTCGGCGCTTGCGGTGTCGACCTCGAAGATCGGGCTGATCGCCACGCTCACCACCTCCTACTGGGAGCCGTACAACGTCGCGCGCCTGTTCGCGTCGATCGACAACATCTCGCAAGGTCGAGCGGGCTGGAACGTGGTCACGACGGGCCTGGAAGGCGCGGCCAAGAACTACGGCCGCGAGGAACACTTCGATCACGCCGTTCGCTATCGCCGGGCCCACGAGTTCGTCGAGGTCGTGCGCGGGCTGTGGGATAGCTACGAAGACGACGCTTTCCCGCGTGACAAAGCGTCCGGCGTATTCCTGGACAAGGCCAAGCAGCACGCCCTGAACCACAAGGGCGAGTTCTTCTCGGTCGCAGGGCCACTCGCTCTGTCGCGCTCGAAACAAGGCCATCCGGTGCTATTTCAAGCCGGGATCAGCAACGACGGACGCAGGCTCGGCGCGCACATTGCCGATGGCTTGTTCGCCGGCGTCGAAAATTTCGAAGACGCTCAGGAGTACTACGCCGACGTCAAAGCGCGCGCCGCCGCTCTGGGACGCGACCCCGACCTGATCTACGTCACGCCCGGTCTCAATCCCGTGATCGCCGAGACGGACGACGCGGCCCGAGAGCTCGCTTCGGACGTGAAAGAGCAGGTCGACGTCGACAAGCTGGTCGTCGCGCTGGGGCGCCCCTTCGGCTACCACGATTTCCGTCAGTACCCGCTCGATGGTCCGTTCCCGGACGTCTCGCACTTGAGTCTCAACAGCTACAAGGGCCACGCGGAGCGCATCGTCAAACGCGCGCGCGACAAAAGCTGGACCGTGCGCCAAGCAGCGCTGTCCATGTCGGAACGTCGTCAGGCCTTCGTCGGCTCGCCCAAGACCATCGCCGACGAGATCGAGCGCTGGTTCGTGGAGCACGCCGCCGACGGCTTCAATCTGCACATCTCACGGCCGAGCGAGTTCAAGAAATTCCGCGAGCAAGTGCTGCCCATCCTCCAGCGGCGCGGCATCTTCAAGACCGAGTACTTCGCGGACACGCTGCGAGGCCACCTTGGGCTACCCGTGCCTGCGAACCGTTGGGCCGCGAGCCCAAAGACACAAGCCGCCGAGGTTGAACGAAGCGAGGTCGAACGCGTCGCGGTGGGCGCTCAGCTCAGCTAAAGAGAGCGCACCGAGCGGTCGAATGCGCTGCACGCGGTCCGCCAGCTCAGCGAGCTCTGACGCGAGCAAGTTGCGGTTGACCGTCAGATTCCGCGCTGCGCAACTCTTGCGAGCCATGCGTCGCGCATGCGCTCGTACCACGGCCGATCGAGCTCGAGATCGGCTAAAACCCGTGAGCGCCAAGAGGCGTAGGCACCCGGTCGCGCTTCGTAAAGCACGACGCCATCGCGCAGCAGCTCATCGAGCAGTGGAACGCCGGGGTCGTCAAGCGAACTGACGTCAACCTCGAAGCCACTCGCGTGGCTGAGCTGGGCGCCAACTTCGAGCAAGTCTGCCGACGGCGTAAGCAGCGCCACATCGACATCCGAAGCTTCACGCGCGTCGCCACGCGCACGCGAGCCGAATAGCAACGCGAGCGTCACGTCGCCCCGCGCGTGGAGCACTGCTGGCACGACTGAAACAGTCCGTTCTCGGCGGCACGGTGCCACAGCGTTGAGCCTTGCGTGCCGACGCAGGAAACCCACTACTAGGGTAGTCGGCCCCTAGCCCTCCGCATCGATCGAGACTAGCCCTGGGCAGCTCTGCCATGGCTACCCAACCAATCGACGGCCCGAAAAAATCAGCGCTTTTTCGACTACTACGCGAGCCCACGCTGCATTTTTTCGCGATCGCGGCGGCCGCGTTGTTGGTGCAGCACTTGGTGGTCGGTAACGCGAACACGATCGAGCTGACGCCCGCGCTCAAAGCCGACCTCGCGCGACGCTATCACGATCAGATGGGTCGACCCGCAACCCCTGCCGAAACAGAAGCCATCGTCGCCAACTGGAAAGCCGAAGAAGCGCTGTATCGTGAGGCGCTGCGGGAGCGGCTCGATCGCGATGACCCCGCAGTGCGCAACCTACTCGTGGGCAAGATGCGCGAGCGCTTGCTACTGCAGACCCCCATGCGCGAGCCAAGCGAGGCTGAGCTGCGACAATTCCTCGAGCAACATCGAGCCGACTACGAGCTCCCCATACTCTACGAGCACGAATACGCGGTCTATCTAAAGGCTGCTCCCGGCGCCGCGGAGCTTCGCGCCAAGCACGAGCGTCAACTCACGGCCGGCGCGACGCCCGCTTCGCTCGGTTTGCGCAGCACGGTCGCCAATGTGAACCGTGCGCGAATCGTGCAGGAATTTGGCCCTGAAATCGCCGATGAGATTCCTCGGCTTCCGCCGGGGCAATGGCGCGCGCTCGAGACCAGCGATCGTTTGCTGTTGGTCAAGCTGAACGGCACCCAAGGCGGGTTGGCGGCCCCCGATGTGTTGCAAGAACAGTTGCTCGCGGGTTGGAAGGCCAGCCAAGCACAGAAGATAGTGGACCAAGCGACAGACGCCGTGACGCGGCGCTACCGCTTCGAGGACAAGGCCCGCTGATGCGGCTCCTTCTCTGGCTATTGCTGCTACTCGCAATGTCGCTGGTCGCGCCGCGAGCAAGCGCACATTCTTACGATGCCGCGACCTTGACGCTGACCGAAGTGGCAGATGGACAGTTCGCCATCGATTGGCAGACCACCGCCAAAACGCTCGCTGGCCTGCGCGAGCCCGCGCAGTACCCGACATCGTGCCAGCAGCAAGGCCCGCGGCTCGAATGCGGGCAACGCGGCTTAGTGGGCACGATCGATTTTCCGTGGCTGGCCGGCGGAGAATCGAGCGTCACGGTGTTGATTGATTGGAAGAACGGCTCGCGCCTGTTGCGCGTGGTCAACGGCCGATCGCCGAGCCTCACGGTGTACGGCATTCCAGCATCCGCCGGCTGGCACTTCTTTTTGCCGATCGCGCTGGACTACACGCGCCTCGGCATCGATCACATCCTGACCGGCTTCGATCACCTGATGTTCGTGCTGGCCGTCACCATCTTGGTCCAACGCCGCAAAGCGCTGATCGCGGCCATCAGCGCTTTTACGGTTGCCCACAGCCTGACCTTGGCCGCCACCGTGCTCGGCTGGTTGAGCCTGCCATCGGCCGCCGTAGAAACGACGATCGCACTCTCGATCGTACTGGCGTGCGCCGAGTGCCTCCGCCCCACGGACTCGCTCGCGCGTCGGTCTCCGTGGCTGGTCACGTTCGCGTTCGGCCTCCTGCACGGAATGGGCTTCGCGTCTGCGCTGCTCGAAACGGGCTTGCCCGAAAAGCACGTGCCCACGGCGCTGTTGTTCTTCAACGTCGGCGTGGAGCTCGGCCAGCTCGCAGCCATCGCGCTGTTCGTCGGCGTTGGCTGGCTCGTCACGCGCATCGAACGACGCCCCGTCTGGACAACCCGCGCGTTCGTGTACGCGATGGGTTGTGTTGCGGCCTATTGGTCGCTGGAGCGGGGCGTCGTGATGTTTAGCGGGTAGCACTACTTGATCGTCACTTCGCCGGCATCGAGCGAGATTTGATAGTAGCCGTGCGAGTCCCAGTTAATCGTTTCGTTCTTTTGCGTCACGGTGCCGCCGGTAGTCGTGATGCGAACGCACATGTTCGGCGGGAAGTTTGCCGGCAGCGTCCAGGTTGCGCTGGTCGTTGCCGACGCGGGGATCAGCTTTTGGCCCTGCCAGTACGCGCCGACGTTCGTCATGCCTTCGACCCAGTAGCCGTCCGACACCGCCTTGGACATTGCACCGGTCACACTCGCGATCGGGATCGGTTGGTACGTGCCGTTCTGACCGTCGAAGCCGTGAATCACGTAGATGCGCCACTTACCCGCGGCGATCTGCCCGCTCAGGTTAGCGGTGTCCGCGCCGGTCGGAGGCAAGTACGCGGGCAGCAAGAACGGATCGGTCGCGTCGCGCGGGGATACTGCCGGGACGCCGCCGCAAGGACCACGATTTTGGAACAGCTTGGCTGGAGCCGCGAAAGCCCTCCACCCCTCGGCACAATTGGGGGCCGCCATACTGCGCACGTCGACGCCATACTTCGTCTTTAGGTTGGTTTGAGCGGTCGTTACCTCGCCTTGCGAAGCCGTCCCGGGGTGCGTTTGAGTATGATTGGCAATCTCTTGTCCATCGGCGATCGTCGCCTTGTAGTCGTTGCTCGAAGAGCTCGCGATTAAGAACCAGGTGAAGCGCCCGCCGGTCGCTTTCAACGCATTGTAATTCGCCATCTGCGACGGCGTGTTGTCGTCGAACGTGAACGACGCAGCGCCCTTGAAGCCCGCCCAGTCGATTACCTTCATGCCGCCCGCAGCACCGGCTGGCTTAGCGACACCCGTCGTACTCGGAGCTAGCGAGAGGTTGTCGCACTTGAACGTTGCGGCCGGCCCCGCGCCTCCGGTGCCAACCGTGCCTCCGCCTGCACCCGCGCCCGCTCCGCCCGCAGCCGCTCCGGCGGCACCCGCTCCGCCGACTCCGCCGCCACTCGTGCCTCCTCCACCCGCACCTGCAGCGCCACTCGCGCCCGGCGCCCCTGCGGTCGGCGCCGCACCGGCCGTGTTGCCGCTCGGTCCACCCGCGGTGCCCGCACCGCCACTACCGGTCGTCGGACTGCCCGCGACGCCAGTCCCGCCGCCCGTACTCGGCTTGCCTCCGGTTGCGCTGGTGCCAGCCGCCGAACTGCCTGAACCGCTAGCGCCACCGCCATCAGAAGGGTCAGAAGAGCAGGCAGTTATCGATAACACAACGGCACAGGCGGAAATCAGTTGCTTCATATACAACGCGCCTCCGGGCGCTCACGGGCAGAGTGAGGGACGACTCAGCGGACAAAGTTAGCACGTCGGCAACGCAATCAAACCGCTGTTGAAAGAGCCTTAACAAAACCCCGCGAGGACTGAAAAGGTAAACCGCGAGCGGACTAGAGAGGTGACGCAGCCGGAAGATTGCACGATGGCCGGATAAAGCCTCGATGACTTCGCGTGGCTCACCCCCGGTCGCCCGCTCGACGCTCTCCCCCAGTGATCCAAGCGCGGCCCGCGACGCGGGGCGACGCGACGGGAAGAGTCAGTCGCCAATCGAGCTATGCGACGCCACTCGAGCCCTGAGCCCGCTAACCAAACCCAAGCTTGGGGGCGGGATTTGTTGGGCAAGCGGACGCGGGCGGCATGCAACGGCGCGTAGCTTGCTCAGCGGCTTTCGCTCGGAGCGCGAGGTTCATGCCGCGCTTCCGTTCGTCGTTCACGGCTTGGCGGAGCGCAGCGAGACCCGCTCGAGGAACGCTTGCGCCTCGGTGGGGCTTCGCAATCGTTGAAATTCGATGTGCGCGTACGCCGGATCTCGCATGCGCGCGTCGTAGCGCGTGCGGATACGGCCGTGGCTCTGCAGGGACCACAGAAGCACGGATTTTTTGCTGAAGAACGTGGTGCGAAACGACTCGCGGTTACCGGTGCCGGGCCAAATTTCGGCTTTGGTCCAGGCGCGGAAGAGCGCGCGCTTCAAGCCCTGGAGCAGGGTCCGACGCAGGGAGTAGTCGAGCCAGATGACCGCGGTGACGTCCTGCCATTTGAGCGGCAGGGTTCGATCGTAATTTCCGTCGAGCACCCAGCGCGGCTGGGCGAGGGCCGCGCGGAGACGGCCAAAGAACACGTCGTCCGGGGACTCGGACCAGTTCGGATTCCAAAACAAGGCATCCATCTCGATCAATGGGAGCTCGAGCGTCGACGCGAGCTGCTTCGCGAAAGTGGACTTGCCGCTCCCTGATGCGCCCACCACGTTGACCCGCGCGAAGCGTTCGCTCATGAGGCCGGAACTAGCGATTCGTTCAGCGGGCGCGCAGCGATCACGTGACGCAGCCTTCAGGCTTGAAGATGCGCTCGACGGACGCGGGATGCTGCAACAGTTTTTCGGGCGTGCGCCGCGGTCGGCGGACGAGTTCTCCAGCGCAGTTCGGGCACGTGCCGTCAAGTGTCTCGATCGCGCAGCGGGTGCAAAACGTGCACTCGAACGAGCAGATGTAGGCGGCGTCCGAATCGCCGCTCAGATCTCGATTGCAGCATTCGCAGTTGGGTCGCAGTTGCAGCATCGGAGCGCCTTCAGTGGTTCTGAGCCTGGTCTCCCCTGACTGAATCGCCGCCGGTCGAATCCGGGGCCAGGCGCGGACTCGAGTCTGATGTGACCGGCACGGACTGCATCTTATTCCTGTTTCAAAACCGAATAAATGACACTCCTGGCCAAACCACGGTGTTGTCCAGCGACCGCGCGTGACAGCTCTGTAATGAAACGACTTGCACTGGCATCGCTCAGCGGCGCGATATCGAGAGCGCGTAAAGAGCGTGCTGCGTACGTGCAGTAAGTCGTTGCGCATCGGTCATCGACCGCTAGATTCGGGCGAATGAAGCTCCTTCGCAGCCACTTCCTCCCTTCCATTCTCGCCGTCTTCACGCTCGCGGCATGTTCATCGAACAGCGCGAGCGACACAGGAGGCGCCTGCAACGAGCTGGCGCACGACGGCTCGACGCATAGCGTCGCACTTGCGAGCAATCCCGCTCCCGCGCCAGTCGGGGGGACCATCAGCGAGGGCAACTACGTGCTCACGACCGCGCGGCTGTTCAACGTGCCCGGGAGCGTAGACATCAAGCGCCAGCTGGGCGTTTCGCTCGCGGTGCGAGGCGACGTGATCGAACAAGTGACCCAGCTCGACGGTGCGACCGAGCGGAACTCGTTCAAGTTCACGGTTGCAAGCACGATGCTCTCGTTGGTCGACACGTGCGCCGGCTCGAGCGCCGTGACTCACGGATTTAGTGCCACCCCGACCCAGCTGGAAACGTTTACCCAGGAAGCGGGCACGACCTACACGCTCCACCGCATTTTCACCAAGCGCTGAGCGGCGCTGACATCATGGGTCGCTCCGCAGGAGTGGGCGGCACGAAGCGTGGACCGCCTGCCAACCACCGCTAAGGAACGACTCCCACCGCATCGACGACGAGCGTGCCACTCAATACTTTGAGCTGCACGCGATGCGCTCCGGCCGCCAATCCGCGCAGTGAGAAGGTTTGATACAGCTGGCTCGCGGCTCTGGTGGCCGCCGAAGCATTCACGACCATTCCGTCGACCCGCACCTCGAGCTTCGCGGAACCGTTGTTCTGGCCCAGAACATCCAAGCCGGTCCCACTGAAGGCGTACTCGAGGCTTGCGCCGGCGGCTCGGCTCGTAGAGAGGGAGCGCTGGTAGTCGAACATGCCCTTGCCGAGCTCGTGCGCCCAGCTACCCCCATAAGTCAACTTGGGCACGGGCGGCGAAGCGACGGTCGCGGTTTCGAGATTGTCGAGGAGCTCGGAATAGTAGGGCGGGTGTCCCTCCACCTTTCGTACTTTCAAATTGTCGAAGCGCGTAAAGTAATAGCCACTGGCGAGATCTACCCGCCCGGCGAGCCGTAGCTCGGGGTCGGAGTAGGTCGCAAGCAGGGTCTTGTCGAGGAAGGCGGTGACTTCATTCCCGACCACCTGCAGCGAAAGGTTGTGCCAAGCGTCGTAGGCCGCGTTGAAGCCTGCAATGGTCACACCCCCGGTGCCCGTCACGACATTGCCACCGGCTACCGACATGCCGTCAACGAGTAGCTGCCAGCTGCCGTCGAACTGAAACTTCAGCATGTACGGCGTGCCGCTAATCGTGTGGGAGTTGGTCCCGCCTTGCTGACGAGCCCCGATGGCCGCGTAGTTGTTGCCGCTTTGGAGGTTGTTGCTTTCGAAAGAGACGTCGACGCTGGCTTCGTAGTCGAGCCAGCGGTTCTCACCCACTCCCGTGATGGGAGCGCCGTCGTTCCAAGTGCCTCCGAGACCCATCGAGAGCCGATCGACTTGCTGACGGAGCACGTAGTTCGTCGAGCCAGCGGGTAGGAAGGCCTCGAAGGCACCGTTGCGATCGCACAAAAAGCGCGGCATCACACTTTGCGAACCTCCGCGGGAGGTCACGTAGCTCTCGGTACCCAGGGCCTGTCCACCCATCCCGATCAGCGCGACCGTCTTTTTCGAGTAGTCGAAGTCATCGGCATACAGCACGGTGTCCGAAGAATCTGGCGCCGAACCGTCTGCGTTCGTGTCGAGCACGCTGCGCGCACCCTCCACCGGTAGCGGGACCGCGTACTCTGCCTTGTCTACGTTCACCGAAGTCGTTGCGGTGAGAATCGAGAATGGGTTGACCACCAGCGTGTACACGCCGTTTGCGCCGGCGGCAGCGCTGCAGCGATAGCGCATGTAGTTACTGTTGAAGGCTTTGCCAGCCTCCGCAGCTCGGGTCTCCCAAAGCTCGAGAGACGGACTGCCGTCGAGCATCATGTTGGTCGCGCGCACCTGGTACGTCTTCTTCGACTCACTGTCGTTCACGAACACCGTGCTGAAATTTCGCTTGTCCGGAGCCGCCAGCGTCAAATAGTTCGGTGTCCCATTGCGACCGTTGACGGGGTTGGTGCCGGTGGCTCCGGTAGCGCTCGCCTGCGGCACCAGTCGCCAGATGCCGTTCGTATTGCCCGGATTTTCCCAGCCCGCCTTGGCGAACCAACTGAGGTGTCGCAAAATCTGCAAGCCTGCATCGTAGTGGATCCAGCCGGACCACGGATCTCGGGCACTCAGCAACTCTTTGAACGAGTATTGCCCACCCTCGTAGAAGGAGCCGATCGCCGGCTGATAAACGAAGTGCGATCGCCGTGAGTTGACGAACCCTTTGATGATGGTGTTGCCCATCTCCAGCGGGCCGCCGATACCGCCGATGCCGGTGCCCGCCAGGGTCGGATCTTTGGTGTTGTTGCTAGGTCGAAAGGCGGTATTGCCGAAGGTCGCCTGCGCCTCGCTATTCCAAACCTCCTTGTCGAACTGCTCAGCCAGCTTCTTGAAGTTGCCCGCGCTGTCATCGTCGGTGTTGTAGTGGTACCCCGCGACGGAAATCGCATCGCGCAGGGTCGCGTCACTCACGGCGGTGCCACCGAAGGAGCCGATGCCGACTTCGTCCGAGATCACGACGCGGATACTTTGATACAGCGCTTGCTCGGTGGGACTGTCGAAACCGGTCGTGTCCGCCTTGATCCGGGAGGCGTACTGTTTGACCCACGCCAAATCCGGGGCGCGCTCGTTGAGGCCCGGGTTCACGTAGTCCACCATGTAACCGTAGCTGCGGTATGCGGCTAAAATACTGTTCTTGAACCAGGTGTAGACCTTGTCGTTCGTGTTTGCCCAGCCCGGCGCGTTCCAGCGCAGAATGCTCACCTTCAACTTCGGGTTCAGCTTCTTCGCGTCGGCCGCGAGTTGGAAGCCCTGACTCCGCTTGACGTTGGCCGCTTCACTCGCGAGGCGCATCGTGGCCGGATCGGGACCCGTGGAGTTGTTTCGGTCGTTGCCCATCTCGACCTTGACGTGAGTCATGACCGGATGTTCGCCGCCGAAGAGGATCGCGAGAAGCTCCGCGTACTTCTCCGGATGCTCGGACTTGTAGTCCATCAGCAGCTCACTCGTGCCATTGGCCGTGAGCACACCGAACCCTTTGAACGTGAGCCCGTTCAGATTGTTCGCTTTGACGTCGTTGCCGTTTACGTTGATCGCCGTCACCGCAGTGCCAGCGTCGATCGCTTCGCACGCCACGGGGTCGAATGCGCCACCCGCCCCGGCGCCCGCTCCGGCGCTCCCAGCGGTTCCCGCGCTTCCAGGAGACGAGCCGCCCGCTCCAGAGGCAACTCCGCCGGTCGCGGCCGGGTTCCCTGCTTGCGCACCAGAGCCGCCCGAGGGAAGTGGGCTCCCGGCCGAACCCACCGAGGCGCCACCCGACGCGGACGACCCTCCTTGGCCAGACCCCGCGCCGATTCCGGCCGCTCCCGCCGCAGGCGCCAGCTGTTCATCCCCGGTGGACGAGCTGCTGCAGGACAGCGTGAGGCAAGTGAAAGCAATCAGGGCTGCGCGAGGTCGATTCAGATTCGTCATGCTGGTTGGAAGGGCGGAATGCTCCGATGCCCGTAAAGCAGTGCCGAATACCGTTATTTTCCGCTCATATAAAAGCGGAGCGCCCGCAAAAACAAATGCGCCGCAGCCCTGAAAGCGAGTTCCCGCGTCGGTCGGAGGCGGCTCAGCGCAAGAAGTTCTGAACGGCCCAGACTTTGCCGGAGGCGGTCGTGTAGAACCCGCAGGCAACCTTGGTGCTCGTTGTGCTCGTCATGTTGATGAAGTGCCCGTACTTCTGAAAGCAATCACCGTCGCAGGGGGTCATATCCGGCGGCCCCTCGTCCCACATCTGTTGCATGCAAAGGGAGATGACTTGATTGTTGGAGGAGTAGCCGGGACATTCATTCTGCGCGCCGCTCGGCTGGCAAATCTTGTCGGAAAAGCCAGCGTGGGCTTTGTTTTTGCCGGCGTCGTACTCGGCCATTTGATCTGCGCATGCTTCTCCGTCCATTCTGCGCTGAAGCGGCGGCAGACACGCGCACTGGGTGCGGAACTGATTGATGCGATCGACGCAGTCTTGGTGGAGATCACCGCTGCTCGCCGGTGCCTGCAGCTTGCAAGCCAGGTTTTGTACGCAGCCGCCCGTGCCCCCGCTCGCAGGCGCACCGCCGCTCCCCCCGCCCGCGTTGGCGGCCGACCCGCCATTGGACGAAGCACCACCGCGACCAGCGCTGCCTCCAGCGCCGCCGGGCGAACCGCTGGCCCCGCCGCTTCCCGAGGTGCCGGGGCTGCTGCCCGCTTGAGGACTCGCGGCGCCTCCGCCGTTCGCGTTGGCGCTGCCGCCGCTCGAAAACGCGCCGCCGCCGCCGGCGCTCGCTTGGGAACCCGAGGCGCCGCCGGTCTGCGCTGATCCGCCCGTCGCGCTGCCCCCGCGGCCGGCTCCTGCGTTAGACGGCCCGGCGTCAGTGCTGCCGCAGCCGACGACCAACGCGAAGCAGCCCACCCAGAGTCGATCGACGCGCATGAAGGTAACGTGCCGAATTCGACAAGGGGGGGCAACCCGTAAAGTGCGAAATGTCGCCGAGCAGCGCTGACCCGAGCGAGCACATGTATGTCAAAGGCGGCACTCACGGAAGTGGGCACGGAAAAGTGAACGACAGAAAGATCTCCTCGCGCATTCGAACCCTCGCTACGCTGAGCAACCGCGTCTACCCCGCGCGCGCAAGCGCTAGCGGCCACAGCTCACCGAGACAGAAATCAAACATGCCGCTTGCTGCAACAGACCCGGCCCCTCGATGCACGGCCGCGACCGCCGCGCCGCGGGTGGGGATGTGGGTAATTTCGACCCTGCTTGCCCTCACCTCCAGCGCGGGCGCTCAGACGCCCGAGGTCGTGAACGTGTCGGTCGATGCGACGACCTCGGGCTCGCCGATGCAGCGCGTTTGGCCGTTCTACGGCTACGATGAGATCAACTATACGACGACCGCGGAGGGCCAGGCACTCATCGACACCCTCGTCGCTGCGCACACGGCGCCCGTGTACATTCGAAGTCACTATCTGTTCAACAGCGGTGACGGCAGCCCGGCCTTGAAGTGGGGCTCGACCAACGTCTACAGCGAAGACAGCGGAGGGAACGCGGTCTTCAGCTGGGCGCTGACGGACGGGATTTTCGATACGCTCGACGCGGCCGGTGCGCGCCCATTCGTCGAGCTCGGCTTCATGCCCGAGGCGCTCTCTTCGCACCCCGTGCCGTACCGAAACTCCAGCACCGCCACGTTCGACGGGGGCTGCTTCTATCCGCCAACGGACTACACGAAGTGGGCATCGTTGATTCGCACCTGGGCGAGTCACGCGAACGAGCGATATCCTAACGTCGAGGATGCTTGGCTCTGGGAGTTGTGGAACGAACCCGATATCCCGTACTGGAACGGCACTTTCGAGGAATACGCCGAGCTCTACGACCACACCGAAGCGGCCCTCCACGACGTGCTTCCCCGCGCGCGCCTCGGCGGGCCGGCCGTCGCTGGCGTGGGCAACGGGTTCCTGAAGAATTTCCTCGAGCATTGCGCGACGGGAATCAACGCCGTCAGCGGAGCCACCGGCACGCGCCTCGACCTCGTCACCTTCCACGCGAAGGGCGGAGTTTCCCTCAGCGGCGGTCATGTGCAGATGAACCTTGGCGGACAGCTGCGCCTTCACCGCGCGGGTTTCAAAACCGTCGCTGCGTTCGATCGATACAAGCAAACACCAATCTACATCACCGAAGCAGATCCGGAAGGTTGCGCCGCGTGCCCGGTGAGCAGCCAGCCTGCGAATG
>Ga0247740_1000352_pt1 | contig 23576 bp, 18 predicted proteins | sample UWRJL148409B2_FD_180942 | JGI IMG/M metagenome (GOLD analysis project Ga0247740, IMG submission 180942) | Plant litter microbial communities from Arlington Agricultural Research Station in Wisconsin, United States - UWRJ-L148-409B-2 | ecosystem: Environmental > Terrestrial > Plant litter >...
AAAACCGCGGAACGGTGATGGCGTTCTGGTGCACTTGTTATCAAGTGGGCAGCATCGTCGCCAGCGGCTTTGCGGCCTATCTGCTGCGCCGAGACGGCTGGCGCGCGGCGTTCTTCGGGCCGGCGTTGGCGATGCTCGCTGTCGCAGCGTTGATTTTCTTGTTTTTGAAACGCGGCGATCAGCCGGCTCGAACGCCGACACTGGCAGAGGCGGATCTCGACCGCGAGGCGCGACGGCTTGCTCAGCGCGCGGCGCTGAAAAACCCCGTGCTCTGGTCTTTCGGCGCGAGCTACTTTTTCATCAAATACGTGCGCTATGCCCTGCTCTTTTGGCTGCCGTACTATTTGCACGACACGCTCGGCCACGCCGTCGACCGCGCCGCCTACGTTTCGAACGCCTTCGAGGCGGGAGGTATCGCGGGCGTGATCGTGATTGGCATGCTGTCCGACCGCGTCCGTTTGTTTTCTCGCGCCATGATCTCGATGCTCAGCCTATTTGGACTCGGTATCGCACTGCTGCTCTGCGCCGCACTCCCGAAAAACGAGGTTTGGCTCACCGTGGGCGCGCTGGCACTGGTCGGCGCGCTGCTCTTCGGCCCGGACGCTTTGCTTTCGGGGGCCGCGGCGCAAGACGTGGGCGGCGCGGCCGCAGCGGCCACCGCGACTGGCTTGGTCAACGGTGTCGGCTCGCTCGGCGGCATGCTCGAAGGCTTGAGCCTGCCCGCGATCAGCGCCCACTTCGGCTGGCAGGCCATGTTCCCCTTGCTGGCCGCGCTCGCGCTGGGCGCGGCCATGGCATTGATTCCCGCGGCGCGAAGACCGGATACGCGGATTGCACTGGGGGCAGGCTAGCCACGCTTCCCGCGGGCAGCTCTTACTTGTGGCTTAACCTGCCACAGGGGCGGACGTAGTGAAGGGTGATGCGCCCTCAGCAAGCCACCGACCGAAGTAGCGAGGCAATGTCTCGCCTTCGTCATTTCGTCGAAAAGTCGAACCGCGTGGATAGCCACCGCGACTCGCCAGGACTCGCGAGCTGCAAACGGGACGCCCGCGTCCCGACTCCGCCCGCCTACGACGAAGAAGAAGACGGCCCGATTACTACCCGTTGGGCGACCGGCTGATTTGGCATTGGTCTTACGCCCATGGGCGTAAGAAAGGGGCGCGGCAGCCATTCTGTGCGTTTTTCCTCTGCTCCGGCTGCGGCCGAGTCGGCCAAGGGCGAACGCCGGGAGTGCCGGCGAGCGTCCATTCCCGAAGTGATCGCTCATCAAGAATCGATCACGTCGACGTCGATCACGTTGCGGTTGCGTTCTTCGAGCGCTTCGGGCTCGGCAGTAACCCGTTCGATCAATGCCAGCGTGCGTTCGACGAGCGCGGTGAGCTCGCCTTCGATGCTCTCGGGAGCGCTACCGGCACTGGTGACGATGATGCGCGAGGTCATGGCGCGCAATTGTGCCGATAGCGCGAGCAACGTGCGGCGCTGATTGGGCGTGGCGACGGGCGACGGTTGCTCGGCAATCCGCTGCGCCAGCGCGTTCGCGCTGCGCAGTGCTAGCAGAAGCGGGCTTGGCGCAGTGCCCGCGCGGCTAGCCTGGACGTAGCTGGCCACGGCGGCGACCACCCCGAGTGAACGCTGAGCAATCTCTCGGGGCTTGACGAGCTTCATGGCGCGTCAAGCTTAGCTTGTGCGACACGACGCTGCACGTGGGACGGGCCGGGCTCTGACACCGCGTTTGGCGCGGTGGGAGCTCAGTCTTGGCTCGGATAGGTGGCCAGGCCCCAACAACGTAAACGGGCATTGCTAGCGACGGCGCACGCTTGCCCCCCTCCGCCGAGCGTGAGGCTGCTGAATGCGCCGCTCGGTGGATTGCTGGCAGAGGGCCCCCAACAGCTCAGCGACCCGTCTTTCTTCGTGGCGCAATTTTGGCCGCCAGCACTGGCCACACTCGTGAACTGTCCTGGAGGCGGGCTCCATTGATCCGTGCCCCAACAGCTCACGCTACCATCTGCGCGGACGCCACAACTTGCCTCGTGCCCGGCCGCGACGGTCAGGAACTGCCCGCTCGGCGGGCTCGCTTGGCCGCCGCTATCGTTCCCCCAACAGGCGACCTCGCCGTTCGAGCGGATGCCGCAGCTGTGTCGCGTCCCTGCCGAGACGTCGCGGAACAGCCCGCGCGGCGGCGACGCTTGACCGGCGTCGTTTTTACCCCAACACGCGATCGCACCGTTGCTCTTGATGCCACAGGTGTGCGCGGTGCCCGCCGAGATACGCACGAACGCCGCAAGCGGCACGCGCGTTCGGCCGTCTACCGGCGAGCCCCAGCACTCGACACTGCCATTCGAGCGAAGGCCGCAGCTATGAGCGTCACCCGTCGCCACGCTGCGAAAGGTGGCGTCGGGCGCGCTCGATTGTGCGACGCCGTCATCACCCCAGCAATGCACACGACCAGCCGTGTCCAAGGCGCACGTATGCAGATGATCGCCGACAGAGACGCTGGCAAAAGTGCCCTCGGGCGGGCTCGCTTCGCCGAATGGATTGCTGCCCCAGCAGCTGAGCGTGCCATCGAGCCGAACGCCGCAGCTCACCGAGTCACCGGCGGCCACGGCTTGGAATCGAGCGTCCGGTGCGGACTGCAGTGAACAGGAGAGGCTACCGTCGGCGCGCAGCCCGCAGACGTTGCTTGCGCTCGACGACACGGAGCTGAACGTTCCGCGCAGCTGCTCGCCACTGGAGGCGACACCCCAGCAGGTCAGGCTGCCGTCGGTCTTGAGTCCGCACCCGTAATACGCGCCAACGGCTACGTCCTTGTAGGTTCCGGGTGGGACGGCACCCTGACCATAAAGATTGCTCCCGCTGCACGCGATCGCGCCGGCGCTCGTGAGCGCGCAATCGTGGTAGCGGCCCATCACGACCCGCGTGTAGCGACCGGAAGGAGGCGGCGGTAGCGCGAACGTCGCGTCGCTCCAACAGTCGACGGAGCCATCGAGCCGAACGCCGCATGAGTTACGCTCACCGGCCGTCACCGCGCTGAAGGTGCCCGCTGGCGGGCTTGCTTCACCGACTGAATCTTCTCCCCAGCACGCGAGTGAATCATCGGACATCACGCCACAAGCGTGAACGAGTCCGATGGATAGGCTCTTGAATGTGCCAGGAGGCGGTCGTGTTTTGGCCCTGCCGCTGTGCCCCCAGCAGGTCACTTTGCGATCACTCTTGAGCGCGCAGGCAAAGCTTTCGCCGACTCCGACTTGGAGCGTCGTTCGCTCGCAGCGTTCACCCCAGCTCCCAGCGGGGCAGCTGCAAACGAGGGTGCCGTTCGGCATGTTTACGAGCGCGCCACCATGCTCACAGCTCGGCCCACATCCGGCGCAGGTGGGCGCGCACTGCTCTGCGTTCGACCCGGCACTCGTCGCACCGCTCGCGCAGGGCGAACACAGGCGGTCGTGGACCGCAGACCCAACGCGCGACACGTAGCTCCCGGGATTGCACTGCGTCCAGACGCGGCAGTGCACGCCTTCGTCGTCTTCGACCGCCCAGGAACCGCCGGGACACGGCGGCTCGGGCTCCGGCTCCGGAGCGCTGCCCGCCGTCCCATCTCGCGCGTCGGAGCCAGCCTCCCCTGTCGAGCCGCCGGTCCCCGTCCCCGCGCCGGACTCGGACGCGCCGCCGTCGGCGCCTACACTTGCGCCTGCGTCCGCGTCTGCGTTTGAGGATGCCCCCGCGTTGCCGCGAGGTCGTCCACCCGCGCTACCAAGGGCCGTTCCGCTCGAGCCCCCAGAGCCTCCTTGCGCGGAGCCGCCCTCGTCCTCTGGCGCGAGGCCGCCGGCACCACTGGCTGAGCTTGCCGAGTCGGACTGCGGACTAGAACAAGATGCGCCACCGGCAATGAGCAACAGGGCAAGCGCGTAGCGCAAAAAAGATGTCACGACTTCAGATCCGGGAACGAAGAGCGCGCCGCTTGCGCATGAATGCGAAGCACGAAGCCACGCAGGTGAGATAAAGCCCGAGCGGCGAAGGCGCTCGGCGATCGACGGCGCAGCCCTCGGCGTTGGACGAGCTCGCCGTGGGGTCGGGCGACGATTCAGGTGCGTCTCCAGCCTCCGACTCGTCGCCATCGCCACCGGCTCCCGCGCTCAGCAACGGGGGGCTCTCGGCGGGTCGCGCAGGCGCGGCTCCCGCGGCACCTCCTGCGGTTTCGTCAATCGTGCCCGCGGGACCGAGATCGATCGCTGCACTGCCGCCGGCCCTGCCCGCGGCGGACACCGACACCGTTGCCCCTGAGCCGCCAGAAGGCGCACCGGCCGCGCTACTTCCACCGCCTCCGAAGGCCGTGTTCGTCATGCCACCTTGCATCTCGGGTGAACCGTCGGTCCCACCGCCGCCTCCGGCAGCGACCGGCTTGCCGTAGATGCTGACCAACGCGCTATCGAAGTAGTCGTGGTCGACGTTGTCCTGCATCACCACGACATAACAGCCCACGCATAAAACGTCCGGCACGAGCCAGTCGTAACGATGCTGACTGGTCGGGAGCCCATGCACGATGGTCGACTGAGCGCGCCTGCTCGCGTCGACGAGGTCGAGATCGTAGCCGATCCCCTCATGCAAGATGGTGTCTTCCCAGGTGATGACGACGGTACCGCCGACGGCCAACGTCACGCCCGACTTCGGGCTATCGAGCGCGATGTGCGCAGAGCTCGGGTTGGTAAAGGTCGAGACGCACAGCACCGTGGCGACCGCTGCACCGATGCACCGTTTGGGCAATCCGCGAGCGGATTGGAAGAGCCGAGACATTGCCGCGAGCGTGTCGCGGGACATGTTTCGGCTCGAAGTCCGAGCCTGCGGTTTTCGACAGTGGATAGTAAAAAGTTCATTGCGAGTCTGCGCGGCGCCGTTCCGATTGCTTAGTCAAATCGAATCGAAGGAGAGTGCCACTCGAGGGTCATGGTGCAGCCATCTAATGCCACGCGTCAATTTGCTGGTTTGGTGCTCGTGCCGGTGCTGTCCAAGCGCGCCGAAGAGCTCACGGACTTGCTGAAGACAATCGCCGCCGAGACGAACGCAGGCATGAGGGGTCAACCGGTCGCCGCGCCAATCATCGACTTTGCGCAGCTAGAGAAGGTTCACTTCGCGCGCTTCGTGCTGATCGAGAAAAGCGATCTGAAGGCAGACCCGGCCGTGCCGCTCGCTTCGAAAGACGAGGACTGGCCGCTACTCGCGTTCTCCACGAACTATGACGGCCCCGAGGGTAAAGACCAGTGTCGTGAGGACGAAGCCCTGCGCAGTCACATCGACGAGCTGGTGCACAAGGCCGGCCCTGGGCTCGAGCGGGTCTTCAGCTGCTGCCGCGGCTACCGCGAAGGTAGGTTGCCTGAATTTTTGCGGCGCAATCAGCGGCGCGCGAGCACATTTTACGTCGGCGCTTCGGGCCGCAGCCGCAATCAAATCCTGTGGGAAGCTTCCCTTCGACGGGATGTAGCTCGCATCCTCGACGCCGGGAACTTCGGGCAGGCGACGCCCGAGCAGGTGCGGGCTTCGGTGCTGGCCCAGCTCGCCAGCCGCAATCGAGAGATCCCGACGTTCCCGGCTCAACCGGAACTTGCCGAAGAGCTCCAGCGCAAGGCGATCCACGTCGGGCTGACCGTCCTCGCCGTGAGTGGCGCGCTGATGGTCGCGGCCGTCGCCTCGTTCGGTTTGTCCTCGGCCGTAGCGGGGGGCCTGCTGCTCTTGACTCCGCTCGGATTAGTGGTGCTCCACTTCCATCGGCTCGAACGCAACGACCCCCAGTTTCAACCTCGAGCATCGGACGAGACCGTCAAGCAGTTCGTCACCGCCTCGGACGCCGAGAACGAGTTTTTTCAGAATCAGCTCACCCATTTGGTGCAAATCAAGCCCGGGCCGCTGCGCTGGCTGCTGATCCGCGGGGTTTTCGCGGTGCTCGACGTGCTGGCGCGCAATGTCTTCAACAAGGGCAAACTGGGCGAGATCCCGTCGATTCACTTTGCACGCTGGGTGCTGATCAAAGACCGCGGCGTGCTGTTTTTCAGCAACTTCGACAGCTCTTGGCAGAGCTACCTGGGCGACTTCATCGACCAAGCGAGCAGCGGCCTCACCGCCGTCTGGAGTAACACCGTCGGCTATCCGCACACCAAGTGGCTGGTGCGCGCCGGCTCCCGCGACGCCTCGCGCTTTCTGGCCTGGACGCGCCATCACCAGTTGCCGACGCAGGTTTGGTACAGCGCGTATCCGGATCTCTCGATCGTCAACATCAACGCCAACACCGAGATCCGGCGCGGACTCGCGGATCCGAACGCGCTCAGCGCAAATGATTGGCTGTTCCAGCTGCGCGGGGTCGACCGCGTGGCTGCCGACGCGACCTATGGAGAGCTGCAGACGCTCGCACCTTCGCTGCGCATGCAAGACATCCAGGGCATCATCCTCTGGGGTTACGGTCATTTACCCGAGGCTCGCTATCTGATGTTGCGCGTCGAGCGGCCAAGTGCCGAGCTGCTCGCTTGGCTCGCGGCCCTCGATCTTTCCTCCGCGAGTGGCTCGCGCAACGAACAGCCCCCCGAGCCGATGCTCAACGTCGCCTTCAGTCATCGCGGGCTACGGGCGCTCGGCGTCGATAGCAAGCTGTGTGAGAGCTTCTCGACGGCTTTCGTGCAGGGCCCGGACGATCCCTACCGCGCGCGGTCGAATGGCGATGTCGGCGCGGATGCACCAGAAAACTGGGCTTGGGGCTCGAAATCGAACCCGGTCGATCTCGTGCTGCTCGTGTATGGCAAAACGCCGGCCAGCGTGGACCACCATGCCGACGAGCTCGTGGCCCGAGCCGAGCAAGTTGGGCTCACGCTCGTGGCGCGCCTCGAGGGGACCACGCTCGCCGATCGCAAGGAACACTTCGGGTTCCGTGACGGCATCGCTCAGCCGATGGTCGCGGGCAGCGGCCGCGGTGAGATCGACGGCAATACGGTGGCCGCGGGCGAGTTCTTGCTCGGTCACCAAGACGGCTACGGGAACGTCGCGCCCAGCCTCGAGACCTCGGCGGGCTTGTCCTTCGGGACGAATGGCAGCTACCTCGTGTTTCGTCAATTGGAGCAAGACGTGCACGCCTTCTGGAAGTTCTGCAACGATCAGCCGCGCGTCGGCCCTGCAATTCGAGTGGCGAGCAAAATGGTCGGGCGCTGGCCAAGCGGAGCGCCGCTCGTGCGTCACCCTGACCGAGATCCCGAAGACCCGCGCTTCATGGACGAGGACGCGTTTTCTTACCTCGGTAACGACGAGGGCAACGACCGATACGGCGCACGCTGCCCATTCAGCGCGCACATTCGCCGCAGCAACCCGCGTGATTGGCAACTCGGGCAAACGCCGGACGAGTCGCTCGAGCTCAGCAATTTGCACCGCATCTTGCGCCGCGGGAGGCCCTATGGTCCTCCCGTCGAACCGAACATGTCCGCGGCGCTGCTGTCGATGCGAGCGACCGAGCCCGTCACCGGCGTCGGCGATCGAGCCAGGCGCGGGCTGCAGTTCCTATGCTTCAACGCGAACCTCGATCGTCAATTCGAGTTCATTCAACACCAGTGGTGCAACAATCCGAACTTCGCGAGCCAGGCCAGCGCGCCGGACCCCGTCTTTGGCGCGGCGTGTCCCGCGCACTCCACGGGCGACGCGCCAGGACTGATGGTGCAAAGCGATGTCGCGCACGGGCTCGTGCCGCGAGCCGACAACGGCATGCAGCGCTTCGTGCGCGTCGTCGGTAGCGGCTACTTTTTCATGCCGTCGATCCCCGCCGTCAAGTTGTTCGCGGCAGATCTAGCCGCTTCACCGGAGCGGCCCGGGCTCGAGACAATCGAAGCGGACGAGGACATCCACGTCGACAACTTGATCGCCAATTTGCGAGAGAAGATGCGACGCGACTACGAAGGCAAGAAGACGCTGCGCGACGCACACCCCAAGATGCATGGCTGCGTGCGAGCCACCTTTCGAGTCGCCGCGGGGCTACCGGCCGAGCTCAGAGTCGGGCTCTTCGCCAAACCGCAGAGTTACGATGCCTGGGTTCGCTTGTCCAACGCCTCCGGCGAGGTGCAGCACGACGACGAAAAGGACATTCGCGGCCTCGCCATCAAGCTGATCGGCGTTCCAGGAACGAAGCTGATGGAGGGCGCCGAGCAGTGCCAAACGCACGACTTGCTACTGATCAGCCATGATCGATTCTTCGCCCGGAGCGTGGCCGAGTTCGATGCCTTCACGCACGCTTTGGTGCACGGCAAGTTGTTCCTGATCCGCTATTTGATCGCTCACCCCGGCCTGGCCCTGAAGTTACTCCTGTCGCTGAAGCACCACTCCAACCTGCTCGACATTCAGTACTTCAGCGTCGTGCCTTACCTGTTCGGGACTACGGCCGTGAAGTACACGCTCCGACCGAGCGAGCCCGGCTCGGCACCGGTCGCGCGCAAAGACTATTGGCAGCTGCGCAACGCGCTCAAGGCCCGCCTCAGCAAGCAATCGGCGTCATTCGATTTCATGGTCCAGCGCTTCGTCGACCACAAGAAGACCCCTACGGAAGACGCCAGCGTCGCGTGGAGTGAGCACGATGCGCCGTTCGTGAAAGTCGCGACTCTGGAAATTCCCGTGCAAGAATTCGACACCGCCGAGCGGCGGGCGTTCGGCGAGAATCTCTCGTTCAACCCCTGGCGAGCCCTGGCCCAGCATCGCCCATTGGGAGGCCTCAGCCGCGCGCGCCGCCGGGTGTATCGCGCCCTGTCGGGTTTTCGCCACGACCGCAATGCCGCACCCAACGAAGAGCCGACAGAGTGACGGGCAGCCGACTCCGCCTGTCGTTTGCAGACGACACCTGCGGGCACTTGACGACAACACTCGGCTCGAGACCGCAGTTTTTTCGTAAACTCCGCCGAAATTAGCGCGGCAAGCAGGTGGCACAGTCCCTGCTCTCGGCAGCGTCGTGCCGAAGATCAAGCGCGTGAAACGAACCGCGGCCACCGCTACCCAGCTACCGGTCGTCAAAAAGCAGACCTCGGTCCGCCCCATGTCTTCACGCCCGCCAGTTTCGGCTCGCGTCGATATCGTGGTGGCAGATCTGAGTCGCGACCCACGCCGCAAGTGATGGGACCCTAGGCCCCTCGAGCGTCGATGCGCGCGGCAGACGCAGCTTGCCGCGACAGTTGGGCGAAAGCGTGGGCTCGCCTATGCTGCCGGCCGGGCAACCCTGGATGAACAAGATCAACAAGCGGACGATGCTCGCCGCCAGCGTCGCACTCGGCGGCGCGGCCCTCACCGGTTGCGGCGGCGCGAGCGCGGCCAGTCAGGCTCGTATGCCACCGAATCACAAGAGTGCCGGTTTCGTTCGCCGTGACGGCATGCAACTTCGGCTCGACGGCGAGCCGTACCACTTCGCGGGCGCCAACATCTGGTACGGGGCGTACTTGGGCGCGGACGCGCCGTTTGGTGACCGCGCGCGGCTCGGTCGTGAGCTCGACCGGCTCAAAGCGCTTGGCATCAGCAACTTGCGCATCTTGGCTGCGGCAGAAGAAGGCCCGCTCAGGAACTCGATCAAGCCAGGCTTTCGCACCAAAGAAAGCTGGAACGAGACCTTGTTGCGAGGCCTCGATTTTTGCGTGGCCGAAGTCGAAAAGCGCAGCATGAAGGCGGTCCTCTATCTGACCAACTACTGGGAATGGTCGGGCGGGATGGGCAGCTACCTGTGGTACGCGACCGGCCAGTACATGAACATGGGCGATCCCGCGCATCCGTGGCCCGCGTTTCCCGACCATAATGCGGGCTTTTATCGATCCCCCGCCGCGGTCGCGATGTTTCAGGATCACGTCCGGCGCATCGTCGGGCGCGAGAACCACGTCACGGGTGTTGCCTACAAGGATGACCCCACGATCATGTCCTGGCAGCTGTGCAACGAACCGCGCGCCGGCAGCACGGAAGAGGTGATCGCCGCGACGCTGCCGGCCTACTACGAGTGGATCGAAGGCAGCGCTCGGCTCATCCGCTCGATCGATCCGAACCACCTCGTCTCGCTCGGCCATGAAGGCACGATCGCCACCAGCGACCGCGAAGATCGCGTCGCCCAAGCCCACGCCCAGATCGACTACGTCACCGCGCACATCTGGCCGCTCAACTGGGGCTGGGTAAACGGCAAAGATCTGCCCGGCACCTGGGACGCCGGCTCCGCCAAGATCAGCGCCTACCTACAAGCACACGAGCGCATCGCGCTTGGCCTGAACAAGCCGCTGATCATCGAGGAATTTGGCTTTCCACGCGATGGCGAGCTGTATGATCCGAGCGCCAGCACCCGCTTTCGTGAGCGGTACTACCGCATGATCTACGCGGCCGTCGAATCGAGCGTGGCGCGCGGCGGGCCGATTTGCGGTTCCAATTTCTGGGCCTGGAATGGTGAAGCGCGGGCCGAGCACGCGGACCATCACTTCCAGGAAGGCGATCGCCAGTACATGGGCGATCCGCCTCATGAACCCCAGGGCTGGTATGGCAACTTCGACAGCGACCGCGCGATGTTGGATCTGATCCGAGCCCACGCGGTCCAGATCCGGAGTCGACGAGCGGTTGCTAGCGCGCGCTAGCAGCCACAGTCCCAGAGCGCGGTCGACAACAAGACCTTTCGCGCATATCCGTCGGCCGCGCCGCGAAGTACGGAAATCTGATCCCCGAAATCATCCGGCCCTGCCAAGAGCTCCAAGCTACCGTCACTGTTTTGGTCGATTGCGCCGTGCACCACTAGCGGCGCATTCGCGTCTTTGAAAACGCCGCGCGCCGTGAACTGGAACGCGGGCTCCGCGCCGCGGACCGACCAGATGGCGCTCAAATTGCCCATGAACCCGCCGCAGCTGACCCCTCCCCGCGCGGCCACGATCATGAGCGAAGAGTCAGGCGCAGAGCGTACCTCGACCACCTGCAGGTCTCCGTCCACGGTCTCCCAAGGGGTCGTCGGCGCGGAGCCGGGGTTGTCGCGTGCAAAGCGAACTTGCAGCTCACGGTAGGCAGGCAAGCGCTTGAACGCGGCGACCGCGGCCGCGCGAGCCTGAGGTGCTGGCGCCTGCGCGACGACGAAAGCAGATGGGCGCGTGACCGCCCACACGCCTGGACACTCCTTCGCGAGCACACCAACCACGAAGCGCTCGTCGTCACGCGCGGTCTTCCAAATCTGGACGGCGATTTCGGAGGGAGGGGATTTGGGGGCGCCCCCTTCACCGTCCCAAGCTTGCCGCATGCCGAAATGCGGCTCCGACTTCACTCGCACTTCGAGGCGCTGAACGGTGCTTTCACACGCCTTTCCGTCTTTCGCGTACACGGTGACGGTTCGTCCGAGCCAGGCGCGCGTTACGACATTGACGGCGCTTTCCGGGATCGGCGCGGCAACGTCGAACGTATCGTTCTTGCTGCGCGGCAAGAGGCGCGGTGCGCCGAGGCCCGCGCTCGGGATACCACGCTGGAGCACGACGCCATCGCGATGAACGGCGAGCACCGCGTTGTCCGCCGCGGGCGGCGCGTCCGCCAGGTTCGACGCCAGCATCTCTTCGCGGCTGATCGCGAAGCCCGAGGGTTGCGCCAAGAGAAATAGCTCTTTCTTACCCGTGTCGTGAAAGCCGGGAGCCACGAAGTCTTGCGTGAACACTGCGCGCACCGCGCCCGGGCTGCCCGAAAGCTCGAGATCGCTCGCGCGGACCACCACGCCGTCTACGAACATGGGCCGCCGATCGGCAAGCCACGCCGCGCGCTCGAAGCGCTTGCTATAGGTGCCAACGCGCTTCGTGCCCGCGAAGTGCTGCGCGTAGAGTGAGCTATACGCGGCAAAATCATGCGCGTTCTGCGCGGCCACCCAACGCTCGACGAAACTTCGCGCGGCGGCCTCGTCGAAGGCAGCCGCGCTCACCGGCACCGGCTCCGCGCTATGGCTCGAAGTAGCGCCGGGTTGCGCAATCGGCGGCGTTGCGTTGGCGCTCGGGGCGGGCGCTGCGCTCTGCGACGCGGTTTTGCAGCTCAGAGCGAAGCAGAGTGAAATGACGAGAACTCGACGCGCGGGCATCCGCTCACACTAGCACCGCGCGACGGCGGAAGAACGCCAACCGAATGTCAGCTCCTGAGTTGCGACCAGCCGGGTTGCGGGCTCATGGCGACCCCTAATTCAGAACTACGTCAGCGCGTAAAAGCGTGTTCAGGGTTCGCGGTCGAAGGTGTGCCACACACCGTCGATGCGACGTTGATGCGGCAGGTAGCGCGCTTTGTACTTCATGCGCTCGGACTCGGCGATGTACAGACCGAGGTACAGGTAGCGAAGACCCCAGGTCTTGCACAGCTCGATCTGCTTGAGCACGGAGAAGGTGCCGACGCCGAGCTTTTCGTAGCTCGGGTCGTAGTAGCAGTACACGGCCGAGAGCGCTTCGTCACTGCGGTCGACGAGCGCGACGCCGATCAATTGGCCGTCGAGTAGGTAGCGGATCTCGAAAGTCTCGCAACAGCTGACCACGAGGAACTCGCGGTAACCTTCGAGATCGATGCCATCGCGATCGCTGGCCAGGCCGCGCAGCTCCTTGTGCCGGTTGTACAGTTCTACGCGGCGCGCGTCGGCGACGGGGTCCGCGACTTCGACCGAGATGCGCGAGTTGCCGCGCTCGAGCGCGCGGCGCTGTGAACGGTTGGGGGAAAAGCGATCGACCTCGATTCGGATCGGCTCGCACGCGCGGCAACCGGGGCACGACGTACGATACAGAAAGATGCCTTGCCGACGATCGCCGGTATCCAGCCGTTGTTCCAGCTCGGAGCGTTGCAACAAGCGGGCGGGGATGCGCAGCGGCATGCGCGCAATGCGCTCGGACAGATACGGGCAAGGCTGCAAGCGGTCGTACACGATCAGCTCGGGCGGTTCACCGGGGACGACGCGGTCGTGCGGCAACAGGCGCGGCTTGGTCATCGGTCGAGCACGAAAGGTTCGGGAAAGATCTCGGAGAAGCCGAGCACACGCTGCTGACGCGGGTTGGCCACGAGCAACTGCGCGTCGCGCTGAAACTCCGAGATCACTTGGCGGCACAAGCCGCAGGGCATGGCGAGCGTGTCGGCGTCGGTGAACACGGCAATGCTCGAGATCGTGCGCTGACCCGCGGCGACCATGGCCAGGATGGCCGAGCGCTCCGCGCAAATCGTTGCGCCGTAGCTCGCGTTCTCGACGTTACAGCCGACGAAAACTTGGCCGTTCTCGGCGCGCAGCGCGGCCCCCACCAAAAAATGGGAATAGGGCGCGTAGGCGCGCTCGCGCACGGCGCGTGCGGCGGCCAAAAGCTCGGCCAACTCTGCGCTCAGCTGGCTCACGAGGCGACCTCTCCCGCGGCCATGACCCAGCGCGCGAGGAGCGCCGTGAAGGCATCCCGCGAGCGCCGCGCGGTCGCTTCGACTTCGCGGTGATCGAGCAATTGAGCCGATAACCCGGCGGCCAAGTTGGTGATGCAGCTGATCGCGCCCACGCGAATGCCGCGTTGACGAAGCGCAATCACTTCCGGCACGGTGCTCATCCCGACCGCGTCCGCGCCGAGCGTGCGCAGCATGCGTATCTCGGCCGGGGTCTCGTAGCTCGGGCCGAGCATGGCCGCATACACGCCCTCACGCAGCGTGACTTCGGCCTGACGCGCGGCTTCGCGAGCCAACGCTTGCAGCTCGAGATCGTAAGCTTGGCTCAGATCCGGAAAGCGCGGCCCTTCACCGAAGTTGGGGCCGCACAGCGGGTTGTCGCCCATCAGGTTCAGATGATCGGTGATGAGCATCAGCTCTCCCGGCGCGAAGCTGGCGTGGATGCCACCCGCGGCATTGGTGAGCAGCACGACACTGCAGCCGAGCTCGGCGAGTAGTCGAACTCCGAATGCCGAACGCGCCTGCGAATTGCCTTCGTACACGTGCGCGCGGCCCTGCAAGCAGGCGACATGGACCGAGCCGAGCGACCCCAAACACAGGTTGCCCGCGTGACCAACGATGCTCGACCGGGGCATGTCGGGGATCTCCCCATAGGGGATGCGAAGAGCGTTCTCGAGTTGGTCGGCGAAAGCGCCGAGCCCCGAGCCGAGCACGACGCCGACACGCGGGCGTGCGGGGACACGCTCGGCGACAAAGGCAGCGGCGAGTCGCACGCGCTGGAGTTCGCCGTCGGGCATCGCCCCATCCTAGCCTGGGTTCGGCCGGCGGGGCTCACAGCCGGTGATTTGACGACAAAAGCGGCCAGAAACTGGGCCGCGAGCGGGCGGCTGGACGACTCTGAGGCTTCAAGCTAGGTTCCGCGCCCCCGCCGGTCCGTTGTGGATGGCGTTTGGCATCTCTCCCCGGCGCAAGAAGAAATCAATGGCCACCAAGTTTGCTCAATTCCTCCAGGACAACAAGATCGACCCGCGCCGCATCGTCGTCGCTTCGCAAGAGCTCGAGCGGCTGCGCCCCGAGGATCGCAAGGTGAAGCACCAGAAGAGCGCCGCCAAGAAAGCCGGCACGAAGCCGGCCGAGGGCGAGAAGCCGGCCAAGCCGCGCTCGGGTCGTGCCGTCACCCCGCGTTTGATCGAGTCGGTCACCGTCGGCAAGCCGGTGTCGGGTCCGGCCAAGACCCGTCTACTGCGCGCGCTGAACCACGTGCTGGTGACGAAGAAGAAGGAAGCGGTCGAGCTCAAAGCCGTATTCTGAGTTGCCTACCCCTGCTCAGATGTAGGGGTTCGCAAGCAGCACCGGGGTGCCGTCTCGTGCAGGCGGCGCCGCGTGCTGACAGTTTGAAGATAACGTGGCTGTGGCGCATCTGACTCGTTCGTGGTCGCCACTTCGCACGTCGGTCGGGTTTCCTGGTCGGAACCCGCACCCGCCAACCGGCAAACGGGCCCGGCTGCGGCTAAACTGCGCGTGGTGACCGATCTGACGGACTTGGTCGAGCGCTGCAAAGCCGGAGACGGCTTGGCGTTCCGCGAGGTCTTTCGTAATCACCGTGCAGATGTCGCGCGCCTCGCGCTGCGCATGACGGGCCGCCCGGGGGAGCTCGAAGACTTGGTACAGGAGGTGTTCCTGCAGGTCTATCGAAGCATCAAAGACTTCCGCGGCCAATCGCGGTTCTCCACTTGGCTCTACCGCGTGACCGTGAACGTGGTGCTGATGCAACGCCGCGCCGCGCGCAGTCGCCCCATCTTGCAAGAAGCGTCGGACGACAGCTTCGGCCCCGATACACGCGAACTCCCCGACGAGAACCTCGCCCGCACGCGGCGCGTGGCTGCCTTTCATCGACTACTCGCACGCTTGAGCGACAAGAAGCGCGCGGTGTTCGTGCTGCACGAGCTCGAAGGGCTATCGCCAGCCGAGGTGGCCAAGGTGGTCGGCGCGCCCGTGCTCACGGTGCGCACGCGGCTGTTCTACGCGCGCCGTGAGTTGCTCGAGATGTTGCGCGACGAACCCGCGTTGGAATTCGTAGCGCGCGAGTTGCGCGAAGAAACGAGCGCTGAGCCGCTCACCGAAAGAGAGACGACTTGAGCCCTGAACGACCTCCGGAAGAGCGGGCGCTCGATCGCCTGATCTTGGAGCTGCGCGAGCAACCTGCGCCAGAGCTCGATTGGCAACGCGTGGAAACGCGCCTGATGCGCGAGCCTCGTCTCGGAGCGCCGAACCCGGCGCGCTCCTGGTTCAGTCGTCTGCGTTTGCCCGCCGCGGGTCTCGTGGCCGTCGCTGCGGTGGCGTCCGTCCTCGTCGCGCGCGCGCCCGCACCCGCGCCGGCCAAGCTCACGGCGAAGGTGAGCACCGCTCCTTTGAACGGCGACCAACTCGCGCTCGGCACGCGCGTCACGGCCGGCAATCACGCCCTGGTCGTCGAGCACGCCGGCCGCGCGAGCTGGACACTCGAGCCACACGCGACCGCACTCATCAGTGAGGCCGGCGAATTCTTGACCGTAAAGCTCGAGAACGGCGCGCTCTCCGCCAAGGTCGTACCCAATCCAAAACCCGAAACCTTCGCGGTCGAGGTCGGCGGCACGCGCGTGGCCGTACATGGCACCGCGTTCCGCGTCGAACACGCCGGTGAGCGCGTGCAGGTCGAAGTCAGTGAGGGCACGGTCGCGGTCGAAGCCAGCGGCACGCGCTCCGCTCCCGCGTTTTTGCTGCGTCGTGACTCACGCGGCAGCTTCGCGCTGGACGGGCGCACGGGCAGCGTGGAGGGCAATGCTTCCGCGGTCGTGGCTGACAGCGGCGCGCAATCGCGCCGCGAGGTCAGCGTCGGTTCCAGCGCCAATCCCCATGCGCACGCGGCATCACCACTGCCTTCCGCGCATGCGGCGTCACCGGTCGCCCCGGCGAGAGCACAGCCCGCTCAACCCTCGATCTCCGACATCGAAGCCGGCGTCAGCTCGGCGCTCGCCGTGCTGAACCGCTGCTTCCGCGAACAGACGCGCTCGACCGGCATTCGCGTCAGCGCCCGGACGGGCCTCACCCTAACCGTCGCACCCGACGGCACGATTCGAAGCGTCACCTTCGCGCCCCCCCTAGCTCCCCCGGTCGAAGACTGCGCCGTCAAAGGCCTGCGCTCCCTCACCTTCACGCGCTCTGTCGAAGGCGTGACGTTCACGCGCCTGCTAGAACTCGAGCGCTGACCTCACCCCGGGTGCAGTCAGAAATGACCCAGTGGTGAAATGAGCAACTTGCGTCGGCGTCGACCGATGCATGTTCGTGACTGTTCCCCGCAGAATATTACCTGGTCAAATCTACCTGGTGACCCGTCGTTGCACCCAGCGTCGGTTTCTCCTGACGCCAACGCGGCGAACCAACCAGATAGTCGGCTATTGCCTGGGGCTCGCGACGAGACAAGCCGGGGTCGTGCTGAACGCGGTCTGCATCATGTCCAACCATTGGCATGGCGTCGTGACGGACCCCCTCGGTCGTTTGCCTCAATTTCTTGGCCGCTTCCACGCCCTTACGGCGAAGGCTCAGAATGCTTCTCTCGGACGCTGGGAGAACCTTTGGTCATCCGAAAAGTCGAGCATCGTGCAGTTGGAGACGCCGGCGGACGTACTCGCAAAGATGGCGTACGTGATTGCAAATCCGACGTCTGCCGGGTTGGTCGAAGCTCCCAGAGATTGGCCTGGCTTGATCGCCTGGCCCGGTTGGAATGAGCGCCTTTCAGCACGCAAACCGGCCGAATTTTTCGCGCGCGGGAGTGCTCTTCCAGATTCGTGCAGCGTCCAGCTGCAGCGTCCCGCTGCATTCGCACAGCTGTCGGACTCGGAATTCGCGAAGCTTCTCGATGCCGCCGTCGAGCCACTGATTCGGCGAGCTCGAGCCGAGATCGCCGATAGCGGCTCTAGGTTTTTGGGCGCCGCTACCGTTCGTCGGCAATCGTTCGACTCGACTCCGGTGGCGCGTGCAGCTCATCGTGATCTCAGTCCCAGCGTCGCAGCGCGTGATGCAAAGGCTCGTGTTCGCGCTCTGGAAAAACGAGATGCGTTCGTACGCGCTTATCGGCACGCCTGGCAGCGCTTCCGGGCCGGCGCCCGGGACGTGAAGTTCCCGGCCGGGACCTACGCGCTTAGGCTCAACTCTGCGGTCGATTGTGACGAGTGAGTAACTGGGTCAAATGTGACCGCACCCGGGGTGCGGTCCTACTGTTCGCGTCGGAGGACGATCGCGCGGGTGTCGCCGATCATGAAGCGCAGGCTGCGTTCGTCGTCGAGCTTGAGGCTCGCGGTGTCGACCGCGCCGTCAGTGCGCGTGACGGCGAGCTGCACGTCATTTTCGTGAACACTGGCGACTTTGTATTTGCCGGTGCGCGGTTCTTCGGCGGGCACAACGACGGTGAGGCGTGTGCCGGAGAACTCCATGCTCAGGCCACGCGCCCAGCCCGTGGCTGCGGCGACGTCTCTCGAGTCGAAGTTTTCGACGCTCTCGCCGAGCCAGCGGCCCTCGAGTTTGCGCTGCACCGGGTTGCCGCAGCCGGAGAGCAGCAGCGCCGCGCTCGCGATTAGGGTCAGACGGAAAAAACTCGAGATCTTCAGGGCATTCCGAGGTGGGGTGAGCATGACGATCGAATCGTAACGACACTCACCCACACATGCCTACATTTGTGTGATTCACCGGCCGATCGGCCGCCTGTCAGCGACAACAGCGGGTGCCAAGGCTGTAGTCGAAGTAGCTCCGGGGATGGCTGCTGACCTTGGAATCACAGCCTTCGCGCGTGCTGCGCGCGTAGAAGCCGCCCAGGAAGGCGCCCACGGGGGCGTTCACCCACTCGTCGAGATTGCCGACCATGTCGTAGATCCCGTCGCTGCCCCAGGTGCTCTTGCAGCTCTCCGTCGCGCCGGTTTTGCGTAGTAACGGGCCGTTCGAGCCCTCGACCAGATTCAGACGTGGGTCGAGATGACCCGTGGACATATCGTGGTGCAGGACTTGTCCCGGATGGGCCTCGCGGAACACGTTGCAGCGACCGTCTTCGTAGCGGTCGCCATAGGGGAACTTGCGCGCGCCCTCGCCGCGACACGCGAGCACCCACTCATCGAGCGTACACAGGCGCTTGCCGGCGTTGCGGCAGGCCACCTCTGCAACGTTGCCGCTCAGGTAGCCGCTGGGCGTCACGCTCGCGCGTGACTCTGCGCGCGGCTCGAAGTCTTCCGATAGCTGAAAGTCGGGCGGCGGCGGTACCGAGATGCGCGCGCCTTGCGTGCCTCGCGACCAGTCCTTGAACGAGGCCGCCGTTTGCCCGCGCGTGGGGTGATAATAGGGCGACAATCGCCGGCCCTGCCGCTGATCGACCAGCGTTGCTTCGTAGCGGTCGATGCAGAAGCGTCCGCGCACGTCGACCATCTCGGGCGGACAACGCGAGCTCGCAGCCGCCATGCCGGGCAAGAGTTCGGGAGCCGCGCCGGACTGCACGGTGTCGCCGCCGTCCGGCAGGTACAGCAGCGCGGGGGTGCCCGCGTCGAATCGCGGCGAGCTCGCCGTTGCGGCGACCGCGGCGGAAGAGCTCGGGCGCTCGCGGTCGTCGGTATCGGGTGCTCGCGAACAGGAGAACGCGAGCACCGCCAGGGCGAGACGCGCCCTGCCGCGCGTCACTTGCCGCGGTAAACGATCAAACCGTGCGACAGATCATACGGCGAAACAGCAACGCGCACGCGGTCCCCGGGGAGCACGCGAATGTGGTGGCGCCGCATGCGACCGGAGAGCTGAGCACGGACAATCGCTCCTCCTTGGTCGACCTTGATGTTGTACTGGCCGCCGCCGAGAGCGTCTTGAATGACACCCTCCATTTCGAGAAGATCGCCCTTACTCATGTGTTACGACTCATTCGGTCCTTTACGGCCGCGGAACCTGACACAGCCAGCCCCCCAATGCAACCGCACTGAGGGCAGGCTCTGAGATCCTCATCTCGGTGAATTTCCCGTGTTTCCTGCCAATCTACAAACCTTTGCCGCGACCTTGTTCGATTACAACGGCGTGTTGGCCAATGACGAAACCGTCCACCTGGCCGCATTCCAGGATGCGCTCGTTCCCCTCGGAATCACGCTAACGGAGGCGGATTATTGGGCGAAGTACCTGGGCTTCGACGACGTGGGCGCCTTCGGGGCGATCCTGATGGACGCGGGTCGGCCGCTCGATGCAGAGCAGATCTCGGCGTTGGTCGAGGCGAAGCGCCCGCTGTACCGCGCACGCGCCGAGGCCTCGCTGCCGCTGTTCGAGGGTGCAAGCGAGCTCATCCGCCGGCGCGCCGCGGCCGGGCCCGTGGGCATCGTATCCGGCGCTCTGCGTGACGAGATCGAGCTGGGCATCGACGCGCTGGGGGTGCGCGGCCTGATCGTGAGCGTCGTGGCCGCGGAAGACACGCGAGCCTCGAAGCCCGACCCACACGGCTATCTGCTCGGCATCGAAGCGCTGTCGAAACTGGTCCCCGTCGAAGTCGCCCAGCGTGCGCTCGTGATCGAAGACTCGCTCGCGGGGATCGAAGCCGCGAAGTCTGCGGGCCTGCCCTGCATCGCCGTGGGGCACAGCTACCCAGAAGCAGAGCTGTACGCGCACGGGGCGGATCTGGTCGTCGCCGATCTGGCGAGCATCGACGATCAGCGGCTCGGCGAGCTGTATCGAAAGCTGTATGGCTAAGCCGCGGCTGTGGCCGATCTGGCTCGGCCTGCTGGCATCTGCACTTCGCTCCGAAGCGTCGCCGAGCGCGACGCTTCCACCACGGGCAAGCGCCTGGAGCGAGAGCGCGCTCGGGACGATTCGCGGCGTCACCATCGGCCCGATCGAGAGCGCGCTACATCCCCAGCGCGGCTACGGCAGTGAGCCCTTCGAACGTACGTTGCTCGAGGCCAAACGGCTCGGCTCCAATTGGGTGAGCTTGACGCCGTTCGCGCGCGTGCACGATCTGAAAAGCAGCGGAATCTCCCTGTCTTTCGAGGCTCCGTATGCGGACAATCGGCGCGCCATCGTGCGTTCGATTCGCCAAGCCCATGCGCTCGGTCTGCGCGTGCTGATCGTCCCGCATTTGTGGGTCGAAAGCGGGGAGTGGCGCGGCGAGCTCGACCCCGGGTCGGATGCGGCGTGGGACGCATGGAGCCACAACTATCGCGCATTCTTGCTGACCTGGGCCGAGGTCGCGCGCGAGGCGCACGCGGACATGCTGGCCGTCGGCGTCGAGCTGCGCAGTTGGCTCACGACCGCACACGCGCGTTCGTTTCAACCGATCTTGCGCGACGTCCGCCGCGTGTATCCCGGGTTACTCACGTATGCGGGCAACTGGGACGACATCGAGCAGACCGTGATCTTGGGCGATCTCGACGTGATCGGACTGAACGCGTTTTTCCCACTCGCCGATAAAGACGGCGCGAGCTTCGAGCAGCTCGCGGCCGGCGGGAGGGGCGTGCGTGACCGGCTCGCCAAGTTGGCCGAATTTTGGCAGAAGCCGATCCTGTTCAACGAGTTCGGCTACACCACGCGCAAAGATCCCGCGATTCGTCCCTGGGAATGGCCGGACAAGATGAACGACGTGAAGCCGGACCAAGCCGCCCAGGCCGAGGCGTACCGCGCGTTGCTTTCGGCTTTCGTCGATGAGCCGTGGTTCGCGGGCTTCTTCGCTTGGCGGCTGTATGCCGACCCCGACGACATGTCGCAAGAAGCCGAATGGGGCTTTTCCCCGCGCGGGAAGCAAGCCGAGCTCGCACTGCGCGATGCGTTCGCCGCCCATTGGGCGAGCGACGGGCCACGGGACATCGGCAGCGCGCTGTGGCGGGACGCGGCCACGGATATCGGGCGCTTCTGACTGAGCTCAGAAAATGTCGTCCGGGCGCGACACGTCGTGCGGCAAGTCCAAATTCAGCGCGGAAACCGCGGGCGCGCCCCCCGACAAGTATTGATAGCGCGCGAGGTTCCCCAGCACGCGCTCGACGTACGTGCGCGTTTCTTCGAACGGGATGCGGGCGACGAACGCGTCGATGCCGATTTTTTCTGGGGCGCTCAGCCAGCGGAACACGGCTTCGGGGCCAGCGTTGTACGCAGCGGCGACTAGCGCCAAGTTGCCGCCGAAGTAGCCGCTCAGCTGAGCTAGATAGTGCGCGCCATAGCGCACGTTGTTGTCGGGGACGAGCAGCGCGGTTTCGCTGAACGACTCCTGCAATTGCTCGGCGACTCGGCGCCCGGTCGGTGCGATCAGTTGCAGAAGCCCGCAGGCGCCCGCGGGCGAGCCGGCATTCGGATCGAACGCGCTTTCTTGGCGCATGACGGCGAACAGCAGAGCGGGGCTCAAGCTTTCGCGCGCGGCCGCGGCTTGCACCAAGCCGCGATAGGGCGTCGGGTAGATGCAGTCCCAGGCCCAGGTATTCGCGGCACTGGGCGCCGTATCGAGCGCATCACCCCGCACGACGTCTTGGGCGATGCGATAGCGGCGCTGCGCGACGCCCAAAACACCATATGCCTCACATAGCGCTTCGCTGCTGCGCGGCGCGTATTGTCGGCTGAAGCTCGCTTCTTGCTGGGTGAGCAAGCGCTCCGCGTCCCGCGCGAGGCCGACGCGATTGAGCAACGCTACGTCACCGGGCAGCGTGAGGGCGAGCGGCGCGCGGGCGAGCGGCGCGCTCTCGGCGATGAGCGGCGGTTGCGGCGCGCCGACGATGCCGAGCCGACCGCGCGCAGCCAGGCCGAAGAACGACAGCGGTTCGCCGCGTGCCACTTCGCTGAACGCCTCGATCGCCTTCTGCTTTTGATTGCCGAGCGCTAGCGAGAGCGCCTCGAGGTAGCGCAGGCGCGCGCGATTCCGGCGGTCTTTGGCCAGCGTGGCCAAGCGAGCGAAGCTCGGCGCGGCGGACAGGGGCTGATCGGTCTCGAGCGCGCACAAGGCACGCTCGTAGTTGGCGTCGTTGCCGAAGCGAGCGCGCTTGCCGAATGTGGCTAGATACTTGTCGTACTGGGCACGCGCCTTCAGATAGTCGCCCGCGATGAAGCGCAGACGCGCGGACAGGTATTGCGCTTGCTCCGCCCAATCGGTCTTCGGAAATTGGCGAGCGACGCGCTCGTAGCCGGCGATGGCGCGTTCATCGAGCTGTCCGCGGGACAGCGCGCGGGCCGCGTAAAATAGCGCCCGCGGCGCGCTTTCGGGGTCTTCTCGCGCGCTGCGTTCGAATAACTCGGCGGATTTGGCGTAGTTGGCGCGCGAGGCATACAGCGCGAACGCGCGCAGGTAGGTCAGGCGTCCCACGGGCGCAGGCGACCCGGGAGCCTTGGCCACGAGCGCGAGTTCAGCGTCGGTCGCCTCGACGCGGCCGGCCTCCGCCAGCTTACTCGCACGGTCCAAGTGTTCGGTCTTCGACAAGCGCGTCGCCGCGTTGCTGTCCAACACCTTCGACGCCACTTCACCTTCGACGCGCAGCGGCGCGGCCAAGGCCAGCCAGCGGTAGTCGGCCAGAGCCGTGCCTCGGTCGCCCATCTGCGAAGCGAGCGACGCGCGCAGGGCTCGCGCGCGGACTTCGACACTGCGCGTACGCTTGGCTTTACCCAAGCGAGCGATGACACGGTCGACGGCCAAGCGTGCTTTGGGTAGCGATACGTCCTTTTGATACGCGGACGCCGCGGAGAGCAAAGATTCGTTGTCGCCGCGTTGCTCGAAGTACAGGGCGGCTTCCGCGAATGGCCCCGTTTTCAGCTGAGCGCGGGCGCGCGCGTCGGCAATTTGCGGCGCGAGCTGCGGCAATGCCGTCTCCAGGCCCACGAGCAAGGCCAGCGCAACCGCCGCATCATCGAGTTCGAGCGCGACCCGCGCCCGCAGGAAGCGTAGCTCTGGACGCGTTCGTTCCGCCTCGGGCAAGGCCTCGAGCGCGCTGCGCGCATCCGCCCAGCGTTCCGCGCGCACCAGCGCGGCGTAAGGGCCCTCGGGGGGCGCAGCCGGCGGCGCCGCGCTGACAGAAGCGACCGCAGCGGGGGCGTCAGGCGTGGGCAACGCGCTGTTGACGGGGCCAGGCGCACCATGAGCGCCGCGGTCACAAGCCGCGAGGAAAACCAGCGCCCACAGGCGTGGCTTTAGAACCCCCAATGGTACTCCGCCCGCAACATCGGCGTGAAGG
>Ga0247740_1000353_pt1 | contig 23561 bp, 19 predicted proteins | sample UWRJL148409B2_FD_180942 | JGI IMG/M metagenome (GOLD analysis project Ga0247740, IMG submission 180942) | Plant litter microbial communities from Arlington Agricultural Research Station in Wisconsin, United States - UWRJ-L148-409B-2 | ecosystem: Environmental > Terrestrial > Plant litter >...
GCTGCCCGCTACGAGGGCTACCCGGTCGCCGTGGCGGCTCGCGATGTAGGCGAGCGTGCCCGCAGCGAGAACGCCGATGTCACGCTTTGACTCACCGTGTTCGGCGAGGGCCGACATCGCGCGACCCGTGTCGACGATAAGCAGAAGGGTGTGCTTGCGCGCGGCGATAAACCGCTTGATCATGGGCGAGCCGAGGCGGGCCGTTGCGCGCCAGTCGATGTCACGCACCTCGTCACCCGGCACGTACGGCCGAATGTCGTCGAACTCGAGACTGCGACCGTGGAAGGTCGAGAAGTACTCCCCCTCGAGCAGCCCCCGCACGCGGCGATGAGCATGAATCGAGATCGTCGTTTTGACGCGACGCAGGAGAGAAGTCACGGCGCCTGTACGGAGTCGAAGATCGCGTCGATGACTGTCTCCGGCGCGATGTCGTCGGCGATGGCCTCGAAGTTGAGAATGATGCGGTGGCGAAGAACAACGTGGCGCAGCGCCTTGACGTCTTCGGGAATCACGTGGTCGCGGCCGTTGATAAGCGCGAGCGCGCGAGCGGCCCGCGAGAACGCAATGCTCGCGCGGGGGCTCGCGCCGTACTCGATGCAGCCGGCGAGCTCAGGGGCGATGTACTGGCCAGCGTGCCGCGTCACGTAGACGAGCGAGACGATGTAGTTGGTGATCGCGTCATCCACGAATACGCGCTTTGCAGCTTCCTGCAGAAATAGCACGTCGTCGACCGATGCGGCAGCCTCGAGGTGGTCGGTGTCGTAGACGCCCGAGTCGATGCGCGCGATGATCTCGATCTCTTCGTCGAACTCGGGGTAATCGAGAACCTCTTTGAGCAGGAAGCGGTCGAGCTGCGCCTCGGGCAGGTGGTACGTGCCCTCTTGCTCGATCGGGTTCTGGGTCGCGAGCACGAGGAACGGCGTTGGCACGTGAAAGATCTCGCCGCCGATTGTCGTCTGCTTCTCCTGCATCGCCTCGAGCATCGCGCTCTGGGTCTTTGCACTCGAGCGGTTGATCTCGTCGAGAAGAACGAAGTTCGAGTGAACCGGGCCCAACTGCGTCTTGAACGTGGATGTCGCGGCGTCGAAGATCTGCGAACCGATGATGTCGCTCGGCAGGAGGTCGGGGGTGCACTGCACGCGAGTGAAGCTCGCACTCACGGCGTCGGCGAGAGCCTTTGCCGCCGTCGTCTTCGCAAGCCCCGGCACACTCTCGAGAAGGATGTGCCCTCCGGTCAGCAGCGCGATGAGCAGGCTGCGACGAAGACCTTCCTGGCCGACGACCTTTGACTCGTAGGCCTTCGATACTGACGCGAGAACCGTGCTCACGCGGCCAAGGTCGGTCGCGTTAAGTCGCTCGCTCAATTGCTCTCCTGCGTCTCGGTCGTGCTGGAAACTGCGGTGGTGGTCAATGTTGACAGAACGTCACTGACAGCGACCTGTGTGCGCTCGCCCGAGCGGCGGTCCCACAGTTCAACGATGCCGTCGACGGCGCTGCGTCCGACGATGATGATCTGCGGAACACCGAGAAGCTCGGCGTCGCCGAACTTGACTCCGGGCGAGACTTTGGGGCGATCGTCGAAGAGCACGTCGTAACGCGCGGCGTCGAGGGTCGCGACGAGCGACTCCGCGACATCCTTAACCGCGTCCTCACGACCGGCAGCAATGACGTGGATGTCGTAGGGCGCAACGTTCGCGGGCCAAATGAGGCCCTTCGCGTCGTTGTTGCTCTCGGCGATGACGGCCATGATGCGCGTAACACCGATGCCGTACGAGCCCATCGTCACCGTGACGAGCTTGCCGTTCTCGTCGAGCACCTTGAGTCCAAGAGCCTCTGCGTACTTGCGACCGAGCTGAAAAACGTGACCGATCTCCATACCGCGAGCGAGTTCGACCGGGCCGGAGCCGTCGGGCGCGGGGTCACCGGCAACAACGTCGGCCACCTGAACGATTCCATCGTTAGCGAAGTCGCGACCGGCGACGAGGCCGAAGACGTGCTTGCCCTCGACGTTGGCACCCGTGACCCACGAGGTGCCCTCAGAGACGCGGGGGTCAACGAAGTACGGAATCTTGGTGGATGCAGCTTCGCCGAGCACGGCGCCGCTCTCCGACCACGGACCGATGTAGCCCTTCACAAGACCGGGGTTCTTTATGAAGTCGCCCTCGTTGGCCGCCTCGACCTCGGCGGGCGCGAATGCAATCTCCGCGCGCTTCATGTCGACACCGCGATCGCCGGGCAGACCGACGACAACGAGCGAGCGATTGCCCTCGAGGTCGGTGAGCGCGAGAACGACGTTCTTGAGGGTGTGTGCGGCCGTGTACCCGCGGTCAGGGTAAAGCTCGTTCGCGACGGCGACGAGAGTGTCGATCGTCGGGGTGTCGGGAGTGTTGTGAACCTCGGCGGCCGCGAACCCGTCGTAGGCAATCGCCTCGGGAACCGCCGTCGTGAAGGCCTCGACGTTTGCGGCGTAGCCACCGTCGCTGCGCACGTAGGTGTCTTCACCGACCGGTGTCGGGTGGAGGAACTCTTCGCTGCGTGAACCGCCCATTGCTCCGGCGTCTGCCTTCACGATGGCGTACTCGAGGCCAAGGCGCGTGAAGATGCGCTCGTAGGCGTCACGGTGCTGCTGGTAGCTCACGTCGAGACCGGCGTCGGTGTGGTCGAAGCTGTACGAGTCTTTCATCGTGAACTCGCGGCCACGCAGCAGGCCTGCACGCGGGCGAGCCTCGTCGCGGTACTTGTCCTGAATCTGGTACAGCGAGAGAGGAAGGTCTTTGTAGCTCGAGTAAAGATCTTTGACGAGGAGAGTGAAGACCTCTTCGTGCGTGGGGGCGAGAAGGTAGTCGGCGCCCTTGCGGTCGTGAAGACGGAAGATGCCGTCGCCGTACTCGGTCCACCGGTTGGTTACCTCGTAGGGCTCACGCGGAAGCAGAGCGGGAAAATGCACTTCTTGCGCACCGAAAGCGCTCATCTCCTCGCGGATGATGTTCTCGATCTTGCGGCGCACCTTGAGTCCGAGTGGCAGCCAGGCGAAGACGCCGGGAGCCTGCCTGCGGATGTAGCCGGCCCGCACAAGGAGGCGGTGGCTCGCGACCTCGGCGTCTACCGGGTCGTCTCGAAGGGTGCGGACAAAGAGCTGGGAAAGGCGAGTGGACACGGGTGCAAGCCTAACCGCGGTAAGGAGTGATTGCGGCCGCGCTCACTAAGGCACGACCGCAATCACCGCTCGGCGAGGGCGGGGACATGGCTCCCCGCCCCCAGATCGCAACTACTGGTTCGGTCCGACGCTCGCGTTAGCGAGATAGAGGGACAAAAGCGAGGGGCCAGGCAGGCCGCTCAACACATCCACCCGCAGCGCCGTCTCGAAATACTCCCCCGAGAGCGGCGTATGTGGCGCCGAGGGGAAGGGCGCGACATCCGGCTGCGAGTTGAGTGTCAGGTTGAGAACACCCGCGAGGCTCTCGAGCACGGGATCGAGCAGCGTGATCGTCGACGTCACAAGTGTTGTGAAGTTGGATGTCGCCGCCGAGATCGCACCCGTGAGCGGTGTTGTGAGCTCGTTTGCGACAAGATCAAGCACAGCGGGAACCACGAGCGTAAGCACCGGATTGAGCAGGTCTTCGGTGAGCGCATCGAGTATCGGGTTGAGCAGAGCGTCGCCGATACCGGTGCCGCCGAGCAGGTTGATCGTCGGCCCGGTGACGTCGGCGTCGCCGTCGGCGTACTCCTGGAGCGAGCCACTGAAGCCGAGGTGAACGTTGAACGCGTCGATCGGCCCGATGCCCGTTGTGAGCGGTGGGATAGCCAGCAGGTGCGCCGTGAGCTTGAGGTCGACGTTGATGACGAGCGTCGCAGCAGCGAGAGCCGTGTCGAGCGCGGTGTCGATCTGCGCGAGTCGCGCCTGGAGGAGATCGTCAACGCGCTCGACAACATCATTGAGTTGCGCGGCCGTAAGCACGCGAGTGTTTGCGGGCTTGCCGTTGAGTCCACCGGCGAGCGCGGCGATATCGATCGATACCGTGCCAGAGGCAAGATCGATTGACACAGTGCCATCGCTGAGCGGGCTCGTGAGGTAGTTGGTGACGCTCGTGAGGTCGATGCTGACCGCGGCGGTCTGCGTGCCACCGCCGAGTCCGACGGTGACGAGAGGGGTCGACACCGCCGTAAGAAGGTCGTCGACCTCGTCGGTGAGCTCGTTGAGAACCCCCGTGGCGATGTTCGTCTCGGCCGTTCCGTTTGTCGTCGGCGTTCCGATGAGGGTGTTGAGAAGCGTCTGGACTCCCCCGACCGCTGTCGGCACCGTTCCGCCCGTACCCGTGAGCGCCTTGACGGCGTCGCTCGTGAGCTGCGCCTTGAGCGAAGACACGAGGTAGGAACGGTCGAGATCGGTGGGTGAAGGTGCTCCTCCAGCCCAGGCGGCCGGGCATCCATCGAGGGAAGCAACGGCGGCGACCGCCCCGATCTCGACCGAAACATCGGTCAGTCCTGCGAGGGCTGCGGTGAGCCCACTGATGTCACTGAGTCGCAGCGTTCCGACGGTGCCGGCCGTGCCGCTCGAGACGGCACCCGTGTCGACGGCGCCCGTATTCGTCACGGCACCCGCGGCACCCGTCGAGATTCCCGTCTCGTGCGCCTGGCCGTACTGGTTGTACACGCCGGTGCCCGAATTGAGCGGGAGGGTCAACGGAGTGATGCCGATGTTGACCGCGTTGAAAAGCGCTGTGGCACTGACACCGGCGCCAAACGCGTCGGTTCCTGGCCCCTGTGAGACGGCACCGGGAGACGTGGATGTCGCGGACGTGCCGTCGTTGTTGACGACCACGCCGCGAATTCCAGCGATCGCGTCGAGGTTGATCGCTCCGATCGATCCGTTCAGCATCCGGCCTGTTGCGCGCGAGGTGAGATCGGTAGGAGTGTCGCAGTCGAGAGTGCCGACGTCGCCGTGGTTGAACTCTGAGTCATTCCAGGCAGCGCTGCTCGACTGGATTCCGGTGAGGGTTGCCGCCGCGATGGCGAAGACCGCAACGGCGGATGCCGCAGACCGTGCGCGCTTGCGCTCCGGGAGTGCGAAAAGCTGTCTCATGCTTCGACCTGCCTGTCGTGAGTCGTTTCGAGTGTGATGACCGTGCGCGGCGTTCCCGTGCGCTGGCGAGCGAGGATAAAACCGCCGAGAAGTAGTCCGGCAGCAAGGAGGAGCGGGCCGAGAAGGTCGACACCGGTTATCGCGAGGCCGCCGCTGTCGTCGCTGTCGACGTCGCCATCGCCGTCTTCATCACCGGGGATGACGATGACCGCTTCACTCTCGTTTGCCGTGAAGCCGAAACCGAGCGTTCCTTCCTGGTTCTGCAGCTCGCCCGGTGTTGTGGGCAGCAGCGAGAGTTCGACGAGAAAGTAGGGTCCGCTATCAAGGGGGATGAAGCCTAGGTCGCGCACTGCCGTCTGGTCGACCTCTGCGAGCGGGCCATCTTCGATGTTCGTGACGATCCCGGCGCAGGTCGGCTCGGGCGTCGCGGTGAGGTCCCACTCCGAGGTGCAGCTGTCGAGACGCATCCGCAAGCCGTCTGGGTCAGTCGAAAGAACACCGTCGGCCTGGATCTCGAGCGAGAGCTCTCCTTCTTCTTCCGCATCCATGAGGTGCGTGATGATCTGCCAGTACCGCGAGTCGCCGGGCTGCATCTCCGCTTCGTATAGCGGGTTCTTCGAGATCTCCAGTGAGAGGTATCCGTCGGTGTCTGGAATCACGTACGCGGCAGCGGTTCCTGCCAGAGCGAGCACGCCAGAACTGGCGAGTGCTGCTGAGGCGAGAAACCCGGTTATCGCTACGGGTCTGGAGAGGCGTTTCATTCCTCGTCCCTTTCATCGGTCTGAGGCCACCAGGCTCGGAGCACAAGGCCGGCCATAACGACCGTGATGAGCCCGAGAGCGAGGGGTGTGCGGAGAAAATCAATGACTTTTCCACCACCGGGGATGCCGAACTCGACGAGACCGACCTTGTCGACCGTGTAGGGCCGGGGATCGGGGTCATCGTTGGCATCACCCTGCAGGGTGATCTCGCGCGTCGGCAGAACTCCTGCGGACGGCGCTATTGCAATAATTCGGTGGGTGACGGGCGACTTGCTCTCACGAGCGACGGTGACGATGTCGCCGACTTCGAGCTCAGAAGCCGCAACGCCGCGTTCGATGACGAGCGAACCCGCCGGAAGGCCCGGCGACATTGAACCTGTCGCGAGGATTACCGACTGCCAGCCGATCAGGGGAAGGGCCGCGAGGGAAAAGCCCGCGAGGCCAAGAACGATGATTGCCGAGATAACGAGACCGCCAAGCGCACGCCCCACGCCTGCGCGGCTGACACCATCGACTGCTGGGGAAGCAGTGACTCGGTGTCGCCCGATGCCGGCGGCGTGGAGCGTGCTGGTCATGACAGGTCTTCTTTCTTACCTGGTGGTGCTGTTACTTGGACTCTGCAGTGAAGTTCCAGACGGGCTGTGCGTCGAGACCCTGGAGGTCATCGTCGGCGCCGTCGGGAAGCTCGAGTTCGAAGCAGACTGTTTTCTCGGCTCCTGCGACCGTCGGTGTTCCGGCGAGAAGCTCGAACGCGTCTACAGCCGAGCCCGTCGCCGTGCTTGATCCCGAGGCGACGATCGACGTGCCCGCCGCGAAGCCGGCAGCCGTGCAGGCGGCCGGGTTGGCAACGATTGCCGCGCCGTACTCGAGAGCGTCGAAGAGTTCCGTGTCGCCCGTGCCAAGCTCGGGCGCGTTGAGGGTGAGGTCACCCGCGGCCGAGGCGATGGGAGTGCGCAGTCGCACGAAACCGTAGACGGGAACGCCAGGTGTCAGATTCTGCGCGGCGAGCGAGAAGTCGACCTTGCCGCCGGGGCTGGCGAGGTCGTTGGTCCAGCCGGTCGTCGCGCTGGTTGTGACATTCTGGTTCACCTCGAACGACGAGGCTCCAACGCTGTTCTGCGTGTCAGCGCCACCGAACACCCACTCGGTGTCGGTCCAGGCGGCCATCGATGTGATCGTCGCGCCCGATGCGACGATGAGACCGGCAGCGGCGATGACCGCGATCTTCTGGTTGCGCTTGCGTGACCTGAGGCCCGCGCGTTCTACTGTCATGTCCTGCTCCCTGAGATTGGGCGAGGCCACGTGATCCGGATTCTGAACTTCATCGTTAAACCCGAGACAGATACGGATAGTGACCCCGTTTCTTGTTTGTTGAAAGATGAAGCTACGCGATATCCACAGGAAAACAAGAGCATTTCGGGGTGCAAAAACGGTCGTTCTATCCCCCACTTCGGGGAAGACAAACCGGTCAGTCTGTACCCCAAAACGGATGAGCTATCACACGGCGGTTCGCGCTGTGTGCGCGAAGCCGATATTGCGGGTCGCGCGCCACGGCCGCCGGACAGGTACTCGCAGAACCCAGCAAACTACTGCTGACCGAGCGGTCAGCAGGCGCAGCACCTCCGCGGGAGCGCTCCCGCGGTCGCGCGCGGGCCGAGCCGCGGTCACGCGGTCACAAGCTCTCCCGTCAACGGCGAATATCGGGCGGCGTGTACCCGAGGCCCGGAGAAGGGGCCAAAAATTCGGATGGGGTGTCCGCACGAGTACCCCCGCGGCGTGAGCGGCTGATGAGCTATCCGGTCTGGGCGGGTGCAGCTACATCCAGTCGGCACCCAGTGGTTCGCCCAGAGTGTCTCAAGCGGGCCAACGCCCTCGCGAATTGCCCCGATTGTCTGGTCGACATACAACGCACCAGACAACCGCGACGTTTCACCGCCACCGGCGCCGAGATTTACAGCAGCGCGGCGCTGTGCGCCCGCATGCGGAGCTAGAAGGGCCTAGACGGTCACCACGGTAGGCGAGCCGGTCTCGCCGACCGGCATTGCCGCAGCGAGACGATTTGCCTCTTCGATGAGGGTCGCAACAATCTCGGCCTCGGGCACGGTCTTGATGACCTCGCCCTTGACGAAGATCTGTCCGCGGCCGTTGCCCGAGGCTACGCCGAGGTCTGCCTCGCGGGCCTCCCCCGGTCCATTGACGACACAGCCCATCACCGCGACGCGCAGCGGAACGGTCATCTTCTCGAGACCCGCTGTGACGTCGTTGGCGAGCTGATAGACGTCGACCTGGGCGCGGCCGCAACTCGGGCACGAGACGATCTCGAGCTTGCGCTCACGAAGTCCGAGCGACTGAAGAATCTGCAGGCCGACCTTGATCTCGGTCACGGGAGGCGCGGAGAGCGAAACACGAATCGTGTCGCCAATGCCCTCGCCGAGCAGAACTCCGAACGCCGTTGCGCTCTTGATCGTGCCCTGGAACTCCGGGCCGGCCTCTGTGACACCGAGGTGCAGCGGCCAGTCACCGCGCTCAGCGAGCAGGCGGTAGGCCTTGATCATCGTCACGGGGTCGTTGTGCTTGACCGAGATCTTGAAATCGTGAAAGTCGTGCTCTTCGAAGAGCGAGGCTTCCCAGACGGCACTCTCGACGAGTGCCTCGGGGGTCGCCTTGCCGTACTTCTGCAGAAGGCTCGGCTCGAGTGAACCTGCGTTGACGCCGATGCGAATCGAAACGCCGGCGTCTTTCGCGGCCTTCGCGATGTCTTTGACCTGGTCGTCGAACTTGCGGATGTTTCCGGGGTTGACGCGCACCGCGCCAACGCCGGCATCGATAGCAGCGAAGACGTACTTGGGCTGGAAGTGGATGTCGGCAATGATCGGGATCTGGCTCTTCATCGCGATGATCTTGAGGGCGTCGGCGTCGTCCTGGTGCGGAACGGCGACGCGCACGATGTCGCAACCGGTCGCGGTGAGCTCGGCGATCTGCTGAAGCGTCGCGTTGATGTTTGTGGTCTGCGTCGTAGTCATCGACTGAACGCTCACCTGAGACTCGCTGCCGACTCCGACCTTGCCGACCTTGATCTGGCGGGTCTTGCGGCGGGGGGTCAGGGTTTCGGGGGCTTTCGGGAGACCGAGATTGATTGCAGGCACGAATCTAGTTTAGGTCCGTGGGCTGTACGCCTGCTGGCCGCGACATGTATGCCCGGCTACAGGATGCTGATGGGCTTGACGATGTCCGCGTAGATGAGCAGCAGGCTCATGCCACCGAGCAGCACAACGACAACGAGCGTGAGCGGCACAAGCTTCGCGATATCAACCGGGCCGGGGTCGGGTCGCTTGAAGAGCTTGGCGAAGAAGCGGCGAATGCCCTCCCACAGCGCACCGGCGACGTGCCCTCCGTCGAGTGGCAGCAACGGGATGAGGTTGAAGACGAACAGCGCGATGTTGAGCGATGCGAGAAGTTCGAGCAACCCCGAGAACCGTGTGGCGAGCGGGATCGTTGTGATCGACGAGATCTCGCCAGCGATACGGCCGACGCCGACGACGCTCACCGGACCGGTGGGGTCGCGCTCCTCTGGCCCGAACGCCGCGTTGACGACGTCGATGAGTCGCTGCGGCAGGTTGAGGATGATGTGCGCGACAGAGGCGATCCTGTCGCCCACGAGGGGCAGCACGGCAGTGATCGGCTGGCGCTCGACGGCCTGCGCGAAGGTGATGCCGAGAAGTCCGATCTCTTCAGTGCGGTTCTCACCGTTGGCGTCCGTCGCGATGGTTCCATCGTCGTTGTAGACATAGCGCTCGGTGAGGCGCGGGGTGGCTTCGAGAGTGAGCTCTTCGCCGTTGCGCTGGACGACGAGTGTCAGCTGCTCACCGGGAGAATCATTGATGATGGATGTCGCTTCGGAAGCCTCTTCGATGGTATTTCCGTCGACGCTCACGATGGTGTCCCCGGGCAGCAGACCAGCTTCGGCACCGGGAGCAGCCTCGGTCGTCTCCGTGCACTCCTGCACCTCGCTCGTCGCGGGAACGAGGCACTCGTTGACGACGCTGATCTGCGTCGTGGCGTTTGCCGTGGGAATTCCGAAGCCGCAGAGCACAATCGCGTAAAGAACGATGCCGATGAGAAGGTTCATCACCGGGCCACCGAGCATGATGACGATGCGCTTGAGAATCGGCAGCTTGTAGAAGACGCGCTCTTCGTGGCCGGGCTCGATCGTGTTTTGGCTCTGGTCGCGGGCGTCTTGCATCAGGGTCTGGAGAAAGCCCGTGCTCGCATCGCGCGACGCCTCGCCGGCCTTGGCGGGCGGGTACATTCCCGCCATCGAGATGTAGCCGCCGAGCGGGATGGCCTTGAGGCCGTACTCGGTCTCACCGAACTTGCGCGACCAGACCGTCGGGCCGAAGCCGATCATGTACTGGCCGACGCGCACACCGAACTTCTTGGCTGGAATGAGGTGGCCGACCTCGTGCAACGCGATAGAGACGGCAATGCCAATGGCAATAACAAGAACGCCCAGTATGTACAGCAGCACGGTTTCCACGGAGTAACCCTAGTGCTCGATTACTTTGCGGTTGCTGTTAGCGCGATGCGCGAGTCTGCGCGCTCTCGTGCCCAGCGTTCCGCCTCGAGAACACCCGCGAGTGTCAGCTCGCCCGTCTCGTGCTCATCGACTGTTGCGGCGACCGTGTCGAGAATGTCGAGGTAGCCGATGCGCCCCGCGTGAAAGGCGAGAACTGCCTGCTCGTTCGCCGCGTTGAACACTGCGGGAAACGTTCCACCCGCGCGACCGACGGTCTTCGCTAGCTCGACTGCAGGGAATGCCGCGTCGTCGAGTGGCTCGAAGGTCCACGAGCTCGCTGTCGTCCAGTCGAGCGGGGCGCCGACCCCCGCGACACGGTTGGGCCAATCGAGACCGAGCGAGATCGGCAGGCGCATGTCGGGCGGACTCGCCTGGGCAATCGTCGAGCCGTCGGTGAACTCGACCATCGAGTGCACTATCGACTGCGGGTGAACCGTCACAGCGATGTCGTCGTAGGGCACGTCGAAGAGCAAGTGGGCCTCGATGACCTCGAGACCCTTGTTGACGAGCGTCGATGAGTTCGTCGTCACGACGAGCCCCATGTCCCAGGTGGGATGCGCAAGAGCCTCGCGCGGCGTCACCGATGCGAGTGACTCGCGGCTGCGCCCGCGGAACGGACCGCCGGAAGCGGTGAGCACGAGTCTGCGCACCTCGCTCGCGGAGCCCGCTCGCAAAGCCTGCGCGATCGCGGAGTGCTCGGAATCGACGGGAACGATCTGCCCGGGCGCCGCGGCGGCCTTGACGAGCGAACCACCGACGATGAGGCTCTCCTTGTTGGCGAGCGCGAGCGTGCGGCCGCTCTCGAGAGCCGCGAGCGTCGGCCCGAGTCCGACCGAGCCCGTGATGCCGTTGAGCACAACGTCACACTCGACATCGCGTACGAGTTGAGCCGCGTCATCAGCCCCGAATGCCGTGTGCTTTACGCCGAAGGCCGCAGCTTGCTCGGCAACCGTGTCGCGATTTGTGCCGGCGGCGAGTCCGACGACCTCGAACAGGTGCGGGTTTGCCGCAATCACGTCGAGCGCCTGAACGCCGATCGAACCGGTTGACCCTAAAACAATGACCCGACGCATGTGTGAATTCTCACACGTGCGTCGGGTCATTATCGAAAAGAGCTACTCCGCGGTATCCAAAGACACGATGTTCACAACGAACACGATCGTGTCGGTTCCGCCGATGTCGCCATTACCCGCTGGTCCGTAGCCATCGATGGGCTTCACGATGACGATGAGCGTCGTTCCGACCTTCTGGCCCTCGATCGCCTTGCCGAAGCCGTTGACGACGCCCGAAGTGTTGAACGGCGACGGCGTCCCGCGCTCCCAGCTCGAGTCGAAGACCTCGCCGGTCGTCCAGTTGACGCCCGTGTAGTTGACAGTCACGTCGGCGTCGGCGGGAACAACCTCACCGTCGCCCTCCGTGATGATGCCGAGCTGCGACGTTGCCGGCGGCTCGGTGTCGGGAATCGTGATTGTCGGTGCGCCGTCGGCGTCAAACTCGACCTTCGGTGCACCTTCCATGTCTTCGTACTTCTGCGGAACGAACGTGCCCGTCGCGATGTCAATGAGGTCGGCGACGAAGACTACGGAGTCTGCGGGGTCGACGCCCAGGTCGGGCGAACCTGTCTCGCCCCAGAGGTCGGTCGGCGGGATGACTCCAACAACACGCGAACCGACGGTCGTGCACTCGAGGGTCTTGACGAGACCGACGAGGAACGCCGACTCGTCGACAGTTATCGACTGCGTTGCGCCGTCTGCCCAGGCGGTTGACGTGAGCTCTTCGCCCGAGGAGCCGTTGAACAGCGTGAAGTGCACAGCTGCGTCGCCATTGGTTTCGACCATCGGTCCGTCGCCCTCGATGACAACGGTGCGCTCGGTAGCGGTCGTGGTGATCGGTGTGTCGAACTCGACGGTAGGCACGACACCGAAGTCGCCCTCGACACTCACCGAGTCAGACGCGTCGCCCGGCTTGGTCACGTCGCACGATGACGAGCCCGGCGCGCTCTGGTTCGAATCATCGGCGGGAGTCGAGCAGGCTACGAGCGAGCCAACGAGACCTGCGGCGAGCAGGAGTGCAATACCAGTGCGCACGGGGCACCTTTCAAATCACGGGAGGGTGGGAAAGCCTCGAACAGTCTGACCTATCCAAGCTGAATATGGCGTGGATGTCGCGGTCTCGCGTTGCGACTAGCGAGTGCGAGTGCGCGCAACGAGCGCGCCGAACAGAATAAGCAGGCCAACGAGACCCCAGCCAACGACGAGCGAGCCGACGGGAACCCCGAGCAGAGCGATGGGCCTGATGACCTCAATCTCGGGAATCACCTGGTCGTTCGTCTCCGACGGGATGATGCGAATATCGGTTGTCACCTGCAGTTTGGGGTTGTCGTAGGTGAGGTCGAGAACCGTGAGGAATGAACCACGCGGGGTGAGCGCGGGGTCGGTGACAGTGCCCGCCCAGACCGTGTTGCGGGCAGCGTTGAGCTTGCCACCGCCGCGCACGTACTTCTCAACGTCTGCACGCTGGTCACTGAGAATGTACAGGCGCACGTTCTGCGGCGTCTTCGCTGCTGCCGACAGACGCATCGGGTAAACGAAGGTCTCTGTCTCGAATGTGAGACGCACGGGTTCGAGCTTGCCGTCGAGAACGTCGGCCGAGGTGAGTTTGATCGCGACAAACGACCACTTCTGCGCGATGTAGTACTTGAGTTCTTTCTTCGCGGCGCCCGACAGCTGGTAGTCGTTTTCACCGAGCCACTTCTTGAGCCCCGCGGCATCCGACGCCTTGAGGGTTGTCGCCTCGATCGGACCGAGGGTGACACGGCTGATGATCTCTGGTTCTGCTCCGTCGCCGCCGCTGACGGTCGCGAAACCCCACCAGTCGTCGACATACGCGGGGCGCGGCTGGATTGCCTCGGCGACGGCGTCGAACTCGGCATTGTCACCCTGGGTGACGGTCGCGGGGTTGGGCGTCGGAAATACGAGGCCCGTGTCGCCGGTTTGGGCGAGAAGTTCGAGGGAGAGATCGATCTGTTCGATGCCGTCGGCATACGAGACGATCGCCGTCTCGCCCTCGACAGTGACCTCGGAGTTGGGGCCGACCGCAAGTCCGCCACAGCCACAGGCCATCGCCGGAGAGGCGACCTGCAGGCCCACGAGGGCGAGAGTCACAATACCTATAGCCCAGAGTCGACGCACCGTCCCATGGTGCCATACGTCGGCTTAGCGAAAGACGATTACCGGCTCATGGAGCACAGGAAAATTGACGGATGCCGCGATGAAGCACTTTTCGCTCGCCTCAGCGTGAAGGCGCAGGGCCAGATCCACGTCGCCGGCCGAGATTGTTACCCGCGGGCGCAGGGTGACGGTCGTCATGTGTCCGCCGCCGTTGTTTGTCTGCTGCATCGTGCCTGTCGCGTCGTCGTCATACTCTTCGACGACAATGCCGTTCGAGGCCGCGACGTGCAGGTAGCTCAGCAGGTGGCACTCACTCAGCGCCGCGATGAGCAGCTCTTCGGGATTCCAGCGCTCCGGGTTGCCACGAAATGCGCGGTCGCTCGAACCGTCGATCGATGCCTTGCCCGCCGCAGAGACAACGGCTTCGCGGCCATACGACCTGTAGTCACTTGTGCCCGAGCCGCGGTTGCCCGTCCACTCGAGGGCAACGGCGAAGTGGTGTTCGAGGTTCATGCTGCCATTTCATCACGAACGCGACTCGGAGATTGAGCGAAGTCGAAATCAGACTGAGCGAGGCCGAAATCACGTGGGTCCCGAGTTCGCTCGACTTTGTCTCACGCTCGACCACCGCTACGCGTACAGCGACTCGACCGCCTCGCGAAACGCGACAGTGTGCCGCGCGACGTCGGCGCTCGTCGTCGCGGGGCACATCAGCGCCATGTTGTGGAACGGAGTGATCAGAATTCCGCGGTTGAGCGCGTGAAGGTGTAGATACTGCTGAAGCTCGAAGTCGTCGGCGTTCGCGGCCTCGGCGCCATCGACCGGGGCCGTACTCATAAACGAGTACTCGGCCCGTGCACCGAGCTGGGTGACCTGCCACGGCGCTCCGAACTCGTCGAGCGCCGACTGCACTCCATTCGTCCATTCGGTCGCGCGCGCAATCATCGTTTCGAACGCTGCATCCGTGAGCACCTCGCCGAGTGTCGCGCGAATACCCGCCATCGACGCGGCGTTGCCCGCGAGAGTTCCTCCCACTCCCCCAACGTCGATGTCTTCGAGCTCGAGCGACTCGCGAACCCGCAGCGCGTACTCCGCAGTCATTCCGTATGCCGCTGCGGGGATTCCGCCGCCGATCGTCTTGCCAACGACGACCGCGTCGGGCGTGAGTCCGTCGCGCTTGGTCATTCCACCCACCCCGGCACACAGCGTGTGGGTCTCATCGATGATGAGCAGCGTCGACGTCTCTGTGCACAGCGCACGCAGCGCGTCGTGCCAGCCGGCATCGGGAAGAACGATTCCGATGTTGGTCATCGCCGGCTCAATGAGCACCGCCGCGACATCCAATCGGCGAAGCGCTTTCTCGAGCGCCGTGACATCGTTGAACGGTACAACGACTGTTGTCTCGTCGAGGGCGACGGGAGGCCCGATGTTTCCGCGACGGGCGACAACGTGACCGTCGTCGTCGAGGGTCGCGAATGCTTCATCGACCGAGCCGTGGTAGCTGTAGTCGATGACGAGAATGCGCGGTCGTGCCGAAACGTGGCGCGCGTAACGAATGAGGCTGCGGTTCGCGTCGGTCGCCGAGAGCGTGAACTGCCAGCTCGGCAAGCCGAACCTCTCTTCGAGCATGGATGCAGCGATCGCGGCGTCCTTGGTCGGCAGCATGTACGTCGAGCCCCTGGCCAGCTGCTCGGAGATCGCCGCGACCGATGCGTCGGGCGCGTGGCCGCACATTGCGCCGGTGTCGCCGAGGCACAGGTCGACGTGATCGATGCCGTCGACATCGCTGAAGTGCGCGCCCTTCGCGGTGTCGACGTAGACGGGCCACGGGCCGGGCCACTTGGCCATCCAGAGCATGGGAACGCCGTCGGGCATCGACTTTTTCGCCTCGAGCCAGAGCTGCTTCGACGCGGGGCGTGCAGCCTCGAAGGTCTCGACCTCATGTTGCCAGAGTCGTGCGAGCCGGGGGCGGTCTTCGTACATGTCGACTAGCCCTGGCGAGCGAGCCGCTTCGCGCGTGCGGCGGTGGAGAGCTGCGACACGACGACGAAGATGATCGCGATGAAGAAGACCGCCGAAGCAATGACGTTGGCCTCTGCCGGGATACCGCGGGCTGCGGCCGTGTAGACGAACTTCGGGAACGTCACAAACGGGCCGGAGTTGAAGTTGGTGATGATGAAGTCGTCGAAGCTCAGGGCGAAACTCAGCAGGGCGGCGGCGATGATGCCGGGCATCAGCAGCGGCAGCGTGACGCGCGCGAAGACCTGCGCGGGGCTCGCGTAGAGATCGCGGCCAGCCTCTTCGAGCGCGGGGTCGAGGCTCGCTACTCGCGCTCGCACGGTCACGACGACGAAGCTGATGCAGAACATCGTGTGGGCGAGGATGACGGTGAGCGCACCCTTTTCGACGCCCGCCGTAAGAAACTCTGCGGCGAGGCCGGCGCCGAGTACGACCTCGGGAGTCGCCATCGGCAAAAAGAGTAGAAGCGTCGTCGCATTGCGGAACGGGAACCGGTAGCGCACGAGCGCAATCGCGATCATCGTGCCCAGGATCGTCGCGAGAAGCGTTGCGGTGAGCCCGACGAAGATGCTGTTGCCGAATGCCTCACAGACACCCTGCGCGTTGCAGAGGTTCGTCCAGTTGTCGAGCGTGAACCCGCGCCAGACGATGTTCGATCGGCGCGAATCATTGAACGAGAAGACGATCGTGTAGACGATCGGGATGAGCAGAAAGACAAAGGCGAGGGCGCTGTAGAGCCAGATCGCATAGCGGCCGATAAAACGGGTCACGGTGTTCATCAGATCAGGTCGTCCGTTCCGCTCTTCTTGACGTAGACGCTCACAAAGATGAGAATCGCCGCCATCAGTACAAGAGAGAGGGCCGCGGCCGTCGGGTAGTTCTGCAGCACAAGGAAGTTCGCCTCGATGACGTTTCCGATCATCGCCGTGCTCGTGCTTCCGAGAAAGTCGCGGCTCGCGTTGATGTAGTCACCGGCAGCGGGAATGAACGTGAGAAGCATGCCCGAGATGATGCCAGGGGCCGCGAGCGGCACCGTCACCCGGAAGAATGTGGATGCAGGGCTCGCGTACAGGTCTCCCCCGGCCTCGACGTACCGCAGGTCGAGCTTCTCGAGAGAGGTGTAGATCGGCAGCGTCATAAACGGAATGAAGTTGTAGGTGAGTCCGAAGATCACCGAGAAAGCCGTGCCGGTGACGTGTTCACCTTCGGGCAGAAGCTGCAGCGTGTTGAGAAACGACACGAATGGGCTCTCGTCGCTCAGCAGCTGCTTCCAAGCGAGGGTGCGAAGCAGGAAGCTGATGAAGAACGGAGCGATGACGAGAGTCAGCGCGAGAGCCTGCACGAGCGGAAACCTCCGCAGCGTCACCCCGATGAAGTAGGCGAGAGGGAAGCTGAAGAGCAGCGCAAAAACGGTTGCCGTCGCCGCGAAGACAAACGAGCGGATGATGTGCTCGCCGTAGGTCGAGATGACCGCCGTGTAGTTCTCCCACTTGAATGCGGTCTCGAACTGCCCGATGTCGCCGAACTCGACGGGCTGCTGAAACGACGTGAGAACGAGCGAGAAGAGCGGCGCGAGAAAGAACAGCCCGAGGTACAGGATTCCGGGCAGCAGAAGAATGAGCGCAACCTTGCTGCGCTTGCGTACCGCCGGCTCGGCGACGGCTGTCGCCGTGCCACCAAAAGCTCCGAAGGCCATTCCTAGGCCTCTTCCAACTCCGCCTCGAGCTTCTCGCGCTTTTGCACGGCGAGAGCGTGGGTGTCGGTGTCTGATGCAAACCGCGGCGCGTCGGCCGGATCGTCGGCGAGGCCGAATCCGTGATCGGTCGTCCAGGTCAGCCAGACCTCGGCACCCGTGTTGACGACGGGCCCGAAGACCATGTTCTGCGCGAAGACGACGATCTGGCCGAGACCGGGAATCGCGACCTGGTACGAGGTGCTCACGCCCGAGAATGAGACGTCGGTAACGCGACCGGGGCCGATGATGTTGACGCCAGCCAACTGCTCGGGAGCCTCGGTGTGGAGCATAAGCTTTTCGGGGCGAACACCGATCGTGACGTCGCCGGCGTGGCGCTGCGCACGCTCGCGCGGAATCTCGATCTTGCGGCCCGCGACATCCACGATTATTGAGTCCGAGCCCGACGTCGTGACCGCACCCGTAAACAGGTTCGACTGGCCGAGAAAGTTTGCGACGAAGGCAGTCTTCGGCAGTTCGTAGAGTTCTTCGGGGGCGCCCATCTGCTCGATCTGGCCCTTGTTCATAACCGCGACGGTGTCGGCCATTGTCATGGCCTCCTCCTGATCGTGCGTGACGTGCAAAAAGGTCAAGCCGACGTCTTGCTGGATCTCTTTGAGCTCGAGCTGCATCTGGCGGCGCAGCTTGAGGTCGAGGGCACCGAGCGGCTCGTCGAGCAGCAGCAGTGCGGGGCGGTTGACGACAGCGCGCGCAAGAGCCACGCGCTGCTGCTGGCCGCCGGAGAGCTGCTGCGGCTTGCGCGACGCGAGGTGGTCGAGCTCAACGAGCTTGAGTGCCTCGTGAGCCTTCGCCGTCGCGTCGGCGATCTTGCGGCGGCGCAGGCCGAACGCGACGTTCTCGAGGATCGTCATGTGCGGGAAGAGCGCGTAGCTCTGGAACACGGTGTTGACCGGCCGCTGGTACGGCTTTGTGTGCGTAACGTCTTTTCCGCCGATGAGAATCTGGCCAGCCGTCGCGTCTTCGAGACCGGCAACGAGGCGCAGTGTCGTCGTCTTGCCACAACCCGACGGGCCGAGCAGGGCGAAGAACGACCCCGCGGGGATCGTCAGATCGAGCTCCTCGATCGCCGTGAACCCCGGGAATCTCTTTGTGATTCCCTTGAGCTCGAGATCAGCACCGGCTTCCGCGAAGCTTCCCTGCGCCATAGTTCTTACCCTTGTTATCAGACGCCGAGCAGAACGCTCTGGAACTGCGTTCCGAACTCCTGCTCTTCGGCGCTCGTGAGCGTGCGGAACAGCTTGACCTTCGAGAGCGTCTCTTCGTTCGGGAAGATGAGCTGGTTCTCGGCGAGTTCGGGGTCGATGGCCTCGGCGGCCTCCTTCGCCCCCTCGACCGGCGTTATGTAGTTGACCCAGGCTGCAACTTCCGCGGCAACTTCGGGCTCGTAGTAGTAGTTGATGAGCTTCTCGGCGTTCGTCTTGCGGGTCGAGCCGATCGGCACGAACATGTTGTCGTTCCAGAGCGTTCCGCCGCCGTCGGGGATAGCGAACTCCCACTTGTCGCCAGCCTCTGCGTTGATCACCGTGATGTCGCCCGACCACACTATGGCCGCGAGGGTGTCTTCGTTTGTGAGGTCCTCGAGGTAGGAGTTGCCCTTGACGTTGCGGATCTGGCCCGACTCGACCTGCTCACGGAAGACGTCGATGCCCTTGGCGAAGTCGTCGGCAGTGAAGTCGCCCGAGATGTCCACGCCCTGCTCAGAGAGAATGAGCCCGATCGTGTCGCGCATCTCGGAGAGAACGCCGACGCGGCCCTTGAGCTCGGGCGCCCAGAGATCGGAAACACTGCGAAGCCCGTTGGGAACCTTTTCTTTGTTCCAGGCAATACCGGCGAACCCGCCCTGCCACGGCAGGGAGAACTTGCGACCGGGGTCGAAGTCCGGGTCTTGCAGGCTGGGGGTGAGGTTTGCGGCGTTGGGGATATTCGCGAGGTCGAACTCTTGCGCATAGCCGAAACGGATGACGCGCGCGGCCATCCAGTCGGTGAGCACAGCGATGTCGGCCCCGATGTCTTTACCGAGGGCGAGCTGGTCTTTGACCTTGCCGTAGTACGAGTTGTTGTCGTCGACGTCGACGAGGTACTTGACCGAGATGCCGGTCTCCTGCTCGAAGCGCTGGAGGGTCGGGTAGTTTCCGTCGTCATCTTCGTCGATGTACGCGGCCCAGTTTGCCCAGTTAAGCGTCGGGTCGTTTGCGGAGTTGTCTTTGGCTGCGGTCGGTGCCTCACGGTCACCGGCGCCGGGCGAGCACGCCGCGAGAGTGAAGGCCGCGGCGAGGCCGCCGGTGCCCGCGAGCATTGTGCGACGCGAGACCTGCGACTTTCGGGCCTGCATAACGAGGCTGCGAATGATCGGGTCTTCGGGAAGGGCTCTATTCACGAATAAACTCCTTGGCTCTCGTTGCAACTGTGTGGATTGATACTGGCACAGGGCATAGCGATCACGCACGGAAAAGAGAGCAAAAGGCCGACCTTGTAACAAGGATTTCACGAATTCGGTACCAAAACCGGGCTTTCAGGTACGGAATCCGCAGCATTCTCGCACCCCTGCTTTCACTGCCCGGTCGGGCGGGTGCCCAGTCGAACCCGGCTTATGCTGCCACTCGGCTCGAGCAGCAGTACCGTTCCGTCGACGCGGGAGATCGGCGGCGGCAGCGTGCGCAACTGCGTCACTGAACGAAAGTCGGCGACGGTGCAGCCATCGAAAACGATCGGCACCGTTGCATGGAGCCGCGGCAGGGCACCCCAGTGCTGCTGCCACGCCGCTACGTCGCCGACGATCGCCGTCGCACCGTCACCCTTCGACAGCGTGAGGCCGTCGTCGGCTTCGGGAGAAATGACACGGCACGACCCCTCGAGTGCCGCCGCGATGGCGGAGGGGCGGGCGCTGACAACGGCGAAGACCGACACCGGCTCAAAGACCGGCGGCACCGGTCGGGCAGGTTCTGCCTGTGGCTCGCAGAGCGCGATCTGAACGCGAGCGCCGCGCCACTCCCCGGCGCCGGGCGCCAGCTGTGGGTCAAACGGCAGTGTGCCGCCCGCGAGACTGTGGTCGAGCCGATCGGAGACCCGCAGCAGAAGTCGCGCCGAACAGAGGCCGAGCAGCGCGTGAAGCTGCCCGGTGAGCCGCTGGGTCGCAATCGCCAGGTGAAGCCCGAGCGCCGCGCCCGATCGCAGCATCGTTGTGAGGTTGTCGACGAGTGCACTCGCGTGATCGGGCCCGAGCGCGTCGATCGTTGAGTCGAGATCGTCGAGCACGACGATCTCGTTGATCGCGACACCGTCACGCACCCGAGCGGCGTAGCGCGCGAGGGTGTCCCACGCGGAATCGGGATCACGCGCGACGCGCACTCCCCCTGCAGCCGCGATCACATGGAGTGCCGTCGAGGTGCCCGACCGCGCGGCTCCGACGACGAGAAGATGTCCGTCGACCGCCGGGTGCCACACGGTGAGGGGCTGCGACTGCGAACCCGGCAGGTCTGCGACGCCGATCCTCACACACGGCGCCTCGGCGCAGTAGTGCTGGTCGAGCGCGTCGAGTGCGATGAGACTCGGCAGTGGCTCACACCACGGCCGCCGGATGGAGTGGTCGTCGGGCCACACACGAGCTATCGCCGCAATGTCGGAACTCGTCGCGAGAGCGAGCTGCACCTCGCGGGGTTGTTCGCCACTCGTCGTCAGGATGGCGCGGCCTCGCGCCGCGGCCGAAAGCTCGGCAGCCGCAGCGGTGCCCACGACCGCGACGCTATCGGCTGCGCCGTGAACGCGCAGTGAGACGCGCACGCCCACGTTGGCGAAGACGGCATCGCGCACGACCCCCGCAGGTCGCTGTGTGCAAAGAATGAGGTGGAGTCCAAGAGACCTCCCGCGTGCAGCAAGGTCAGCGAAGAGATCGTGCAGTTGCGGCAGAACACTCGCAACCGCCGCGAACTCATCGACGATGATGACGAGCCGCGCGAGCGCGGCGTGCTGGCCTCCGAGCTCGGCCTTCTGGTCGTCGAACTCATCGATGGATCGCGCCCCGGCCGCGGCGAGCGTTCGCTCGCGAAAGCGGATCTCGGCCGCGAGCGATTCGAGAGCACGCTGCGCTGCTGTCGCGTCGAGATCGGTGAGAACTCCGACACAATGCGGCAGGGTGCTGAGCCCCGCGAACGAAGCGCCGCCCTTGAAGTCGACGAGCAGCAGATTGAGTCGCGATGGCGAATGGGTTGCGGCAAGTGCGAGTGCCCAGGTGATGAGCAGTTCGCTCTTTCCGCTGCCGGTCGTTCCGCCGATGATTGCGTGCGGCCCCGCGGCAACGAGGTCGATGAACACCGGCCCCGCTGCATCCACCCCGATTGTCGCTGTGAGCCCGTGTGACGGCAGTTGTGCGAGTGACTCAAAACTCACGGTGGCGGGCAGGGCCGTGCGCTCGGCAACGCGACCCTCGACCCGCGCACGCATAGCGAGATTATTGGCGACGCTAGCGGCCTGCGCGACCGAGAGGCGTTCGAGCGAGAGAAGCTCGATGCGTGTGCCGTCGATGAGCACGGCCGTGTCGCCATCGACGATGCACCCTACGTGAGAGGGAGCGTCGGCGCGGTTCGCGACAATCGTCACATTCACAGTTCGTTCGTCGCTGACGAACTCAGCGCAACCGGCGAAACCGCGGGACCCGGCGGGCCCGGCTGCTTCGCGCTGTGGCAGCGCGCCGAGCCACGGCTCTATGGCGGCTGTTGCGCCCCGCGCGATGCGCCAGTCTTCGGGAGGCAGCCGCGAAGCGAGTTGCACGACGACGGAACGGAACAGCGCGGCTGATCTCGGGCCGCTCTCGACTATCGCAATGCCGCGCCGTGCGTCGACCACGGCCGGAGCGGCGCGAAGGGTTGCAACACGATCGGCGAGGTCGTCGAGCCCTCTCGCGCGCCGGTTGAGCCCGTCTAGTCGCGTCTCACTCGGCAGATCGGCGGTGCCGAGTCGCACCTCGGTGCTGCGGTTCCAGGTGGCGATGAGCTGTGTCGCGGGTGGAAAGCGAGCTGCAAGACTCGCTCGCTCTGCGGCGTGGGCAGTTTCGATCTCGGCGAGCGCCGATACGAGCTCGTCGTCGAACCGAGCACCCTCGGTTCGCGCTCTCCGCCTCGCCTGGAGTCGAGAATCAACGAGGCTGCCAATCGCAATGAGCGGGCCGAGTGCGGCGAACAGCAGTGAGAGCGGCGAGCGAGTGACCGCCCACATCGCGAGTCCCATAACCACGGGAGCAACGGTCGCGACGAGCGGAAAGGACCACGGCGCGGGTGGCTCGGGAAGAGCGGGAGCGAGAATCAATGTCACGACCATAGGCAACACGAGTGCGGGAGCCCGCGGCATGTCGGCGAAAAAAGCGTGAAAATCTCCGCGAAAAGCGCGCGGGTGAGGAGTGGTTAGCTCACGATAAAGAACTGCTCGCCGATGTCGACGCGCGAGCCACGAGTGACGAGATACCGCTTGCCGGGTTCACAGCGGGTGCGGACGCCGTCCGGCGGTCGGTAGCCCGTACCGTTTGCCGAGTACCGGTCGGAGATCCAGAAGGCCCCGGACGTTTGGCCGAACTCGAGGTGCGTCTTCGACACCGACTTGCTCGGGTCGACGATCGGCACAAAGTGATCGAAATACTCCCCCGGTTCGGCGACGGGATTGCGTCCGAGAATTCCCGTGCCGAACACCGTGACACTCTCGCCCGTGCTGAACTGAAGAATGTAGCGGTCACCGAGGGCGATTCCCGACGTGATGCGGGTCTCTTCGACGTCGAGGTGGTCGGGCTCGGGAGCTATCACGGCCTCGGCCTCGGTCTCAGCCTCAACGGCCTCCTCCCCCGCCACATGCTCGGGCCCGGTCTCTTCGCGCTCAACGACCTCGTCGAGGTCGATCTCGGTCTGCATGGCGAGCTCCGGCGGAAGCTCAACGTCAGCGGGCAGCAGGTCAGCGAGAGTCGTTCGAAGAGGTGGCCTCGTCACGGTCACCGAGCGCCCGCACTCGCCGCAGAACATTGCGCCGTCGGGCAGCTCGGCCGAGCAATACCTGCACGTCACTGCTTCACCCCTGGCGCTTGAAGAATCTGCTCACACTATAACCGCCGAGCGATCGGGTCGAGATGCGGGCGCGCACCCGCTCCCAGCGCGTGCGGCCCTTGTCGAGGGCCTTTTCGAGATCGGTAACGGCGCGCCACACTTTGTCGGCGTCTTCG
>Ga0247740_1000354_pt1 | contig 23543 bp, 21 predicted proteins | sample UWRJL148409B2_FD_180942 | JGI IMG/M metagenome (GOLD analysis project Ga0247740, IMG submission 180942) | Plant litter microbial communities from Arlington Agricultural Research Station in Wisconsin, United States - UWRJ-L148-409B-2 | ecosystem: Environmental > Terrestrial > Plant litter >...
CTTTGGCAGGCCGCTACCGCGACGGCAAATTCGTGCTGAGTCACTTCTCCGGCGCACGCCCCCTGCTGCTCGAAGTAACCCCGAAGGCCGACGGCACGCTGTCACTGCTTCAGAACGGCAGCACGAGGTATGACGCGCTCAAGAGCAAACAGGCGCGTGGTCGCAACCTACCTTTCCCGCCTGATCCTTCTCGCTGGACGAGCGTCAAAGATCCGGCGCAGCCGCTGCGCTTTTCGGCACCCGACCTGAACGGCAACACGGTTACGGAGTCCGACCCGCGCTTCGCGGGCAAGGTCGTGTTGGTCAACGTCATGGGCAGCTGGTGCCCCAACTGTCACGACGAAGCGCCGTTCTTGGAAGAGTTGTACAAGACGTACCGCTCTCGCGGCTTGGAAGTGGTCTCGCTCTCTTTCGAAGACGCAGAGCAGCTGAAAGATCCGGCGCGCCTTCGCGCGTTCATCGAGGCCTATGGCATCGACTACACGGTGCTGCTCGGCGGCGAGCCGAGTGAAGTAAGCAACAAGCTCCCGCAAGCCGTGAACCTCTCGACGTGGCCGGCCACGTTTTTCGTGGCTCGCAGCGGCTTGGTGCGCGGCGCGCACGCAGGTTTCGCCGGCAAAGCCACCGGCACCGCGCACGCAGAGCTCAAGGCCGAGCTGCGCGCGACGGTGGAGAAATTACTGGGCGAAAAGCGCTAGCGACTCGGCAGCCCTCAGTGTCCAGACGGCACTGTCGGTTTCGAAGCGGCCGGCGCATCGGCAACGGCGTCCGCCTTGACGAACTTGAGCGTGAAGCGATCGCTCTCACCGATCGCGGCGTACTTCTCGCGGTCCTTGTCGCCCAAGCGGTAGCTGGGGGGAAGGGTCCAAACGCCGTCGGGGTAGTCCTTGGTGTCTTTGGGGTTGGCGTTGATTTCTGACCTAGCGCTCAGCTTGAACCCAGCCGCTTCGACCTTCTGGATCGCCCAAGCTTCGGGCAGATAGCCGAGCTTGGCGCTCTTGATCGGATCTGCACCCACCAACGCTCGGTGATCGACGATGCCGAGGACACCTTTGGGCTTCAATGCTTTCCGGAATTCTGCCAGCCACGCATCGATCGACCCGTCGTTGACCAAGTTGTGCAGCTCACGAATGACCAACACCGTGTCGAGCTTGTTCTCGAGCGGCAGCCTCGGCGTTGTTGCATCGAGCGGAATCGGTTCAACCTTGCCGAACAACTCGGGTGCCGTTTCGAGCAACAATTTCAAGCGGTAGGCCGCCGCCGAGCGCTCACCCAGGGCCCCCTGCGGATCATCACTGGTAACGAAGAGCTTGCCGCGAGTTGCCAGCGCCGGCGCCAAGAGCTCCGTGTACCAGCCTCCGCCCGGACCATACTCGAGCACGGTCGACGTTGGCTGCAGCCCGAAGAACTCGAGCGTTTCTCGCGGGTGACGGTACTTGTCGCGCGCCGCGTTCCCCGGCTGGCGATGAGGGCTCGCGAGCACGGCTCTAAGCGCGGCGTCCGGGGAAGCGTACGAGCTGGCGGCTAACCGCTTCGCGGCCGTATGCAGTTCGGGCGTCCAACGCGTCAGTTCCGCTCGATGGTCGGCGTCCGCCTTCGCGCGGCCCTTGTCCGCTCTCTCCGCAGCGCTGGGGGCAGCGGGCGTCGTGGGGGGCGCGGCGCTCGCCGCACTCGGCGCGGGCGGCGAAACCGAGGGGCTAGCACTCGCGACCGTCACCGAAGACGGCTCGGCTGCAGGCTTGTCCGCACAACCGATACCGCAGACAGCGCTAACGAGTGCAAATGAAGAAATCCGACGAACGCTTGATTGGCGCATGGCGAGCGAGGTCTAGCTCCCGCCCCCCGGTCTTGTAAAGAGCACGCGCGTCTCCTAACCAAGATTTAGGCCGCCGATAGCAGGAAGGCGCCGCGATTTGCGTCAGCCAAGCTCGCGAGATTCCGCTGAAAATCGCGTCGATGCCGCGAGCCCGGCGCCGGAAACTGGCCGCCGCGACACGGCGCTGCTTGCTCCTGGCCGACTCGTGCATAATCCGGCCGTGACCGAACAACTGATCGAAATTCGCGGCGGTACGAAGCTAACGGGAGGCCGTGTATCCATTGCCGGCAGCTCCAACCAAGTCACCAAGTGCATCATCGCGGCGCTGCTGACCGACGAACCGGTGCTGATCAAGGGCGCGCCCGACGTCAACGAGCGCACGATCGTCGAAGAAATGTTCTCCGCCATCGGTGGTCGCGTGGAGCTGCTCGACGAACACACGGTTCGCTTGTGCGCCAAAGACGTCGACCGTTTCGAGATCCCAGCCGAGATTTGCCTGCGTAACCGAATTGCGATCTTGGCGGCGGGGCCGCTCTTGCACCGCTTCCGACGCGCGAAGCTACACACCGGCCTCGGAGGCGACAAAATCGGCAAGCGACCGGTCGACTTTCATCTCAAGGGCCTGTCCGAGATGGGCGCCGAGGTCGAGCTCGACGGCAATTGCTATGACTTGAAGGTCGGCCCGGGCGGTCTGCACGGAGCCCACATCGTGCTTCCCTTCCCCAGCGTGATGGCGACCGAGAATCTGCTGATCGCGGCCGTGCTCGCGCGCGGTCGTACGATTATCGAGAATGCCGCCATCGAGCCAGAAATCCTTGAGCTCGTGAAGATGCTGCAGAAGATGGGCGCGGACATCATGATGAACTCGCACCGCACGTACGTCATCCAAGGCGTAGAGCGACTCCACGGGTGCGAGCTGCGTTGCATGCCCGACCGTAACCAAGCCGTCTCGTTCGCAGTCGCTGCGTTGGCCACCGGGGGCGACGTCCTGATCGATCGCTTGCGTCACGACTCCGTGTACAGCTTCCTCAACTTCATCCAGCGGATGGGGGCCGAGTTTCGCGTCAATTCGGAAGGCGTGTACGTGCGAGCTCCGCAAGGCAAGCGCCTGCGTTCGAGTCACGTCGAGGTCGAGGTCCATCCGGGCTTCATGACCGACTGGCAGCAACCGTTCATGGTGCTTTTTACCCAAGCCGCGGGCATGAGCGTGCTGCACGAGACCATCTTCGAAGATCGGCTCGGCTACACCTCTTTACTGAACCAAATGGGAGCGAACATCACGCTCTTTTCTTCCTGCTTGGGCGAAGCGGCCTGTCGTTTCAAGCTCAAGAACCACGTCCATTCGGCGGTAATCCAAGGCTCTACGCCGCTGCACGGCGGGAATTTCAAGCTGCCGACCGACATTCGCGCGGGCATGTGTTTGGTCGTCGCCGGGTTGGTTGCCGAAGGCATCACTCAGCTGTCGAACATTCAAGAGTTGAGGCGCAAATACGACAGCTTGGTCCCAAAGCTGCGCGACATGGGTGCAGATATCCGCCTGATCGACCCGCCGACGTGATTTTCTAGTGAGCCCCCGGTCCGCTCGAGTCGGCGATTGCCCCGAGCTCGAGCGGAGACTTTTGGGGGCCAAGCTGCTGACCGCGCTCGGCGATCTCCGTCGCGATCAGGGCGAGCCATGCGGCGGTCGTGAAACCGAGTACGAGCGGCAGCACGGTGCCGTCGTAGGCGCGACCGAACAGTGTGCCGAGAGCCAGGCCAACGATGCCCGAGATAGAGCCGATTACGGCGGATGCGACGCCGGCGATGTGGCCCATCGGCTCCATCGAGCGCGCGCTGAAGTTACCGAACAAGAGTCCGTTGCAGAAAAAACAGACCAGCATGAAACCGACGAAGGCATAGAGCGGCGGGTGCCCGTTGAGCGCCCAAGTCGCGAGCGTTGCGCACACGCATAACACGCAGTTGAAGCCGAGAGCGGCGCGCGCCAAGCGCCGCATGCCGAAGCGCATCACGAGCTGGCCATTGGCGAACGAGGCGAGCCCGATGGCGCTCGCCAGTAGCCCGAAGAAAAGTGGGAATTTGGCGCCCAGCCCGTACTGCTCCTGAAACACTTGCTGCGACATCGACAAGTAGCTGATGAAGGCCCCGAACACGAGGCCGCTGCCCAGCGTGTAGCCGAGCGCGATGCGGTTCCGCAGCGTCTCGAGGCAGCCGCGACCGATCACGCGCAGAGAAAACGGCACTCGCCGCTCCACGGCCAGCGTTTCTGGCTGGCGCAGCCCAATCCAAAGCGCGTTCACGGCGGCGATGATGACCAAGCCCCCGAAAATTGCGCGCCAAGTGGTGACCGCCAACACCGCCTGACCAATAGACGGCGCGAGCACCGGCACCAAAATGAACACCGTCTGCACGAAGGACATCACGCGAGCCATCGCGGCGCCCGAATGAGCGTCGCGCACGAGCGCCACCGAGACAATGCGTGGTCCCGCCGCTCCGAAGCCGGATAGCGCGCGTCCGAGCAAGAGCCAACCGAAGCTGTGCGTGGTCGCGCAGATCACGCCGCCCACGATGAAGATTCCGATGCCGAGATAGAGCGCTGGTTTGCGCCCGGTGCTGTCGGAGATGGGCCCGTACACCATTTGCCCCAAGGACATGCCGCCGAAGAACACGCTCAGGATCAGTTGCCGGTCGTTCTCGTGAGCGGCGCCGAGTTCGGTCGCTATCGTGCCCAACGCGGGCAGCATCGTGTCGATGGACATCGCCACGAGCGAGGTGGTGAGCGCCACGAGCGCCACGAACTCGAAGTCCGAGCGAGCTTGGCGCGGGGCCAGCCGCATTTCAGGCGCGCCCATTCAGCGAACGAACGGATTGCACGGCGAGCACGGCCATGGCCTGGGCTCGTTCGTGAGCGGCGATCATGGCGTCCCACGCCTGCTCGGCCTGGTGGTCGATGAGGCGGCGCGCCGGATCGGCGTCGAACCAGGCGATCGTCTTGCGGATGCCGTCTCGAAAGCTCGTGGTGGCCGAGAAGTCCGGGACGAACGCCTTGATCTTGCGGTTGTCGAAGACCGCCGAATTCGATTTGTCACCGAGCAACGTGCCGACGGTTTCTGGCAAGCAGGCCGTGATGAAGTCGGACGAAAGGTGTACGAGCTTCGGCGCCGAGACTCCGGCCGCTTCGGCGACCGCACGGTAGATCTGGTCCCAGGTCAGGGCTTCATCGGAAGTGATGTGAAAGGCTTCACCGAGAGCGTCACGTCGCCCCAGGAGCCCGAGCAAGCCCTTCGCGAAGTCGGAGTTGTGAGTCATGGTCCAGAGGCTGAGTCCATCACCGGGCACGATCACGGGCTGCCCACGGCGCATGCGGTCGACGACCGTGAAGGTCTTACCCCAGACGTTGAGCGCGAGCGGGACGACGGTGTCCCCGTACGTGTAGGACGGCCGTACGATCGTCATCGGAAAGCCCGACTCGCGATGAGCGCGTTGCAACAGCGCTTCACAGTCGATCTTATGCCGCGAGTAGTCCCAGAACGGATTTTCGAGCGGCGTCGATTCGGTGACGGGCGAACTTACAGGGGGCTTCTGATACGCACTCGCCGAGCTGATGAACACGTACTGGCTCGTGCGCTGGCGGAACAGTTCGATGCGTGGCTCGACATCGGCAGGTGAAAAAGCGATGAAGTCGACCACTGCGTCGAAGTGCTCTTCACCGAGCGCCTGCGCGGTTCCCGCGATGTCCAGCAAATCGGCCTGCAGAGTACGCGCACCGGGGATGGGCGGGCGACCGCCGCGGTTGAGCAGCCAAAGCTCAGCCCCGCGAGCCAGCGCGAGCTCGGAACAAGCGCGGCTGATGATTCCCGTGCCGCCGAGGAAGAGCACCTTCATGACGAAGGCTCTAGCTCAAGCCTGACGCGAAGCCCAGGCTCGGTTCGCTGACGCGCGCGAAATATGCTCAGCGTGCGGCGGCGCGTAGCGGCGCTTCTTGCTCGGAGAGCTCGGCGAGCAGCGCCGAAAATTTCGACGGACCGCAGCGCGACGTCAACACGCAGCGCCGCCCCAGTTGTCTGGCCAAGCGCCGAACTCGCCAGACCGCGGCGTGGCTGTTAACGTCCGTGACGACGACCACGACGTCGCAGCGATCGATGAGCGTGTCGAGCGAGGCACTGCCTCGCCCGGCCAGGTGCCCATTGTGATGCTCGAAGCGATGTCCCGAGCGGGCCGCCAAGTCTTCGTATGCGCCGCCGTTTCGATCCAGTCCACCGACCATTCCGATATGCATGCTGGCCTCCTCTAGTCTATTATAGTAGACTAAAGGACACTGAACCATCACAAATCGACCGGCGAGGCCCGTTTCAACCCCGGGCTTTCGCCCCTCAGACCAAGGGCAGATCCGCCCAGCGCTTGAATCCAGGGCGTTCCTTCAAGCGCCCCAAGGAACAACGTCTCCTACACAAGACCATGTGCTAGACGCAGTGCATGGCTCGTAATCAGCGCATTCTCCTGGCCGCCCGCCCGCAGGGCGAACCAAAACTCGAAGACTTCCGCTTCGACGAGCAGTCGATTCCCGACCCGGCGGCGGGCGAAGTGCTGCTACGGGTCGTGTACGTGTCGCTCGACCCCTACGTGCGCGGTCGCATGAACGGCGGAAAGTCGTACGCCAAACCCCTCGAGCTGGGCGACGTGATCGAGGGCCGAACCGTGGCGCGCGTGCTTGCTTCGCGAAACCCTGCGTTCGCCGAAGGCGATTGGGTACTCAGCCGCGCCGGTTGGCAGACGCATGCGCTCTCCAACGGTGACGGACTTCGCAAACTGGATCTGAACGTTGCGTCGGCCACGGCCTGGCTCGGCGTGCTCGGGATGCCCGGGTTGACCGCGTACGCCGGCTTGCTCACGATCGGGCAGCCGAAGCCGGGCGAGACGGTCGTCGTTGCGGCCGCTACCGGGCCCGTGGGTTCGGCGGTCGGCCAAATTGCTCGCATCCACGGTGCGCGTGCGGTCGGCATCGCCGGCGGTCCCGAGAAACGCCGAGCCCTTTTGGAAGAGTTCGGATTCGACGTTGCCCTGGATCATCGCTCGCCCACATTCGAGCAAGAGTTGGAAGAAGCGACTCCGAAGGGCATCGACGTGTACTTCGAAAACGTGGGCGGGCACGTGCTGCGCGCGGTCTTGCCGCGGCTCAACGACTTTGCACGCATCCCCGTTTGTGGCTTGATCGCGCACTACAATCAGAGCGCCCCCCCAACGGGGCCAGACCTCACACCCGACCTGCTCATGCGCATCTTGCGCCAGCGGCTAACGTTCCGCGGTTTCATCGTCGGCGACTTCGCGGATCAGCAAGCCGCCTTCGAGCGCGACACCCTGCGCTGGATTGGCGAAGGCCGGCTGAAGTATCGCGAGGATATCGTGGACGGCTTGCACGCCTGCCCACAGGCCCTGGTCGGACTGCTGCGCGGGGCGAACTTCGGCAAGCTCGTCGTGCGCTTAGCGGACTGACTAGCGCGCCCCATTCGCGTTGGCGGCGACCGCCGCGTGGTTCTTGCGGACCAAAGCGAACAGCGCCTCGAACACGACGCGCGTTGCCTCGGTCGCCAAGCCGATGAGCTCGGAACGAGCGAAAAGTCGTTCGAGCTGCGCCTGCTCGCGCTCGGGATCGGCGGCTGGTACTCGATGTGCCGCTTTCAATTCGCCGATCTCGCGCGTGATTGCAAACCGTCTCGCCAACAGCGAGAGCAGCTGAAGATCGATGGCATCCACGTCCTTCCGGTACTGACGCAACGCGGCCTCGAATTCGGTTGGACGCGCGCGCTCGTTCACGGACAGCCCCTTCGCGCCGTCGCGTTGGTCATTCGATCACCGGCAGGGCAAGGGTTGACTTACGACACCATAGCGCCATATCGTCCCCTATAAGAGACATGAGCACACGAGAGCAAGTGGTGTGGGTCGCCGGGGTCGGAGCGAGCGCGGGCCTAGGGGCCGCGTTGGCGCGCCGCTTCGCTAAAGCAGGTTTCACGGCGGCCGTCACCGGCCGAAATGCCGATCGGCTGGAGGGCGTCGCGAGCGAGATCCGCAAGGCCGGCGGGAATGCCGTGGCACTAGCGGGCGATGTCAGCCGTGAAGGGGAAGTCTTGGCCCTCGCGCGAAGAGTCGGCGAAATCGGCCAACTCAGCGTGGGCGTGTTCAACGCGGGCAACGCGGACCGAGCGCCTTCCCTCGAGCTGAGTGTGGATTCGTTCGAGCAGGCCTGGCGTAGCAGTACGCTCGCCGGCTTCGTTTTCGGGCGCGAGGTAGTGAGGAGCCTCGTGCCGCGCAAGCAGGGTTCGCTGTTCTTCACCGGTGCCACGGCGTCGCTCCGAGGCAAGCCACCGTTCGTGGGTTTCGCATCGGCCAAGGCCGGCTTGCGCTCGCTCAGCCAGAGCTTTGCGCGTGAATTCGGGCCACAAGGCATCCACGTGGCTCACGTGATCATCGACGGTGGGATCGACGGCGAGCGTCTGCGCTCGCGAGCCGCCGACCGTGTGGCGCAAGCAGGTCCGGATGGCCTCCTGAACCTCGACGCGATCGCCGAGGTCTACTTCCAACTTCACCTGCAACATCGCAGCGCTTGGACCCAAGAGTTGGACTTGCGACCGTACAAGGAGCCCTTCTGAGATGATCGATCTGCATTACTGGTCCACGCCCAATGGCCACAAGATCACGATATTTTTGGAAGAAGCTGAGCTGCCGTATCGCACGCTGCCGGTGAACATCGGCAAGGGCGACCAGTTCCAGCCGGAGTTTTTGGCGATCGCGCCGAACAACCGCATCCCGGCCATCGTCGACCGGGACCCGCAAGATGGCGGGGCGCCGATCTCCGTGTTCGAGTCGGGTGCAATCCTGCTCTACCTCGCCGAAAAAACCGACAAGTTGATTCCAAAAGACGCGCGTGGTCGAACGGAGGCGCTCGAGTGGCTGTTTTGGCAAATGGCCGGGTTGGGACCGATGGCAGGTCAAAACGGCCACTTCAATCACGCCGCGCCCGAGAAACTGCCGTACGCCATCGATCGCTACGTGCGCGAGACCGCGCGCTTGTTCGCCGTCCTCGACAAGCGCTTGAAAGATCGCGACTTCGTAGCAGGCGCAGGCCGTGGTGAATACAGCATTGCCGACATCGCCAGCTACCCGTGGACACGCAACTACGAGCGTCTGAGCCAAGACATCGAGCAGTTTCCCAATCTCAAGCGCTGGCAGGCAGTCATTGCCTCGCGGCCCGCTACGGAGCGCGCGTACGCGCTGGCCGAGAAAATCAATCCTCCCAAACCCGCCGTGCCGCTCACGGCCGAGGAGCGTCAATTGCTTTACGGGCAGGACGCAAAGACCGTTCGCGCCTGAGCTGAAGGAGTTCTAGAAATGTCCACCGCGGCCGCGAGCCCACTCGACACAGATTTGCCCATCTCGCAGGCCCTTCTGGACGGTTTGACCAAGAAGTTCGCGACCAGCGCGGAAGAATACGACCGCCTCGGAGTCTTTCCGCGAGCCAACTTCGAGGAACTCCAGCGGCATAACCTGATTGGCCTCACCGTCGCCAAAGAGTACGGCGGGCGCGGGGCTCGCCTGTGCGAAGCCTTGCGTGTGCTGCGAGCCGTCGCCAAAGGCGAGCCGTCGACGGCGCTCATTTTGTTCATGACTTACGCTTATCACTCGAGCCCCGCCCGAGTGGCGACCTGGCCAGAGCATGTCTACGCGAAGATCGCTCGAGAAGCCGCGAGCGAAATCTCGCTGATCGGTGGCCTGCGCGTCGAACCCGAACTCGGCACCCCCGTGCGTGGCGGCATGCCGAAAACCGAAGCACGTCGCACCCCGCAGGGGTGGTCCTTGAGCGGGAACAAGATCTATTCGACAGGCTCGACCGGGCTGCGCTGGTTCGGTGTCTGGGCCAAGACCGATGAGCCCGAGCCGCGCGTCGGCACCTTCTTGGTTCGCTCGGACAGCCCCGGCATCCGCATCGAACCAGCCTGGGACCACCTCGGCATGAGGGCGAGCGTGAGTCACGAAGTCGTGTTCGAGACCACGCCCGTTCCAGAAGACCATGCCGTGGATCTCCGCGCCCCCTCCGCTTGGGCAAAGCTCGGGGATGCCGCCGCCGCGTCGTGGTTCTCACTGGCAACCGCGACCGTCTACGATGCCGTCGCGCACTCCGCTCGAGATTGGCTCGCTGACTATTTGAAACAGCGCGTGCCGACGAATCTGGGCGCGACGCTCGCAACCTTGCCTCGCGTGCAAGAGAAGTTCGGTGAGATCGAAGCGCTGCTCTATCAGAATCGCGTTCTGATCGCGGACGCGGCGACCCGTGCCGACGCAGGGCTCCCGCTGACCGGCCACGAGGTCAACCTCGTGAAGTACCACACGACGAACAACGCGATTCGCGCAGTGGAGATCGGACTCGAACTCACCGGGAACCCGGGCATCAGCCGCAAAAACCCGCTGGGACGGCACTACCGCGACGTGCTGTGCAGCCGCGTTCACTCACCGCAAAACGACACGATTTTGGGCGGCGTTGGCCGCTCTGCCTTCACCCTCTGAGCGGACGCCGGGGGACCCCGCGGCGATCGCCTACAGGTCTTGTCCGAGGTTCATCGCTCCCAGTAGCTCGCGACGCAGCGCGATGAAGCGCGGGTCGTCGCGGTGACGCGGGTAAGGTAGGTCGACCTCTACGGTCTTCAATATGCGCGCGGGACGCGGGGAGAAGACGATCACGCTCTGCGACAGGAGCAAAGCCTCTTCGATGTCGTGGGTGACGAGCAAACTCGTGAAGCCCGCGTTCTGCCACAGTTTGAGGAGCTCGGCCTGCATGGTCATGCGGGTCAATGAGTCGAGCTTGCCCAGCGGCTCGTCCAGCAGCAGCAGTCGAGGCTCGTTGACCAGCACCCGGGCCAGCGAAACACGCTGCGCCATGCCGCCCGAGAGTTCGTTCGGGAAGGCCTTTTCGAAGCCCTCTAGCCCGACGAGACGCAGCACTTCGTCGACTCGCGAGCGTTGCGCCTTGAACACGCCGCGGGCCTCCAGGCCGAGCGCCACGTTCTGATAAACCGTGCGCCAGGGGAAGAGCGTGGGGTCTTGGAACACGAGCAAACGCGACGGATCGGGGCCGACGATGCGCACGCCATCGACTCCGAGCTTGCCCTGCTTGGGCGGATCGAGCCCGGCGAGTAGTCGGAGCAAAGTCGACTTGCCGCAACCGCTCGGCCCCACCAGGGCGACGAATGAGCCGGGTTCCGCCGTGAACGTGATGTCGTCGAGCACGTGCAGCGGCGCGCCCTTGGTGTCGAAGTGATGGCTCACCTGCCGCACCTGGACGCTCAGGCCCGCGGCCCGCGTGGCCTCAGCCGAAACAGCCGCCGCTACCATCGGACAATCCCCTTCTGCCACGCGAGCAAGTAGTCGCGGACTTGGAACAGTAAGCTTATCAATCCGGAGAACAGCAGCGCCATCAGGATCAGCGCGGCGTACAGGTTTGCATAGGCGGCCCAACCCTGAGCCCATTGCAGGTACCAACCGAGCCCTGCCTTGACGCCCATCATTTCAGCCACGATCAGCACGGCGAACGATGTCCCAAGACCCATGAACAGGCCGACGAACACGTGCGGCAAGGCCGCTGGGATTGCGACTTTCGTGATCAAAAAAGTCGTGTCGGCTCCGAGCGTGCGTGCGATGTCGTAGTAACTCTTCGTCACGCTGGCGATGCCCGACGAGGTTAGAACCGCGACGGGAAAGGTGGTCGAAAGCGCGATCAGAAACGTGCTTGCGCTGCGTGAAGACGGGAAAAAGAAAAACGCGACCGGTAACCACGCCGTAGCCGGCAACGGCCCGACGAAGCGCAGGAAGGGATGGCCCCAATAGTGCGCCGCTTTGAACCAGCCGATCGACACGCCCAACGTGAATCCGGTGAGGCCGCCGATCAGGTAGCCTGGGAGCAGCAGAAGGAGAGAATGCACCACGCTCTCGACCAAGCGCGAGGCATCATCCGTGTAAACCTCGAGCACCGACTGGGCGGGGGGGAAGAACGGCAGCGGCAAGATGCCGGTCTTCGCGGTCAAGATCTCCCAAGCGGTAAAGCCAATGGCCAACGCGCCGAACCAACGCGCGTAGGGAGCAATACGCGCTTGCAGCTTCGAACCGACGGCGAACAACGCGATCAGCGCCAACCACAAGCCGAGCGCGGCTTCGATCCCCGCAAACAGCGTGGTGCGCGACCAGTGCGTCAAGTCGGGCCAAAACTTGGTCACGGCCGCGCCCGCGAACCAGAGCGCGGCGGCAGCGAGCCCCGGCGCCCAGATCTCGCGGCGTGCGGCGAGGGCGGCGGGGGCCGCCTGCGTCAGGTGTTCTGCCGACTTGATGGATTGCGTCATGCTGCGTTCCTAAAGCTTCATGCGTAGAGGTCTTCGACGACGCGGCCGGCGAACTCGGTGCCGATGGTCGTGGGTTTCATCACGCCAACATCCCGCAGTTCGTCGGCGTAGAGCTTGATGTCTCCCTTGAGGTCGAGCCCCACCGGGTGTCGATCATGGGTCTGTGACTTGAGCACCCAAACGATGTCGGCCACGCTGGCCTTGGCGTAGGGAGCGAACACCTTGGCCACCGCTTCTGGGTTCTCGTCGCACAGCGAGGCGGCGATGACGAGCGAGTCTGACAACGCCTTGGCTGCTCGGCGGTCCGTACGCAATAGGCTACCCGAGACCCCAAGCACGCAGCACACCCGCTTTTGCCAGGGCGCGCTGAGATTGGTCAGTACCTCGACCAGGTCGCCCCCCGACTGCTGCTCCATGATGTGCAACACCGGGTCGGAGTCGGCGATCGCGTGCACCTCGCCCTTGCGGATGGCTTCACCCAAGAGCGGCTGTGGAAACGCCTTCCACGTCACGTCGCGCTCGGGGTCCAAGCCGTGGGCCTTGAGCAGAATGGAAAACGTATTGCGCCCCGTGCCCGAGATCTCGCTCAGGCCGATGATTTTGCCTTTGAGACTCTTGGGATCGTCGGTGACACCCGCCTTTCGCGAGCCCGCCATGCGGGCGCAGCCGCCGTGCGTGCCTGCGATCAACTTCACATCGAAGCCTTGCTCGAGCGGCTTGATCCAGCGCATGATCATGCCTACGCCCGCGTCCGCCTTGCCGGTCGAGATGGCCTCGAGCAACTGATCGGTCGAACCGGCAAAGTTCACCAGCTCGACGTCGAGCCCCTGCTTCTTGTAGATGCCGTGCTCTTTGGCCATTAGCGCAGGCGCTAGGCAGATCGCATTGGCGTTCCACGCCAGCCGCAACTTGCGTAGTCCACCGGCGGTGTGGGTTTCCGCCTTGCGGGAGTAGACCAATCCCGCCCCGACCCCCGCCACCGCTAGAGCCGCGCCTGCCCCGATCAGAGAGCGCCGGGTGAAGAGCGGCTTTGGCGCAGGGGCCTCGGGTTCGGCGATGTCGTCCAGCTCGACCTCATTCGACATGCCCCGCTTCTAGGCTCGGGCGCGACCCTCGTCAAGACTAAGTTCCATTATACGAGACATCGCGAGCCCGGTGGGCTACGCTTGGCCCGCAATGCGCTCCGCTCGTGCTCGGATTATCGCGATTTTGCTGGTGCTGACCTCGGCCGCAGCAGCCGCTCGCTTTGCTTACGCGCGAGTAACGGCACGCTTGGCACCGCCAAGCCACAACGTGTTTTGGCCGGTGCCCGACTTCGCCTTCGGCGATCAGCACGCTCGAAGCGTCACGCGCGCGCAGCTGCTCGGAAACGTATGGATCGCCGATTTCATCTTCACGCGCTGTACGAGTGTTTGTCCGACGCTCACGGCGCGGCTCCGGCAGATCCAACGCCGCCTGGCCGACCCAAGCCTGCGCTTCGTTTCTTTCTCGGTCGATCCGGCGCACGACACGACGGAAGCTCTCCGTCGGTACGCGGAAACTTGGGCCAAGGACGAAACACGCTGGCTACTCTTGCGCACCCAGCCCCAAGCCTTGCAAGGATTGGTGGATGGCATGCGAGTGGTCGCCGAGCCAACCTCGGATGCAAACAACCCGATCTTACATACGAGCCTGTTTTTCCTGGTCGATCGCGCGGGTGACGTGCGCGGAATGTACGACAGCAACGATGACCTGGCGCTTGCACGTTTGATCGACGACGCGCGCGCACTATCAGCCAACTCGGGATCCGTCCTCCCCGCCCCCGCCTCGGCGCAACCGGGGCAGGCGGAGTTCGACCAGCTCGGTTGCGCCGGTTGTCACGACAATGATCGGCTCGCGCCGACCTTGAGCGGAACCTGGGGGCGGGATATCGTGCTACGCGACGGCAGGAAGGCACGGGTGGACGCTGCCTACATTCGCGAGTCAATCGTTGCGCCGGCCGCAAAACGAGTCTCCGGCTACCCGGACACGATGCCCGCTTACCAAAGCTCCCTGTCGACGAAGCAACTCGAGGCCCTCGTCGACTACGTGAGCGGGTTGGCAAGAGTCCCGAGCGCCGCGAGCCTTTCGGTTCCCTCCACGCCCTCCGGGATGGTGGCGCAGGATCCCGTATGCGGGATGTCGGTGCGGGTCAGCGAGCGGACACCCCACGCCCGCCACGAAGGCAAAGACGTCTATTTCTGCTCAGATCTGTGCAAAGAGCGGTTCCTCAGCCGTCACCCGCGCTAAGACAACTCCACTTTAAAAGACATTTAATCTTGACGCGGGACACGGGGGCCTTCAGTCTGCGGGCTGAGGAGAACGATGACCGTCCAAGCCCTGACCGAACTGCACGTCGCCCCCCCCGGCATTTCGCGTCGCCCCTCGACGCGCGTCATTCCGACCGTCTGGGGTGAGTGGGGCAAGCCCATCACGCCTCAACCGACGATCGAGCTCGAGCGCCTGTACCGCAAACAACGCTTGGCCGCCGCGTTCCGCCTCTTTGGCCGCTTCGGCTACGATCACGGCGGCGCAGGTCACATCACCGTCCGCGACCCGGAGTTCCCGGACTCGTTCTGGCTAAACCCCGCCGGCGTGTACTTCGGACACATCCGTGTCTCGGATCTCATGCGCGTCAACCACCGCGGTGAGATCGTGGAGCACGGCGACGTGAAGCGCCTGAACCGCGCCGCGTTCGCGATCCATGCCACGCTCCACGCCGCGCGTCCCGACGTCATCGCCGCCGCTCACTCGCACTCGCTGTACGGCAAGGCCTGGTCGGCGTTGGGGAGGTTACTCGACCCGCTAACCCAGGACAGCTGCGCCTTCTACGAAGATCACGCGATCTTCGAGCACTTCTCGGGCGTCGTGCTCGACACGAGCGAGGGCGAGAAAATTGCTCAGGTGCTCGGCCCCAAGAAGGCAGTTATCCTGCAGAATCACGGCATTTTGACGGTCGGACCCAGCTTGGAAGCGGCGGTCTGGCGCTACTTCGCGATGGAGAATGCCTGCCAAGCGCAACTGCTCGCAGAGGCGGCTGGCCCCACCAAGCCGGTCCCTCACGACGTTGCTAAACACACCGCCGCTCAAACCGGGAGTGATTCAGGGGGCTTCTACGCCTTCCAGCCGTACTTCGACCTGATTAGCCGCGAAGAGCCGGATCTGTTCGAGTGAGCAAGCCCGGCTCGAAGATGCTGAAGTCACGCTGGTTCTCGCCGCTTGCGCTCTTGCTCGTCTGGGAGCTCGGCTCGCTCGTCGGCTGGATCCCGAGGGGCACGTTGGCCGCCCCTCATGAGGTGCTGCGCACCTTCGGCGCGATGCTTGCGTCGGGTGAGCTGCCGTCGAACCTCTTGGTGTCGTTCGGGCGCGTCGCCGCGGGCCTCGCGATTGGCATATCGTTCGGCGTCGCCCTGGCGCTCATTTCGGCCTTGTCCCATCAGGGCGAAGTAGCGGTCGACTCGCCCGTGCAAATGCTGCGCACTTTGCCCACGTTGGCCTTGTCGCCCTTGTTCATAGTTTGGTTCGGCATCGGCGAGGCGCCCAAAATCGCGCTGATTGCCTTCGGTACGGTGTTTCCGGTTTATCTGAATCTGTACGGCGGTATCCGCAGCGTCGACGTGCGCTTGGTCGAAGCGGCCCGCAGTTTCGGGCTGTCGCGCTCGGAGCTGGTGCGGCACGTCATCCTGCCCGGTGCATTGCCGTCGTTCTTGGTCGGCCTACGCTATGCCTTGTCGGTCTCGGTGCTAATTTTGGTCGTTGCCGAACAAATCAACGCGGCCCGCGGACTCGGTTACCTAATCAGCGAAGCGCGAGACTTCATGCGCACGGATGTCATCGTGGTCTGCTTGTTGGTCTACGCGGGTCTTGGCTTGGGGGCAGATTCAATCGTGCGTTGGTTGGAGCGGCGCGCGCTCGCCTGGCGCCCTCAATTGGTGGAGGGCTGAATGCACAGCGGTCGATCTCCCATCGCCCTGCGCGGCTTCACGCGTCGCTACGGGACCAACACGGTCATCGACGATCTCACGCTCGAAGTGGAGCCAGGCGAGTTCGTGGCCCTGGTCGGTCGCTCGGGCTGCGGTAAAACGACGCTCCTGCGCGCGCTCGCCGGGCTAGACGACGTGCAAGGACAAGACGTACGCGTGCCGAGCTCGCGGGCCGTCGTCTACCAAGACGCCCGCCTGCTGCCGTGGAAAAAGGTTTGGGAGAACGTCGCGCTCGGTCTGCGAGGGCCAGACACCGCAGGGCGCGCTCATGCGGCGCTCGCCGAGGTTGGCCTCGCGCAACGCAGCCATGCCTGGCCGCTCACCCTGTCGGGCGGCGAAGCCCAGCGAGTCGCCCTCGCGCGAGCCCTCGTGCGCGAGCCAGAGCTGCTGCTGCTCGACGAACCCTTTGCGGCGCTCGACGCTCTGACACGCATCAGGATGCACGAGCTGGTCTTGAACCTGTGGCACTCACACCGTCCGGCCGTCGTGCTCGTCACGCACGATGTGCACGAAGCGGTGGCCATGGCTGACCGGGTGCTTTTGCTCGAGCGCGGACAGATCGCCAGCGAGGAACGAATCGCATCGGCCAGACCGCGGGACCCGGTGCACGCCGAAGCGCTGCGTCAGACCTTACTGAGCAAGCTCGGCGTCGTTCCGAGCAACGAGCCATCCGTACCTTCGGTCCAGAACTCCGTGTTGCGCCGCAACCTCTCGACGCCGCTCGAGCTCAGCCCCAATGCCAGCCATGAACCAACCCCAGCCTGAATCGAACCCCGAAGCCACGAAGCCCCGCGCGACCATCGATCGGCGCTCGTTGCTGATCGGTGGTGGAGCCTTGGCGCTGGTTGCCGCTGGCGCGGCGACACTGGGACAAAAGCGAGCGTCCGCTGCCGCTACCCGCCCTCTGCGAGTCGGGCGCACCGGCAAGGGTGGCTACGATTCGATCATGAACGCCGGGAAGATCAACAATCCGGACCTTCGAGTTCAGTACAGCGACTTTTCCTCGGGACATTTGCAAGTCGAGGCCTTCAACGGGGGCTCGCTCGACTTTGGCGGCGTAAGCGAGATCCCGCCGGTGTTCGCAGCCGCCTCTTCCGTTCAGAGCTTCAGACAGATTGCGATCGTCAATGCCGACGTCAATAACCAAGTCGTTTTGGTGCCTGGCAAGTCCGAGATCCGCACCCTCGCGGATCTGAAGGGCAAAAAGGTTGGCTATGTGCGTGCCACGACCTCACAGTACTTCTTGATTCAGATGCTCGCTTCGGTCGGCCTGACCTGGAGCGACATCGAGCCCATTTCGTTGAACGTCGCCGATGGAACCGCGGCTTTCTCTCGTGGATCGTTGGATGCCTGGGCCATCTACGGTTTTCCGATCCAACGCGCGCTGGCCAACGACGGCGCTCGGATCCTGAAGACCGCGCTCGGCTTTCTTTCCGGCAACTACCTCGTCGCCGCTCACATCGACGCGCTCAAAGATCCAGCGCTGAGCAAAGCCATCGGAGAGTACCTAGTTTTATGCAAGCGGGCCTTCGCTTGGCAAAGCCAGCACTGGGAGCAATGGAGTGAAGTGCTGGCCAAAGAGATAGACGTGCCGTTGAGCTACGTGCAAGAGCAAATCCGTGGGCGAAGCGCGCCCACGACACTGCGGCCCGTCTCCGAAAGCGCCATCATTTCGCAACAGCAAGTCGCTGATGTTTTTTTCAAGGCGGGGCTCGTGCCCAAGCGCGTCGACGTGCGACCGCTCTGGGACAACCGCTTCAATTCCGTGATCGAGCAAGTGAGCTGAACCATGTCCGCACAACTAGCCGCCGTAGTGAGCCAGTCCGAACGCGACGCCCCGGTCCCGCAATCGTTGCTGGATGATCTGACCCGCAAGTTTGCGGCGACGGCAGAGGAATACGACCGAAAAGCGATCTTTCCGCAGGAGAACTTCGAAGAGCTGAACCGCGCTGGTCTGATTGGCCTCACGGTGGGCAAAGAATTCGGCGGTCGCGGTGCAGGCTTGAGCGAGGGTCTGCGCGTGTTGGGTGCAGTGGCCAAGGGTGAGCCATCGACCGCGCTGATCCTGTTCATGACCTACGCGTATCATTCGACGCCCAAGCGCACTCAGACCTGGCCCAAGCATATTTATGAGAAGATCGCGCGTGAAGCGGCCAGCGAAGTCTCTTTGATTGGCGGGTTGCGCGTGGAGCCGGAGCTCGGAACCCCCGTGCGTGGCGGCATGCCCAAGACCGAAGCGCGCCGTAGCACGCAGGGCTGGTTGCTCAGCGGCAGTAAGATCTATTCGACCGGCTCGACCGGCCTGCGCTGGTTTGCCGTGTGGGCCAAGACCAACGAACCCGAACCCCGCGTCGGCAATTTCTTGGTGCGCTCCGATAGCCCCGGCATTCGCATCGAGCCAGTTTGGGATCACCTGGGCATGCGCGCGACCGTCAGTCACGAGGTGTTTTTCGACAACACGCCAGTCCCGGAGGACCATGCAGTCGATGTGCGGGCTCCCTCGGCCTGGGCACCTCAACCTGGGGAGACCGCGCTCTCGCTCTGGAACGCGCTGTCCATCTCCACGATTTACGACGGCGTGGCCCGTGCCGCGCGGGATTGGCTCGCGCAGTACTTGAAGGACCGCGTGCCCACCAACCTTGGCGCGGCGCTTTCGACCCTGCCCCGCGTCCAAGAGAAATTCGGCGAGATCGAAGCGCTGCTGTACGCGAACCGTATTTTGATCAAAGACGCCGCCAAGCGCGCCGAGGCCGGCGAAATCGTGACCGCGACGGAAGCCAATCTGGTGAAATACGTCGCCACCGGCAACGCGATCCGCGCCGTCGAGATCGGCTTAGAGTTGACCGGGAATCCCGGACTCAGCCGCAAGAATCCGCTCGAGCGCCATTACCGGGACGTCCTGTGCAGCCGCATCCACTCTCCCCAGAACGACACTATTCTGGTCGGTGCCGGTCGCTCGGGCTTCGGAGTTTGAGATGAGCTTCGTCATCGCGAGTCAACTCGAAGGCGCCTTCAACGACCAGCTGAGCGCCCATCCCGCGCGACCGACGGTGATCGGCGTTTCCGAAGACAAGCCCTGGGAGGCTGCCGCCCAAGCCGATGTGCTGCTGATACGCCCCTCCCCGTCGTGGCGCGAACACCGTTTGATCCCGCGACCGGCAGATTGGCCCGGCCGGCTGCGTTGGATCTACAGCGCATCTGCGGGCATCGATTTCTATCCGCCGTGGCTGCTGGAAGGCCCGCCTGTATCCTGCGGCCGCGGTGTGGCTTCGGACGAAATCGCCGAATACGTCGTCGCCGCCATCTTGACGCGAACCAAGGATCTCGACTCCGTACGCGCTCGCTCTCGCAGCGACTGGAAGCAAGCGCAGCTGGGCCGCGTGCGCGGAAGTACGGTCGGAGTCGTCGGTCTGGGGGCGATTGGTAGCGCGGTAGCCGATCGCGCGCTGGGGCTTGGAGCCCGCGTCACGGCCGTGCGTCGACGGAACCTGCCGAGCCCGGTCCTCGGTGTCGAGCTCCTCGCTGACATCTCGGCTGTCGTCGAGAGCGCCGATCACCTCGTGCTATCACTGCCCGCAACGGCTTCGACTCGCGCGTTGCTCGACGCTCGTCTGCTGTCACGCGCAAAGCCCGGTGCCCATCTAATCAACATCGCGCGCGGCTCGATCGTCGATCAAAACGCGCTGATCGACGCTTTGGATAACGGACCGCTCGGCTTTGCCACTCTAGACGTGACCGACCCCGAGCCGCTCCCCGAAGGGCACCCACTGTACACACACCCCAAGGTGCGCCTCACCCCCCACGTGTCTTCGAACTACCAGGCCGTGCGGCAGGTCCTATTCGAGAAAGTCTCGGAGAATCTCAGTCGCTTCGCACGCGGTGAGCCGCTCGGCGACTTGGTCGATCCCGCCGCTGGGTATTGAGATCCCGCAGCGAGCTGCTGACGGACCAGCACCTCATTGAACGCAAAGCTGCGGCCAACGAGCTTGCCATTGCTTCTGTTTGCGTCGAGCGTCGTACGCTGCCGGTTCGTCACGTCCCAACGAAATCGCGGGAATGCCCCGAGGAGCCGTGTCTCCGCGGAATTCGCCACGTCGGCGGTGTCAAAGTAGACCACGTCCACATCGCCCGACGGCCCAGATTGGCGCGACCGTGCATCACATCCCAAACGGTGTGTCTAAGCGCCCCCGCCGCGAGATGCCCGTGAGGCAGTTCGCACGAGCGCACCGCTCCCAGAACATCGAGCAACCAGGGCGTCGCACGGATGATCTACTCGAACGCGCGCTCGTGCTTCGTCGGGTTACGCTCGAGCATCACTCGTCGTACCGCGTCTCAATCACGCCACTCATCGTCTCCTCGACGGACAGAGCTACAAGGCGATCCTGAGCGTCATGCCGTAAAAACGCGGGTCTCCGAGCGAGACACCCGAACTGTAAGTGGTGGCGGTATCCACCGACGCGTTCGTGTAATACAGGCGGTTGAACAAGTTCTGACCCCACAGCTTCAGGTCCCAGCGTCCGTCGGCCCCACGAAAGCCGAGCGAGGCACCGGCGAGGCCGTAGCCAGGTACTCTGCCGAATGGGTCGGTGTTCAGCGTGCCGTAGTATCCGGTTCGGTAGTTCCAGTTCGCGCCGACGTACGCCTGCGTCTTTAGCCCCCACACCGTGCCGATGTTGTGACCGTACTCAGCGGCAACGTTGTACACGAACTTCGATACGCCGGTGAGCTGACGGCCCGAGAGATCACACACGCCCCCGTTCTGAGCCGTCGTGTCGAGGTAAGGGCACTGCGCGTTGCGATAGTTGAGGAACTTGGCATCGTTGTAGGTTGCGCCGCCGGTCAGCCACAAGCCGTCGATGGGCTTTGCGCGTACGTCTAGCTCCACACCTTGCGAGCGTACGTCACCCGCGTTCGTGAGGTAGCTGCGTAAAATCGGACCCGAGGGCGTATCGACGAGGATACTTTGGTTTGCTTGATACCCGTGGTCGTCGGAGCGAAAGAACGCAACATTGGCGGTCAGTCGGCGGTCGAACAGGTTGGTTTTGACGCCAATTTCATACGCGTTCACGATCTCGGGCTTGAACGTCAACGGGGCGGGCCCGTTCGCCAGTTGTACCGGCACGGACATGTTCACGCCCGCCGATTTGAATCCGCGCGAGTAACCTGCATAAGCGTTTACTTCTTTCGTGAGGCGGTAAAGCGCGTTCAATGTGCCAGAGAACTGCCCTCCTTTTGCGGTCGTGTCGAACGCGGCATCCGGCGCGAACGCGGCACGTCGCGCAGAAATCTGGTTTATCTGGGCTTCGGTGAGCCCAGCGAAGACCGGGTCGGTCAACGGAACCGCGTTGTTCAAGGCGAACGAGCGAAACTTCCCCGCCCGCGTTTCGTAGGTGTAACGCAACCCGGCCGTCACGTCTAACTGCTCGGTCACGTGCACGGTTCCGTTCACGAACCCAGAATAACTGTTCATCGTGCCGATCTGGAGACCGCTTTGCGTGACGTTGTTGAGCGCCTCGCTGGGGAACGCCGGGCCTAGCAACCACTTCGCGGCGTCTGCGCCATAGGTGTTGTACGGGACCTCTTTCGTGCGTTGCCAGAAGTAGTACAGGCCGCCCGTGTACTCGAAGCGCCTGCCGCTCGCAGATGCGATGCGCAGCTCTTGACTCCACTGCCGTTGGTTGGTCGGCAAGTTACTTTGCGTCGTGATCGACAGCGCAGTTCGGTCGCTATCGAGCGAAGGATTCCAATCCCAAAAGCGCCACGCGCTTATAGACGTGAGTGTGTGCTTGCCGAGCCTCTTGTCGAGCTGTAGCGAAACACCGCCCGTTTGCATGTTGACGGTAAACGGGGTGTTCAGATCGACGCGCCGAGCTCCAGGATCGATCGCCAACGGCGTGTAGCCCAGGTCATTCGCGCGGTCGTAAAAGCCGCGACTCGTGGCCACGCTACCGTCGGCTCGAGTCGTGGGCAGGACTCGACGCGCAACCTGGAAGCCCTGAAACTGCTGCTGGTTGCTGTAGTCACCGATCAGACGGGCCTTGAAGCTCTCGTCGTCAGTACGATAGGCGAGCTCGGCTCGAACGCCCTGGTTGTGATAATCCTGCCAGGCCTGTTTGAAGGTCGTGTTGTAGATCGTGCCTTCGCGGTCGCTCTTGATGCCGGCGATACGAAACGCAAAGCCAGTGTTCCCGATGGGCGCGGAGGCCGCGAGCTTGACCTGACTGAAATTGTAGTTGCCGTACGTCAACTCCGCCAGGAACTCGGGCGTGTAGGAAGCGGGGTTGGTTTGGATGTCGATCACACCGGCAACGGTGTTCTTTCCGAACAGCGTTCCTTGGGGGCCGCGCAGCACGTCGATCCGCTGAATGTCGAACATGTCGAACACGGCCGCGGACGGCCGCGCGAAGTACACGCCGTTGACGTACACCCCGACGCCTGGCTCGATGCCGCTATTGACCGAGCCCGACGTCGTACCGAGCCCGCGGATTTGAATCGTGATGTTGCGCGGGTTGAAACCCAAGATCTGGAGGCTGGGCACCTGTTGCTGCATTTGGCGCACGGTGAAGTTGCCCGACGCCTCCAAATCACGGGCCGTGATGGCCGTGACCGCGATCGGCACATCTTGCAGATTCTCCTTGCGATGACGCGCCGTCACGGTGATCACGTCCAGGGTGCTGTCGACTTCGACGGGCTCAAGAGGCGCCGGCTCCGCCCGAGCCGCCTGGGGCGGAGTCGCCGAAGGATCGGTAGGCGGCGTGACATCCTCGGGCGGCGGAGTCGGCGCAGGAGCGGGCGCCGTCGTGTTGCCTCCACTCGGTTCCGCGCTCGACGCTGGCGGCGTTGAAGGGGGCTCAGCCGGCGCAGCTGCCGCGGGTGGCGGAGACGTCGGAGCGCCGGGGGTCGGCTGAGCGGGCGCGGGCGCTGGTGCGCCGGGAGCAGGCACAGGCTGTGGCGGCGCTTGGCCTGGCGCCTGCGCATGGGCCACCCCGCGAGCCAAAAGCACGGCGGAGAAACCTCCAATGGAAACGAGCAAACGAACAGAAAAGGAACTCTCCCGAAGCGCCAATTGACCGACCTTTCACTCACCAGCGGGCGGGCGCCGCGCCAGTGCAATTGAAGAAGTGTTTGCAGCTTGCGATAAGCGCCGCACCACGCTGCCGCGGCCCGACATCTCTTGTCAAGGACCTAGGTCTCTTTCAGGAGACCCGGCCCAGCCTAACCGGGCACCGCCGCAAGAGGCTGCCTCATGTAGCAGCTCGTCGAGCGGGGCCTTGAACTCTTTGCGACTCTTTAGTAGACCCATGTCCCGATAAGAAGAGGCGAGACATGACAAGAACAGCGCGA
>Ga0247740_1000355_pt1 | contig 23391 bp, 19 predicted proteins | sample UWRJL148409B2_FD_180942 | JGI IMG/M metagenome (GOLD analysis project Ga0247740, IMG submission 180942) | Plant litter microbial communities from Arlington Agricultural Research Station in Wisconsin, United States - UWRJ-L148-409B-2 | ecosystem: Environmental > Terrestrial > Plant litter >...
TGCGAAGCGCCAGATCGGGGCATTGCCCGCCGAGAGAACGTTGTTGGTTCGGTCGTAGTGCTTCGCGACACCATCGAACATGTTCGCTACCTCGTCGGGCTGCTTCTGCATGTCGGCTTTAGTCACCGGATAAGTCTACTGAGATACGCGATTCACTGTCTGAGGGAAGGGCGGGGGTACGCTGGTGAAGTGAGTACGCCTGCCGGATCCATTGCCCAGCTGGCAGTCGAAACTGTGGAGATCGACGACATCGGTCCCCTCGTTCCGCTGCTCGACTCCCGTGATCCGCTGCTGTTCATCCGCCGCGGGCAGGGAGTCGCCGGCATCGGCGAGGCCATGCGCCTCGAGTTCACCGGACCGGACCGCATGACCGACGCGGCGGCGGCGTGGCGCGAGGTACTCGCCTCGGCCTCGATCGTCGACCCCCTCGCACTGCCGGGCACCGGCCTCGTCGCCCTCGGCAGCTTCGCCTTCTCCGAGCACTCGGCCGCCACGAGCGTGCTCATCGTGCCCTCGGTCATCGTCGGCCGCAAGGGCGGCACCTCGTGGATCACCCGCATCAATTCGGATGCGCCCGTTCCCACACCGCGCCCCTTCGGCGCGGAGTACCGCATCTCGCTGCTACCGGGCGCCATGACAGGCGACGCGTTCATCGCCGCCGTCGACATCGCGCTCGAGCGCATCCGATCGGGGAGTGTGCGCAAGGTCGTGCTCGCCCGCGATCTCATCGGCCACCTGCCCGAGGGCGCCGACCTGCGGCTCGTGCTCGCGTCGCTGGCCCTCGGCTACCCCGACTGCTTCACCTTCGCGGTCAACGGCTTCATCGGCAGCTCGCCCGAGACCCTGGTGCGCGTCGACGCCGGCAGCGTGAGCGCCCGCGTGCTCGCCGGAACGATCAGCCGCGGCGCCGACGCCCAGGCCGATCAGGATGCCGCCGTGTCGCTCGCCACCTCGACCAAAGACCTCGACGAACACCAGTACGCGCTCACCTCGGTTCTCACCGCCCTCGCGCCGCATAGCTCGACCCTCGCCGCGAGCGACCAGCCGTTCACGCTGAAGCTGCCCAACCTGTGGCACCTCGCGAGCGACGTCGCCGGAACGCTCAGCGACGGCTCCAGCTCGCTCGACCTGATCGCCGCCCTGCACCCCACCGCCGCGGTCGCCGGGGCGCCGACGCAGGCCGCGCTCGACCTGATCCACGAGCTCGAGCCCTTCGACCGCGGCCGCTACGCCGGACCGGTCGGCTGGGTCGGCGCGAACGGCGACGGCGAGTGGGCAGTAGCGCTGCGCTCGGCGCACGTGTCAGCCACCGGACGCGTCACCGCCTATGCGGGCGGCGGCATCGTCGCGGGCTCGGAACCGGCGCGCGAACTTGCCGAGACGAAGATGAAGTTCAGGCCGATAGTCGAGGCGTTCAACTAGCCAGCGTGTGAAACGCCGGGACGGGCACCGGTCAGTGACGTCGCTGGCGCGGCGGTTGGGGTTTCTGCCGCGACAGCTCGCCGCCGAGCCGGCCGCCGAACGGGCGGCCATGGTCGGCGAACTCTTCGCGGAAATACGCCAACCGCCACTCGCCGATGTCGATGCGTGCGCCGGTGCGCAGGATGCGGCCCTTTCCCCGATCGGGATCGAGCACCGGAAAGCCGACATCGGCACCGGTGACGAAGAGCACGTATTCGTCGTTCTCATCGTGCCGGATCTCGGCCTGGATCTGATCGATGCCCTCGAGCCGCAGGTCTGCGGATTCGCCCGACCCGATCGTCGTCGTCGTCGGCGACAGTTCGAACTCGCGGGGCGGCCTGCCGTCCCAGGGCTGCGAGCCCAGCACGAAGATCAGCCGCGGTCGCCCGGAGCCGGGCGTGTAGTGCGTGGTGGTCACCTGTCGACGCCGGTTGCGCTCGAGCGTCGGCGCCAGCGGCGCGAGCGTGAGCGGCGGCACGAAGACCGGCGAATCGGCCCGCGGTTTCGCCCGCAGCGCCCGCACCAGCAGCGGCATCGACCGCACCCGGATGTGGGGCGACCCGGTGACGATCCTGTCTGCGACGGGAGCCCTGACCGCGCCCATCGACGCGAGCACGCCCTCGGGGCCGGAGAGCGATACGACGACCCCGCGCTTCGCCAGCGCGAGCGCCATCTGCCGCAACACCGGGATCGCCCCGCGGCGGCCCGCGACGAGGTCGGCGGGGTTCGAGACGTTGATGTCGATGGCATTGCCCTCGGCTGTCACGGTGCCCGTGATCGTCTCGCCGGCGAACTCCACGGAGAACTCGACATCGATGTCGAGCCGCACCAGCACGGCCACGATCAGGCCCGGTGCGGGTCGGAGCCGGCGGCCTCGTCGTCGCTCGTCGTCACGCGAAGCGTGCCGTCGAAACGCCACGTCGCCCGGGGCGCGTCCGGACCGATGTCGCGGGGCACCTCGACGATCATGTTCTCGAAGGTGTAGTTGACCGCTGCACCGCGGCCGGTGAGATAGGTCCACATCTCGCGACCGATGTCGGTCCAGTCGCTGATGTTCTTCGGATCGACGACGAGCGGTTCGGATTCTGAAGCGGAAGCCCCGGTGGTTGGGTCGGTCATGAGCGGATTCCTGTCTGTCGGTGGGGGCGACTTTAGGCTCGGAAAACCGGCGAACCTATGCCTTGACAATCAGGTCGCGGCGAGCCGCGCCTTCTCCGCCTCGACGTCGTAGTCGGCCTCCGGCCACTCGAGCCGCATGCCGCGCAGGGCGTCGAGCAGCAGCCGCTGCACCGACAGGCGGGCGTACCACTTGTGATTCGCGGGGATCACGAACCACGGTGCATCCGTCGTCGATGTCTTGTCGAAGACCACCTGGTAGGCGTCCTGGTAGGCCGGCCACAGCTCGCGCTCGTCGACGTCGCCCGGGTTGTACTTCCACTGCTTGTCGGGGCGCTCGAGCCGGGAGGTCAACCGCTTCTTCTGCTCGTCGGCGCCGATGTGCAGCATGACCTTGACAACGGTGGTGCCCGCGGCGGCGAGCTCGGTCTCGAAGTCGTTGATCACGCCGTACCGCTGCTCGATCACCTCTGGCGTCGAGAACCCGCGCACCCGGTGGATGAGCACGTCTTCGTAGTGCGACCGGTCGAACACCCCGAGGTAGCCCCGCGGGGGAAGCTGCTTGCGCACCCGCCAGAGAAAGTCGTGGCTCTTCTCCTCGGCCGTCGGCGACTTGAACGCGTAGGCCTTCACCCCCTGCGGGTTCACCTGGCCGACGACGTGCCCGACGATGCCGCCCTTGCCCGCGGTGTCCATGGCCTGCAGCACCAGCAGCAGGCTCTTCTCGCCGCCGAACAGGCTCTGCGCGTAGAGCCGCTCCTGCAGGTCGGCGAGCTCCGCGGCCCCGGCGGCGAGCTCGCGCTCCCCCGCCTTCTTGCCCGCGTCGAAGCCGGGCGTCGACTCGGGGTCGACCTCGGCCAGACGAAATCCGGGTGTGACCCGCAGAAGTTCGCTCATGCTCCCCACGCTAGACCCGCTGCACGTAATCGCGCGCTTGGCAATGGCCAGCTGAAAGGCCTTCATTCGGGGCGCCGCTGCTTACAGTTGCGATGTAGCCCCTGACCACGGTTACTTCGACACGGATCAGGCTCTTCTGGGGATCGCTATGGACAGCACGCTCTGCATGAACTCCCGCGACGACGAGCTTCTCGCCGCCGTCGCGAAGGGGGATCACGACGCCTTCTCCGAGATCTACGACCGGTTCGCCCCGCACGTGCTCGCCCGGGCGATCACCCTGATCGCCGATTCCCGACGCGCCGAGGAGATCGTGCTCGCGGTATTCGTCGAATTCTGGAGGCAGGCTCCGCTCCTCGACCGCTCCCGCGCCAATGTGGCCGCCTGGTTATTCGACACACCCCGGCTGCGCGCCGCGCCGCAGCGGTCAGCGACAGCTCACATCACCGACTGAGCGGAACCTCGATGATGGTCGGGATGTCGGATGCCGTGAGTCCGGCGTCCAGTTCTCCCCGGTTAGCGAGGTGGCGGTACTCCCAGCCGTAGGCGGCGGCCAGCTTCTCGAGCGAGACGCTCTGCGGGGTGAACATCACCCGGTCGAGCGGCTGCTGCGGAGCGGAGGCCGCGACCTCGAGCGAGTCGAAGATGGTTCCGCCGCCGTCGTTGCCGACGATGAGCTGCAGGCGTGGGCGCGGCTCGTTCAGGCCGAAGAGCAGCGAGCCGGCGTCGTGCAGCAGGGTGAGGTCGCCGAGCAGCACGCGGGTGACTCCCCCGGCGGTCGGCCCCTCGACCGACTGGCTCGCGAGCGCTATGCCGGTCGCGGTGGCGATCGTTCCGTCGATGCCGGCGAGGCCGCGGTTGGCGTGCACGGTGATCTTCTTGCCAGGCACGAAGCGGTCGGTCTCGCGGATGAGCCGTGACGCGCCGAGCACGAGCCGGTCGTGCGGCCAGGTGACGCGCCAGACCGCCTCGGCGAGGGCGCGGCGAGTGACCGGGGCGCGCAGGCCGGCGAGCACCTGGCGCGAGAACGCGGCCTGATCTTTCGGCACGGCGGAGATCGCCAGGTCGACGTCGGGGGCGTCTTGCTGTTCGAGCAGCGCCCGCGAGGTGGTGACCCAGCGGCCGAGCCAGGCGCGGCCGACGCTCGAGTTGTCGGGCTCGCCGACGACGCGGACCGCGTCGGCGAACGTGGCGACGGCGTGACCGGGGTTGTAGTCGTCGACGGCGGCCGAGCGTACGACAGTGGTCGCGACATCCGGTCTCTGAATGAGCGCGGGGATCTCGCGGCTGAGCGTCGGGTGGCCGAAGACGATGACGCGTTCGACCCGTTCGCCGAAGTCGATCGCCGCGAGCAGCTCGCGGTAGGCGACCACGAGGTTCGGGCCGAAGTGGGCGCCGCTCGAGACCTCGGCGAGCAGCGGGGCACCGAGCGCCCGGGCGGTCAGCTCGGCGATCGCGCCGGCGCCGTGGCCCGCGATCACAACGGTGCCGGGCGCCTGGAAGAGGGGCAGCGGGTCGCCGGCGAGGCGAGGCGACGCGTAGTCGACGCGGTCGCGTGGCTCGGGCAGCGGCACGATGGCCGAGAGCGGCTCGACGAAGGCGATGTTGAGGTGCACGGGGCCGGTCGTGATCGGCGAGGTGCCGGCGGCGGCCATGACCGAGGCGGCGACAGACTGGGCCGACTCGATCTCGCCGGATTCACCGGTCGGCGCGGTCAGGTCGAACGAGGCGCGCACCGACGTGCCGAAGATGCCGGGCTGGGTGGTGGCCTGGTTTGCGCCGATTCCGCGCAACGCGGGCGGGCGGTCGGCGCTGATCACGATCACGGGCACGCCCGAGTGGTGCGCCTCGAGCACGGCCGGGTGCAGATTGGCGACCGCGGTGCCCGAGGTGGTGATCACGAGCACGGGGGTCGCGGTCTCGACGGCGAGGCCGAGGGCGAGAAACGCGGCTCCGCGTTCGTCGATGCGCACGCGCAGGCGAATGCGCCCCGCTTCTTCGAGTTCTGCGGCCGCGAGAGCGAGCGCCTGCGAGCGGGAGCCGGGGCTCAGTACGACGTCGCGCACCCCGAGGCGCACGAACTCGTCGAGGAGCGCGATCGCGAACAGGGATGCCGGCGAGCTACTCCTTGGGCGGGTCATCGTCGAGTTCGGCGAGTTCCTGTTCGAGACGGCGGATGCGCTCGTCCTGTTCCTCGTCGCGACGGAGGTTCTTCAGAAAGTTGGGGTCGTCGTCGGGTGCCACCTGGCGCGGTTCTCCGCTGCCGTCTTGACGGGCCTTGCCGAGGAAGAACCAGAGCAGGGCGCCGATCACCGGCAGCACGATGATGATGACCACCCAGGCGACCTTGTTGAGGGCGCGCACGCGGCGGGTTTCGGTGAGGATGACGTCAACAACGGCGAAAACGTCTAGGGCCACCACCACAAAGGGAAGGATGACGAGGAATCGAGCCATGCAGTCAATTGTAGGCTTTCCGCTGCCTACACTTGTCAGGTGAAGCCATGGTTGTTATATAGCGTGATCCGGGTGGCGATTTTCGCCGCCGTTCTCACCCTCCTCTTGTTGGCGCAAACGCCGGGCTGGATCGCCGCGATCATCGCCGCTGTCTTCGGCTTCGCCGCCTCGTACATCTTCTTCGGAAAGCTGCGCACCCAGGTCGCCCAAGACCTCGAGGACCGCCGCACCGGCAAGACCCAGCCCGCCACCGACGACGAAGACGCCGAAGACCTCGACGCGCCGATCGGCGACCAGAACTTTCTAGAAGGCGATGGCCAGCGAAAGCAGTAGCGCGTACAGCAGGCCGGTGAAGCTGGTCAGCTGCAGCACGAGGATCAACTCGCGGGGGGTCTTCGCCGTGAGGGCGATGATCACCGCGGGGATCGCGATCAACAGCGTCGCGTAGGTGTAGACCGCGTTCGCGAACTCAAGCACGAAGACCGCGAGGATGCCGAACGGCGCGAGGATCAGGACGCTGAACAGGATGCGCGAGGCCCGGTCGCCGATGAGCGAGCTGAGCGTTTTCTTTCCGGCCAGCCTGTCCTGTTCGATATCGCGGGTGTTGTTGACCACGAGCACCGCGACCGAGATGAGCCCGATCGCCACGGCGGCCAGCCAGTTCTCGTACGACACCGTGCCGACCTGCACGAACATGGTGCCGGCCGTGGCGACGAGGCCGAAGAAGACGAAGACGAAGACCTCGCCGAGCGCCATGTAGCCGTACGGGCGCTTGCCGCCGGTGTAGAACCAGGCCGCGACGATGCAGACGGCGCCGACGGCGAGCAGCCACCAGAACTGGGTGAGCACGACGAGGGTGACGCCGGCGATCGCGGCGATGGCGAAGAATGCGAGCGCGACACCGAGCACGGCGCGCGGGCTGGCGGCACCCGAACCGGTGAGCCGCGACGGGCCGACGCGGTTCTTGTCGGTGCCGCGGATGCCGTCGGAGTAGTCGTTGGCGTAGTTCACGGCGATCTGCAGCGCGAGGGCGACGGCGAGGCAGAGCAGCGCGCGCACCCAGTGCCAGCCCTCGTCGTTGTCGAACTGGTAGGCGGTGGCCGTTCCGAGCAAAACAGGGGCGACGGCGAGGGGCAGGGTGCGCAGGCGCGCGCCGCCGATCCACTCGGCGGGGCCGGCCTTCTTCACCTTGGCGACACCGGGCGGGCGACCGCCGGGTCGGCCGCTCTTGCCCGATTTCTTCGCGGGGGTCGCAGCGGTCGTCTTGGTGTTCTTCGCGTTCGGCACAGCGAAAGTCTAACGAGCGATACCCGCGCGGATGGCGAGGCGGTCGGGCTTGCCCGAGGCGAGCAGCGGCAGCGATTCGACCACCACGACGCGCGACGGCACCGCCGCCCGCCCGAGGGCGGCGACGACGACCGGCTTGAGCCGCTCGAGCGGATAGTCGACGGTCGCGACGAGCACGGGCACATCGCCCCACTGCTCGCTCGGCTCCGACACGACAACGGCGTCGCCGAGACCGTCGAGCTCGCGCACGACACGCTCGAGGGCGCCGAGCGAGACTTTGAGCCCGCCGGAGACGATGACGTCGTCGAGCCGGCCGATCACGCGCACGACCCCGTCGACGATCTCGCCCGCGTCGCCCGTGCGGTACCAGCGCCTGGCGTGGTCGGTGCGGAACGCGGCATCCGTTCTCTGCGCATCGTCGAGGTAGCCCTCGGCGAGCACCGGGCCGGCGAGCTCGATCTGACCGTCGACGATGCGCGCCTCTGTCGATCCGATCGGCACGCCGTCGTAGACGCAGCCGCCACTCGTCTCGCTCGAGCCGTAGGTGCGGGTCACGTTGAGGCCGAGCTCGAGAGCGCGCGCGATCAGCGAGACCGGGGTGGCCTGCCCGCCGACGAGGATGCGGTCGAACCGGCGCAGGGCCGCGAGCGCGGCGTCTTCGTCGATGAGTCTCGCCAGCTGGGCGGGCACGAGCGAGGTGTAGCGCTGCGGGTGGTCCATCGCGCCGGCCGCGGCGATGAACGCGTCGGCGCCGAAGTGCCCGCCCGCGACGACGACGGGAAGGGTCTCGGCGGTCAACGAGCGCACCAGCACGTTGATGCCGGCGATGTAGGTGGTCGGCAGGGCGAGCAGCCACTGTCCGGGGCCGCCGAGGGCGGTGTCGGATGCCGCGGCGCTCGCCAAGAGGGCGTCGCTACTGAGGGCGACCCGCTTCGGTGCACCCGTCGAACCGCTCGACTCGATGACGAGGGCGACCCGCTGCGGCACCGTGGCGGGGAGTTCGCCCGTCGGCTCGCCGGCGAAGACGGCCGGCCCCTCGCCCGACAGCGCCCGGCGCAGGGCGACGAACATGTCGTCGGGCCCGGTCGCGACGAGCGGCCTGGTCATCAGTACTGCCAGGGGTAGGGCGACCAGTCGGGCGCGCGCTTCTCGAGGAAGGCGTCGCGGCCCTCGACCGCCTCGTCGGTGCCGTAGGCGAGGCGGGTGGCCTCACCGGCGAACACCTGCTGGCCGACCATTCCGTCGTCGACCGCGTTGAACGCGAACTTGAGCATGCGGATCGCCGTGGGGCTCTTGCCGAGGATCGTGTTGGCCCAGCGGTAGGCCTCGGTCTCGAGTTCGGCGTGGGGCACGACCGCGTTGATCGCCCCGATCTCGAGGGCGCGGTGCGCGTCGTACTCCTCGGCGAGGAAGAAGATCTCGCGCGCGAACTTCTGGCCGACCTGGCGGGCGAAGTAGGCGCTGCCGTAGCCGCCGTCGAACGAGCCGACGTCGGCGTCGGTCTGCTTGAACTTTCCGTGTTCGGCGCTCGCGATCGACAGGTCGCAGACGACGTGCAGCGAGTGCCCGCCGCCGGCAGCCCAACCGGGGATGACAGCGATGACGACCTTGGGCATAAAGCGGATGAGGCGCTGCACCTCGAGGATGTGCAGGCGGCCGGTGGCAGCTGCGCTCGGGGCGACATCGCCCTCGTTCACCTCGTAGAGGTAGCCGTCACGGCCGCGGATGCGCTGGTCGCCGCCCGAGCAGAACGCCCAGCCGCCGTCCTTCGCGCTCGGCCCGTTTCCGGTGAGCAGCACCACGCCGATGGCGGAGTTCTGCCGGGCGTCGTCGAGTGCGCGGTAGAGCTCGTCGACCGTGTGCGGGCGGAACGCGTTGCGCACCTCGGGCCGGTTGAACGCGATGCGCGCGACCCGCCCCGCGGTGTCGTGGTGGTACGTGACATCCGTCAGCGCTTCGAAGCCGGCGACCGGCTTCCAGACGCTCGGGTCGAACAGGTCAGAGACTTCGGGCATGCCCCCAGCCTACGACGGCTGGGAGCACGCGAAGGGGGCGCGCACCGTAGGACCCGAACCCGCGGCGCGCGCCCGGTCTATCGGGCTAGCGAACCTCGATCTCGAAGATCGAGTAGCCGTACGGCGTCGCACGCTGCACACCCTGAACCCGGATGTAGCGGTACTCGCCCTCAACCTCGAACGACTCGAGGCCCCCGGCCCCGGCTTCCTCGGTGGCGAGTGTTGTGAACGGACCGTTCGCGCTCGTCGCACCCTGGATGCCGTACTCCGACGCGAACGCGCCCTCCCACTGAACGGCGACCGTCGACACCTTCGCCTTTGCGCCGAGGTCGAGGGTGATCGACTGGTCGTCGCTCGCCTCGCTCGACCAGCGCGACGAGTCATTGCCGTCGACCACGTTCTCGGCCTTGGTCCCCGAGGCCTCCTCGCTCGTGGCGCTGACCTTCGCACCCTCGGCGAGGTTCTTGGCGATGACGGTGCCGTCGGCCGACCAGACCGAGATGTCGAACAGCGAGTAGCCGTACTGCGTGGCCCGCTCGACGCCCTTCATTCGTACGAACCGTGCGCGGGTGTCGACGGTGTGGCTGTCGTTCGCGCCGTCGCCGGCGTTCTCGTTGACGACCGTCTGCCAGTCGTCGCCTGCCTTCTCGCGGGTCTGCAGCAGGTACTTGGCCCCGAACGAGGCCTCCCACTCCAGGTCGATGCGCTCGATCGTCGCGACCGACCCGAGGTCGACCTCGATCCACGCTCCGTCGTTGGCAGCGCTCGACCAGCGTGACGTCGACGACGAGTCGACCGCGAACGTGGCGGGAGTGCCCGAGTTCTCGGTGGACGACGCCTTTACGGTCTTGCCGGATGCCACGTTGGCGAGCACGCCGGGCGTGGGGTCACCGGGCAGCTCGGGTTCTTCGGGCAGCTCGGGCTCTTCCGGCTCCCCGGTCGACGCGTTGGCACGCACCGTCACCGTGGACGACCCCTCGACGCCGTCGAACTCGACGGTGACGGGGAAGACGCCCGCGGCCTTGCCAGCGGTGTAGGTGCCGTCGGCGGCGATCGTGCCGCCCTCGGCGGTGAACGGCCGCGTGACGCGGCCACCGTTGCCCTGCTCGTCGAAGGCCCAAGCGGCGAACGTCACCTCGCGGCCGCTCACGACTGCGGCGTTCTGCGGGGTGACTAGCAGGTCGCTCGTGTCGATCGCGGAGGTCGACAGCGTTCCGGTCACGCCGAGGTCCCAGATCGAGTAGCCGTAGCCCGTGAGGCGTTCGAGGCCGAGGATCCGCAGGTAGCGGCCGCTGGCATCAACGGCCACGTCGTCGATCGTGGGTGCCGCCTTGGTTACCGTCTGCACGGTCTCCCATGGGCCGTCCGCGTCATCCGAGACCTGGATCTCGTACTTCGAGGCTGCCGCGTTCTCCCAGTTGACGTGCACCGACGAGATGTCGTACTGCTCACCGAGATCGACGCGTAGCCACTGTTCGCCCGCACCGTGCTTGCTCTCCCAGCGGGTGGTCGACGAGCCGTCGACCGCTGCCTCCGCAGTGTTCGCCCCGTCGAAGCTCGAGGCCGCGACCGGCTTGCCCTGCGCGATATCGGTGCCCGCCGCGATGACCGCGACGACCGAGGTTCCGGATACGGCACCCGCCGAGGCGGTCACGTAGCCGGCGCCGGTCGCGTCGGCGGTGAGAACGCCCGAGGCGTCGATTCCGCCGTCGGCCGTGGTCTGCCAGGTGACAGCACCGGATTCGATCGGATCGCCGTACTGGTCGAGGCCGGTCGCGGCAAACGGGGTGGATTCGCCCGTCGTGACGCGAACGAACTCGGGCGAGACCGCGAGGCTCGACAGCACGGGGCGAGGCGCCACGCGAAGCTCGTAAGTGGCCGTGGTCGATCCGGACGTCGCTGTGACGGTGATCAGGTCGGCGTTCTTCGTCGCCTGGAACGTGCCGTCCGCGCTGATCGTGCCGCCCCCGTCGACCGACCAGGTCAGGTCGTCGAGCGGGATCGTCGCGCCGTACTGGTCGTAGCCGACCGCGGTGAACCCGAGCGAGTCGCCGCGCTGCACGGTCTTGGCCGAGTGTGGCGCGGTGACCTCGATGTGATCGAGCTTGGCGTCGAGGTAGTGCTGCACCATGGTGTGGGCCGGCACCTGGATGGTGCCGATGACCGCGTCACCGTCGTAGACCTCGTAGCCGGCCTGCGCGTCGGTGCCGTTGAACACCGCGTAGCTGTAGGCCTTCGTCTCGGCGTTGAAGTACACCTGGCTCGTGGGGTTGGCCACGTGGCGGGTGAGCACCTCGCTGCCGAGCGAGCGGTTCGACATCGCGTTGTAGTACACCGCACCCGCCATCGAGTCGCTCGTCACGACGGGGTCGCCGGTCTTCGCGAGCTCGGCGTACATGTCGGCGTAGAAGTCGGGGTCGCTCTGAGCGGTCATGCCGAGCACGACGTTGCCGAGCGCGTCGCCCATGCGGCTGTAGACGCCGGCCGCCTGAGCGGTATCGACTCCGCTTTCGTAGCCGGACACGTCGTAGTTGTGCATCTTCTGCTGCACGTCGGGGTCGGCCACGTAGTCGGTCGAGAGGTAGTCGAAGAGCTTCCAGCCCTGCGCCCACTCCTTCGGGTTGGCGTCGGGGTTGGCCGCCGGCGGCGTCGCGGGGGCGAAGACCGCCGGGAGGGTTTCCGGCGTCCAGTGTGCGTCGGGGAAGACCAGCTGGTCCTTCTCGTCGACAGTGAAGTAGAGCTCACCCGTCGCGGTGTCGAAGAGCGGGTTGGCCGCGACCTTCGCGCTCGTGTAACCGGGGTTGTTGAGGTACGCCTTGCGCACGACGTCCTTCAGGGTGTTGACCGAGTCGAGCGGGCTCTTCGTGACGATCCCGCCGTACCAGGTTCCGGTTCCCGAGACCTGCTTGGCGGCGAGGCCGAGCAGCCCTTCGAGCTCGTTCTTGGCCCACAGTCCACTCGACAGCGGACGCTCGTCGAACATGTCGTCGAGCAGGCTGTTCGAGAAGCCGCGGTCCCAGCCGAGGTAGTTCAACCACGGGCCGGTCGGCAGCCACTGGATGCCGTAGACCCAGGCGGGGTCGCCGCTGAAGTACGTGGCGAAGGCCTGTCCGGAGTCGCCGAGGATTCCGGCGGTGGTGTGCTTGTAGCTGTCCGGGAATACCCCGACACCGGTTGCGTTGGCGGCATCCGGATTTCCGTTGTAATCGAGGTAGTAGTCCATGACCGCGGCACGCTCGGTGACGTAGCCCATCGCGCCGGTCGCCTGCATCTCGGTGTTGCCGAGTGCCGAACCGAGCATGAAGATTCCGGCCCACGACTGGATCGCCTCCGAGCTCGACTCCTGGTTGTTGCCGCCGTTCGAGCTGTAGCCGCCAGCGTAGGAGTGGCCCTCGAACACGTCGAAGGTGCGCAGGTACGGGAAGTCCTTGTCGTTTCTGTCCCAGTTGGCGTACTGCTTCGCGACGAGGGTCGCGATCGGGCCGAACTCGGCCGCCCATTCCGGGTCCTCGAAGGCGAGGAGACCCGCGGCGAGGGTGAAGTAGCCGTAGTGGAAGTGGTTGTCGGTGAACTCGAGCGAGCCGTACGAATCGCCGAATCCGACGAGGGCCTTCCACGTGTCGTAGCGCGCGAAGAACTTCTCGTTCTCGCCAGGGCTGTAGGTGAACCAGTCGCTGAGCGCGGTCTTGAGCGAGGCCTTGAGCATCTCGTACGACGCGTCGTCGCCGATCTGCTTGGCCATCGTCATGTACTCGGCGAACTGCAGAACGTCTTTGCCGCCCCAATAGGTGTCGCCGCCGTACTCGGTGCGCGTGGCGTAGCTGCTGACGAAGTCCTTCATCGCGTCGACGTCGTACTCGTTGTCGCCACCGGTCTTCTGCGGCGCCGGAGCCACGGGGGTGATGCCGGTGAACGGGTACGTGACGGTCCAGCCGTTATGACCGACGGCCGTCTTCATCACACCGCGCGGGGTCGCGTAGGTGGACTCGGCGAAGTCGATGTTGGTGGTCGTGCTGTTGTAGGTGTGCGGCAACCAGCCCTGGATCGTGTCGAGGTTGGTGCCCTGCAGAGCCTCGGTCTCGATCGCGTAGGTCTCTACGACCTCGGCGTCTTCGACGCTGTACTCGTACTCCATGGTGGTGTTACGCGGGACGGCGAAGGCGTGCTCCGACATGTCGGCGAGGTCTGCGCCGCTCTTCGGCAGGGCGCTCACGACGAGGTAGTCGGCGGTGAGGTTGCCCTCGATGGTGGTACCCGAGAGGTCGAACGAGCTGCCGGCGGGCGCGTGCACGCCGAAGCTGCGGTCGTCCTGCGTGATGGTGAACGCGTCGACCGTCGCGGGGAACTCGAGCGGCGAACCGTCGGCTGCCGCGAAAGTGGCGCCGGCGCCGACGGAGATCTTGGGCACCACGTTCTCGAACTCGAACCAGGTGTACGGCGTGCCGCGGGCGATGGAGACGTCCATGAACTGGGTGGCCGACTGGTGCATACGCCAGCTCACGTTCCAGTCACCCCAGCGCAGCGCGTCGGCCTGGGTGGCACGGAACGAGGTACCGAAACGATCGCCGAGGCCCTCGGGAACGTCGGTGCGCACGATCTGGTCGACGAGCACGTGTGCCCAGCCGGCCGGCATGTCGTCGACAATCTGGATGGTCGCGGTCTGCCCGGCGAAGGCGGTGACATCCCAGTTGACCCAGCGAAGGATCTCGGACTGCTCGCCCGTCGCGGACGCGACCGTCGCGCCGTCAATGACGAGGCGCGCCTCGGTGCGGCCGGGGTTGTTGCCGCCGCCGACCATCAGCGCGATGAAATCGCGGTCGACGGTGAACTCGGGAGAGGTGAGCGTGCCCATGGCACCGTCACCCTTCTCGGAGGTGAAGGAGTTGACGAGCCCCTTGCCGAGGTACTTCTCGACGACGGTCTGCCCCTTCGCCGTTCCCTTGGTCGGGGTCTCGAAGGCGTCGCCGGTCGAGGTCCACCCCTCGGCGAACGTCGCGTCCTCGAACCCGGCCATATCGATGTCCGACGGGTCGGGCTTGGGCGGCACGCTGCCCTGCACCTGGATCGCCGAGTCGTCGAGCATGTTGTTGCCCTGCTCGCTCCACTCGGTGGGGTACGCGATGCGCGTGCCGAGCTCGTTGTTCGATACGACGAACGGGTCGGCCCATAGGTTGCCCGAGAACTTGCTCACGATCAGGTCGGACCACCACTTGTTGGTCGGCACCGGCTCACCACTGAGAGAAGAGTCAATGTAGAGCTTCTTGTTGACCACGCCGGTCACGTCGCGACCGGGACGGTCGAGCGACTTCGGCGGAGCGGCGGCGTAGGAACCGCCGCCGACGGCGACGGGCGTCGAAGCGCCGGGCTCGGGGGCGGCCGCCGCGGTCGCGGCGGGGGTCGCGGCGGTGAGGGCGAGGGCGGCCATGGCCGCGGCAACGACGACGGCGGTCGCGCGGAGGCGCGGCCGCGAGGAAGGTCGAATCATGGTTCTTTCTTGGAACGTGAGGTGAAACACGACGAAGAGACGCCGGGCCGGTGCAGATATCCCGGGGGTCCTGTTGCCAGAGTGCCTGACGCGCGCGTGCGAAGCATCCGTATTTTCCCTGAGAATTATTTTTTCTTCATCCGCTGGTCTGATTCGGTCGACCACGGGTCGCCATATGGTGAGACCTATGAGCCAAAGATCCGACATCCTCGCTCAGATCGCCGCCATCGCATCGAGTCCGTCGCGCCGCATTCTGCTCGTCGCCGACCCCGGAATGGGCAAGTCGACCATCCTCAGGGAGGCGGCGGCGAATTTCGAGTCGGCCGGCTGCGTCGTGCTCACGGTCAACCCCGCGTACGCCGAGCGGGAGATCGCCTACAACGCGTTGTGGGACATACTCTCCACCGTCGACTGGGAGAACACGCCGCTGCGTGAGGAGTACCGGGTATTCCTGCGGGTTGCCCTCGGCGCCAGTGTGCAAGAGGAAGCGCTGCCGCCACTCTCGGTGTCGGTCGCGGTCGAAGCACTGCTCGCCCACCTCTCCGCCGACGCCCCCGTCGTAATGCTGATCGACGACGCCCAGTGGGTCGATCCCGAGTCCGAGCTCGTGCTGCACCGCGCGTGGCGACGCTCGCGTCAGCACCCCGTCTTCGTCGTGACAACACGCCGTTCGGCGGCCACCGAGAACTCGCCGACCGGCGAACTCGCTGCCAGCGACTCGCTCGAACTGACCGGGATGTCTCCACGTGAGCTCGACGAACTTGCACGCACGGTTCTGGGAAGTTCGTTGACACCACCCCAACTCGCCGCGCTCCACGCCCACACCGCCGGAAATCCGATGTGGGCGCGCGAGCTTCTCGCCGGCGGTTTCGTCGCCGAGCTCGGTTCGTTGGCAGTCGGCAGTCTCGCCGCCCCGGCCTCGCTGAGCGAGTCGGTCGACGCTCGGCTGTGCGAACTCAGCGCCGATGCCGTCGACATCGTGTCGGTCGTCGCGCTGATCGGACGCAGTACGGGCGAGCAGCTCGTCGCGGTGCTCGGGCTCGACGGCACACCGCACGACGCCATCGCCGAGGCCGAGGACGCCGGGTTCCTCGTCGTCTCTACAGAGGACATCCGCGTAGCGCATCCGCTGCACGCGTCCTCGGCTGTCGCGCGGCTCTCCCCATCGCGGCGCAGACAATTACACGCGGCGATCGCCCGCTCCGAGCACGGCGTCGAGGTTTGCGCACGCCACCTGCACCAGTCGGCGCCGCCCGGCGCGCTCGCAGACGTGGCCGAGGCACTCGATCGGGCGGCTGATTCCGCGACCAGGCGTGGCGCCCCGATTCAGGCGGCGCACTTCGCCGCCCAGGCCGTGGCCAGAAGCGAGGCGGGATCGACCGAGCGCGAGCACAGGCTTCTCGTGCAAGCGCATCAGCTTTCCGCGGCCGGGGACTACTCCGCGGTCGTCGACGCGCTCGGTCTCATCGATTCACTGCGTCTCGATGCCACCCGATTCGATCGTTACATGGCTCTCGCCAGCACGGCCATCGCACTCGCGAACGGTGTCGATGCGGCACGGGAACACCTTGAGGCCCTCGCCGCCCGAGAATCGGGCGACGCCCAGCGCGACGCGATCATCACGGCGTTCGGCGAGGAGGATTACATCGCTATCGACGAGCAGATGCGACTGGCGCGCGGCGTGCTCGACGTGCTCGATCCCGAAGTGACGCCGTTTGCGGCGCGCCGGGCCGTCGGGGTGCTGCTGAGGGCCGAGATCGACCTCGGCCTCGGTCTGAACGCCGAACTCATGCGCGACGCGGCCGAGGCGCTCGATCACGCGGACGGTGCTCTGAACGAGACGGCGTACGCGCAGCGGGCATACTTCGCGAGGGATCTGGACGACATCGAAAGCTCACGCGCGGGGCTCGCCGAACTCGTGCGGCGCGCGCAGGCGAGGGGCGAAGAGGGTGTCGCAAGCATGTTCAGCGTGCACGCCGCCGCGACGGAGATCCTCGCCGAAGACTATGCGGCCGCACGCGCGCATCTGGACACCGCGGGGTTCCCCTTCGCCGATGGCCTCCTCCGACCGGTCCTGCTCGCCACGCACGGTCAGCTGATGATCGCGAGCGCCGACTGGTCGGGGTTGAACGAGATGCTCGTCGCCCACGCTGACGTGTCGCTCTCCTCGACGGTGTTCCGCGACCTCTACGTGCACGGCCTGTTCGGGCTCTCGGCCCACGCGCGGGAGGAATGGCCGGTCGCCGTCGAACACCTGCGCCGCGCGGCGGCGATCGCCGACAATCGCGGCCTGGTCGAACTCGGGCGCCGTTTCCGCGTCGACCTCCCCCTCATCGAGGCCCTGTTCCACAACGGCGACCTCGACGAGGCGCGAGAGCGCCTCGCGCACGTGAGCACCCTGCTCTCGTCTCTCGACCGGCCCATCTCCCAGATCGCGCTGCACCGGACGAACGCGCTGGATCTCGCCGCGGCGGGCGACATCGACGGGGCTGTCGCCGAGGCGAGCACGTCGGCAGACCTCGCCCGTGCGGCCGGTCGCGCGGGCGACGAAGCGCTCGCACTGGTCTGCCGCGCGCGGCTGTCACGTCGGCTCCGCCGCTCGCGCTCGGCGCGCAACGACCTTGCGCGCGCCCGCGAACTCGCCGTCGCCTCCGGCAACCGCCCACTCGAATCGGTCATCGACGGCACCGAGTCGACCATGCGGCGGGTGCGATCCGACGACACACTCACGCCGGCCGAGCAGCGCGTCTTCGACCTCGTGCGCGCCGGCGAGACGAACCGCGAGATCTCGGCGCAGCTGTTCGTGAGCGTGCGCACCGTCGAGTCGCACGTAGCGGCGATCGTGCGCAAGACGGGCGCGGGTTCCCGCCTCAAGCTTCTCGTGCGCGCCTGACCCGCCCACTATCGGCGGAATGTTGCGAGACTGGACCTATGCTGCCAACGCTGACGGACATCCTGCCCACCACCCGAGCGGTCTCTATCCCGCTGCGACAGCGCTTTCGCGGCATCGAGACGCGCGAGGCGCTGCTGTTCGAGGGACCGGAGGGCTGGACCGAGTTCTCGCCGTTCGTCGAGTACGACGATGTCGAAGCGTCCGCGTGGCTGGCCGCCGCGCTCGACTTCGGCTGGAACCAGGCTCCCCCGCTGCTGCGCGACAGCGTGCGGGTCAACGCGACGCTGCCGGCCGTGGGGCCGGAGCTCGTCGCCGACGTGCTCGACCGGTTTCCGGGATGCCGCACGGTCAAGATCAAAGTCGCAGACGCCGGGCAGACGGTGCACGACGACGTGGCCCGCGTCGCCGCGGCGAGACGGTATCTGGGAGCGGAGGGGCGCATCCGCATCGATGCCAACGGCGGGTGGAACGTCGACGAGGCCGAGCACGCGATCCACGCCCTCGCCGAGTTCGACCTCGAGTACGTCGAACAGCCATGCGCGTCGGTCGACGAACTCTGGCAGATCCGCCAGCGCGTGAAGTACATGCAGCTGCCGATCGCCGCCGACGAGAGTGTGCGCAAGGCCGCCGACCCCCTGCTGGTCGCACGGCAGGAGGCGGCCGACATCCTCGTGATCAAGGCGCAACCGCTCGGTGGCATCCGCTCGTCGCTCGCGATCGCGGGCGAGGCCGGGCTTCCCCTCGTGGTGTCGAGCGCGCTCGAGACCTCGGTCGGCATCTCGATGGGCCTGCACCTGGCGGCCGCGCTGCCCGAGCTGCCCTACGACTGCGGCCTCGCCACGGTGAGCCTGCTGGCGGCCGACGTCGCCGTCGACCCGCTGGTTGCCGTCGACGGCAGCATCGGCGTGCGCCGGGTGGTGCCCGACGAGCGGGTGCTCGTCGGCTATGCCGCGACGCAAGAGCGCGAGGCGTGGTGGCTGGCGCGGCTCGAGCGCTGCTACCGGGTGCTCGAAGGCGCCTGACCTCGACCGGTCGACAGGAAGGCGCGCGCGTCAGCGCGCAATTCGTCCTGTCGAGTGCGCGGGCACGCCAATCCGTCCTGTTAGACGGCCGAAAAGCCTACAGCCCGCTGTACGCGTGCAGCCCCTTGAAGAACAGGTTGACGACGGTGAAGTTGAACATCACGGCCGCGAAACCGATGATCGCGAGCCAGGCCGACCGGCTGCCACGCCAGCCGCGGGTCGCGCGGGCGTGGATGTAGCCGGCGAAGATCGTCCAGATGATGAACGTCCAGACCTCCTTGGTGTCCCAGCCCCAGTAGCGGCCCCACGCGCGTTCGGCCCAGACGGCGCCGGCGATGAGGGTGAAGGTCCAGAACACGAAGCCGACGAGGATGAGCCGGTAGGCCAGGTTCTCGAGCTTCTGCGCGTTCGGCAGGGTGGCGAGGAACGCCATACCCTCGCCGCCGCGGGCCTCACGGCGCGACTGCAGCAGCTGCACGACCGACAGCCCGCCGCCGAGGGCGAAGAACGCGGTGCCGAGGATGGCGACGAACACGTGGATGACGAGCCATGCCGACTGCAGAGCCGGCGGCTGCGGCGCGACGGCCACGTAGAAGTTGACGGTCGCGAGCCCGAGGAACGCGAGGCAGAAGCCCACGATGTAGGCGCCGAGAAACTTCAGGTCCTGCCAGAACTGCACGAACAGGAAGACACCGACGATGAGCGCGGTCGCGGTGATCGCGAAACCGTACATGTTCGACCACGGCGCGTAGCCGGCGGCGAAACCGCGCAGCACGACGGCCACGACGTGCAGCACCCAGCCCAGGATCGTGAAGCCCATGGCCATGCGCATCGCGCGTGACATTCTGGCCGGACCGTCGGCGGGCGCATCCGTCGCCGTCTTCTCGAGAAGCGAGGTACGGGCGGATGCCGCGGCGGACTGTGTCGCGGGAGCCTCTACAGCGACGGGTTCCGCGGCCGATCGACGCGCGAGGTCGACCGTGAACGCGATGAATGCGAACGTGTAGACCACCATGGCGGAGTACACCGCGATGAGGGACATCGTTTCTAGAGTCAGGGTCACGGTTCCACCTTAAGCCCGAGCTGTTTCGAATGCGCCGACGCGATATCGGCGACCGCGGCTTCGAGGCGCGGGTCTTCGCCCCGCGCGAGGCCGGCGTACTCGAGGGTCACGCCGCCGTCCGCGTTTTCTGTCGCCTTGACCCACACCCGGCGACGCGGGATGAACAGCCCGGTGAAGAGCCCGGCGAGGATCAGGATGGCGAAGGTGAGTACCCAGAGCTGCGAGGGGTCGCGGTGGATGTCGAACGACGCGAAGCGCTTCACCTCGGTGAGCTCGATAGTGCCGAGGCCGTTGGGAAGGTCGACGACCTCGCCCGGCCGCAGCTCGAGCGCCGGGGTGTCGGAGTTGCTGCCGGCGATCTCGGTCATGTCGTCGGTGGCGAGCTGGTAGACCGACCGCGGCACGCCCGAGTCGAGGCCGAGGTCGCCGGTGAAGGCGCGCAGGGTGAGCAGCGGGTCGAGCAGCTCGGGGAAACCGGAGGTGAGCGCCCCGCTGGGCAGCTTCGCGGCGGTCGGGTAGAAGAACCCGACGAGGCCGAGCTGCTCGGCGAGACCGTCGGGCACCTTGAGCACTCCGAGCGAGGTGAGGTGGGCGTCCTGCGGCAGGAACGGCGTCGAGTCCTCCCAGACGACGGTGCCCTCCGGGTCGCGGATGACGACGGTCGGCGCGTAGCCGTTGCCGAGCAGGAAGACGTCGGTTCCGCCGATCGCGAGCGGCTCGTTGACCTTGATGTTCGCGGTCTTGTCTTCGCCGTCGGGCGTGGTCGTGGTCACGAAGGCGGAGTAGTCGATGGCCTGGCCGATCGCCTGCGTGTTCTCGAGCTCGTAGGTCGCCTCGAACTTGTCGAGGCTGATGCGGTACGGCTCGAGGAAGTCGCTCTCGAAGAACCGGCCGGGGTTGAACGAGTCGTAGTCTCCGAGCACGTTGACGAACTTCTGGCCCTCGACGACGACCCGCTGGCCGCTGTAGCCGAAGCTGCCGCCGATCGCGACCGACACCAGGATGCCGACGAGCGCCGTGTGGAAGACCAGGTTGCCGGTCTCGCGCAGATAGCCGCGCTCCGCGCTGACCGAGAACGAGTTCTTGCCGTCACGCGTCGTCGAGGGGTAGGGCTCGGTGCGATAGCCCAGCTTCTTGAGGTGCGAGCGCGCGCTGTCGATTGCGGATGCGGCATCCGTCTGGGCGGTGACCGCGGTATAGCCCGCAAGGCGGTTCAGGCGCACCGGCGTCTTCGGCGGACGCGACCGCAGCGCGCGGTAGTGGTGGATGCTGCGTGGCACGATGCAGCCGATGAGCGACACGAACAGCAGCAGGTAGATCGATGAGAACCAGACCGACGTGTAGGTGTTGAACACCTGCAGCGCGTCGAGGATCGGGTACAGGTCGGGGTGGTCGACCCGGTACTGGATAACGCCGTTCGGGTCGCTCGAGCGCTGCGCGACGAGCGAGCCGGGGATCGCGGCGAATGCGAGCAGCAGCAGCAGGAACAGCGCCGTGCGCATGCTCGTCAGCTGGCGCCAGAAGAACCGCAGGTATCCGAGCGGGCCGAGCTTCGGCTGGGTGATCGACGGGTCGGGCGCGGCCGAGTCGATGTGATCAGAGGGGCGTGACGAAGACATTGATCACCGCTCCTAACTCGCTCATCCAGAGCGACCACAAGCCTGACACCATCAGCACGCCGATGATGACCAACAGCGAGCCGCCGATGATGTTCACGATGCGGATGCGCTTCTTGATCCAGGCGACGGATGTCGCGACCCAGCCGAAACCGAAAGCGACGAGCACGAACGGGATACCCAGGCCGAGCGAGTAGACGATGCCGAGAAGGACACCCTGCCACGCCGAGCCGCCCGAGAGGCTGATCGCCGTGATCGCCGCGAGGGTCGGGCCGAGGCACGGGGTCCAGCCGAGGCCGAACAGGATGCCGAGCAGCGGGGCTCCGGCGAGGCCGGTCGCCGGCATCCACTTCGGCTTGAAAGAGCGCTGCAGGAAGGTGAACTGGCCGATGAAGACGAGCCCGAGCAGGATCACGAAGACGCCGGCGAAGCGGGTGATGGTGTCGCTGTAGACGACGAGCCAGGTGCCGACGACGCCGAAGGCCGCGTTGGTCGCGACGAAGACGAGGGTGAAGCCGAGCACGAAGAGCGAGACGCCGATGACCAGTCGTGAGCGGTCGCGCCTACCGCCGTTGCCGCTCAGGCCGCCGACATAGCCGAGGTAGCCGGGAACGAGCGGCAGGATGCACGGGGAGAGAAACGACAGCAGGCCGGCGAGCAGTGCGATCGGAAGCGCGACGACGAGTTGCCCGTCGCCGACGAGCTCACCGACTCCTGGCATCGCTAGTCGACCTCGGCGAGGGTGTCGTTGACGATGGTGCGCAGGCTCGACGGGCCGTCGACCGCGCCGAGGAAGCGTGCGGCGACGCGTCCCTCGCGATCGATCACGAGGGTGGTAGGCACGGCGTTCGGGGCGACCTTGCCGGCGTAGGCCAGCAGCAGGTTGCCGTCGTCGGCGTCCATGACCGAGGGGTAGGTGACGCCGAGGGTCTCGGCGAAGCTCAGGGCCTGGGCCGCCTGGTCGCGCACGTTCACGCCGAGGAACGCGACGTCCTGCCCGGCGAACGCCTGGTTCACCTCTTCGAGCGCGGGGGCCTCGACGCGGCACGGCGGGCAGCCGGCGTACCAGAAGTTGAGCACGAGCACCTTGCCGGCATAGTCGTCGCTCGAGACGTCGTCGCCCGAGTCGGTGACGCCCTCGAAGGTGACGGGTTCACCGCGGTCGGCGACCTTGTACTCGCTGATCGTGCCTTCGCCCGAGATGTAGTTCTTGGTCGTTCCGGCCGAATACTGGTCGGCCAACGGGTCGCTGCCACACCCCGCGAGGAGGGTCAGCGCGGCGACCGCTGCTGCGGCTGAGAAAAGGGCGCGCTTCACACTGCTCCAAAATCGACGGATGCTGCCAGCAAGTCTTTCGCAGGATCCTGATAGTTGACCTCGACGAACTTCTCGCCCTCGCGCTTGAGGGTCGTGATGCTCGACAGGTTGCAGCGTCGTTTGCGCGGATCGTGGTACAGCTTCATGTTCTTCACCGAGCGGGCGACCATCACGATAGGCATCTGGTGGCTCACCATCACGACCTCGCCCCCGTCGGCCTTGCTCCAGGCGTCGCCGACCGCGGCGAGCATGCGCGCCTCGACGCTTACGAAGGGTTCGCCCCAGCTCGGCTTGGTCGGGTTGATCACCCAGGGCCAGACGCGGGGTCGCAGTAGCACGCCGGGTCCGAACTCGAACTTCTTGCCCTCGAACTTGTTCCAGGGCTCGATAATGCGGTCTTCGGTGACGATCGGCAGCCCGAAGTCGGCGGCCCATGGGGCGGCGGACTCCTGTGCGCGCTGCAGCGGACTGGCGTACAAGGCGGTGATGTCACGGCCGGCGAGACTGGCCGCCGCGGAGGCCGCCATCTTCACCCCGAGCTCCGACAGGTGGTAGCCGGGGATGCGTCCGTAGAGGATTCCCTGGGGGTTGAAGACTTCGCCGTGGCGTACGAGGTGGATCAGGTCTGCTGGCACCGGACAAGCCTAAGCTCCCCCGCGCTGTAAACTCGCGGGGTGACTGAACGCACCCTCATCAAAGACCTGGCCGCGGCATCCGACGGCCCCATTTCCGTATCCGGCTGGGTCGAGACGGTGAGGGATCAAAAGA